>Ga0209131_1001672_pt1 | contig 15331 bp, 14 predicted proteins | sample GraSoi_2013_40cm_FD_185826 | JGI IMG/M metagenome (GOLD analysis project Ga0209131, IMG submission 185826) | Grasslands soil microbial communities from the Angelo Coastal Reserve, California, USA - Sample 9_17_2013_40cm (SPAdes) (version 2) | ecosystem: Environmental > Terrestrial > Soil >...
TGACGCCGACCGACCGGGACCATCTGGTCGGCAACATCGTCGGGCATCTGAGCCAGGGGGTGGAGCGCTTCATCCAGGAGCGCGCGGTCAACGACTACTGGGCCAACGTCGACTCCGACCTCGGCGCACGCGTCGCCCAAGACCTGGGCCTGCAGACTCCGCAACCGCGCAACCGATAGCGGCGACAACCGCCGGCGTGCCCGGGCCGCTGCCGCTGGGCTGCGAAGGGTGCTGCCGACGGTGCGAGGCCGGGCAGCAGGAGAGGAGGACCGCTGATGCTGGGTCATGCGCTGACGGGCGGGATGCTGAGCATCGAAAGAGCCTCGCGGGAGACGCGCGCGCAGATCGTCACGGTCTGCGCGCCCCGGCCGATCTTGGCTTACGGCCAATTCGGTACTCCACGGCCAACTTGAGCAAGCAGGCTGCTCGCCACGCTAGGGGTTGCGAATGCGCAAGTACGTGACCGAGTTCGTCGGTACTTTCGGGCTTGTCTTTACTGTCGGATGCGCGGTCATGGGCAAGGCAGCCCTGGCCCCGCTGGCGATCGGCGCGGCGCTAATGGTGTTCGTTTACGCCGGCGGTCACATCTCTGGCGGGCACTATAACCCCGCGGTGAGCCTGGCTGCCTTCCTGCGCGGCAGGCTCAGCCGCGGGGACCTCGGCCCGTACTGGCTGGCGCAGATCGCGGGGGCGGCTGTGGCCGCGGCAGCAGCCAAGTTCGTGGTGAATCCGCCGCGGTTTGCGGCACTGCACTTGTCCGAGCGGGCGATCGGGGCTGCGCTGGTGGCTGAGTTGATCTTCACCTTCGCACTCTGCTATGTGGTGCTGAACGTCGCGACGAGCAAGGATCACCCGGGGAACTCGTTTTACGGGCTGGCGATCGGTTTCACGGTCTTCGTCGGCGCAGCGTCGGTCGGAAAGATCAGCGGCGGCGCTTTCAACCCTGCTGTCGCGTTTGGCGCGTCGGTGATGGGCCTGTTCTCGTGGTCAAATATCTGGATCTACCTGCTGGCCGACTTCGCCGGCGGCGCGGCAGCCGCGCTGGCTTTCCGCTACCTGAACCCCGGTGACCTCAGCCCCGAGTAGCTGCTACCGCAAGCCGGCGATTCGGCTGGATATTCGTCTTATGGGCGAGCCAAATGATGCACTACGGAGCCACTCCATCCCTGGTAGCCAGCCTGGGTGGTACGCGTCCGGGAGGGCCCGGGTCAGCTCGCAGTAGGCGGCGAATCGTGCGTAGCAAGACGACCCCTCAAACCGACTCCTGTGCTTGACACTTCGATTGAACCGTAGAGAACTTCGAGTTATGCGTAGTTGCGCCCCGGCGCTATTGCCGGTGTTCCGGTCACGGCTGCAAGCCGACATCCTCGCGGCCGCCCTGCTTAACGCTGACGAGAGTACAGTCTCCCGGACCTCGCCAGGCGGTTCAACGCCCCGCTCACCACCGTGCACGGCGCCGAGGCTCCGGCGCAGCGGGCTTTGGGGATCTGGAGCAGGTGCCAGATGATGAGAACGGAGCGGGCCGCGGCGGGCGCCGCTTTGGCTGTTGCCGCGGGCTGGGTCAGCCCCAACGCTCATTACTGGCCGGCCTGTGATCGGGAGGCACGGCCGCGGATGTGTCCTGGTCTTGATATCGAGGTGGCTCCCGCAGACGACGGGCTGAACGCCACTCCGGACACTGCGTCGCTGTGGCCGGACAGCCTGCATACTGCCCAGCCGGAGGCAACATCCCACAACCGCGCCTCCGCGCCGGATTCAGCCGTAGCCAGCATCCGCCCGTCCGGGCTGAACGCCACATCCATCGTAAAGCTAACCGCCACATAATTCGCAAAGCTAAACGCCATGGGCAGCAGAAAGATGCCGTGCCGCTTCAGCCTCCTGACGACGCGCGAAGGACCCTGCAGTCCCGGATGGCCACCGGGCCCGGGCCCAGTAACATCATCGCTGCCGCCTTGGCGATCGGCGGTGAGCAGAGCCGTCAGGACTTTCCACAGGCTGCTGTCGGCGGCCAAGGCGATGCGCTGGGCGAGGATTTCCGGAGAACTAATGACAGGCGTTGAAGTCGTCGGGTCCGATCCGTATCGCCGGTGGCATGGCCGGGTCCTCGGTGTTGTGCCACAGATGCGCGTACAGGATGCGGGTGGCTTCATCCCCCAGCCCCGCGGTCCCACGGCGGCCACGCTGAGGCATGTTACGCCAGTTCCCGTGACCGGTCGGCGACCGGAGAAGGTTCAATGATCCGGCACGGCGCGGAGCCAGACGGCGCAGTCCGGTGGCAACAGGGCTCCGTCGAGCGGACCGCTGGCCAGGAGCACGCCCGCATGCTCAGGCATCGCCACGGGTTCGGCCGACAGGTTGACCACGCAGTGCACGCCAGGGTCCCGGCCGAAGACGAGTACACCGTCAGGCGAGGGCAGCCAGGTCATGACGCCATCCCCCAGGGCTGGCTCGGCCCGGCGGATGCGCAGCGCGGCCCGGTAGAGCTCAAGCATCGAACCTGTGTGCCCGGTCTCCGCCTCAACCGTCAGGTCACGCCATTGCCTGGGCTGGGGAAGCCAGGGCCCGGCCTCGGCGCCAGCAGGCGAGAAGCCGAATGGCGGCTCGGCGCCAGCCCACGGGAGCGGTACGCGGCTGCCGTCGCGGCCGGGGTCGGCACCCCCGGTGCGGTGCCAGATCGGGTCCTGGCGCTGCGCATCAGGGATGTCCTCAACCTCCCAGAGGCCGAGTTCCTCGCCCTGGTAGACGTACACCGAGCCGGGCAGCGCCATGGTGAGCAGCGCCGCTGCCCGGGCGCGCTGGGTACCGAGTGCCAGGTCGGCCGGAAGGCTGTGAAGGTACTGCCGCTGTCGCAGGCCGAACGCGGTGTCGGCGCGGCCGTAGCGCGAGACGATCCGGTCGACGTCGTGGTTGGACAGCACCCAGGTTGCCGGCGCGCCTTGCGGCGCGTTCAGGGCCAGCGTTTGGTCGATCACCTCACGGAACTTTCCGGCGTCCCAGGGACAGGCGAGGTAGGGAAAGTTGAACACGGTGTGCAGCTCGCCCGGGCTGACGTACCTGGCCAGCCGCGCCGCGTCAGGCATCCAGATCTCTCCGACGAGCACCCGGCCCGGGTATTCGTTGGCGACGGCTCGCCAGGCGCGGTAAATGTCGTGCACTTCGTCCCGGTCGGAGTATGGGTGCGTAGGGCCGGGCGGCTGATCCGAGTCGACCTCGGGCAGCGCTGCGTCCTTGCTCAGCAGCGCCGCCGAGTCGATCCTGATGCCGTCAGCGCCGCGCTCGAACCAGAAGCGCAGCACATCCTCGAACTCCTTCCTGACCGCCTGGTTAGCCCAGTTGAAGTCGGGCTGCTCCGGTGCGAACAAGTGCAGGTACCACTCGCCAGGCGACCCGTCGGGTTCGGAGACCCTGGTCCAGGCAGGACCGCCGAAGATCGACTGCCAGCCGTTCGGTGGCTGCTCCCCCGACTCGCCGCGGCCCGGCCGGAACCAGAACCTGTCCCGCTCGGCCGACCCCGGATCCGCCGCCAGCGCGGCCTGAAACCATGGATGCTGATCCGAGCCGTGGTTCGGCACGATGTCAATGATGATCCTGATGCCGAGCGCGTGCGCCTCGCCGATCAGCGCGTCGGCGTCGGCCAGCGTGCCGAATACCGGGTCGATGTCCCGGTAGTCGGAGATGTCGTAGCCCGCGTCAGACATCGGCGACGGATACCACGGGTTGAACCAGATGGCGTCTATGCCGAGGCCGACCAGATAAGGAAGGTGCGCCCGTACGCCCGCCAGGTCACCGATGCCGTCGCCGTTGCCGTCGGCGAAGCTGCGCACGTACAGCTGATAGATGGCGGCGCTGCGCCACCAGGCGTCGTCGGCGGCCGTGGGCGAGCCGGGGCGGTGAGAGCCAGGGTCTGGCACGGGAACCTGCTTTCTGTCGGTTTCAGACATGGCGCGGCTGACTGGATGGCGCTGAGCGCCCGGCCGATTCGCGGCCCGGGACCTGGCGAACGCCGCAGTAGGCCGCAGTCAGAAGTCAGCCTCGAATGCCCCCGGATGTCAGGCCGGCGATGATGTTGCGCTGGAAGATCAGGAAAAAGATGATCGTCGGCACGGCTGCCATCGCGGACGCTGCGATGATCAGGTTCTGCTCCGTCGTCCCCGACGCCTGCCAGATGCCCACATTGAGGGTTTCCCTGGTGGGGCTGTACCCGTACTCGACCAGCAGCGGCCAGAGGAAGTCCTTCCAGACAGCGACCAGGCCGAAGATCGAGACCACCCCGATGATCGGCCGCGAGATAGGCAGCACGATCGAGCGCAATATCCGCAACCGGGACGCTCCGTCGATCTGCGCGGCCTCAATGAACTCCGCGGGGATCGAGTCGAAGAAACGTTTCAGCAGGAAGATGTTGAAGGCATTGGCTACCGACGGCAGCCAGATCGCTTCCGGCGTGCCGATCAGATTGATGTGCAGGATCGGCAGGTCGGCGATGGTCACATACTGCGGAACCGCCAGGACGGTGCTCGGAATCATGAGCGTGGCCAGCATCATGAAGAAGATCACATTGCCGAGCGCTGGCCGCAGCTTCGAGAGCGAATAGGCGGCGGCCACATCGAAGATGAGCTGGAAGGCCAGCGCGCCGAAGGCGTAGTACAACGTGTTCCACAGGAGCCGGGCGATGTCCAGCCGGTCGAACGCGGCCTTGTATGTGCTCGGGTGCAGGTGATGCGGGTACAAGGTCGGCGGGGTGGCGATCGCCTCCTGCGTGGATTTCAGCCCATCGGCGAACAGGAAGTACAGAGGCCCGATGAACACCAGCGTGAACACTACGATCACCAGGGTCAGGATGATCCGGTAAGTGATCTTGCCGCGACGCCGGTTTAGCTGCGCGCTGGATATGAGCGTTCTCGTCGAGCCGGTCACAGGCCGGCGCCGCGATACGCGGGCGGCGCCAGTGGCGAGTCCTGCCATCTGAATCGTCCTCCCCTATCCGCGCTCTCGCGTCACCCACGGAACCCGCCGGAAAAGACGGCTAGCACCAACATGAGAACGACGCCGAGAGCCGAAGCGCTGTCGTAGTTGCTCGCGCCGCTCATCGCGAAGGCGTATTGGTAGATCAACATGACCACCGACTGAGTGTTGTTGCCTACGCCGCCGCCGCCATTGGTCAGAACGAACGACTCGACGAACATCTGCATGGTCGCGACGACCTGCAGCATGAGGAGCATGATCAGGATCAGCTTGGTCTGCGGGATCGTGATGTGCCTGATCCGGCTGAGCAAGCCTGCGCCGTCGAGCTCGGCCGCCTCGTACAGCTCGCCGGGAATGTTCTGCAGCGCAGCGAGGTAGATGAGTGTCGCACCGCCCATATTCATCCAGGTGGCGGCGATCACCACCGAGACCATCGCGGTGCTGACGAAACCCGTGCCCGGCTGGAAGACCCACTGCGAGGTCGGCAGGTGCAGCGCGCGCAGGATGTCATCGAACAAGCCGTACTGGGGGTTGTAGAAGTAGGCGAAGAGCAGCAGCGCCGAGGCCGGCGGCAGCATCACGGGGAGGTAGACAAGCGCCCGCAGGTAGCCCTTGGCATGCCGCAACTCGTTCAGGAGAACTGCCACGCAGAACGGGACGGCGTACCCGATGACGAGCGCGAGCAGCGTGAACTCCAGCGTGTTGCGCCAGGCCTGCCAGAAGGTCGGGTCGTGAAAGATCCGGATGTAGTTTTCCCAGCCCGCCCAGGTGTAGCCGCCACCAAGCACGGCCTTCTGGAAGCTCATGATGATCTCGCGAGCGATCGGGTACCAGGAGAAGAACGTGAAGCACAGGACCGCGCCCACCAGGAAGCCATGCGCCGGAAGGTTGCGCCTGACCTTGCGTCCGAAGCGGCCGGTAGCAAGCTGCCTGGCCGGCCGCGGCGCCGGCTTCGACCTGCGAAGCGTCGCGACGTCTGCCATCGAGTCTCCTGTCACCTGCGCTCTTCCGGCCGGAAATGACGTGCGGGCTTGGCCAGGCGTGGGGGCCGGCCAGCAAGCCGGCCCCCACGCGTTCCTCGTGGCTAGGCTTACAAGCCGCTGTTGGCCAGGATCGTGTTGACGTTGCCCGCGGCTGTCTTCAGCAGGGCCTTGATGTTGGCGTTCGACTGGGTCAGCACGGCTAGCATGACCGGGTCGAGCGTCTTGTAGACCGCCTGGGCGTCGACCGGTTCGCCGTTGTCGGGCTCATTGGCATTCACGTACGGCGCGTAGTACGCGGTGTTGATGGTCGCGTACTTGGCCCGCAGCGCGTTGATCTTCGCGCCGGTGGCGCCCGCGAACAACTGGGGCTCGGGGAAGCCGACGGGCAGCCCGTCCGCCTTGGTCCTGGCGAAGTTGAACTGGCCGGTGCCAGGTGTCAGGTCCTCGAAGTTGATGAACTTGATGCCGGCCCGGATCTGCGCGGGCGTGTCATGCTTGGCGAAGACGTAGGTATTGCCGCCGCCGAGGGAGCCGGCCGGCGTGCCGGTCAGGCTGGGCAGCGGGCCCATGCCGATGTCATTGATGTTGCCGTGATCCTGCGGAATGATCACGTTGTAGACGTCGTCGGGCGCCGCGATGTACATGCCCAGCTTGCCGGCGCCGAACTGCTGTTGCAGCGAGCCCCACGACAGTCCCTGAGTCGCGCTCATGGCGTGGTCGGTGAACCGCAGCGTGTGCAGCGCCTGAAGGATGGCAGCGCCGTCGGCGTTATTGAAGTTGGCAGTCGGCGGGGCCGTGGACATGTTGACCATCGAGCCGCCGAGGGCGTCCATGTAGGACGAGAAGTGCCAGCCGCCGGTGTTGCCCGCGCTGTAATCGCCCCAGCCGTATATGCCGTGGCCGAGCTTGGCGATGGCCGTGGCGTCCTTCTCCACCGCTGCCCAGGTCGTTGGCGGGCTGTTGGGGTCCAGGCCGGCCTTGGCGAACAGGGCCCTGTTGTAGATCAGGCCCTGAGTGTAGTTGGAAGTCGGCAGGCCGTAGATCGTGCTTCCGGCGGTCACCGCCTTCACCGCGCCGGGGACTATGTCCTTGAGGGTCGGCACTGTCGTACTGTTCACGTACGGCGTGATGTCAGCCGCCTGGCCCGACAGCAGCACCTGCCGCAGGTCGGTGAAGTAAGTGTAGAAAATGTCAGGCTCGGTTCCCGCCCTGAGCATGGCGGTGAAGGTGGCCGGAACCTCGCAAGGGTAGTTGTACACGCTCTTGACGGTGATGTTCCGGTTCGCCTTCTCGAAGAGGGCGACGTCCTCGACCCACTCCTTGTGCTGCACAGGGTTGTTGGCCTGCGTCGGTGCGCAGTTGATGCTGATGGTTACCTTGCCGCCGCCGGACGAGTTCGGCGCGCTGTTGCTCGAGCAGGCCGCGGCCCCGAGCCCTAGCGCTGCCACGGCTGCGACGGCCGTCATGCGGCCACCGTGCCGGCGGTGAAGCTGTCTGCTCATCGATCAATCCTTCTTCCTCGGGCTGAACGTGGCCGATCTTGCGCGCCCGCACCGTGGTGGCAGCAAGCTGGACACACTCCGGGCCGTGCTCCGAATGATCACGAGTCTCATGAGTCTTTCGAGTCTCCAGAGTCTCCCGAGTATCCCGAGTCTGACCGGATTGCCTCCGCTTTGGGGGGCGCGCTTATCGCCCTCAACATACTGAGGCGAACATCTGGTAGCAAGATATCGATGAAAATCCGCAAGGATACAACTTGGTTACGAGATTCGGTCACTCGCGGGCGTTCTGTGCAGGACCAGCTAGACAAGACGGCGCGGTAGTGATCCAGGTCACGCAAGGACTTGCCAGCGGATGTCGTATTGTTGCGGCATGACGCGAACTCCCGCCCGGCGCCTTGCCGAGGTCGCCCAGAAGGTCGGGGTCAGTGAGGCCACCGTGAGCCGCGTCCTCAACGGCAAGGCGGGCGTTTCCGACAGCACCAGGAAAGCAGTCCTCACCGCCTTGGACGTGCTCGGCTACGAGCGTCCGACCCAGCTGCGCGGCGACCGTGCGAGGCTCATCGGTCTCGTCCTGCCCGAACTGCAGAACCCGATCTTCCCTGCGCTCGCCGAGGTGATCGGCGGCGCCCTGGCGCAGCGCGGCTTCACTCCCGTGCTATGCACTAGAACGGCCGGCGGCCTGTCGGAAGCCGACTATGTCGACATGCTGCTCGACCAGCACGCCTCTGGCGTCGTCTTCGCGGGTGGTCACTTCGCCGAGCTGGCCGCCCCGCACGATCATTACCGGCTGCTGCACAGCCGTGGCGTCCCCGTGGTGCTGGTCAATGCGGCCATCGACAACCTGGACTTCCCCTGCGTGTCGACCGACGACACGACGGCGGCCGGACAGGCCTTCCGGCACCTGGCCTCGCTCGGCCACGAGCAAATCGGCCTGGTCGTCGGCCCCGAAGACCACATGCCTTCCCGCCGCAAGCTGGCTGCCTATCTCGACCACGTCCAGCGTTCCGGGCGCAGCGCCGCCCCGGTCGAGCACGCGCTGTTCTCACTCGAAGGCGGTCAGGCGGCAACTACCCGCATGCTCCGCCATGGCGTGACGGGCATCATCTGCGGTAGCGACGTCCTGGCCCTAGGCGCGATTCGGGCCGTGCGCCGCGCCGGGCTGACCGTGCCGGGTGACGTCTCGGTCGTCGGCTACGACGACTCGGGCTGGCTGAACTGCACAGATCCGCCGCTCACCACGGTCCGCCAGCCCATCGAGTCGATGGGCAAGGCTGCGGTCGCGCTGCTGGTGAACGAGATGGAACACGCATCCGCGTACCACGAGGAGTTGCTGTTCGAGCCAGAACTCGTCGTGCGCGGATCGACGGGCCCGGCACCAGCCCGGATTCCGTCCGGCACGGCGGCGGCCACCTAAGCGGCTGTGGCTGGCCGCCCGTGAGCAGATTGCAATTACCGCCAGTAGAGCGGAGGCGCGGAACTCGCAACCTGTGTCTGGACGCGTTCACGGCGGTGTGGACCGGCCGGCACGTGCCGGTGTGGGGCGGGGTGACCGGGCGTACCGGCACGCTGCTGCCGCCGCACGGCGAGGCCTTCAACCCCGCCACCAACACCTGGATGCGGATTCCCCCGTCGCCGCTACACGGCCGGGAGAATCCCATATCGGTGTGGACCGGCCACCAGATGATTGTGTGGGGCGGCGATTTCGGCAGCACCGCGTATATCAACGGGGCAGCGTTCACCCCCGCAGGAGGTAATTGGCCCATCCGTCCTCACCAGGGAGCCGGCGCCGCCGACGGCACCGGCTCCCTGACCGCGCAGGCGCGGCGCCGGGCCGCCGTTCAGGCCGTGAGGTCGGCGGAGGTGAAGCGCGCCCACGTGATCGGGCAGAAGATCACCGCGGACGCGCCCGGACGAGAGCAGCCCGTGCAGCAGGTCCGAGGTGGTGACCGGGAGGCGGAGCAGCGCGTCGAGCGACATCCACCAGTGCGTCGGAAGATCGCGGTGCACGGCCCCGAACTGGGGGATGCTGCCGGCGACCTCGCTCGCCACGGCCAGGACCAGGACCGGCGCGATCGCGGCAACGGATGCTTGGTGAGGGTCGAGATGGCCAGGCCGATCGCACCGAGCGCGGCCATGCCCGCGGCCACGTAGAGCGTGACGAACGGCAGTTGCAACAGGCCGTCGGCCAGCCGCACGGTAGTGCCCGCGGATGGAACGTATCCAGCGCGCCGCAGAGGTCATCAAGCGGAACACGACGCCTGAGCTTGCGGAATTGGCTGGGGCCATAGCTGAGGCAGCGTTCGAATGGCCTGCCGACGACGGCAAGCTCGGTGAAGTTCATGATGTCCTGCTTCCTCGCCCGCGATGCCAGGCCACCGGCCCGCATCGGCAGGGACTTCTAATGTGCAGACTCCCGGCAGGACCGCGTGGTTGAAAATCGCGATGAAGGAACTCCCGGACGCGTCGCGGGGCTGCCCTGTCGTGCGAAGAGGTCGTCAATGATGTCGGCTGCGGGTTTGGTGACTTTCATGATGTCCTGCCTTCGCGGGCTAAGCCGGCCGATGCTCGCCGTGCCCGGACGGGCAGAGCAGCACCGTGCCGGCGTGGGGCGGGAGCCCGGAGATCATCTGCTGGAAGACAGGCGAGATCTCGGCCTGCCTGATGCCCGCCAGACGGGCCACTGCCATCGTCAGCAGGGCCCACTGATTGCACGATCCGGCGAGCTCGTACTGCTGGCGGGCTTTGATCTCATCGTGGCTCTCAGGAACCTCGGCCAGGCTGCGCGCCCACAGCGGATCGCCGTCCAGGAACGACGTGCATTGCGGGCAGTCCACGCTCCAGGGCCGCACCGCAAGCCGTCCGGTCCGGCCGGCCGCTCGTGTACCAGGCCGCAGCCTGTGGGTGCCGAAAACCCTGTCACCTAACGCGACCTGGGCATATTCATGACTCAGGCCTCCGAGCCGGTCCCGGCGCAGAACCCGGATGGTTCCGCCCGGAACGGGTGGATGCGTACGCCCGGCAGGCGGACACTGTCGCAGCGCCCGGTGAGGCCGGTGGGAGTTGTAGTGATCGGTGTACTCGCTGAGGACGAGCCGGAGGTGCCGTTCACCGGTGATCAGCATCCGGTCCGGGCACTCACAGCGGGCGCTGGCGATCCAGCGTTCCGCGATCGCGTTCGCCTGGGGCGCCCGCACCGGCGTCTTGATAATCCGCGCGCCGGCCGCCGCGAGCACCACGTCGAATGCCGCGGTGAACTTGGCGTCCCGGTCCCGAATCAGGAATCTGAAGCCGTCCGCGTGATCTTCGAGGTTCATCAGCAGGTTGCGGGCCTGCTGAGGCACCCACTCCCCCGCCGGGCGAGCGGTGATCCCGGCCAGGTGCACGCGGCGGGTGCCGTGCTCGATGAAAAAGAGGACGTACAGTCGGCGCAGGAGCACGGTGTCGACGTGGAAGAAATCCGCTGCCAAGATCGTCTTCGTCTGGGCATCCAGGAACGCCCGCCAGGACTGCCCGGCCCGCCGGGGCGCGGGATCGATGCCCGCATCCTTGAGAATCTGCCACACCGTGGACGGCGCGAGCTTGTGCCCCAGGCCAGCCATCTCGCCGTGAATGCGCCGGTAGCCCCAGCCCGGATTGTCCCGCGCCATCTCAAGCACCAGTGCCCGCAGGGTCGCCGCAGTCCGGGGCCGGCCAGGTACCCGGCGCGGGTAGACCCAGTGCCGCCGGACGAGGTCAGCGTGCCAGCGCAGCAGGGTGCGCGGGGATACGATCAAGCGCAGCTGGCGGAGCTGGCTGCCGGGCATCAGCCGGGCCAGCGCGGCCAGCACCGCGCGGTCAGCCCAGGACAACCGAGGGGCCCTGACCTGGCGCTGGAGCACTGCGACCTGATGGCGCAGGATCAAGATCTCGGTGTCCTTGGCGCGGTCGGACCGGGCGAGCAAGGCAAGCCAGCCGAACACGCGCAGCACCGCCAGGTAGGCGAATCGCATTGACATGAGTACCGACAGTGCCCGACCATGAGGCTCCCGCGCAGCCAGATGGCTAACCTGACCGCCCCTCGACGCCGCGCGATACACCAGGTCAGCGGTCGTGACAGGGTTATCGTCACCCACAGCCGCGGTACTCAGGGCAGCGCCTCGGCCACGCTGGCCCGCCCGGGCTTCCCGCCCGTACTGAAGCCGCGATAAAGCAACGCCGCCGACAGACAAGAACAACCCGGCGGTCCGGGAGGCAGCCGGCACGGTCTACGGCATCAATCTCGCCGCAGAGCCGACTCATCGCCCACGAATACCGCAATGCGGTCAAGCATGTCTTCCAAGCCTCTTTCGAACTCCCCGTCCCAGCGGTCCTCGGCGAGGCCAGCCGCCAGGCGGTGCAACGTCGGGTAGCGCCTGGCGTCAATCGCGTCCGCGGGATCGAGCAGCTCACCGGGGCTGTCCGCGTCCTCGATTGCCTCTCGCTGCTCAGCCGAGCGGACCGGGCTCAGGCCGCCGATAACCGGGGCCGAGGCCGCCTGCCCGGCGGGTCCGCCGCCATCGTCCCCCATCGTGTCAGGACCGGTGAAGGAGCCGTCGCCCGCTTTCGGATCGCGCAGCGCCATGGCGCTGGTTTCCAGAAGCAGGTAGCCGAGCAAGAAGCTGTTGAACGTGCGGTAGGTGAACAGGACCTGATCGTCGGTGAACCCTTCCCTGGCCAGTCCCGTCAGCATCGCCTCGATCCAGCGCAGCGAGCGGAGCGGCGGATTAACCCACGGAGCCTCCGGCGGACGCGTAGCGACCAGGGGGAAGGCATGTGGATGAGCCCGGGCGTAGCGGCGCACCCCGTGCGCCATGCCGGTCAGGTACGGCCGCCATCCGGCAACCGGGCGCAGCTGTACCTCGGGGTCGTCGGCCAGCTCGTTGACGATCCGCTCTACGACTGCGTCAAGAAGCTCATCACGGTCCTGCACATACCTGTACAGCGACATCGAGCGAACCCCAAGCCGCGCCGACACCGCCCGCATGGTCGCCGCCCCGATGCCCTGCTCGTCCACCATCTCCAGCGTGACCGCCACGATCCGGTCCAGCGACAGGCCACGACCCGGCCGGCGGCGTACCTGCACGCCCTGTGCTCGCATCACCGGAACCCCACCTCAAGACGACAGCCGAGATGCTAGCGGCAGCCGACATCGGGCCCGGCCGCTGGCGCACGGCGCATTGTCATCATCTTAAGATTCCCCGCGCCGGATTGAGATCGTCGTCCCGATCGGTTCCGGCCCCGTCTCTGAACCGTTCCCATTCCTCGGGGAAGAACCGGCCGACGCCGCGGCAGAGCCAGTCGAGTTCCGATCGCCGTGTGGTGCTGATGGCGCTGAGCACCAGGACTCCTGACATAGAGACTCTGGCCTGGTTGCCTGTGGCGGGCTGATCTGCGTTCCGGGCGTGTCGCTCGCGTCCCGCATGCCCGATATGTGAGATAATTATTGCAAGCTGATGTGCGGCGGGATGGGGTGGATGATGGGTCGCATGCTCTCCCAGCCGGTGCTGCCGCTGCTGCTCGCCGGGGCCGGGGAGGTCGCCCCCGGCGTGGGCCTGGTGACGGGCGCGGACGGCGGCGGGCTGGTCACGGTGCACGGGCTGGCCACGTTTGGGTGGGACCCCGGGGACGAGGCCGGGCGGCGGCTGGCCGCAGTGCAGCTGGTCCGGCTGCGGGCCGCGTCGCAGGGCCAGGTCGCGGCGGCGTTCGGGGTGGACCCGGCGACGATCTGGCGGTGGGACCGGGCGCTGGCCTCGGGCGGCGTGGCCGGGCTCGTCCCGGCCCGGCGGGGCCCGAAAGGCGCGTCGAAGCTGACCGGCGAGATGGTCGCGCGGATCGCCGGGCTGGACGCGGCCGGGGCGAGCCTGCGGGAGATCGCGGCGGCGATCGGGGTGTCGACGTTCAGCGTCCGGAACGCGCTCGGCCGGGTGCCGCCCCGTCCCGGCGGGGAAAGCGCGGCCGGCCGGCCAGGCGCGGCCGGCCAGGACGCCGGTGACGGCGCCGGCCAGGGGTGCGCGCCTGCTGGGCGGAACGATGCCGCAGCGGGCTGTCAGGAGACGCTGCCGGTGCTGCCGGACCCGGTACCCCGCGGCGCCGAGCGGGCGCTGGCCCGGTGGGGGCTGCTCGGCGAGGGCGCCCAGCCGGTGTTCGCCCAGGGGGCGCGGTATCCGCTGGCCGGGCTGCTGCTGGCGCTGCCCGCCCTGGCGGACACCGGCCTGCTCGAATGCGCCCGCCAGGTCTACGGGCGGCTGCGGAACGGGTATTACGGCCTGGCCGCGACGCTGCTGACCCTGGTGTTCCTGGCCCTGACCGGCGAGCCGCGGGCCGAGGGCGCCACCCGGGTGCCGGCCGCGGCGCTGGGCCGGGTGCTCGGCCTGGACCGGGCGCCGGAGGTCAAGACGATCCGCCGCAAGCTCGGCGAGCTCGCCGCCGCCGGGAAAGCGGCGGAGCTGGTGATGGCGCTGGCCCGCCGGCACGCCGCCGCCCGGCCCGAGGCGCTCGGGTTCTTGCACGCCGACGGGCATGCCCGCGCCTACTACGGCACCCGGCAGGTCCAGAAGACCCACATCGCCCGGCTGAAGCTCCCCGCCCCGGCCACCATGGAGACCTGGGTCACCGATCAGCACGGCGACCCGGTGTTCATGGTCGTCGCCGAGCCGTCCGGGTCGCTGGCCGGCGAGCTGAAACGGCTGCTCCCTGACCTGCGGAAGGTGATCGGCGAGGGCCGGCGGGTGACGGTGTGCTTCGACCGGGGCGGCTGGTCCCCGGCACTGTTCGCGGACATCCTGGAGGCGGGGTTCGACCTGCTCACCTACCGCAAGGGACCCGCCCCAGACCTGCCCGCCGAAACGTTCACCACCATCACCTGCACCGACGACCGCGGCCGGGCCCTCGGCTACGAGCTGGCCGACACCACCGTCACCCTGCCGATCAACGACGGGCCGCGCAAGGGCCAGCAGCTCAGCCTGCGGCAGGTCACCCGCCGCGTCCCGGCCCGCCACGGCGCCACCCGGCAGGTCCACACGCTGACCTCGCGGGCCGGCCTGGCAGCCGGCGAGGTGTGCTGGCGCATGTCGTCACGCTGGCGGGAAGAGAACTACTTCCGCTACGCCCGGACCCACTTCGCCCTCGACGCCCTGGACTCCTACGCCGCCGCTCCCGACGACCCGGGCCGGCTGGTGCCCAACCCGGCCAAGAAGGCCGCCGCCGTGCAGGTCCGGCGGGCCGAAGCCCTCGCCGGGGCCGCCGAGACCGTCCGCGACGCCACGCTGCTCGAACTGCGCAGCCCCGCCCCCGGCCAGCCCGTCACGATCACCAGCCAGATGCTCAACCAGATCAACGCCCCGGCCCAGGCCGCCTACCAGGAACTGGACCAGGCCGAGGCCGCCGCCGCAGCCGTCCCGGCCCGGATCCGGCTCGGCGACCTCGCCCCGGACATGGTCCGCCTGGACGCCGAGATCAAGCAGATCACCCACGCCATCCGGATGGCCGCCTACAACGCCGAAACCACCCTCGCCCGCGCCCTGGACGGCCACTACGCCCGCGCCGACGACGAGGCCTACGCGCTGATCCGCGAGGCCCTCACCACATCCGGCGACATCATCCCCGGCGACCGCGAGCTGCTCATCCGCCTCGACCCGCTCACCGCACCCCGCCGCACCCGCGCCCTCGCCGCCCTCTGCCAGCAGCTCACCCAGGCCCAAGGCCGCTACCCCGGCACCGATCTCGTCCTGCGCTACGAGGTCAAACCCCACCCCGGCACTGCATAAACGAACTCTCTATGTCAGGAGTCCTGGTGCCCGGATGCCGGCCCCGCAATTCCAGCGCCGCCCGCAGTCCCTCATCGGTGTGGGTCGGCGGCATCCGGAC
>Ga0209131_1001675_pt1 | contig 15313 bp, 15 predicted proteins | sample GraSoi_2013_40cm_FD_185826 | JGI IMG/M metagenome (GOLD analysis project Ga0209131, IMG submission 185826) | Grasslands soil microbial communities from the Angelo Coastal Reserve, California, USA - Sample 9_17_2013_40cm (SPAdes) (version 2) | ecosystem: Environmental > Terrestrial > Soil >...
CCGGCGCGACCGCACTATTCGGTGCCGGCCGTCGAGGAGTACGACCCGGCGGCGAATACCTGGCGCGCACGCGCGCCGATTCCGACGCCGCGCAACCACGCGGTCGCCGGCGTGGTGAACGGCAAGATCTACGTGATCGGCGGCCGCGTCGGCGGCGCTTTCGTTTCCAGCGGCAGCAGCAACGTCGGCGTGGTCGAGGAATACGATCCGGCCGCCGATGCCTGGGGGTCGCCGAAGGCGCGCATGCCGAGCGCGCGCAGCGCCATGGCCGCCGGCGCCTATCAGGGCAGGATTTACGTGACTGGCGGCGAGGGCCAGGACTACCGCAGCATGTTCACCTGGCGCGCCTTCGAGTCGTACGATCCGGCGACCAACACCTGGAGCACGCTCGCGTCGATGCCGGTCTCGCGGCACGGCCTGGCAGGCGCGATCCTCGGCGATCGCCTGCACATGGTGAGCGGCGACGTGCAGTCCGCCGGCACGGGCGTGCATGTCCATACCGACTCGCACGACGCATTCGAATTCAACAAGTAGGAGGCAGGATGGAGACAGCCACGCAGGCCCGCACCCCGGGCGCGAAGCGCGCCGGACCGGGCGAGCATTTGTTCGACATGCACAAGGTCAACCGCGTGATGGGGGGCCCCGACTACTCGCCGGTGTTCGGCGGCTGCGTCGAGGGCGATCGCATGATCGTGGCGCTGATGCGCTATCCCGCCGGCCAGCCGTCGGACGCGCACTCGCATCCGAACGAGCAATGGATCTTGATCCTCGAGGGCGAGCTCGAGATGCAGTTCGACGGCAGATGGCAGCGCGCCGGACCTGGACAGGTCTTTTACATTCCGGCTGGGAAGGTGCACCGGGCGCGAAACGACGCCGAAAGCGACTGCGTATTCTTCACCTGCAAGGATGCCTCCGCCGGGTTGCAAGGCACGAAGGCGCAGTGATGCCGGTCTACAAATTCGACGCGCTGAAGAAGGAATACGTGACGCCGAAGCACTCGACGGCCTTTGGCAGCCTGGTCACGGGCGAGCAGATCGAGGTCGGGCTGCTGCGCTTCAAGGCGGGCGAGGGCGCGAAGCAGCACGCGCATCCGCACGAGCAGGTGCTGTTCGTGCTCAGCGGTCGTGTACGGATGAAGATCGCCGGCGAGACTTACGAGCTCGGACCGCGCGAGGTGGCGCACATGCCGCCGAATGTGCCGCACAGCCTGGATGCGATCGAGGATACCGAAGTGGTGAGCACGAAGGGCGTGATCGGCGGCGTCGGCCACCGGATTTGAAGGCCGGTCCCGCGCCGGTTAGAGCAGGATAAGGCCGATGTACTGAATCACGAACCAGCCCGCCATCAGCCCCATCGTGATCATCAGCAGGCGCCGGTCGCGCACGAGCGGCGCGCACTCCGCGGGGATCGGCGCGCTGCCCATTTGCCGGGAGGTGCGATGCAGGTGGAGGAACGCGAAAAGGGCGCCGACTGTGGTCACCAGCAGCCCGACCGTCTCCAGAATCCACGTTGTCATTTTGTTTAGCCTCCCGTCCGCTACCGTACCTAGTCTATCTTTATTCGCGCTTCCCGCAAAAACGCGCCCCAGCCCTGGGTCTCGCGGCGCACCAGTTCTGTAAATTCTTGTGGCGATTTCGATACCTCGACGCTCATCATCTGCTTGGCGAGGCCTTCGCGCTCGGCGGGCCGCGTGAGCACCGTCACCACCGCGCCGTGGAGCTTGTCGATCACCGCATTTGGCGTCGCCGCCGGCGCGAACATGCCCTGCCAGGCGTTGGTGCCGATGCCGGCATAGCCGAGCTCGGTGAGCGTCGGCACCTCCGGCAGCTCGGGCAGGCGCTGCGCCGGGACCACCGCGAGCGCCTTTAGCCGGCCGCTGCGGATGTGCGGCAGGAGCGATGCCATGTTGAAGAAGGCGAGCTGCACCTCGCCGCCGATCATCGCGGGAATCGCCTGGCCGGCGCCGCCCTTGTAGGGCACGTGCGTGAGCTCGATGCCGGTGGCTTTCATGAAGCGCTCCATGTCGAGGTGCGGATAGCTTCCCATCCCGACCGAGGCGAAGTTGATCTTGCCGGGCTCTTTCTTCGCCGCCGCGACCAGCTCGGCGATCGAGTGCGCCGGGAAGCTCGCGCTCGCCACCACGATGTGCGGGATCTCGACCAGCTTGCTCACGCCAACGAGGTCGCGCGAAGGCCGGATCGTCAGCTGATCGGCATAGATGCTCTCGTTGATCGCGTTGGTCGAGACGTTGCCGACCAGCAGCGTGTAGCCGTCGGGCGCGGCCTTGGCCGTCGCTTCGAGCGCGATGTTGCCGTTGGCGCCCGGACGGTTGTCGACGATGAAGCTCTGGCCGAGCGACTCGGTGAGCCGCTGCGCGACGATGCGCGCGATGATGTCGGTCGCGCCGCCCGGCGCGTAGGGCACGATGATCTTCACCGGCTTGACCGGATAGTCCTGCGCCGCCGCCGGCGTCACGATCGCCAGCATGCAAAACAGCATTGTTGTTATTCGCATTCACCTCCTCCTGGCGTGCCATGATAAGTGAAATGACCACCATCGACATTCACGCGCACTGGTATCCCGAGGAGTGGCTGCGGCTCTTCGAGAAGGACGGACCGAAGGAAGACGCCGCGCTCGAGCGCTCCGGCAGCACCTACAAGCTCAGAGCCAAGACCATCACCAACGCCTTCGACGAACGCTTCGTCGTCGTCGACCAGCGCATCAACCAGATGGACCAGCGCCGCGTCGACATCCATTGCCTTTCGCTCACCACCCCAATGGTGTACTGGGCATCGCCCGGCTTCGGTCTCGCGCTGAGCCAGGCGTTCAACGACGCGGCATCGGCTGCGCATCGCAAGCATCCGAAACGCCTGCTCGGCCTCGCGATGGTGCCGATGCAATCGCCGGCGGCGGCGGTGAAGGAGCTGGAGCGCGCCGCCAAGCTGCCCGGGATCAAGGGCATGTATCTCGCGACCAATGTGAACGGCGAAGAGCTGGATGAAAAGAAATTCTGGGACGTCTACGCCAAGTGCGAGGAGCTCGGCTGGACCATCTTCCTGCATCCGGTCGACACCATCGGCCAGGACCGCACCAAGAAGTACTACCTCAAGAACCTTTGCGGCAATCCCTACGACACCGGCATCGCCGCGGCGCACCTGATCTTCGGCGGCGTGCTGGATAGGTTTCCGAAGCTGGGATTCAATCTGCCGCATGCCGGCGGCACCTTCCCCTGGCTGATCGGCCGCTGGGACCACGGCACCAAAGTGCGCGCCGAGCTCAAGCACATGAAGCGGCCGCCGAGCGAGTACCTGCGCCGCTTCACCTACGACACCATCGGCCACGACGACCGCATCAACGGCGCCCTCGTTAAGCTGGTGGGTGCCGACCGCGTCACCCTGGGCAGCGATTACTGCTTCGACATGGGCCTCGACGATCCCCTGGCGACCGTCGGGCGCATTCCGGGGCTGTCTGCCGAGGACAAGGAAAAAATCAGCGGCGGCAACGCGCTGAAGCTGCTCGGCCTCTGAATCAGCGTTCCTAACCTCATCGCCGGCCTGATGGGACTGAAGATTTCCTAGCGTACTGCACGCCAGCGCGCCGCAGGAGGTCGCACAGGAATTCCGCCGCCGGCGTGAGCGGCAGTGCAGCGCGGCGGATGAGGCAGATCGGCGGCGCTGCAATCTCCTCCTTCAGCTCGAGCTTGCGCAGCCCCCCGCGGGTGAGCGGCGACTCGATCCATTGCCGCGGAACGATGGCCAGCAGGTCGCTGTGGCCGAGGATCGCCATCAGGCTGAGCACGCCGCCGGTGATGCGCGCGCCGAGCTGCGGGGCCGGCAAGCGGTGCAGCTCGAAGAGATCCGCGATCTCGGCCGCCGCGTCGTCGGTGATCGAGGTCGTCACCCACTGGGCATCGCGCAGCTGCGCGAGCGATTTGGCCTGCGCCAGCGGATGGCCGGGGCGTGCAACCACCACCCGAGTGTTGTCGAACAGCTTTTCCAGCAGCAGCTCGGCATGAGGCTGCTTGCCTGGCGCCACCCCGGCGTAGAAATCCACCGTTCCATCCTTCAAGCGTGACTCGATCGCGGGAAAGGCGCCGTCCACGATGCGCAGCTCGAGGCGCGCAAAGCGTTTCTTGAACGGCGCTACGGCTGCGGGCAGCAGCGTCAGCAGCGGCACGCTCGAGAAGCCCACCGTGATGCTGCCTTCGGCGCCTTCGTGCAGCTGCTCGATCTCCTCGCGCCCCCGGCGCAGCTCGCTAGCCGCCGCGCTGGCGCGGCGTGCGAAAAGTTTCCCCGCCGGCGTGAGTACCGTGCCCCTTGCCTGCCGCTCGAGCAGCGCCACGCCGAGCTCGCGCTCGAGCTGGCCGATGCTGCGGCTGATCGAGGGCTGCGCGAGCCCGAGCTGCCGGGCGGCGGCGCGCAGACTGCCTTTCTCCGCCACGGCGAGCAGGTCGCGGATCTGGTGAAGCTTCATAGATGCCTGGCAGCTATCGATAGGACGACTTTGCCATCTTACGCCTCGCAGCCGGCGCGCTCAGACTCCAGGGTGAGGAGGAGGGCCATGTTTCTGCAAAACAGCTGGTACGTCGGCGCCTGGGCCGATGAGCTCGCCGCCGGCGCGCTTCTGGGACGCACCATCCTCGGCGAGCCGGTGCTGTTCTACCGCTCTGCGCAAGGCGCGATCGCTGCACTGGAGGATCGCTGCTGCCACCGCGGCCTGCCGCTGCACCATGGCCAGGTGCTCGGCGAGCACGTGCAGTGCGGCTACCACGGCCTGGTCTACGACCGCAGCGGCGCGTGCATCAAGGTGCCGGGCCAGGAACGGGTGCCGCGCGGGGCGAAGGTGAAAAGCTACCCGGTGGTGGAGCAGGACCGCATCGTGTGGATCTGGATGGGCGCGCCCGAGCTGGCGGATCCCGCGGCGATCGTGCGCCACCCATGGCACGACGACCCCGAATGGGCGTGGACGAAGGACCGCTACCTCGTCAACGCGAACTACCAACTCATCAACGACAACCTGATGGACCTGACGCACGTGGGCTACGTGCACACCAAGACCATCGGCGGCACGCCCGAGGCGCATTCCAACGCCGAGACGAAAACCGACCGTAGCGGCACCGGCGTCAAGGTGTCGCGCTGGATGCTGAACTCGATCCCGCCGCCGGCCTACACGCAGGCGGTGAAGTTCGGCAAAGAGCGCGTCGACCGCTGGATGGAGATCGAGTTCTTCCCGGCGTCCGTGGTGCGCATCCATACCGGTGCGACCGATGCCGGCACTGGCGCCTACGAGGGACGGCGCGAAGGCGGCTTCGGATTCATGGGCCTCAATGCCATGACGCCCGAGACGGAGCACAGCACGCATTATTTCTGGTCGGGCGCGCACAACTTCATGGTGGGCAAGCCTGAGGCGACGCAACGGCTGCGCAAGTCGCTCGAAGTCACCTTCGGCGAGGACAAGGTGGTCGTCGAGTCGCAGTACGCCACGCTGCGCGCCAATCCGGACGCGCCGCAGATCAGCATCGCTTCCGACGCCGGCATGGTGGCGGCGCGCAAGCTGATCGCCGAATTGATCGAGAGAGAGAGGAAGGCCGCATGAACTGGCTGAAAATGATTGCGCTCGCAGCGGCCCTGGCCGCCGGCGCGGCGCAAGCGCAGAACTGGCCCACCAAGCCCGTGCACCTGATCGTGCCGTTCCCGCCGGGAACCGCGCCCGACATCGCCTCGCGCCTGATGGCTGAAAAGCTCTCGCAGGGCTGGAAGCAGCAGATGGTGGTGGAGAACCGCCCGGGCGCCGGTGGCATTCCAGGCATGAGCGCGTTCATCAAGACGGCGCCGGATGGCTATTCGTTCGCCGTCGTGCCGGCGACCGTCGTGACGCTGACGCCGCATCTGTTCAAGAACCCGCAATACAGCATCGACACCGACGTCACCCCGGTGGCGATCCTCGCCACGGGACCGTTCATCGTTGCGGTCAATCCGGGGATCGGCGTCAACAGCCTCGACGACCTGCTCAAGATGGCAAGAGCGCAGCCCGGCAAGGTCAACTTCGCCCCGCCGACGCTCAACACCACGCCCCATCTGGCGGGCGAGGTGCTCGCCATGCTGGCCGGCGTGAAGTTCTATCCGGTGCCTTACAACGGCTCGGTGCCCGCCGTGACCGCGACGATCACCAACGAGAGCCAGTTCACCATCGACGGCGTGCCGGCGCTCGCCTCGAACATCAAGGCGGGCAAGCTGAAGGCGATCGCGGTGACCTCAAAGGATCGCATCTCCGGCTTCGAGAACGTGCCCCCCGTAGCCGAGACCTTCAAGGGCTTCGAGGCCATCGGCTGGTTCGCCGTGCTCGCGCCGGCCAAGACGCCCGCCGCGATGGTCGAGCGCATGAACCGCGATGTGAACGCCGTGGCGCAGATGCCCGACATCGTCTCGCGCTATGCGGAGCTGGGCATCTATCCGCGACCCGGTAACGTCAAGCAGGCGGCCGAGTTCCTCGCTTCGGAGCGCAAGCTGTGGGGCAAGGTGATCCAGGATCTGGGCATCCAGGCGCAGTGAAGACCGTCCAGACCGAGGTCCTGATCGTCGGCGCCGGCCCCGTCGGCCTTGCGCTCGCCATCGAGCTTGGGCAGCGCGGCGTGCGTTGCGTGGTCATCGAGCAGCACGACCGCGTCGGTGTCGCGCCGCGCGCCAAGACGACCAATGTGCGCACGCGCGAGCATCTGCGGCGCTGGGGCATCGCCGACAAGCTGCGCGATGCCTCGCCGCTCGGCGTCGACTATCCCGCTAACGTCGTGTTCGCCACGCGCCTCAACGGCTTCGAGCTGTGCCGCTTCGAGAACAACTCGTACTGCGCGCCGGGGAAGAATCCGCTGTACGCGGAGCATGGGCAATGGATTCCGCAATACGAGCTGGAAAAGGTGCTCAAGTCGCACGCCGAGTCCCTGCCGGGCGTCGAAATCCGCTTCGGCCGCAAGCTCGGATCCTTCACGCAGGATGAAGGCAGCGTGCGCGCCGAGCTCGGCGCCGAGACCATTGAAAGCAAATACCTGGTGGGCGCCGACGGCTCGCGCAGCACGGTGCGTGAACGGATCGGCGCGCGCATGAGCGGCGTCACGCTGGGTCGCCACTGCAACGCCATCTTCCGCGCGCCCGGCATCGCCCGCGCGCACAAGCTCGGACCGGCGACGATGTACTGGCTGGTCAACCGCGACGCGCCGTCGGTCACTGGGCCGATGGACAAGGGCGACATCTGGTATTTCGGCGGCAACCAGCCCGACGGCGGCAAGCTGGAAGGCGAGGGCGCAAAGGCATTGATCCGCCATGCCACCGGCCTGGACCTGCCGATCGAGATTCTCAGCAACGACGAATGGGTGGCGCATCGGCTGATCGCCGACCGCTACCGCGACCGGCGCGTGTTCCTCGCCGGCGATGCTTGCCACCTGCATCCGCCGTTCGGCGGCTACGGCATGAACATGGGCATCGGCGACGCGGTCGACCTGGGCTGGAAGATCGCCGCGGTGCTGCAAGGCTGGGGCGGGGCGCGCCTGCTCGACAGCTACGAGCAGGAGCGGCGCCCGGTGCACGAGTACGTGATGGACGAGGCGGTCGCCAACCATGCCCTGCTGCCCAAGCAGATGTGGCGCCCCGGCCTCGAGGACGCGACGCCCGCTGGTGCGAGCGTGCGAGCCGACATCGGCGCCCAGATCAAGGCGGCCAAGATCCGCGAGTTCAGCACGCTCGGCGTGGTGAAGGGCTATCACTACAGCGGCTCGCCGATCGTGGTGGGCGACGGCAGCGCGCCGCCCTCGCGCGATTTCCAGAACTACGTGCCTTCCGCGCATCCGGGCTGCATCGCGCCGCACGCCTGGCTCGCCGACGGCAGCTCGCTATACGATCACTTCGGCCAGGGTTTCACGCTGCTCGCGACCGACGGCGCCATGCCTTCGATCGCGGCACCGAGCGTGCCGCTGAAGGTGGTCAAGCAGGCCGGCCTGCGCGATCTCTACCAGGCGCGCTACGCCCTCATTCGTCCCGACCAGCACGTGGCATGGCGAGGCGACTCGCTCGCGCCGGAAATTTTCGATCGTGTCACCGGCCGAAGCCCGGTGAAGCATAAGGAGGAGCAATGGCAGCATTGAAAGATCGTCGCCCGGGCGTGCTCGCGGTGCATTCAGTGAACCGCTTCGTGTTCAGCGTGCCGAAGCTCGACGAAGCCGAGCGCTTCTACAAGATCTTCGGCCTGGATGCGCGGCGCGGCGGCAAAAAGCTCGAGCTCTACACCTATGGGCATCCGCACTGCTGGGGGATGGTGCACGAGGGCGGTGCGAAGAAGCACTTCGAGTACGTGAGCTACGGCATCTTCGAGGAGGACGTAGACGCCTTTCGCAAGAAGATTACGCTGTGCGAGCCGCATCCCCTGTCCGACGGCAAAGGCCTCTGGCTGCGCGACCCTGATGGCGTGCCGACCCAGCTGGTCGTCGCGCCTAAGGTATCGCCCTCGGCGAAGAGCGTGGCCTCGCAGGTCGCTCCCGTGGCGCCGGGCAAAGGCGCTGCGCCGAGCCGCAGCAAGGTGCAGCCCACGCGCCCGCGCTATCTCTCGCACGTGCTGCGCTTCACGCCTGATGTGCCGCGCATGACCAAATTCTGCAGCGACGTTCTCGGCTTACGCCTGTCGGACAAGTCGGCGGATATCGTGGCCTTCATCCATACGCCGCATGGCAGCGACCATCACCTGGTGGGCTTCGCCAAATCCGAAGGTCCGGGGTTGCACCACACGAGCTGGGACGTCGGCAGCTTCCATGACGTTGGTCAGGGCGCCGAGCAAGTGCGCGCCGCCGGCTTCACGGAGGGCTGGGGCGTCGGCCGCCATGTGCTCGGCTCGAACTACTTCTACTACGTGCGCGACCCCTGGGGCAGCTGGGCCGAGTACTCGCACGACATCGATTTCGTTCCCGCGAGCCTCGACTGGCCGGCGGCCGACCATGCGCCGGAGGACTCGTTCTACGTCTGGGGACCCGCAGTTCCCGAGACGTTCGTAACGAACTACGAAGCGCAGTAAGCTCCCCGGGCTAGCGCCTAAAGGGACCTGGGGCCCGCTGACTAATTCGGGCTCCGTCCCCGAACCCAGTTTGTGGGCATCGCGGTGCAGTCTTTCGCGCCGAGACCGGCGCGCGAGGCGCGCTCGAAGGATGCCAGCGCGCTCGCAGTGACCGGCGCGTCGTAGCCGCAGGCGCGAGCCTCGGCGACCATCTCGGCGAGATCCTTCTTCAGCGTATCGATGGTCACGCTCGGCGGGTTGTCCTTGCCCGCGAGCGCGGCGGCGATCGCGCCGGCGCGGTTCTTCAGCATGGTGGGAGCCCCCGAGGTGTCGGCGAGGATGTCCATGGTGCGCACCGGATCGAGCTTGAGGTGCTGCACCAGCGACAGCGCCTCGCCGAGCGCCTGCCAGTAGACGATGAGCGGCAGGTTGATCGCGAGCTTCATGCTGGCGCCGGCGCCCACAGGCCCGACATGCTCGACGCGCCGGCACATCTGCTCGAGCAGCGGCCGCGCGCGCGCCACGTCGGCGGGCTCGCCGCCGACGAAGCCGAAGAGCTTGCCTTCCTTCGCCGGCCCGACGGTGCCGCCGACCGGGCATTCGACGAACGCGCCGCCCGCGGCCTTGACCTTCGTCGCGAGTGCCTTCGATACCTCGGGCCGCACGGTGCTCATCTCGATGAACAGCTTGCCCCTCATCGCCGGCAGCATCTGCGCGTAGACCGAGTCGACCGCCGGTGCATCGGTGAGGATGCTGATTACCGTGTCGGAGCCCGCCGCCAGATCGGCCGGGGTCTGAGCCGCCTTTAATCCCGTCGCTTGTGCCTTGTCTGGCGTACGGTTCCAGACCATCATCTCGTGCCCGACGCCCGCCAGCCGCGCGGCGATGGCGCCGCCCATTTTGCCGATGCCTGCGATGCCGATTTTCATTTCCTGGAGTCTACCGTGGCGCGCTGCCTGGCTGGCGCTCGGTGCCGTCCTCCTCGGCTGCTCCATCGGCTGCTCCAGCGCAATGTCGCCGTTGCACGAGGCGGCTTTCACGGGCAACACGCCGGTCGTGAAGGAGTGGGTCGCCAGGAAGCGCGGTCTGGATCAGACCTGGGATGAGCCGAATCGCGGGCTCGAAGGAAACTATGCCCGCCTCACCGGGCTCACGCCGCTGATGATGGCGGCGCGCGGCGGCCAGCTCGAGGCCGCGCGGCTGCTGGTCGAAGGCGGCGCGAACCTGTACGCGCAGGCAAATACCCAGTTGCCGGGAGAGCCGCTGACCGCGTTCGACTTCGCGGTGCGGGTCGGCCATATCGCGCTCGCCGATTACCTCTGGCGAAAATCCGACGGCCTGCGCCTCGGTGCCCAACTTTCGCGCTACATCGGCGAGGCCTGCAGCCGATCGTGCGACGACAAGGCGGGTGGCGACGTGCGCACGAACATGGCGCTTTTCCTGATGGGGATCGCGCCCGAGGCGGCCCTCGGCAAAGGGATCGGAGAGGCGGCCTGCTACGCGCCGCGTCCGCTCGACACGCTCGCCTTCATCGAGAAGCATCTCGGCCGCCTGCCGCGCAATACGCTGCACTGCATGGCCTTCCAGACGCAGGCGAGCCATCGTCCGCTGACCGAGCGCATGGCCGTCGTGTCGTGGCTGATCGATCACGGCGCCGACGTCAACGATCGCTCGTTCACCTGGACGCCGCTGATCGGCGCCGCCGTGACGCAGCCCCCGGAGATGGCCGCCCTGCTGCTGCAGCGAGGCGCCGACCCCAACCTGCGCAACGCCGAGGGCCTGACGCCGATCGGCGCCGCCGCGGACAAGTGCATCCGGGGGATCAACCCTCCCGACTCGGCGCCGCCGGCGCTCGAAGCGCAACTCGCCGTGGTCGAGCTGCTCGCCAAGGCCTCGGACCCGGCGGTGTACGCGAGCCCCGAGGCACGCTCGAAGCTCGGCATCCTGAACAACTGCTGCGCGCGGCGTCCGCAGGCCGGCGCGCAGAGACGCATCTGCGAGGCCTTCGGCATTTGAGGACCGCGCTCGTCTCCATGCTCTACGTCGGGCGCGAGGCGGCGGTTTCGGCTATCGTCTCCCGCTGGCTGGCGCAGACCTTACAAGGGAGGCTAGGATGAACAAGAAGCTCGCACTAGCGTGGCTCGTCGTCTTCATCGCATGGTTCCTCGGCAGCTTTGTCGTGCACGGCGTGCTGTTGCACGATGATTACAAGAGCCTGTCGAATCTTTTCCGGCCGGAGGCGGAGGCGCAGAAATATTTCGCGCTGATGCTGCTCGCGCACGTCATGCTGTCGGGCGCCTTCACCTGGATCTACGCGCGCGGCGTCGAGCCGAAGCCGTGGCTCGGACAGGGCATCCGCTATGGCATCGCGATCGCGCTCCTGACCGTCGTGCCCACCTACCTCATCTACTACGTGGTACAGCCGATGCCGGGCATGACGGTCGTGAAGCAGATCGTGTTCGACGGCATCCTGATGTTGGTCCTCGGCGCCGTCGTCGCGTTTATGTATCGCCGCCCGGCGTGAAATCGGGTTGACATGCCCGCACGCGCGGGCTTGAATCCGCGCGGAGGAGACGGTTTGCGCATCGAGTGGGACGTCCCGATCAAGATGGACGATGGCCTGGTTTTGCGGGCGGACATTTTTCGTCCGGAAGAAGGCCGCCACCCGGTGATCCTGAGCTACGGACCCTATGCCAAGGGACTCGCGTTCCAGGACGGCTATCCGAGCGCCTGGCAGCGCATGGTGGCCGAGCATCCCGACGTGGCTTACGGCTCGAGCAACCAATACCAGAGCTGGGAAGTCGTCGATCCCGAGAAATGGGTGCCGGAGGGTTACGCCTGCGTGCGCGTGGATTCGCGCGGCGCCGGCCGCTCGCCGGGCTACATCGACCATTTTTCGCCGCGCGAGACCAAGGACTTCTACGATTGCATCGAGTGGGCCGGCACTCAAGCCTGGTCGAGCGGCAAGGTCGGCCTGAACGGCATCTCGTATTACGGCATCAACCAGTGGCACGTGGCGTCGCTGCAGCCGCCGCACCTCGCCGCGATGTCCATCTGGGAAGGCGCCGCCGACTGGTATCGCGACATGACGCACCACGGCGGCATCCTCTGCACTTTCTGGGCGAACTGGTACGACATGCAGGTGAAGACAGTGCAGCACGGCCTGGGTGAGCGCGGTCCGCGCAGCCGCGTCACCGGCGCACTGGTCTGCGGCGACGAGACGCTGTCGGACCGCGAGCTGCAGAAAAACCGCTCCGAGTTCGGCGACGAGATCCTCGCGCACCCGCTCGACGATGAGTATCACCGGGCTCGCTCCCCCAAATGGGACCGCATAACCGTTCCATTCCTCTCGGCGGCGAACTGGGGCGGGCAGGGCCTGCATCCGCGCGGCAACTTCGAAGGCTTCGTGCGCGCGGCGTCCAAGGAGAAGTGGCTCGAGGCGCACGGCATCGAGCACTGGACGCATTTCTACACCGACTATGGGCGCGAGCTGCAGCTGCGCTTCTTCGATCACTTCCTCAAGGGCAAGGGCGACTGGCCGCAGCAGCCTCGCGTGCAGCTCCAGGTGCGCCATGTCGACAAGTTCGTCGCGCGCCACGAGAGCGAATGGCCGATCGCGCGCACCCGGTGGACCAAAGTGTATTTGCATCCCGGCGGGCAATTGCGGCCGGCCCCGGGAGAAGGCAGCGTCGATTTCGATGCGCTCGGCGACGGCATCACGTTCATGTCCGAGCCGCTGCCGAAGGAGACGGAGATCACGGGGCCATTGGCCGCGCGCCTGCATGTTTCATCGAGCACGGCGGATGCCGATCTGTTTCTGGTGTTTCGCGTCTTCACGCCTGACCTGCGCGAGATCACCTTCATGGGCGCGATCGATCCGCATACCCCCGTTGCGCAAGGCTGGCTGCGCGCTTCGCATCGCAAGCTGGACGCCAAGCTGTCGCAGCCCTGGCGGCCGTACCACACGCACGATGAAAAGCAGCCGCTCAAGCCCGGCGAACGCGTCGAGCTCGAAGTGGAGCTCTGGCCGACGTCAATCGTGGTGCCCGCGGGGCACCGATTGGCTTTGAGCGTCAGAGGTAAAGACTACGAGTGGCAGAAGTCGACGGGGGCGCGGCTGTCCAATTTCAAGAACGAGCTGCGCGGCTGCGGCCCGTTCCTGCACGATGATCCGCGCGACCGGCCCGCCACGGTCTACGGCGGGCGCACCACGCTGCATCTTGGCGATTCCTACATCCTCCTACCGGTGATTCCATGAAGCTCTACGGATTCTGGCGTTCGCTCGCGACCTATCGCGTGCGCGTTGCAATGGCCCTCAAAGGCGTGAAGGCCGAAGAGATCTCGATCGATCTGCTGAAAGGCAAGCAGAACACCGACGACTACCTCGCCGTGAATCCGCAGGGCGTGGTGCCTGCGCTGGTGCTCGACGAGGGCGGTTCGCCGCTGTTCCAATCGCTCGCCATCCTCGAATATCTCGACGAGACGCACCCGCAACCGCCTTTGCTACCCAAAGACCCCCGGGGCCGTGCGCGCGTTCGGGGGCTGGCGCTGATCGCCGCCGCCGATGGGCATCCGCTGATCGTGCCGCGAGTGAGGAACTACCTGGAGAAGGAAATGCGCCAGGACGAGGCCGCGCGCAACCGCTGGCTTGCGCACTGGACCATGCGCGCGCTGGATGCGATCGAGACCCACCTCTCGCGCGAGAAGGAGACCGGCCGCTTCTGCCACGGCAACGAGCTCACCCTCGCCGACATCTGCATGACCTCGCAGGTGATCGGCGCGCTCGCCTACTTCAACTGCGACACCTCGGCCGTGCCCTCGGTGATGCGCATCTACAACCAGTGCATGGAGATCGACGCCTTCAGCCGCGCGCATCCGCTGAAGCAGCAGGGCGGGGGAGCGCACTAATGAAGCCCGTAGACATCGTCGACCGCTCCTCGCTCATCGCCGGCCTGTACCGCCAGCTCGAGCTCAAGCCCGCCGAGACCGCCATCGTCACGATAGACATGCACCGCGGCCACCTCGACATGGATGTCGCCACCATGCCGGCGAAGCCCGAGGATGCCAAGCGCGTCATCGCCAAGGCGCGCCAGGTTTTGGACGTTTCCAGAAAACTAAAAATCCCCGTGATCCATGTCGTCCTGGTCTATCGCCGCATCCCGGGCATCGGCAGCGAGGGCATGACCTCGCCGTTCTGGAAGGCGATGCACGCGGCGCAGAGCGAGACCGATCGCCTGACGCCGGGGCGCAAGAGCACCATACGCGAGCACAACGTCGAGGGCTCGCCGGGCACCGAGATCATTCCCGAGCTGTATCGCGACGGCGATTACGTCATCAATAACAAAAAAAGGCTGGATTGCTTCTATGGCACCGACCTGCGCCAGTTGCTGCAGACGCTCGGCGTGAAGAATGTGGTGCTGATGGGCATCAATACGAACACCTGTGTACTCAATACCTCGTTTACGGCGTTCAACTACGACTACCGCGTGGTGGTGCTGTCGGACTGCGTCGCCAGCATGTACGGCGATGACCTGCACGTGCTCGGGCTGCAGAACGTGGCCCGCTGCCTCGGCTGGGTGATTACCAATGAGCAGCTATTCGAAAAACTGAAGGAGACGAGCCATGCGGTTCACGCGTAGACGATTCATACAAGCCACCGGCGCCGCTGCCGCCGCGGCGACGGTGCCGTCGTTTGCGCAGACCGGGCCGATTCGCCTGGGCCTGATGACGGTGAAGACCGGGCCGCTCGCCTCCGGCGGCATCGACATGGAGCGCGCGCTGACGCAGTACCTGAAGGAGCGCAACTCCACGCTGGCCGGACGCAAGGTGGAGTTGCTGGTCGGCGACAGCGGCGGCGTGCCGGCGCAGTCGCGCACCAAGACCCAGGAGCTGGTCGAGCGCGACCGGATCCATCTCATGATCGGACCGCTCGACACCGCATCGGCGCTCGCCACCGACGATTACATCCGGCAGGCGCAGCTCCTCACGCTGTCGGTGGCCGCGGCCGAGGACATGACGCAGAGGAAGCCCAATCCCTGGTTCACGCGCGGCACCTCGACCTCCTCGCAATGCGCGATGCCGCTCGCCGACTACTGCTACAAGACGCTGAAGATGCGCCGCATGGCGCTGATCGCCGACGACATCGCCTACGGCCACGAGATGTGCGCCGGCTTCATGCGCGTGTTCGAGGAGCTGGGCGGCAAGGTGGTGCAGCGCATGTTCCCGCCGCTGACGGTGCCCGACTACGGCACCTATCTCGCGCAGCTCAAGACCAATATCG
>Ga0209131_1001676_pt1 | contig 15308 bp, 15 predicted proteins | sample GraSoi_2013_40cm_FD_185826 | JGI IMG/M metagenome (GOLD analysis project Ga0209131, IMG submission 185826) | Grasslands soil microbial communities from the Angelo Coastal Reserve, California, USA - Sample 9_17_2013_40cm (SPAdes) (version 2) | ecosystem: Environmental > Terrestrial > Soil >...
GGGAATGGACACGCCACGACAGACCTGTTCCAAGCGCTCTGTGCCTTGAGGTGTGCCGAACAGCTCCTTTGACGGCGTTGCGAAAATTGGGCCGAAGAAAATGTAATCTGCGCCATCTCGTTCCGCCGCCTGAGCCGCTTCGATGGAGTGGCAAGAAGCGCCGAGCAGGAAAGATCGATCAACGGTCTGCTTCTGCACCGGTGATTCGACCAACCGCTTGGCTTCCGCAACCCGCATGCTCTTTTCGCCTAGATGGACTCCATTGGTGCGCTCGGCTATCGCTACATCTAAGCGGTCGTTCACCAACACGCGAATGGGGGACGAACGTTTTGCGGAATATTTCGCAGTAATGCGGAGAGCTTGCCGCGTCAATAGTGCTAGCTCTCTGGCCGCCAAATCCTTTTCTCGGATCTGCACCCAGTCGACGCCCGCGGCCGCGATCTCTTCAATCTTCTGTGTTAAGGCTGCAACCGACTCTGCCGGATTCGCAACAGGTAGGCTATGGCGATCTGTGACGTAACAGAGCAGCGGAGAGTTACCTCCCGTAAGCGGGCTATTGCGGGTGGACACGGGACGCGGCAGATGGCGCAGGGTCAGGCCCAATCATGTTTACCGCCAAAAAAATGTCCAGCACGCCAAGACCGCTTACAGCGCCGCGAAACGCGGGGTGCAGCAGGATGCGCATCAGCGAAGGAAAATGGCTCAGAAAATAATTCTTCTCCCAGATCGAGGTCCACGGGAGATAGAACAAGATTGCGCCCATAATGCACAGGATGACCACCAGCAGCGCGCTAAGCATTCTATTCATGAAAGGTTGATAGATCTGGCAAGCGAACCTGAAACATCAACGCATCGGCTTCTGAAGAGCGGCGATGCGCTCACCCACATCGCGATAATCAATGTTCATCGCATAGACCTGGGAAAAAGTCTTCAGAGCCGCATGCGGCTCGCCCGCCGACTCCTGGGCTACTCCTAAATCATACCGCAACGCCAGAACACTTTCCGGATCGAGGTCCGGAGTGCGTAGCGCGCGGTCGTACCAAATAGCCGCAACGCCCGGCTGCCCCTTGTCCATGAAGGCAAGCCCCAAAAGGGTGCAGCACTGCATTGTGTACGGGAACGGGCGGCCGCGATCCGTGGCCTTGGCCACCTTTTGAAATTCGCTGATAGCTTCTTCCAGAAGCCCCATCTCTCGGAAGGCAATTCCGAGATTGTAGTGTGTCTCAAGATCTTCCTCTTCCGCTCCCATTTCCCCCAATTCCGAGCGGAATTCGTCGAACACTTCCTTCAGCGGCCCACTCTCCATCGACGTGGATGCAGAGGCAGGCTTGGGCACAGGCTTGGATGAGTTGTTCCCTGCCACACGTGCGTCGGCTCTCGGAGTCGCAGCAGCGACGGGAGGCGCTGGGTCGCCGAGACCAAGCTGGTCGATCTCGCTGGCGAGGTCCGCAAGAAACTGATCGGAAGCAAAGCTGTCCGCCGCCGCAGGAGGCGCGGCGTTCTGGTGAACTGGCTCCGGCTTGCGTCGCGCGGGCGGAGGGCTCGGAGGCTTCTGCTCGTGCGCAGGAACAAGCGGTTCGGCATCGAGCACCAGCTCGTACTCCTGCTCCACCTCGAACTCCGGTTCTGGTGCTTTGGGCTTCTCCTTGACCGGTGGTTTTTCCTTGGGGGGCTTCGCGGCCGGCGGTGGCTCCGTTCGGAAGGCTGGCTCGCCAGAGGATGCCCGTAACGCTTCTTTCTCGAAAATCGACGCAGTCTCGTGGGCTTCCTTGCGAACCGAAATTTCGGGGAGCTCGTCTGCGACGGAAATATCCCCAGAAGTCTCGGCGAAAGGATTTGTGCTCTCTGGGGCCGCAGCTTCCATCGGAATTTCGAATTCAGGCGCTGCATGGTCCCGAACGGCGGGCGCTTTCGCAGCGGGTTCGGCGGGCTGCGTGTCGCTGAGCATCGATGCCCATTCATCCGATAGATCGACCTCGTGAACCTCTTCCCTGGCCGGCGCAGGTTCCTCTGGCACCGCAAGCTCTTCGGGTGGCGCTTTGGCCACGGTTGGCGGGGGTTCGGGCGCGGCAGGTTGCGGCGGAGCTAGATCCTCGTCCGACAAACCGGCAGCGCGTTGGAAGCGGCGGCGCAGTTCCTCAAAGCGTTCTGCGCTGCGGACGTCTCCGCGCTCTGTATGAATTTGCTCCAGTTGTGCGGCAAGTTCCGCGGTGCGGCGGTCGTCGCCGGCGCCCAGGACGAAATCCAGCAGTTTCTCGAGCGTCGGGGCATGCTTAGGCGCTCGCCGGAGGATCGCCTCCAGCAAACCTATAGCTTTCTGCGTCAGTCCATAACTCGCAAAAAGGTCAACATCCGTCAGAGACTGCGCAATGAATTTTTGCGTCTCATCATCGAGCTGGCTGTCCGAGGAATCCTCGGCGGGCTTTGCTCTTACTTCCGGTGTTTCAGCCTCTGTAGGCAGTCTCGGAGCAGCCGGCCTCACCAACTCGACGGGCAAGTCCTCTTGTTCCTGATCCTTCGCCGCCGCTATAGGAGCTGCAGAAGCCTCTTCCTCCACGTCGTGTCCCAGTTTGCGTAAGACTGCGTTGAGCTTGCGCTTGGGAGAATCGCTTTCTGGCTGCCGTGTAATAAGCTGCTCGTAGACTTCTTTCGCGCGCTCATATTGTTTGGCACCTGCCAGAGCGTCGCCTAGGTGAGCGAGAGAGTCCGCTAGCCGGAAAGAATCACTCGTGCGTCCGTAGAATTCTACGAGCCATTCAAGCGGCTCGATGCGTCCAGGCAGCCGGGCGGTGAGCTCGTTCAGCAGCCGACCCACGTGCTCCTGCTCCCCAGCGTCAACCATGGGCACTCGGATGCGCTCAAGCAGCTCCATTGCCCGCTCGCCTTGATCCGCTTGTAGCAGTTCTTCCGTGACCTTTTGCGCCGTGCCGAAATTTTTGGGATCGGCGTCGAAGACTCTCAGCGCCAGCGCCGCGGCATTCTCCCAGTCGGAGTTCTTCAGATACATGTCGAGCAGCAACTCGGTCTGCTCGCCGCCCTTATCGAGATCGGCGACTTGCTCCAGGGCCTTGGCCGCCTCCGCCACATCTCCCTTGGAGGAATGAATGCGCGCTTTGACGATCACTGCCGCCATGTTCTTGGGATCGAGCTTTAATGCACGATCGGCCAGCTTTTCGCATTCCGCGGAATCGCCGCGCGCCAAAGCGCGTTGCGCAGCAGACACGTACGCTTCGATGGCGTCGGCGGTCTGCCCCATCGCGGTGTAAAGATCAGCCAGGCGAATCTGGATGCGCAGATTATCCGGCTCGGCCAGGAGCAGCTTCTTTAACAGAGCCACTGCTTCCGGCTGGCGATTGCCCTTCAGATGGATTTCCGCGAGCTGCAGGAACAGTGGCCGGGCCTCGCTCATCACGCCTTGTTGCACATACAGGTCAGCGAGTTTCTCGAGCGGGCGAATCTCTTCCGGGGCCAGCTTGGCGATGCGCTTGTAGACCGCAATAGCCTTGGTCAGGAAACCGTCGCCCACGAATATCTGCGCAAGGCGCTCAAAATAATCGATTGCTTGAAAGGTTTCGCCCTGCCGGATGTACAGCTCCCCAATGGTCATCAGCGTGACCTGGTCTTTGGGCTCGTACTTCAAAATCTGTTGATATTCCGCGATGGCCTGCGGAACTTTGCCCTGGTTCAGGAGCTTTTGTGCGGCTTCGACGTATTTGCTTTTGCTATAGGCCATTCGCTAACTCAGACACAGCGCCGCCCGCGCCTGCTGGAGAGGAGTGTCCTCGCGCCCGAAGGTAAAAAAGGCAGGCAGAACCTGTGCTTGCCTACGCTAGCAGGCGGGGAAAAGACAAGTCAACGAACCCAGAGTTCCGTGTGAGCAGCCAGTTATCCCCGTTGGACCTAGGAACGCACTGGCGAAAACCAGGCGAAGCCGCGGAAAGACGCCTCGAAGCTGGAAAACTGTTTGATAGTGGGGGTGCTTGCCGTTGAAACGCAGTCACACTTCAGGCAGAACGGCGTCCGGCAACAGCGCAATCTGCGTCGCCCCGGCGGACCAGCAGCCTGCGTCGCGTACAGGAGCAAACGAATAGCGGTGCAGCGGCGTGGGACCATGCTGCCGCAAGGCCTCCAGATGATCCGCAGTGGCGTAGCCTTTATGGCGCGCCAAACCATACTGCGGATAAACCGCGTCCCACTGTTCCATGCGTGTATCTCGATGCGTTTTCGCCAGGATCGAAGCAGCCGCGATAGAAACGCTGCGGCAATCGCCTTTGATCAGCGGTTTCTGCTCGATTAAGACGTCCAGCTGAAGCGCATCGATCAGCAGATAATCGGGGACGATCGCGAGTTGCTGCAGCGCCGCGGTCATCGCCTGACGGCTCGCCTGATAGATGTTCCACGCGTCAATGCGCTGCGCATCGATCTCCGCAACCGCCCATGCCAGCGCGTGTTCGCGGATGCGCTCCGCCAATTGCCCGCGGCGCTCCGGCGCAATCTGCTTGGAATCATCGAGCCCCACAATGCGGCGCTTGGGGTTCAGGATCACCGCGGCGGCAACCACTGGCCCGAACAGCGCGCCACGCCCGGCCTCGTCCAAGCCGGCAATGCGCGTCCAGCCAAGTTTGCGCGCCGCTCGCTCGAAACGGGAAGAGCAGAGGCGGCTCATTTCGGCCGCGATTTTAGCACGAGGGCAAATTTCAGCGCAGCAAGTTACGCAGGAAAGCTGCAAAAACAAAGCCCCGCCTGCGCGGGGCTCTTCACAAAACTGGCAACGTAAAAGAAATTAAACTTTTGTTTCCGTTCCAGCCGCAGCAGCGGCCGCAGCCGGCGCTTCTTCGCGCGCAGCTCTCTTGATGCGGGCAGCCTTGCCGCGAAGTTCGCGCAGATAATACAGCCGGGCGCGCCGCACTTTGCCTTTGCCGACCACTTCGATCGAGCTGATGGTCGGCGAATGCAGCGGAAAAATTCGCTCGATGCCCACGCCAAAGCTCACGCGGCGCACGGTAAACGTCGCGCCGGAAGCCCGGCCTTTCTTCGAGATCACCACGCCCTCAAACGCTTGCAGGCGCTCCTTTTCCTTCTCGCCGTCGCCTTCCTTCAGGCGCACGTTGACGCGGACCGTGTCACCCGGCCGGAAGTCGGGGAGGTCTTTGCGCAGTTGCGCGTCATGTAGTTTTGCAATTACCGGATTCATGTTCGTATTCCCTGCAGACCCACTCGGGCGGGGCCAGCACACCAAACGCAAACCCTAATTATAGCAAATTGTAACAATTCTCCTAGCAGATTTGCGCTACGCTATTAGGCCGGAATCCACCACAACCGGAGGTCCAAGGTCATGCGCCCTCTGGCGATCCTCAGCTGCCTTCTTAATACCCTTGCTTACACAATAGTGTTCCCGTGTTGTTCAGGAATCTTCGCCCAGACCCCTGCTGCACGCGACTATGCAGGCGAACTCTCCCCGCCCATCCGCGCGGTCGACTATACCGCACGTATTTTTCCAGATCGCATCGTTCCAGACTGGGACCGTGGCTACGTACTTAGTCACGGGATCGAGGTCTATTCTAGTGCGGACGAGGCAACCGTCGTAATGTATGGCCACGACGGTCAGCCGGCCCGAGAGGGCCATATCTGGCCGCCCGCAGCGCAAAGAGTGCGCTTGATCGGGACCGCTACAACGCATGAAGGCGCTATCATCGCGGCCGGCTGGGCTGGCATGCCGGACGGTTCGGTTTCCAAGTTCATCGCTAAGACCGATTTACTCGGAAACACTATCAAGACGATCATGACCGGTTCGTTCGTTCCAAGGCAGATGTGCGAAGCCGAGGATGGAACTGTTTGGAGCTTGGGGATCGACGTTCCCTCCCCGGACCCTGATAGCCCCTCGAACGTGCTGCGCCAATTCAGCTTTGAAAAAGGATTGTTGCGCGGTTACCTTCCGTTCGAATCTGTCAAGGCTCCTGTAAATTCCAATACGCGATCGTTCAACCCTTTTGGGAGCTATGTTCGATGCGGCAAAGACAAAGTCGTGGCGTACCTCAAATTCACCGACGAGTATGTGGAGGTAGATACAAAATCGTTTGAGGGCAAGCGCTGGAAGCTGGATCTTTCCTCCACAAACCAGGGCAAGGCCAGCGCCCTGGGCATCACCGACGACGCCCATGTTTACGTTAGCTTCGGCGGTCATGGCTGCCGCGAATCTGAAGTAGATTCCAAAAGTTTGACGGCCACGCTTCTGCCAGTGAAAGGAACAGTCAGTTTGCGCCACTGCGGCTCGCCAGAAAATCCACCTCAGGTTCTCGAGGAAGGAAAATTCGAGCGGCTCTGGGGGACGGATGGCAGTACATTAGCCATCGGTCTCGCTGGGCAAAACTTGTCCGATATCGTTTGGGTGAAGGTGATTAGCCAAGAAGTGGCCAGCAACTAGCCTTCGACTGATCCAGGACCGGCTAGACAGTCGCGTGCGTCCGGCTGAGCCTGCGGATCACGGTTTCCGCGAAACGCTCCATTTCCTCGTGTTGTGGGCTGAACTGTAGCAGCAATAAGTCCACGCCTGCGGCCTCAAACTGCGCCACGCGCTCGGCCACCTGCTCTGCGGTTCCCACCAGCCCTGAGCGCAAGCCCCGATTCGATACCGAATAGTCCTCCAGCGACACTCGTTGCTCCAGCTGCGTTCCCGCAAGCCATTGCTGATAATTCGCATATCCTGCCGCGGATTGCTGCACGTCCGTAATTCGCCGCAGCTCCTCCTGCGCCTCCCGTTCCGTTTCGCGCACGATCGCATATCCCGCTACGCCGAATTTCAGCGGCGGCAGATTGTGGCGAGCACGCCGTTCGCGCAAATCGGCAATCTTCTCTCGCACCCGTTCTGGCGGATCGCCATGCATCAAGTACGCGTCGCATTTTTCGGCAATCAGATCCTTAGCCGCAGGCGATTCACCGCCAGCGTACAAAGTCGGGCGCGGCTGTGAAATCGGTTTCGGCTCCAGAACATTGTCTTCCACCCTGTAGTATTTCCCGGAAAACGAAAAATGGTCCTGCGACCACACGCCGTCCAGCACATCGAGCCATTCCGCCGTCCGCGCATAACGATCATCATGCTGCTCGAATCCGACTCCGTATTTGCGTGCCTCATCCGCCCACCACGATGACACCACATTCAGCGTCAGGCGTCCTCCGCTGATGTGGTCGATGTTCGCCGCCTGCTTGGCCAGCAACGCCGGCAAATGAAACGTAGGCCGCACGGCCACCATCAACTCAATCCGCTCGGTCACCGCCGCGAGCGCAGCCGCGGTCGACCACGCATCCAGGGACGGCGCTTCCACGCCCTTGATGTCGTTCAGATTGAGTTCCGCAATCAGCGTAACGTCAAATCCGATCTCTTCGCTGCGTTGCGCGAGCCGCTTCACATACGGCCACGTCGCCTGCATGTTTTCATCCGCGACATTGCGCAGCCATCCGCCAAATACAGGTAGCCAGTATCCGTACCTCATGACTTTTCTCCCGCTGCGACTACCACCGTCTGTTTCCCTTCGTGAATCCGCGCTTCTTCGATCAAAAAATCAGCCAAACGTCCATACGGATTGAAGCCCAGCATGCGCACTGGATCGGCCACGAAGTTAGAAAGCGCATTAATGTCGTAATACATCTGCCGCCCGCTGCGCTCGTCGATCACGTACTCGACGCCGCCCACCTCAATTCCGGCATGCTGCATGACGCGCTCAACGTCCTGAATCACCTGACGCGGCGCCTCGTATGTCTCGACCGTCATTCCCGTCTTCGGCGCGTCTACCGGGCAAGCAATGCGCGTCAACTCCTCGCCTTTCGTGCTCTTGCAAATGTCTGCCGGGCACAAATCAAACGTCTCTCCGGTAATATGGATCTGAATCGCATACAAATATTTCCCGCCAAGAACTTCTACGCGCGTAATAATTCCGTCCCGAGCCGTGAAGCACTCCTGCACCAGCGCCGTATTATCAATACCAAATTGCAAGCTGCCCTCATCCACCGCCGCCTGCAATTCTTCTCGCGAAGAAAATCGCTTGATCCCAGCTCCGCTGCCCCCGATGTTCGGCTTCACAATCAGCGGATAGCCAATTGTTTCCGCCGCGCTGGGGGCCTGTGACGCATGGTTGATCACGCGCGCTTTCGGATAGGGCAGCCCGAGCCTTTCGAGAAGAGAAAGCTGCAACGCCTTCGATGTCTCATGCCGGAACGCGCGCGATCCGTTCACCACGCGAACGCCTTTGTCTTCCAAATGCTTTAGATAATTCAACGTGTAGAAAATCCCGTGCCCCACGCCGCGCTGCCAGGCCGAGGGGCTCATACGGTTGAACAGCAGCGAATACTCCCGCTCGGGCGACGCCGCGTCGTATTGGTGATATCTCGCGTCCAGCTTCACCCAGTTCACGCCGCGTGCGTCCAATTGCTGAAACAGCGGCACAAACCAGTTTGGCTGCTCGTAATAAATCGCAATCGGTCTTGATTCACCGTTGCCGTTCCCTATCGTCGCTTCGCTCATAAACCCTCTGACTTTGACGTCGGAAAATCAAAAAGGCCGCTCATCGCGAGCGGCCCGGACCTTGCTGGTTTGCTACTGACCTTACACCGCAGGATGGCCCGTGCCGATAATTGCGGAACACCCACACGCAGAGCGGCAACAAGCGCAGGCTGGTAGCGGCGTCAAGTTGGTCGCTGCCGTCCGGAACTTTTCGCATTGGGTGGCGGGATGCATCGAAGAGTCAGTATATCGCGCCAAATCATCCTCGCAAAAGCAAATCCGGCCGGTTCCGGCGCGTCTTCTCGAGTGCTGCGGCCCGCCGCCACTTCGCCACCTCGGCATGGTTTCCGCCAATCAAGACTTCCGGCACCGCCCACCCGCGAAACTCCGCCGGCCTAGTGTAATGGGGATAGTCCAGCAGCAAGCCATTTCGGTCGTCGCTATCGAAGGCGCGACGCTTGCCGACACCTAGGGGCGCAACATCTTGCGCCTGTGCGAGCTGGACGTTGCCCCCGCCACCGCTAAAAGATTCATTCTGCGCCGACGCCTCGTTCCCCAGCGCTCCAGGCAACAACCGCGTCACCGCGTCTACGACTAGCATTGACGGCAGTTCCCCTCCGCTCAAAACAAAATCGCCCACCGAAATCTCTTCGGTGGCCAAGTGTTCGGCCACTCGTTCATCGACCCCTTCGTACCGCCCACAAATAAAAACAATCCGATTCAGTCCGGCGTAGCGCCTCGCCGTTTCCTGCGTGAACCGCTTGCCTGCCGCAGACAGCAGCACGATCGCGGTTCCGACCTCTGACGATGCTAATCCCGACGCTTGCCCTACACTCTGCCCGAGCAATGACTCCACCGCCTCAAATAGCGGCTCGGGCTTCATCACCATCCCTTCGCCGCCGCCGAAAGGGCGGTCATCGACCGTGCGATGCCGGTCCTTCGTGAACTCCCGCAAGTCCTGCACGCGCACGCCAATCAGCTCCGCCTCGCGCGCGCGCCGCACAATGCCGTGCTCCAGCGGCCCCGCAAAAAACTCCGGGAAAATCGTGATGAGATCAAATCGCATACGCAATTCAGTCTAACTTATCTCTAAACCGAGGAATCCATCGCGGCACCCGCCGGCAATACTCTAGATATTCGGCGCCGAATTTTTCGCGTAACAGCGGTTCTTCATAGACCATCACAAATAGCGCGGTGCATGCGAAGAACATGCAGCCGATTTCTGCGAGTACCAGCGAGCGAAACGCCAGCGCCTCTCCCATCATCACCAAAGCGACGCTCCAATACATCGGATTCCGCACAATCCGATAAGGCCCTTCCACAACCAGCCTCTTTGGAGGATCAATCGGCGCCGGTGTTCCTTTGCCTCGCAACGCAAAGCCCCAGAAAGCACACATTAAGTAAAGCGCAACCCCGGCGACCACAAGAACGCAGCCAGCCACACCTGCTCCTCGCAAATCGAGCCGCGGGGAACGTCCTACCACCCAATACGGCACCAGCACCGTCCAGAAACCGGGCACAAAAACCGTGAAAACGAGAGTTCGCAGGAAGGGAGACATTCCGGCTAGCGTACACCGTTCCCTTACGGTGTGTTGAGATCGCGCAGCCCGTCAGGAAGCAGCACATCGATTCGCCGTGCCGCTGTGTCGATCTTCGTGCAGATGTCTTCGGCTAGCGGAATCAGCAGCTCGCCTTCTCGCGTGTCCACCACGAGCAGTGGCGTTCCAGAAACGCCTTCGCCGGTAAATTGAACATCCGTTACGCCGCCGAGCAATGCCGGGGCCGTGGACATGGAGCACGGCGAAGAAGCCACAGGCGTAGTCTCGCGTGGCAGCTCAAACACGGAACACCCAATCAGATCCGAAATAAAGTATTGCCCAACAGGAAGGCTAACGCGCTGTTCGATAGGAAGGAGCACATCCAAGCCGCGAAACTTTTCGGCGTCGCCAATCGAGGAACAGCCCTCGAAGTGAAACACCGCTTGCCCCGGATGATTCTGACTAAGCCAGCAAGCCGTAATCGCGATACGCCGCGGCCCGCCCTGCTCGCGGCTGTCCCCGACAAACGCTTCTCGCAATTCCGTAAGCCGCTGCGGAAAATCCGTCAACAGCTCCGCCGCCACTTCGCCTTTGTTTCCGCGGGGACGAAGTATATGCGCCACAGCGACCCAGCGTTGTGCCTCGCCGTTCACTCTTCCAATATTTCGAGCGTAAACCGCTTGCGCACTTTCATTCCCGCGGCGCCAAGCAGCGTGCGCACCGCCTTGGCCGTCCGGCCTTGCCTGCCTATTACTTTGCCAAGATCTTCCGGATGCACGCGCAATTCTAATATCGTGGCTTGTGAACCCTCGACGGACCTTACGTTGACTTCCTCCGGATGGTCCACGAGAGCCCTGGCGATGGATTCAACCAGCTCCTTCATGGGGGCACCTCTAAGAACGCGATTTTCATCAACTACGGACATGAGCCTGGAAAAAGGCGCCCTGACTAGGAAGAGGGTGCACTAGACGAACAACAAGCTGGGAATCTTACGCTATCTTTTGCGAACGGATGAAGCTGCGCACGGTATCGCTGGGCTGTGCGCCAACGCCGAGCCAATACTTGATGCGTTCCGCATCCAGCTTGATCTCCGCGGGCTTTTTGAGCGGATCGTACGTCCCCACCAACTCGCGAACTCGGCCATCGCGTGGCCGCGTCCTCTCGATCACTACCACTCTATAAAAAGGCCTCTTCTTCTTACCAATCCTTGACAGTCGAATCGTCAGCACTAAGCCATTCCTCCGTGCTTTATTCTAGCCTGTTAAGCCACTTGGCGGCAATGTGAGACCTTTTCGGTCCGGGTACTGGGAATTCTATCGCAATATAGGGGATATAGGGGCTTGTTAGACCGTGGCGTTTGAGGTCGCCTGTGAGCCTGACTCTTCCGAGTTCGACGCTGTCCCGCCCTTACCGTCGCCCATGGCTTGCTCGAGCGGAGCCGATATCGCTACGTTGCGCGGACCCTCGGTGGCCAGCCGCATCAAGTGCTCCTGCACAGAAAAGCCGTGCCCGTTGCGCGCCGATCTGGGTAGCGAGTAGCACCCGTTCGATCCAAGCAGCCGCGACTTGCGCGTATCCGCGAGATAGGCCGGAAGAATGTCCGAAACGATCCGTGCCCGCAGTTGCGGATCCTTCAGAGGAAACAACACCTCAACCCGTTCATACAAGTTTCGTGGCATCCAGTCCGCGCTGCCTAGATACACTTCCGGATTCCCGCCATTCTCGAAATAAAGTATCCGGCTGTGCTCCAGAAAACGCCCCACGATGCTTCGCACCCTGATTCGGCTGCTGATTCCCCGCAATCCGGGAACCAACGTGCATTGCCCCCGCACAATAAGATCAATTTCCACTCCTGCTTGAGAAGCCCGGTACAGCGCCTGAATAATCGCCGGATCAATCACCGCGTTCATTTTTACGATCATTCGGGCCGGCCGCTTCCGCCGCGCGTGCCTAGCCTCTCGCTCGATCAGCGCGATGCATGATTTCGCCATATCCACCGGCGCCACCATCAGCGGCTTGTAATTTGGTTGCTCCGCATACGCCGTCAAATAATTGAACACGTTGTGCACCGCCGACGTAATCTCATCATCGCTGGTGAATAGACTTAAATCCGTGTAATAGCGCGCCGTCGCTGGATTGTAATTGCCGGTGCCAAGATGTGCGTACCGCCGGATTTTTCCGTCCGGGTCATTGCGCACAATCAGAGCCAGCTTGGCGTGCGTTTTCAATCCCACCAGCCCGTGAAACACCTGCACGCCCGCGTTTTGGAAGCTGCGCGCCCAGCGGATATTCGTCGCCTCGTCAAAACTCGCCTTCAGCTCCACAACCACGGCCACCTCTTTCTTTCCGGCCGCCTCCAAAAGCGCTTGCGCGATAGGCGAATCCGCATTGGTTCGGTATAGCGTCTGTTTGATGGACAATACTCGCGGGTCCCGGCTCGCCGTCCTTAGAAAATTCACCACGCCCTCATAAGAGTCATAAGGGTGGTGCAGCAAAACATCCTGGCGCCGCACAACATCGAACATCGAATCCGCGTCGTGCCCCACTCGTGTGTGGCGTGGCGTGAACGCCGGATACTTCAAATCCGGCCGCGGCGTTTCATCGTACAAGTGAAACAGCCGCTGCAAGTTCACCGGCCCGTCCACCCGGAACACTAGCGATTCGTCCAGTTCGAACGTGGACACCAGCCGTTCCACGATCTCCGGATGTGCGCCGGCCTCGATCTCCAGCCGCACCGCATCTCCCTTCCGCCGCAGCGCCACTTGCGAGTCGATCGTCTCCAAGAGACTGCGCGTCTCTTCTTCCTCTAAATAGAGATTGCTGTTGCGCGTAATGCGAACCGTCGACGCCAGAATTTCGTACCCGCGGTACAACCGCGCGGCATAAAACGACAAGATGTCTTGCAGGAAAACGTAATGGATCCCGCCATCGGTAGCCGGCACCCGCAGCAAGCGAGGCAGCGCTCGCGGCACCGTGACCACGCCAAAATACGGCTTCCCATTTCCGCCCTTTCGCCGCCGCAGCAGAAAAGCGATGCACAGCACCTTGTTCAGCACATGTGGAAATGGATGTGAAGGATCGACCGTAACCGGCGTGAGCATCGGGTTTACCCGCCGGTCGTAAAATGTTTTCGCTGCTTTCAGCGCTTTCGCGTCCAGCTCGTCCATTCTCAGCACGCGAATCGATTGCTTCGCCAGCGCCGGCAGCAACTCTTCGTTCCAGCATTTGTACTGGTCTCGCACCAGCACATCCATAGCCGCCGATACTTTCTCCAACTCCTGTTCCGCCGTCAGGCCATCCGGACTTATTCCTTTTGATCCGTGCTCGATAGTCTGCAAAAAACTCGAGACACGCACTTCCACAAACTCGTCCAGGTTGTTTGCTGTAATGGCTAGAAACTTCACGCGTTCCAGCAACGGGTTCCCGATGTCTCGCGCCTCTTCCAGCACGCGCCGGTTAAACTCCAGCCACTGCACATGGCGGTTGAGGTAAAAGCGCGGATCCGTAAGTGCGGCTCGCTTCATGGTTTTGTTGGGAACAGCAACAAATACTCCACCGGTGTTACGACAAGATGAATGCGCCGGGGTTTCGACCTCCGCCCGAGCTTCCGGCGTTCGGACCAGTTATACCTGCCGGTTGATCTGATTTATCGACGAAGTCCTCCCGTTTCCAACTTTACTGACGCCGAATCCACCTGCAGGATCGATCGTTACCGTGTACACCTCGTCGAATCCTTCTTCCACCGTGGGAGCCCGCAGCTTCCTCAACGTGCCTGCGATTGCGGGGACTGGAATTCTTTGCTTTCCAGCACGCTCGTTGTTGCGCCGAATCGCGTCAGCCAGAGGAGTCTCAAAAAAGTACGCGACCACGCGAAACCCGGCTTCGCGCGCCGGTCCAATATATCGGGCGCGGTCGCTAGGCAATGGGTTTGTATTGTCGATCACAAACGCCTGTTTGCCCGCCAGGCACGCCGCCAGCAGGAGTTGTTCCCGGTGGCGCGTCCGCAGCATATCCAGATTGATGCGCACGTGCGTATCGAAGAAACGCTCGCGATAAAAAGTGCTTTTTCCGGATCCCTGCACCCCGACAAAGATTACCGCTTCCATCGGATTTATGCCCCAGAACCCATCATCGGATATCCCGCCTTAAAAAAGGAAGTTCCACGTGGAACAAAGGCAGAAATCCTGCTGGTTCCGTCCTTGCAGATCGTGCTCACGCGTCCGTTATTCCCGTCGCCCTCATCTAAACACAGGCCCCGCTGGGTCGGATACTTTCGGAGGAAGCGATCGACAGAGGTAATCCATATGGCGTGTAACGGCACAGAAAGGCACGGCTCGAAATGTTGGACGGGATGGGCCGATCGCATTCCGGCGGAGCGATGGTCTATCTACCGCAGCGTCATGGAATCAGCCAAGGCGCACAATATCCCCTTTGCCCTGGCCGGAGCTTTTGCCACCGCCACGCATACCGAACGCTGGCGCGACACCAACGATATGGATCTGTACACCCTCCCCGAGCACCACGAAGAAATGCAGCACTTAATCGAAGGGCTCGGCCTCAAGGATATCTACGATCGGTTTCCTTATCATCGCGACTGGACCTACCGCGCAACAGACGGCTCAACCATCATCGAAGTCATCTGGACCATGCGCAACCACCGCGCCGATGTCGATATGGAATGGCTCACACTCTGGGGAGAAATCGAGGCCCGCGGCATAAAATTTTTCGTGGCGCCTCCGGAAGAGATGATGTGGGCCAAGCTTTACGTGCTGCACCGCCTGCGCTCCGACTGGCCCGACGTACTTCACTATATTTCCGTCTGCGGCCCCGGCCTCGATTGGCAGCATCTGTACGATCGTCTCGGACCAGATTTTCCCTTGCTGGGGGGTGCGCTATGCGTTTTCTCCTGGCTCAGTCCACAAAAGGCCGCAGCGCTCCCCGAATGGATTTGGAAAAAATTCGTCATGCTCAAACCAGCCCGCGTGTCCGCGGACGAATCCGAAGAAACCCGCGCCAGGCTGCTGTCCGACAGGCAAAACGAGCTCGCGCAAGCAAAATGACCGCCTTAGAGGAGCAAGCAAAGTAAATGCTAATCGGCGCAATGAACCATCCGGCGCGTCCGCTCTCAGAACAGATCCAATGGCTCGGCCAAATGGGCTTTGATTTTCTTGACCTCACCCTTGAGCCTCCGCACGCATCGTCGTGGAGCATCGATGCCCCCGCGATCAAACGCATGCTGGAAGGTAACAACCTGCGAGTGGTTGGCCATACAG
>Ga0209131_1001677_pt1 | contig 15308 bp, 14 predicted proteins | sample GraSoi_2013_40cm_FD_185826 | JGI IMG/M metagenome (GOLD analysis project Ga0209131, IMG submission 185826) | Grasslands soil microbial communities from the Angelo Coastal Reserve, California, USA - Sample 9_17_2013_40cm (SPAdes) (version 2) | ecosystem: Environmental > Terrestrial > Soil >...
CATAGCCTCGCGATAGGGCAGCTTTGCGACAAGGGAACAGCTACGGGCGGCTATGTGATTTCTTGGTTAACGGAACCCATCGCGCACATGAAGTAGCAGGCCAGAGCCTTGCCGTGCGAGTGTCAGATGGGGCCGCAACAGCCAATGTCTCCGAGGGATGCATCCCTTGCTTACGGCCTTAGTCGAGTGCGCCTAGCTGGCAAGACGCCCGACGTTCATCGGGCCGGGGAGCCGATCAGCGTACCGAGACTCGCCAGCGCCTCCGTCCGCGCGCGGTAGTAGACCCACACCCCGCGCTTGTCCCGGTCGAGCAGCCCGGCCTCGTGCAGGACCTTGAGATGGTGGCTGATCGTGGACTGGGAGAGCTCGAACGCGCCGGTCAGGTCGCAGACGCAGGCTTCGGCGCCTGGATGGCTCGCGACGAGTGACATATGGCGCTGCCTTACGCGGTCGGCGAGTCCCCAGGATGTATATTGACGCTCCTCTATGTCTATGGCAAGCTGGGCGCTGGCAGACATAGATGCTCATCAATGTCCAGGAGGTTCTCATGTCCCGTATCCAGCTCGCCCTGAACGTCAACGACCTGGCGGAGTCGGTCGCGTTCTACCGCAAGCTGTTCGGCGCCGAGCCGGCCAAGGTCCGTCCCGGCTACGCGAACTTCGCGATCACGGAGCCGCCGCTCAAGCTCATCCTGATGGAGAACCCGGGCCAGGGCGGCAGCGTGAACCACCTGGGCGTGGAGGTGGCTGACACCGAGGCCGTTGAGGCTGAGCGTGCCCGCCTGGCCGCTGCCGGACTAGCCGCCGATGAGGAACGCCAGACGACCTGCTGCTACGCCAGGCAGGACAAGTTCTGGGTGGAAGGCGCCCCCAACGGCGAAATGTGGGAGGTCTACACCGTCCTCGAGGACAGCCCAACCTTCTACGGCGACGACAAGGTGGCGGCGGCCAGGTGGGGCCCGGCCGCTGGCCTTCCCGGCACTGGGGAGCCTGCCGCGGCATCACGATGCTGCTAAGCCATTAGGCCCGCTGCCGTCGGTCAGCCTGATCCGCTCCTAGCTGGCCGGCGGCCAGCACGCTAGCCGGAAGGCGCCGCGAGCAGCGCGGCTGTGCGCTCTAGGGCGGCGGGCACGAGCCGGTAGTAGACCCAGGTGCCGCGGCGCTCGCTGTCAATGATCCCGGCCTCGCGCAGCACTTTCAGATGGTGGCTGATGGTGGGCTGGGTGAGCTCGAACGCGGTGGTGAGGTCGCACACGCAGACCTCGCCGCCCTGGTGCGCGCCGATCAGCGACACCAACCGGAGCCGGACCGGATCGCCGAGGGCCTTGAACACCTGGGCCAACTCTGCGGCCGCGGCCTCGCTCAGCGGTTCGCCGGTCAGCGGAGGGCTGCATGACTGCGTCCCCGCACCTGGGCCGGTGACGCCGATTATCCCCAGATCTTCCCGGTCGGCCTGACTCAGCATTCCTCTATGTTGACGAGCTTCTATGCACACTGGCAAGCTGGGGCTGTATCGACTTTCGTCTATGCAGACTGGGGTGCGAGCCAAGGTGGACGAGGTCGTGCTGTGGCGGCGGCTGGCGGCGGAGTTCGCGGGCAGCGCGTTCCTGGCCGCCACGGTGATCGGGTCCGGGATCGCGGCGTCGCGGCTGTCACCAGGCCAGACGGGCCTCGAACTGCTCGAGAACGCGGCGGCGACGGCGGCGGGCTTGTTTGCCATCATCTTGATGTTCGGGCCGGTCTCGGGCGGCCATTTCAACCCTGTTGTGTCCTTCGCCGACGCGGCATTTGGTGGGCTGCGGTGGCGGGACGCCCTCGCTTACCTGCCCGCCCAGATCGCCGGGTGCATCGCTGGAGCGGTGATCGCGAACCTGATGTTCGCTAGCGCGGCGGTCAGCATCTCGGCCAAGGACCGGGCGACCGGCCCGCACTTCCTGTCCGAGATCGTCGCCACCCTGGGGCTTGTCCTGGTGATCTTCGCGCTGGCCCGCTCGGGTCGGTCCCGGTCCACACCTGCGGCCGTGGGCGCGTACATCGGCGCGGCGTACTTCTTCACGTCCTCGACCAGCTTTGCCAACCCCGCGATCACCGTCGGCCGGATGTTCTCCGATACTTTCGCCGGGATCGCGCCGGCTTCGGCCTCGGCGTTCATTGCCGCCGAGGTCATCGGCGGAGCGCTCGCCGTCGTTCTGATCAGGGCGCTCTACCCGGGACTCACGCAGGCCGAGGCAGAACGCATACTCGTCCCGCACGCCGCCGCCGGCGGCACGCGAACCAGCCGGGCCGCGTCCGACGGCACAGCTGGCCAGACCGGCGAGCTCGGCCAGTCCGCCAGCAACCCGCCAGCCTGAACGGGAGCCACCGAATGCACCTGCTCATGATCGGTGGGAGCGATGCGGGCATCAGCGCTGCACTGCGCGCCCGCGAGCTCGATCCGTCCGCCGACGTCACCGTTGTCGTGGCGGACGCTTACCCCAACTTCTCCATCTGCGGCATCCCCTACTACGTCTCCGGCGAGGTCACCCACTGGCGCAACCTTGCCCACCGCACGACCGCGGACCTGGAAGCAGCCGGCCTGACGCTGCGGCTCGACACCACCGCCCGGCGGATCGACGTACCGGGCCGCAAGCTGCTGATCACTACTTCGGACAGCGCCGAGGAACTCATCAGCTACGACAAGCTGGTGATCGGCGCAGGAGCGGTCCCGGTCAGGCCGCCCATCAGCGGCCTCGACAAGCTCGGGCCCGGCGACGGCGTTCACCAGCTGCACTCCATGGACGACACGTTCGCCGTCATGCGGACTCTCGAGCAACGTCATCCGGCCAGCGCGGTCATCGTTGGCGCCGGCTATATCGGCCTGGAAATGGCCGAGGCCCTGAACGTGCGCGGCCTTGATGTCACCCAGATGGAGCAGCTGCCCGAAGTCCTGCCGACCGTGGACCTCGAGCTCGGCGCCCTCGTTCACGCCGAGCTCGCTAGCCATGGCGTCAAGGTCCTGACCGGTACTGCCGTGCGGCAGATCGGGCTCGCCGGTCCAGGCGAAGCGGCGCGGCTCCGCGTCGATGCCACAGCCGACGGCGCGGCCATGAGCGAGCTGGCGGACATGGTTCTAGGCGTGACCGGCGTCCGTCCAGATACTGAGCTGGCTGTCTCAGCCGGCGCCGCGCTCGCGTTCAAGGGAACGATTGCCGTCGACCGCGGCATGCGAAGCAGCCTGCCGGACATCTTCGCCGCCGGTGACTGCGTGGTCACCCACCATCGCCTGCTGGGCGAGACTTACCTGCCGCTCGGTACCACTGCCCACAAGCAGGGCCGGATCGGCGGAGAGAACGCGGTAGGCGGCAGCCGCGAATTCTCCGGCAGCCTGGGCACCCAGGTCGTCAAGGTCTTCGACCAAGTCGCCGCCCGCACCGGGCTCCGCCAGCACGAAGCCGCCACGGCCGGGTTCGACCCGGTCACTGTAGAAACCCTCGCCGACGACCACAAGGCCTACTACCCCGGCAGTCACCGGATCACGATCCGAGTCACCGGCGACCGGGCCACCAGGCGGCTGCTGGGGATGCAGCTGTTCGGTCACCGGCACGCCGAAGTCGCCAAGAGGATCGACATCGCCGCCACCGCAACCTTCCACGCCATGACCGTCGACGCCGTCAGTGACCTGGACCTGTCCTATACCCCGCCGCTAGGCAGCCCCTGGGAGGCCGTCCAGATGGCCTGCCAGGCCTGGGACCGGCAGGCCACTCCCATCCGCTCGCCGCAGTCGGCTCACGGCAAGCGTCCAGTTCCCTAGGTTTCACCTGGCGCACTAGCCAGGTCATGTGAAGCCCCGGCAGCGAAGGAGGGGCAATGGAACAAACCCACGTGATGACGAACGCCACGCGGATAGCCCTACGAGGGGCCGCCCGCGACCTGCACGAGCAGTTTCGCGGCATCTTCGGCGAAGAAACCATCGAAGCCCTCGTGCTGTCCAGCTACGCCGAGCTTGCCGCCACCGCGACCGTGCGAAACTGGCTGTGCGTCGGCGCGGAACGGTTCGCGCGCCAGCGTCTGTGGGCCCTCGCGCATGCCCGGATCGAGGCGGTCGGCAGAGTCCCGTCGGTGCTGTTCCTCTGCGTGCACAACTCGGGTCGCTCACAGATGGCGCTCGGCTGGTTCACCCACCTGGCGGGAGACCTGGCCCTCGCCTGGTGCGGCGGATCCGAGCCAGCAGTCCGCGTCAATCCCGCTACGCTCGCCGCAATGGCCGAGGCCGGGATCGACATCTCCGCTGAGTTCGCCAAACCGTGGACCGAGGAGTTCCTGCTGGCCGCCGATGTCGTAGTCACCATGGGCTGCGGGGACGCCTGCCCGCTGCTACCTGGCAAGAGGTATGAAGACTGGGAGATCGCCGACCCGGAGGGCAAGACCGTTGACGAGATCCGGATCACCCGAGACCAGATCAAGCACAAAGTCTCCGGCCTCATCGACTCGCTTGCCATTGGGCAGCGTTAGCCGCATCAGGGGATCTCGAGTACCTGGAAGCCCTCGGCAAGCCGGCCCTCCGGCAGGCCGCCCATCGCGGCCGACCGGCTCAGCCAGCCGCGCAGCATCTCGCCGAGGTTATCCATGTGGCTGGTCTGGCTCTCGTGCGCGCGAAGCGCGGCGATCTTCCGGTCGAATGTGTCGGTGACATCGACGAAATTGGTCAGCTGCGGGCTCCCCGAGATCCAGACCTCCCGCACGATCCAGGGTTCAAGCCCCTCGTCCGCTAGTTCAGGAAAGGCGAACGGATTGCGCGCGTCCGGGTAGACCGCGTCGAGAGCGGCCGAGCCGGCCGCCCGGTGGTCGGGATGGCTGGCCGGCATTCTGGCGTAGTTGCGCTCGGGCGACGGGCACGCCACCCGGTCGGGCCTGACCTGCCTGATGACGCGAGCCAGATCCCGGCGCAGGTCCAGCGAGGCCTCAAGCCGGCCGTCCGGATAGCCGAGGAACCGCACGTCGCTGACGCCGACGCACTTGGCTGCCGCGATCTGTTCTGCCTGGCGCAGGATCACCATCTCGGCGCGGCTCACCGACGGATCGCTGCCGCCCGCTTCGCCGTTAGTCACGATGCAGTAGACCACCTCGATGCCCGCATCGGTCCACGTCGCTACGGTCCCGGCCATCCCGAAGTCGACATCGTCCGGGTGGGCGGTAATTACCAGGATCCGGGCAACCTCAGCATCATCGCGCATCCATAAATCGTACGGTGGACCGGGCGGTCGCCGCACCGCCAGGCCCACCGAGACCCTCAGTCGAGCGCTGACATGACGTGCTTGACGCGGGTGTAGTCCTCGAACCCGTACATCGACAGGTCCTTGCCGTAGCCGGAGTGCTTGAAGCCGCCGTGCGGCATCTCGGCGACCAGCGGGATGTGCGTGTTGATCCACACGCAGCCGAAGTCCAGCCGCCTCGCCATCCGCATTGCCCGGCCGTGGTCGGAGGTCCAGACCGACGACGCAAGGCCGTACTCGGTCCCGTTGGCCCACGTCAGCGCCTCATCCTCGTCGCTGAACTGCTGCACGGTGATCACGGGGCCGAACACCTCGTTCTGGATGATCTCGTCGTGCTGCTGCAGTCCGTCCACGACGCTCGCCTCATAGAAGTAGCCGCGGTCGCCGGTCCGCTTGCCGCCCGCGAGCACCCGCGCGTGATCGGGCAGCCTGTTAATGAAGCCGGAAACCCGGTCGAGCTGGCTGGCGTTGTTCAGCGGGCCGAAGTCCGCGCCCTCGACGTCGGGCCCGCCGACCGTCTGGCCCTTGGCCTGCTCGGCCAGCGCGCCGACGAACTCGTCGTGCACGCGTGGCCCGGCAAGTACCCGCGTTGCCGCGGTGCAGTCCTGGCCGGCGTTGAAGTACCCGGCGATCGCGATCGCCTCAGCGGCCTTGGCGGGATCGGCGTCATCGAACACGATGACCGGAGCCTTGCCGCCGAGCTCGAGATGCACGCGCTTGAGATCGGGCGCCGCGGCCGCGGCGACCTCCTTGCCCGCGCGCACGCTGCCGGTGATCGACACCATTTGCGGGACCGGGTGCGAGACCAGCGTGCGCCCGGTGTCCCTGTCGCCGGTGATGACGTTGAACACGCCATGCGGTAGGTGCTCGCTCATCAGCTCGGCCAGCAGCAGGGTTGTTACGGGCGTTGTATCCGACGGCTTGAGCACCATCGTGTTGCCCGCGGCAAGGGCCGGGGCGAACTTCCACACTGCCATCATCATCGGGTAGTTCCATGGCGTCACTGCCGCGCAGACGCCGATCGGCTCGCGCCTGACGAAGGAGGTGAACCCGCGCATGTACTCCCCGGCCGAGCGGCCTTCCAGATTCCTGGCCGCGCCCGCGAAGAACCTGATCTGGTCCACCATCGGCGGGATTTCCTCGGACGTCGTCAGGGCCAGCGGCTTGCCGGTGTTCTTCGACTCGGCAGCGACGAGCTCCTCCGCTCGCGCCTCGATCGAATCGGCGATGCGGATCAGCGCGAGGCTGCGCTCGGCCGGCGTCGTGTCCCGCCACTCCTCGAACGCCTCAGCCGCCGACTGTACGGCCGCGTCCACCTCAGCCTTGCCCGATACAGGCGCGGTGGCGTACGCCTCTCCGGTGGATGGATTGATCAGGTCGAGCCGCTTGTCATACGAGAGATCGGTCCACTGCCCGCCGATAAAGTTCTGCAGTTCGTCCACCTCAAGGCCTCCGTTCCTGATTCATCTTAGGGGTTACTTACCCCGGGGGATCGTTCCTCGCAAGCCCATGGCGACCCATACTCGGTCAGCAGATCGAGGAACGGCTTGGCCGGCAGGGCTTCAGGCCCGAGCACGCCGGGACCCGCCCAGATGCCAGCATCGATCAGCTCAAGTGCGACGACCGGGTTGACCGCCGTCTGCCACACGACCGCCTGCGAACCGTAGGTGGCCATCGACCAGGCGTTGTCGACGACGTGGTAGAGGTAGACCTCGCGCGGAGCCCCGTCCTTGCCGGTTCCCTTCACCCAGGTGCCCGCGCAGGTTAGCCCGGTCATCTTGGCTCCCAGTTCGGCTGGATCAGGCAGACAGGCCACGACGACGTCGCGAGGGGCAACCTGCGTGCCGCCGACGCTCACCGGCGTCGCCCGGTCGAGCCCGAGCTTATGCAGCGTCTTCAGGACGTCGATGAACTCCTCGCCGAGGCCGTACTTGAAGGTGACTCGCGTGGCACTGACCCAACGGGGGATCAGCAGCACTTCCTCGTGCTCGACGTTGACGCATTCCACGGGGCCGATACCCGCCGGGAAATTGAAAACCTCCGGCTCGCTAAACGGCGGCGTGGTGTACCAGCCGCGGTCCGCCTCCCAGATGACCGGCGGATTCAGGCATTCCTCGATCGTGGTCCAGATTGAGAAGGTGGGCGCGAAGTCGTACCCCTGCACCTGCAAGTTCGCGCCGTCGCGCACGCCGATCTCGTCGATTTCGCTGAATAGCTCGTCAGCCGCATGCCGCGCGAAAACGTCAGAAAGTCCAGGTTCGACTCCCATGCCGACCAGGGCCAGCTTGCCGCTCTGCTCCCATTGTTCCGACAGGGCGAACTGATCGTCGCCGAGCTTGACGCCCGTCTTGCTGTACGGGGCATCGGTATCCGGATGAGAAAGCGACATGGCCATGTCGAGGTAGTGAACTCCCGCCCGCAGTGCCGCGTTATAAAGCGGCATCACGAATCTCGGGTCGGCGGCGTTCATCAGAACGTCGCACGAGTGCTCGGCGAGCAATCCGGCCACGGCCTCGCTGTCTCGCGCATCGATCCTGACCGCGCTGAACCGGTCACTGGCCGCCGCGGCGCGCTGAGCCCGGCCGAAGTCGTAGTCGGCGACGATCAGTTCAGCGAACGGCCGCCGCGCCGCGATCCTTGCGAACGCGGTGCCGACACCGCCGGCCCCGACAAGCAGTATGCGCATCTAGGCGATCCTATGGGGTCGTGCGAGTGGGCAGTGGTGGGAAATATGCAGGTAGTTTGCAGCCCCAGCGTGCCACACGGGGCCAGGGCGGGAACCATCAGGAGGGGTGGGCCATGACCGTCACGGGGCCAGAGGCGATGCCGGCCGAGCAGCCGCTGGAGAAGGGCCTGAAATCCGGGGCACTCGGCCTGATCGGGGCGACGGTAATCGCGACCGCGTCGGTCGCTCCCGCCTACAGCATCGCCGCGACCCTCGTCTTCGTGGTCATCGCGGTCGGGCTGCAGGCTCCCGCCGTAACGGTCATTGCCTTCGTCCCGATGCTGCTGACGTCGATCGGCTACAGCGAGCTGAACAAGTCCGACCCGGACTGCGGCACCACGTTCACGTGGGCGACCCGAGCATTCGGGCCCAGATCGGGCTGGGCGGGCGGCTGGGCGATCGTGGTCGCCGACGTGCTGGTCATGGCTAGCCTGGCGCAGGTCGCCGGTCAGTACTTCTTCCTCCTCGTCAACGCGAAGGGCATCGGCACCAATGCCACGAGTGGCTGGGTGCTGCTGGTCGGCGTCATCTGGATCGTCCTGATGACGACCATCTGCTACATCGGCATCGAGATCTCGGCGAACTTCCAGAAGGTGCTGCTCTCCATCGAGATCGTCATGCTGCTTGTCCTGTCGGTGACCGCGCTGATCAAGGTCGGGAACGCAAGCGCCCCTCCCGGGCACCTGACGCCGCACCTGTCCTGGTTCAATCCGTTCCACATCCCCACGTTCAGCGCCTTCGCGAGCGGAATCATCCTGATGGTGTTCATTTACTGGGGCTGGGACACGGCGGTCGCGGTCAACGAGGAGACCAGGGACCGCAGCCGGACTCCGGGCCTGGCCGCGATCATTTCCACGATCATCCTGCTCGTCACCTACACGCTTGTGGTCACCTCGATGGAGGCCTTCGCCGGGGTCAAGACGCATGGCAACGGGCTCGGGAACGAGAACAACGCCGGAGACGTGCTCTCCGTACAGGGCAACCAGGTTTTCAGTGGCGGGGGAGGGTCGGTGTTCTACCACCTGCTGCTGCTCATGGTGCTCTCGTCGGCCGCCGCCTCGACCCAGACCACGATCTTGCCGACGGCGCGGACGACCCTGTCGATGGCCGCTTACCGGGCGATCCCGAGAGTGTTCGCGAAGATCCACCCCCGTTACCTGACGCCGACGGTGTCCACGGTCACCATGGGTGTGATCTCCATCCTCGTGTACATCGGGCTGAACTTTTCCTCGAATGGCATCGGGGTGATCGGCGACGCCGTGATCGCGATCGGCCTGTACATCGCCTTCTACTACGGCCTGACCGGCTTCGCTTGCGCGTGGTACTACCGCAGGAACCTGACAAGCAGCGCCAGGAATCTGTGGATGCAGGGCATCCTGCCTTTGACCGGCGGCCTGATCTTGTACTTCCTTGGCGGCTGGAGCCTGTGGCTGGACTATGACGTCGCGACCCAGAACGACTACACGACGTGGACGGTGCCTGGCGCCCACTGGCAGATCGGGGGAGCATTCGTGATCGCCGCTCTGGCCGCTCTGGTCGGTGTCATCGGCTACTTCTACTGCAGGATCAAGGATCCGGCGTTCTTCAGGAAGGAGACGCTGACCAGGGCCACCCCGACTCTGGTGCCAGACGACTGACCCTGTTCGCTCAAGCGGCCACCGGACTGTCAGTAGCCGCCGTCAGAGTGGCGGCCATGACCTTATGGAGGGACGATGAGTGTCATGACCGCCGCCGGAACCGGACTGCCGACCGACCGCCCGCTGACCGTCGAGGACCTCGACCTGCTGCCGGACGACGGCAACAAGTACGAGCTTGATGACGGGGTCCTCGTCGTGTCCCCCGCACCAGCGCTCAACCATCAGTTCGTCCTAGCTCGGCTCACCGTTCTGCTCGATGCGGCTCGCCCGGCGGATTTCCTGGTGCTGCCAGGTCCGGGCGTCGAGATGACCAAATACCAGTACCGGATCCCCGACCTGGTCGTTGTGCGCGTCGATTCAGTTGGCTTCGAGGACAAATCAGTGACCCGTCCGCCTGTCCTGGCCATCGAGATCGCGTCGCCGTCGACGGCCATCTACGACCGGAACAGGAAGAAGGACGTCTACGCAGGTTTCGGCATAGCGTCCTACTGGATCGTGACGCCGAGCCTGGACAAGCCGCGGCTGGTGGCGCATGAGCTGCGGCGGGGTAGCTACCGACAAGTTGCCGACGTGTGCGCGGACCAGGTGTTTCCGGCCACCCGGCCGTTCCCGGTGGAGGTTGTCGCGGCCGAGCTAGTCGCGGGTCCCTGGCAGGGCTGACCGCGGCACTACCGCAGCGCGTGCGCTGATGCGCCGCGCCAGCGCCCTGCTGTCGGTCTGAGCGCCTAAGGTGAACACGTGACGATGACGGCGGCTGACTCCCTGCTCGAGGGGCTGAACCCGCAGCAGCGCGCGGCGGTGCTGCACGAGGGTGGTCCGCTGCTTATCGTCGCCGGAGCCGGGTCCGGCAAGACGCGGGTGCTCACCCACCGCATCGCCTACCTCGTCGCCGAGCGTGAGGTCTCGCCCCACGAGGTCCTGGCGATCACCTTCACGAACAAGGCCGCCGGCGAGATGGCGGGCCGGGCTCAGGCGCTGACGGGCGCACGATCCCGCGGCATGTGGCTCCTCACTTTCCACTCAGCATGCGCGCGGATCCTGAGACGAGAGGCCGGTAGGTTCGGTTACCCCTCCTCGTTCACGATCTATGACCAGGCGGACTCGGAGCGGCTGATGGCGCTGGTCTGCCGTGAGCTAGACCTCGATCCCAAGTACCACCCGCCGAAGGCGATGGTCGGCCGGGTTTCCACGCTGAAGAACGAGCTGCTCGACTACGAGACCATCGCCGCGCGGGCCTCCGGGTACCGGGAGAAGGCGCTGGCGGAGGCGTACGGGGAGTATCAGCGGCGGCTCGTGGCGGCCGGTGCCATGGACTTCGACGATCTGATCATGGTCACCGTGAACCTGCTGCAGGCGTTTCCCGACATGGCGGCCGAGTACCGCAGGCGGTTCAGGCACGTGCTCGTCGACGAGTACCAGGACACCAACCACGCCCAGTACGTGCTGATCAGGGAGCTGGTCGGGGGAAGCCAGGCCAGTCACGTCGGCGGCGATGACTTCATGCCACCCGGTGAGCTGTGCGTGGTTGGTGACGCCGACCAGTCGATCTATGCCTTCCGCGGCGCCACCATCAGGAACATCACCGAGTTCGAGCGTGACTTCCCCGGCGCCCGGGTGATCCTGCTCGAACAAAACTACCGGTCAACGCAGAACATCCTCGCTGCCGCGAACGCCGTCGTGGCCCGCAACACGGGCCGGATGCCCAAGAACCTGTGGTCCGATGCCGGTAACGGCCCGCCGCTGGTCGGCTACGTCGCGGACAGCGAGCACGACGAGGCCGCGTTCGTGGCCGAGGAGGTTGACAAGCTCAGCGACGCGGGCGATGCGACCCCCGGTGACGTGGCCGTGTTCTACCGGACCAACGCGCAGTCCAGGGTCTTCGAGGAAGTCTTCATCAGGGCCGGCCTGCCCTACAAAGTCGTCGGCGGCGTCCGGTTCTACGAGCGGCGCGAGGTCAGGGACCTGCTGGCCTACCTGCGGCTGATCGCCAACCCGCAGGACGAGATCTCGGTGCGTCGGGTGGTCAACGTGCCGCGGCGCGGCATCGGCGATCGTGCGCTTGAGTACGTGGCCGGGCTGGCGGCCAGGGACAAGATCACTTTCGCTGCCGCGCTGGCCAGGCCCTGGGATGTGCCCGGGCTGCCGACCCGCTCGGCCAAAGCCATCGAGGCCTTCAACCAGCTCATTGCCGAGCTCAGGGAGGCAGAGCGGGCCGGAACCCCGGTCGGGGACATCGCCGAGGCCATACTCGACCGGACCGGTTACATCGCCGAGCTCGAGGCATCGAGCGACCTGCAGGACGCTGGCCGGGCCGAGAACCTGACCGAGCTCACATCGGTTGCCAGAGAATTCGATAGCCGTAACGCAACCGGCGGGCTGGCTGCCTTCCTCGAGCAGGTCTCGCTGGTGGCCGATGCCGACGAGATCCCCGAGGGACCCGATCACGGCGGGCTGGTCACGCTGATGACGCTGCACACGGCCAAGGGCCTGGAGTTCCCAGTGGTGTTCCTGACCGGAATGGAGGAGAACGTCTTCCCGCACGAGCGCTCGATCAACGATGAGCGCGAGCTCGAAGAGGAACGCCGCCTCGCCTACGTCGGCATCACCAGGGCGCAGCAGCGGCTCTACCTGACGCGAGCGGTGGTCCGGGCCTGGTGGGGAAGGCCCTCGTATCACAAGCAGTCCAGGTTCCTGAGCGAGATCCCGGCCGAGCTGATCGACTGGCGGCGGGACGCATCGGCGGCGACATCGTCGCTGGGCCCGGCTTCCGAGCGGCTGGCCAGGCGGCCAGGCGTTAACGCGCCAGGCAACCGCCCTGTCCCGTCCTTGAAGCCCGGTGACCTGGTCAATCACGACAGCTACGGCATGGGCAGGGTGCTGTCGGTGGAGGGCCGCGGCGACGACCCGGAGGCCAAGGTCGACTTCGGGGACGACTATGGCATCAAGCACCTGCTGCTGCGTTACGCCCCGATCGAGAAGCTGTAGCCGCCGTCAGCGCGCGGGTCCAGGCTGCGGGTCCGGGCTGCGGGTCCGGGCTGCGGGTCCGGGCTGACGCAGCGGGATACCCTGCCAATGCAGGGTCCGCGGCTGGAAAGGCGTAGCTCAGATGGGAAGCATTCGGGTCGTCATCGCGAAGCCAGGCCTGGACGGGCACGACCGGGGCGCCAAGGTGGTCGCGCGGGCGCTGCGTGACGCCGGAGTCGAGGTCATCTATACCGGGCTGCATCAGACGCCTGAGCAGATCGTGGCCGCAGCCCTGCAGGAAGATGCCGATGCGATCGGGCTGTCCATTCTGTCTGGCGCGCACATGACGCTCTTCAGCCGGGTGCTTGAGTTGCTGCGCGAGCAGAATGCCACGGACATCGTTGTTTTCGGCGGCGGCATCATTCCCGATGCCGACATCGTCGAACTGCGGTCGATGGGCGTGGCGAAGATCTTCACGCCGGGCGCACCCACGCAGGAGATCGTTGACTGGGTCCGTTCCGAGCTCGGCTCGAAGGCGGAATCCCGGACCGGCTGAGCGCGCTTGCGCCGCAAGCGGGCCGCAGATCAGCTCGCCGCAACGGTCCGCAACGGCAGCGCCGGGCGGGCTCGGCCGGCCGCGAGGGCCGACTGGATCTGGGTGACGACGCGCGCGGACTCAGCGCGAATCTGCATCGGCGTGAAATGTAAGACGATGATCCCGTGTGCGCTCATCCGTGCATGACGGCTCATTGTCTGCTGCCAGTCCTCTGGGCTCAGGTGCCACTCCTTCGAGTCCACCTCCACGGCGACACCGGCTGCGGGCCACCAGGCGTCCGGCTTTGCGATGAAATCCTGTCCGGCGTACACCTTGGCGTTGAACAGCGGCATCTGTATGCCAGCGGTCTTCAGCAGCCGGCGCAGGTCTGCCTCAGGTACCGAGCGGACTCCGTCGGCAACCTCAGCGAGAACACGGCGCAGCGGCGCGCTGCCGCGCCGCGGCCCGTGTCGTAGCTCCGCTTCCAGGCCTTCGAGACTGCACCATCGCTGCTGCACCGCTCCAGCGACGACCGCCCGGATCTCGTTGAGGCTTGTCAGTTCCCTGCCGGCGTCAGCGGCGGCACGATCCGGCATGGTGAACTGGACGGGGCCCCGGTACATCACAAGTTCCGGCATCCGGATTGTCTGCCAGACCGTGACGTAGGAAATGCTGCGAACATGCCTGCCAGCAGGTACGAGAATCGTGACCTGGTCTCGGTCCGGAACTCGGATGCCAATCCGCCGAAGCGCCGTTAAGCCGGTGATCACGCTCCTGTCGCCCGCGTACCGCAACGCTGCGATCTCGCGCTGATCGCTGGTGGGCGTTCCAGTCACAGTCAGGTACACCCCAGGCAACAAGCGCTGCCATGGGCCGCCCGGATCTGTGTGCCGCCGCAGCACGGCAGGTGTCATGCCGCAAGCCAAGGCCTGGCTGGGCGAAATGACCTGTTCCTGCCGCTCTAGGAGCTTTTTGAGCGCGGCCTGATCGTATCCTGACGTCCTTGGCACGTCCGAGATCATGCCAGCCCGGTCTGACATCGCAGAGACTGCGATGATCAAGCGGTCTTGGTGGTTCTATCAGCAACGACTTCGTGATCATCAACAGGGCGGGGAGCGGGCGTGCCAAGGCGCGGGAGCGCTGGGTGTCGGACTGGTTGGGGTGCCAGCCGGCTAAGGCTAGGGTGTCAGCCGGGCTAGGGTGAGCCAGACACTTGCGAGACCAGTCAGGACGGAAGCGGACGTGGATCTGTTCGAGCATCAAGCTAAGGAGCTCTTCGCCGAATACGGCGTGCCCGTGCCATCGGGAAAGGTCGCTCATACGGCAGCTGAGGCACAAGCGATCGCGGCGGACTTCGCCGCAGCCGGCCAGCCAACGGTGGTAGTGAAAGCCCAGGTCAAGACCGGCGGTCGGGGCAAGGCCGGGGGTGTCAAGGTAGCTGTGGGTCCGGACGATGCTGCTGAGATGGCCGCTCAGATCCTGGGCATGGACATCAAGGGCCACACCGTGCACAAGGTGCTGGTCGAGGAGGCCAGCGAGATAGCGCAGGAGTACTACCTGTCCTTCCTCCTCGACCGGGCGGGCCGCCAGTTCATGTCGATCTGCTCAGTCCAGGGCGGCATGGAGATCGAAGAGGTCGCCCACACCAACCCGGATGCCGTAGCGAGGATCGGAATTGACCCCCTGGCAGGCGTGGACCGAGCGAGGGCCACCGAGATCATCGAAGCCGGCGGGCTGCCCGCCGAGGCTTTGCCAGGCGCTGCTGAGCTTGCCGAGCGGCTATGGGCGGTCTTCAGCGATGAGGACGCCACGCTGGTCGAGGTCAACCCGCTGATCCTGACCACTGACGGGCGGGTCGTCGCGCTCGACGGCAAGGTAACGCTCGACGACAACGCCGCTTTCAGGCAGGAGCACGAGAAGTTCGCAGACCCTGAAGCAGCCGACCCGATCGAGGCACGGGCCAAGGCCAAGCACCTGAACTACGTCAAGCTCGACGGCGCGGTCGGCATCATCGGCAACGGTGCGGGGCTGGTGATGTCAACGCTCGACGTGGTTGCTTACGCCGGGGAGGAGTTCGGCGGCGTGCGCCCGGCCAACTTCCTCGACATCGGCGGGGGAGCGTCAGCCGAGGTCATGGCAAACGGCCTGGACATCGTGCTCTCCGATCCCTCGGTTCGCTCGGTCCTGGTTAATGTC
>Ga0209131_1001679_pt1 | contig 15304 bp, 13 predicted proteins | sample GraSoi_2013_40cm_FD_185826 | JGI IMG/M metagenome (GOLD analysis project Ga0209131, IMG submission 185826) | Grasslands soil microbial communities from the Angelo Coastal Reserve, California, USA - Sample 9_17_2013_40cm (SPAdes) (version 2) | ecosystem: Environmental > Terrestrial > Soil >...
CTCGTCCACGGCGACGACCTCGGTGTCGCGTCTCAGGCGGCGGGAAATCTCTTCGGCGGAATCGACCGGCTCGGCTTCGACCGTCACGCCGTCGTGCGAGGAGACGGAGAATAGCCCGGCATAGCGGGCATCTAGATGGGACTTAAAGACTTGCACTTGCTTGCGGGCGATGACGGCGCGGCGCACGCGGCGGATCAACTCTTCCGATTTGCCGCTGAACATCACGCCCGAGATGACTTCGATCCACCCAGGACGGCCCGCTTGTTGGAACATGGGCCCTCACGTTAAACCGCCATCAAGCAGGTGAGCAACCGTGACATATCCACAACTTTGGATATGTCGTCGGGGGGGAGGGGTCAGGGTGGGTCGAGAAAGTCCAGCAATCTTGCGGTTTTCCGAGGGATATCCCATAGTTCTTCAGTATTCATGCGGGTTTCCGCGCCCCCCCACCAAGGAGATCGCAGTGAATAAGGCTGAACTCACCTCCGCGCTGGCGATGCGCACCAAGATGTCGAAGGCCGATGCCACACGCACTGTTGAAGCACTCTTCGACGACAAGGGCATCATCGCCACCGAGTTGAAGAAGGGCTCCAAGGTGCAGATCACCGGCTTCGGGAATTTCGAAGCGCGCAAGCGCGCCGCACGGATGGGTCGCAACCCGAAGACGGGCGGCGTCATCCAGATCAAGGCGTCGATCGCTCCCGCATTCCGCGCAGGCAAGCAGCTGAAGATGGCGGTCAATAACAAGAAGTAGCGTCAGTAAACGGGCCGTCCCGCTGGACGGCCCGTTGGCGTTTCACTCTCGGTCAGGACGCGCGGACACACGGCGGCCGCGAATCGAGATGCCGCTGAGTCGTCGCACCGCTTGCTCAGCCGCGTCGGGCGATACCTCGACCAGAGAAAACGTCTCCCGCACATCGATTTTCCCAATCTGGCCCTTTTGCAGGCCGACTTCCTTGATCAGTGCGCCGACCAAATCCTTCGCGCTGGCGCGATCTTTGGTGCCGACTGTCACAAAGACTTTCGCCCAGCCCGACTGCGGTGATGCGGCGGGCGAGGGTTGGCTGACGGCAGAGGGCTGACGGCTGATAGCCAGTAACGCGCCCGCGACCAGCGCCGGATCGTGCTCCTCGAACAGGGGCGCCAGCACCGCCAGCTCCGCATCCACGTCGCTGTGCGTCAGCCGGGCGGAGATTGCAGCCCGCAACGCGGCACCGCGATCCTGCGCCCGGTCGGCCGCCGACGGGAGCGCAAACGGCGAGAGCGAGGCGATCGACTTGAGATAGGGGATCTGCGACGCGAGGGCGACGACCAGCGGCTGCGCGATCGCCGCGAGCAGGCGAAGCTCCTCGCGTGTGGGCAACGTGGTGGCCACGACCGCATCGGGTAGCTCCGTCGGCGCCGTAACGTCGCCCCCCTTCCACACGTATGGCCGGACTGACCGTACGGCATCGAGCACATTGCGCACCGCGACCGCCCGGCGAGCGGCCGGTACAACCGCGTAGCGTGCCGACGCGACCGATCCCAGCGGCCGAGCGGATGAGTCGAGCGGGATGTCGCCGACGATCTCGGCGCGGCGCGCGTGGCGCTCGATGAAATCGGTGAGCCCATGCGGATCCCAGCTGAGAATCACCCGCCGCGCTTCGGGCGCCTCACCGAGCAGCGTGTCCAGATCGGCTGAGAACGATTCGGGCCAGGCGATGACAAGCGTTTCGAGCGTGTCGAGCTTGAGCGCGGAGCGCGCGACGAGGGCGGCGAGATCCGAAGGAGATCCGGCAAGGACACCCACGCGCCCTTCCTTGAGCAGGGCGGCGGTGCGGCCGAGGCCGGTGACGGCGTGGGCACGAAGCTCGGCGGGCGCGGCATCGGCCCAGAGCATGGCCTGTTCATGGTCCGCACAGACGATCACTGCCCGGGCACCCATCAACTCCCAGGCCTTTCCCGCGCGTTCCACCGCGGGAGGGATCACCAGCACGACGTGCCGCACACGAGCCTCGATTGTCAAAGGATGCTAGGTTTTGCGCAGTGAAAGGTAACGTCCCGGTCCTCTTTCTTCTATTCGCCGCCTCGCTCGGGGCCCAGACGCCGCGCCCCCGTGCCCGCGAGATCGGCATCGTCGTAGGGTCGATCCCCACCGGCCCGCTCAACGCCATTACCGACGTCGCCGGCGTGCGTGTAGGTCACACCACGATTGCGCGCGGTGACTCGATCAACACGGGGATCACCGCGATTCTGCCCCACGGGGGCAATCCGTTTCGCGAGAAGGTCCCGGCCGCCATCGTGGTGGGCAACGGCTTCGGCAAACTCGCCGGCTCGACGCAGGTGAACGAGCTCGGCGAGCTCGAGTCGCCGATCGTGTTGACCTGCACGCTGTGCGTGCCGCGCGCGGCCGACGCCGTGCTCACCTGGCTGCTGGGGCTGCCGGGCAACGAAGACGTGCGCTCCGCGAATCCGGTGGTGGGCGAGACGAATGACGGCTTTCTGAACAACATCCGCGCGCGGCCGATCACAGAGGCGGACGTCCTGAGCGCGATTCGCGCCGCCGCCGCCGGTCCGGTGGCGGAGGGTGCGGTGGGCGCGGGGCGGGGAACCGTCGCGTTCGGTTGGAAAGGCGGGATCGGGACATCGAGCCGCAAGCTGCCAGACAAATGGGGTGGTTGGACGGTGGGTGTGCTGGTGCAGACGAATTTTGGTGGCGACTTGCGGATTCAGGGTGTCCCGATAGAGATCAAAGTAGGGGCGCAGCATGCTGCGCCCCTACCGCAAAACGGTGACGGGTCGATCATCATGGTGGTCGCTACCGACGCACCCCTCGACCACCTGCGGCTCACCCGCCTCGCCAACCGTGCGCTTACCGGGCTCGCGCGCACCGGCAGCTCGATGAGCAACGGCAGCGGCGACTACGTGATCGCGTTCTCGACGGCCCGCCCTCGTCCGCCCTCGCCCGCCCTCGACCGCCTCGTCGACACGATGGCCCTCGTCCGCAACGACGTCATGTCCGGACTCTTCCAGGCCACAATCGACGCGACCGAAGAAGCGATCTACAATTCCTTGTTGCGGGCGGAGACGGTGCGGGGCTATCGTGGCACTGTGCAGGCCCTGCCCGTCGACTCGACGATCACGATCCTCAAACGTCACGGAGCCATCCCCCGATGACCGACGGCCTATCCCCCAACCTCCAGCATCTCGAAACGTCCGCCACGGTCGCGATTTCCGCGGAAGCCAAGCGGCGCAAGGCGGCGGGGGAAGACGTCATCGATCTGGGCGCGGGCGAGCCGGACTTCGCGACGCCGGCGATTCCCGCCGACGCCGGCATTCGCGCCATCAAAGATGGGAAGACGCATTACTCGGCGAACGAGGGGATTCTGGAGCTGCGGGCCGCGGCCGCCACGCAGCTCTCGCTGCTGTCGGGCGGCCGGCCCGTCAACGCCGATCACATCGTGGTCTCGAACGGCTCCAAGCAGTCGCTGTTCAACGCCTGCTTCACGTTGTTCGGCCCCGGCGACGTCGTCGCGATTCCGGCGCCCGCGTGGGTGTCGTATCCCCAGATCGTGCACCTCGCGCGGGCGCGGCCCGTCATGATTGCGGGCGATCCTGAGTGGAGCCTGAAGGCGAGCGTGAAGGATCTGGAGCGGATGCTGCCGGGCGCCACCGGGTTGATTCTCTGCTCACCGTGTAATCCGACGGGCGCGGTCTACACCCACGCCGAGATTCGCGCGATCGCGCAGTGGGCCGCGGCCAAGAAGGTGTGGGTGATCGCGGACGAGATCTACCGTCGCATTCACTATGGGACCGGCCCCGCGCCGTCGTTCCTCGACCTCCCCGATGACCTCCTGGAGCGCGTCGTGCTGATCACGGGCGTCAGCAAGACGTACGCGATGACCGGATGGCGAGTCGGCTTCGCCCTCGCCCCCGCGAAGGTCGCCAAGGCGATGGCGGCGCTGCAGTCACACACGACCACCGGCGCCAATCATCCCGCCCAGTTCGCAGCCGCGGCGGCCCTCGGCGATGAACGGGTGGAGCAGGATGTGAACCGGATGGTCGGCGAGTTTCGCAAGCGTCGTGACATGGTCGTCGCACGGTTCCGGCAGGATCTGCCGGGCGTCGAATTCGTCGACCCGCTCGGCGCGTTCTACTTCTTCTTTCGGGTGGACTCGTTCGGGAAAATCACCGGCACGGACTTCTGCACCAGGCTGATAACGCAGTCTGGGGTGGCGTTAGTCCCGGGCGCTGCGTTTGGAGATGATCGTTGGGTGCGGTTGTCGTATGCCGCGGCAACAGATTCGATCAAGCAGGCGCTCGATCGGATTGTGAGTTTTGCCAGGAAACTGGGGGACTAGAGCTTCGCCGGCCGGTGCGACAAGACTTCGACGCCTGTCGGAGTCATCATGCAGTCGTCTTCGATCCGGACTCCGAACTTCCCCAGCTGGTAAATCCCGGGCTCATCGGTAAACACGATCCCCGGCTCGAGCAGCAAGGTGTTGCCTTCCACCATGTACGGCGCCTCGTGGCCGTCCATGCCCATGCCGTGCCCCAACCGGTGGGTGAAGTACTGGCCGTAGCCCGCATCGGTGATGACCTTCCGGGCGGCCCGATCCACCTGTTGGCACTGCGTCACGCCCGGTTTCGCGCTCTCGATCGCGGCGGTCTGCGCGTCGTGCACGATGTTGTAGACCTTCTTGAACTCATCCGCCGGCGCGTCGCCGAACCAGATCGTGCGCGTGATGTCCGACGTATAGCCCTCGACGCGCGAGCCGGCGTCAATGAGCACGACGGTTTCGCGTGCGAGCTGGCCGGCCGACGGGCCGCCGTGGGGCAGGGCGCTGGACGGGCCGAACTGCACCAACCCGCCGCCCGGTGAGTTGCGGCTCGCCATCTCCCGCGACAGCAAGGCGGCGACGTCGCGCTCCGTCATGCCGACGGCAAGCTGCGAGAACGTCGCGGCGATCGAGGCTTCCGTGGCTGCGATGGCGGCGCGAATCAGCGCGATCTCCTCGGGACTCTTGAGAATCCGCAGCCGCTCCGTGACGGGCGCGCCGTCGTGCGGGATCCAGCCTCTGAGCTTGGACACGAGCCGCACGTAGCTCTGGTACGACGTGGTCGGTTCGATCGCAACGATTCCCTCGCGCCCACGTGGCTTGAGCTGCAGCGCCGCCTTTGCGACCAGCGCCCAGGGATCCTCGAACTCCTCCCAGCCGCGGGCGTCGGTAATCGTCGTGTTCCGCTTGATGCGCTCCACTTCGAACGACGGGCACACAATCACCGGAGCGCCAGTCGCGGGAATCATCAGGAGGATGAGCCGCTCGCTGCGGCCGGGATTGTAGCTGGTGAAGTACTGGAAATTGGTGCTGGGCTCGACGGTCAGGAGATCGAGGTTGCGACTTTTGAGCTCCGCCTGCGCGCGTGCGATGCGCTGGGCGAAAACTTGTGGGCCGAGCACGGGCGTCTGTGACCGCCCGACCGCCCGACCGCCGGGTCGCCAAACCGTTGCGCCGATCGCCGCACCGCCAGTGACCGCCAGAAACTCGCGTCGTTCCATAGTGCCGCTATATTACGCGAGCCTTACTCACGCGGGAAGGCGCCGAACGGCATGCACGTCGAAGCACGCATCGAGCCCCTCAATGGAAAACTTCCCAAGGTCACCTACCGCTGGGATCCCGAAACGGACATCCTGACTGTCGCCTGCAAAGGCGTCCCGAAAGGGAACGGGATGAACGGGACGGTGGATCTCGAAGGTGGTGACGGGTCGTTTGTCGTGATCGACGTCGCCGGAGGCGCCCTGCGTGGCGTCGACGTCGTGACGTGGCCCGATGACGTGCGCACGGTCGCCTCGCTTGTGCCCCCGGAAGCGTCGAAAGAAGGACAGGTGACGTTCCCGCAGCGCCGCTCGCAACCCGACGTCGCCGCCGTGGAGCTCGATACGGCGTTGACGGTGGACAAGAACGAGACGGAATCCGTCTTTCATATCCGCGTCGGCAGCAAGCGCGCCGCGACGGTGGTGCGCGTCGCCGATCACATGCTGGTGGAGGTGGACAAGCAATCCCGCATCGCCGGCCTCTGGTTGCTGGAGGTGCCACCCTTCCCCAACGTCGAAGCTACGGCGTAGTGGACGATCGATTCGAGCGTTACGTCACTGAGCTGTTCGCCGCTGAAGACCCGATTCTCGCCAAAATCCGCGCGCGTCACGCTGCTCTGAACCTGCCGGCCATCAATGTCTCGGCTGAGGAAGGCAAGCTGCTGTACGTCTTGCTGCACGCGATTCAGGCGAAGCGCGTGCTCGAGATCGGTGCGCTGGGCGGCTACAGCGGCGTATGGCTGGCACGCGCGCTGCCTGCGGGGGGCGAGCTGACGACGATCGAAAAAGATCCGAAACACGCGAAAGTGGCGCGCGAAGCGTTCGACATGGCCAGGCTCCACGGCCGCGTGCGGCTCATCGAAGGCTCGGCGCTCGATGTCTTGCCGACCCTGCCGCCCGGCTTCGATGCGGTCTTCATCGACGCCGATAAAGAGCCGCTTCCCCAGTATTTCGATTGGGGCATGAAGCTGCTGCGGCGCGGCGGGCTGCTGTTGTGCGACAATGCGTTTTTCCACGGCGCGGCCATCGACGCGAACGACCACTCTCCGAACGCGCTGGGTGTCCGCGCGTTCAACGAGCTGGCGGCGCGTGATCGCCGGCTCGTTGCCACCATCATTCCGGTACGGGATGGGCTCGTCGTCGGCGTGAAAATGCGAGAGAGCGCATGACCTGGTGGCAGGCGCTCATCGCTGCCGGAGCCGTGCCGGGCAACGGCGGCAAAGGTGATGAGGGAGCGCGCCGATCTGGTCGAGGGGAACGAGCTCCAGACGCACCCGATTCCCGAACCCGTAATCCCTAACCCCGTGTCTTTTCTCAATGGCATCGAGCGGTGGAGCGTCGTCGCCTATGACGGCGTGGTGCAGGTCGTGAGTGCCTACATCGCCGCCGCGGTCCGCCGCCGCGACGCGGGCGGCGTGCTCCACACGACCGGCGAGCGCGCGCGCGCGTTCGCGATTGCCCCGCTCGATCGCATGAGCGCGCCGCTGCGGCAGGCGTTGGAGCAGTCGGCGTCCGACCTGGAGCGGGTCGACGGTGACCTGGTCGAGCAGCCGGCGCGCTACCTCGAGATGGTCGAGACGACGGTACGCCGGGCGCGCGCGCACCTGGAGCGCGAGCTGGCCGAACAGTCTCTCAAGGATCTCGGAGCGGACGAGTGGCTGGTGCTGGACGGCCTGCTGTCACGCTCGCCGGCGGTGGCCCGGCACCCTCGCGCCCTCGGCGTGATCAAGAGTCACGGCGCGCAGTTTCTCGAGGGCAGAGGACTTGAGCGCGCGTTGACGCTCCCCGCCGGGCATCGGACTAGTGTGTTCGCAGTACGCGGCGGTCATACGCGCACCGAGGTCTACTCCTGGTACCTGCGATTGTGGCCATGGGAGGGCAACGATTTGCAGTTTGGACTGGTGCGGGTCGAAGCGCGCGCGCATCCGGAGACGGTCACGCGGGCAGCGGCGCTGAGCGCCTGGCTGTGGGCCGAGCGTGCGCCGCTGGCGACGCCCGCGACACGCTGGGACCGCCTGTTGTATCCTTTACATCACGTGGAGGAATACCTGAAGGCCCGCGCCCCCCGGGATTTGCAGCTCCATCGTGCCTCCCGGCTGCCCAGGACGGGAACGTGATAGCCCGCTCCGATCCACAATCCGCGCCCATTGGCCGGGTTGTCGCAACCGAGCTGAAACCCGCGACCCCACACCAATTCCACTTTTGGACAGCGACGGACACCACGATCGGAATTGGGGCGATCGTAAAGGTCCAAGGAGCCGGGAGTCAGGAGTCTGGGCGCGTTGTTTACGGCGTCGTAACGGAAGGATTCGCGTACTCCGATCTCGCGACGCCGCTGCACGACGTTGTCGGTGCCGAGGGCGATCCGACCCGAGCAGCCGACGCCCCCACGGTGCGCCAGCAGATCCGCTACTGGACCGCAGCCGTGCTGCGCCAGACGCCCGAAGAGCCGCTCCAGCCAGTGCCCATCGGCCAGGTCTATGTGGCGGACGACGCGGATGTCGCGCTGGCGCTGCGGATGGATGGTTTTCTCCACTCCGCGACGCCGACGGCCATTCCCGTCGGTCTGTACACAGCTGCCGGTCGCGATTCGCCGGTCTATCTCGACGCCGACTTCCTGCTCGGCCCCGAGGCGGCGCATCTCAACATCTCCGGCGTCTCAGGGCTGGCGACCAAGACCAGCGCCGTCGAGTTCCTGCTCGCGTCGATCTTCGCGCACTTCCCGGCGCACAAAGGCCGCGTGGCCGCGCTGTGTTTCAACGTCAAAGGCCCCGACCTCTGCTTTCTCGATCAACCCGGCGATCTGAGCGACGAAGACCGGCGTCGCTACGAGCGGCTTGGCGTGCCGGCCGAGCCGTTCCAGCGCGTGCAGCTCTACGCACCGCTCAAGGCGGACGGCGTCAATCTCAATACGCTCCGGACGCATCCCGACCTCGTCGATGACGTCGAGCCGCTCACCTGGGGGTTGCAAGAGGTCGTCGATTACGCCGAGGTGCTGCTCAATCGGGACGACATCGACGCGAAGGCCGACGCGTTTATCGATTTTCTGAGGGACAGGGTCTTAGGAAGAACGTTCGACGACGGATTCGGCACCACGCACCGCGTGCAGACCTTCGCCGACCTGGACCGGTTCTTCCGCGCGATTTTCGACGGTCTGGAAATCACGGCGGGCGGCCGCAGCGACACGTGGCGGACGCATCACATCGCCACAATGCGTAAAGTGCGCAACCGGCTCCTGAACATCTCGACCCGGTGCAAAGGTCTCGTGACGGACGACGGGCCGTCCAGCGACCTCCCCTGGAGCGGGTTCGAGGATCGCACCGTCTACGTGATCGACATCGCGAATGTCGATCCGCTCGGCCAGGATCTCGTATTCGCGCGCGTCGTCTCGAAGCTGCGCGAGCAGCTCGAGCGGCGGGAGCTGGGTGTGGACGCGGTCGTGGTCTTCGTCGACGAGCTGAACAAGTATGCGCCGGGCGACGGACCGGAGACGTACGTCAAGAAGATGTTGCTCGACATCTCGGAGCGCGGCCGCTACCTCGGCCTGGTCCTGTTCGGCGCGGAGCAATTTCGGTCCCAGGTGCACCGCCGCGTGGTGGGCAATGCGGGGACGCAGCTGTTCGGCCGCATGGACATGGATGAGCTCGCAACGCCGGGCTACCAGGTGCTCACGCCGGCGACAAAGAGCAAGCTGGCGACGCTGCCCATCGGCGAGCTGATGGTGCGTCATCCGCATTTCACGCAGCCGATCTTCGTGCGCTTCCCCAAGCCCCCGGTGCTGCGCGGCCGGGATGGCGTCGAGCGCTTTCCGCCCGCGGCCGATGTCCCGTTCGACGAGGCAGTCGTGCGCCAGCTCGTGCGGCTCGACCGGCGCATCCGGCCGAACCAGGTGAAGGATCTGATCGCGGACCGCGAGCCGGACGACGTGCGGCGCGCGCTGGCCGCGGCGCGGCGCACCCGGCCCGACGATGTCTTCGCTTACTTCCGCAAAGTGCTCGGTGCCCGGGTCAGCGCTGACGCCGATCTCCCGGCGGAACATCACACGGTGCCGCCGCTGAATCCGATTTCTGACGAGCCGTACTAATGAAGCTGGGTCGCGTGTACGGGGTGATCCTGCTCGCGGAAATCGCGGCCTGTAGCGGCAAGGCCGCGCTGCGCTATCGCCCGCGCCGCGACGCGGTCCACCACTATGTGGTGACGATCCGCTCGACCAGAGAGGATGCGCCGATCGTCGCTGCAGTCGCTCGGACCGCTCAAGTGTGGACCATCTACTACACGCAGTTCGGGCGCTTCACCGACCCCCGCGGCGCGGGGAGCGAAGTTTCGCTCCAAATCGATTCGGCTCAGCTGCAACCGTCCGGAGCCGATCCCGATCTGTCCGCAATGAATGGCGCGACGATTCTGGCGTTCCTCGACGGCGGCGGGCAGCTGCAGCGCACTGAGCCCGACACCTTTCCTCGTCTTACGCAAGACATGGTTCTGCGGCTTCGGGCTATTGCCGCGGCCGTGGCCCCGTGGTTCCCCCAGGAGCCGGTCGAGCCCGGCGACGCCTGGACGGTGACGATACCCGCCCCTGTGGAGGTGTTGGAAATGAGCGGGCAGGATTCCTCGACGCTGCAACTCCACGCCACGCTCAACGCGCTTCAGAAATCGGTGAACGATCGGTTCGCGGACGTCGGGATCGATGGTCAGCTCCCTGCCGTCGAGACGCGCGTGACGACGAGCCTGGGCGCATTGGCGGCGCGATCGTCTGGGACGATGACCGGCCGGTACAGATTTTCGCTGCCACGGGGTGTGATGATTTCCGAAGAGCTGTCCGTGAGACTGAGCCTCGTGACCGCCCACCCTATGGTGGGAAGAGACACGCTGTTGTCTCGGCTCGTGACTCAGACGACGATCCGGTTGCAATGAAGCTCGCCCACCTCGCCGACCTGCATCTGGGGTTCCGCCAGTTCGACCGGCAGACGGCGAAGGGCGCGAACCAGCGTGAAGTCGATGTCGCCGAAGTCTTCAAACGCGCGGTCGACGATCTTCTGGAGCAGAAACCCGAGCTGATCGTCATCGCCGGGGATCTGTTCCACTCGGTCCGGCCGACGAATGCCGCGATCCTGTACTGTTTCCGGCACCTCCAGCGAGTGCGGACCGGTTTGCCCAACACGCCGATCGTCGTGATCGCGGGCGAGCACGATACACCGCGCTCCACCGAGACGGGGAGCATCCTGCGTCTCTATGAAGCCCTGGGCGTCGAAATCGCGGTCGAAGCAGCGCGCCGGATTGTTTTTCCCAAGCTTGACTGCGCGGTCCTCGCGGTGCCGCAGCAGGCGCTCGCCAGAGCCGACCGCCCCGCGCTGCGCCCGGAACCTGGTGGACCTACGCTGAACGTGCTCGTCACACACGGCGTGTACGGCGGGCTCGGCGAGGAACGTGGCACCGTCGAATACGGCGGCGCCGAGTTGTCGCGCGAGCTGCTGGCGCCCGAGAAGTGGGATTACATCGCGTTGGGCCACTACCACACGGCGCAATCCGTGGCGACCAACGCGTGGTATTCCGGGAGTCTCGAGTACCTGCCACCGAACCCGTGGGGCCAGCTCCAGGACGAGGCTGCGCTGAAGAAGTCCAAGCGCAGCGGGAAGGGCTATCTCCTCGTCGAGCTTCCCGGCGCGCGCGTCACGTTCAGTCCTATCGCTCCGGTGCGGCGCCATATCGATCTGCCGCCGATCAGGGGTGCGGGACTCAACGCAAAAGAACTCGATGCGCAGATCGCCGAACGCGTGGGGAGCGCCAAGATCGACGATCAGATCGTGCGACTGCTCGTCTGGGACGTCGAGCGCGCCACCGCGCGCGATCTCGATCACGCGGCGATCCGCGGCTACAAAGCCCGGGCGCTGAACTTTCAGCTCGATCTGCGCCGTCCTGAGTCCCAGCGGGCTGCCACGCAACCTGGTTCCGGCACACGCCGCCAGACGCTCACCGAGACGGTCAAGGACTTTCTCGGCCGCCGCCCGCTCGATGCCGAGCTCAATCGCGAGACGTTCGTGACGCTGGGCGTCGAGTATCTCGAGTCTGCCGCCAGCGCGGACAGCGCGACATGAAGCTGCATCGCCTGCGGCTCGTCAATTTCCGCCAGCACGCCGACACCGAAATCGCGTTCGGCGACGGCATCACCGGCATCATCGGTCCCAACGGCTCAGGCAAGACGTCGTTGCTCGAAGCCATCGCCTGGGCGATCTACGGCAACGCGGCGGCGCGGGGCGACAAGGATTCCATCCGCAACCTGCGCGCCAAGGCCCGTGCGTCCGTGCGCGTGGAGCTGGAGTTCGGGCTGGGCAGCCACTCCTTCCGCGTGGAACGGGGACTGAACAACGCCGAGCTGTATCAGGACGGCGTCGTCGTCGCCAACTCGCTGAAAGAGGTCACGGGCCGGCTGCAGCGCGTGCTGGGCATGACGCACGCCGAGTTCTTCAACACCTACTTCACGGGGCAGAAAGAGTTGGCGGTGCTGGCGGACGCCACGCGCCCCGAGCGCGCCGCGTTTCTCTCCCGAGTGCTGCGGCACGAGCAGCTCACGATCGCCCAAGAACGGGTGCGCGAGCGCCGCAACGCGCTGGGGCACGAGGTGGACGGACTCGAGACGGGCCTTCCCCCGCAGGCCGAGCTCGAGAAGGAGCGCAAGACCGCCGAGGCACGGCTGACGGAGGCGCGTAAGGCCGCGACGGCAGCGGCGACCGAGCGGACCAAAGCGCAGCTGCTGCTGGCAGAGGAGGAGCCGCGCTGGCAGCAGTGGGTGGAGCGGCGCGAACGCACCCTCTCGCTGCACGGCGACCTGCGGGTGGCGGAGCAGGGTGTCATCGTCGCGCGGCAGGAGTTCCAGCGCCTCGACAAGGAGCTGGCCGAGGCCCTGTCCGCGCGCGAGGAGCTGCGCAAGCTCGACGCGGACGTCGCGCCTATCTCCAAGCTCAAAGCGGAGCTGGCCGAGCTCGAGCGGCTGCACCGCGAAGACGCAGCGCGGCGCGAGGAGCAGGCAAAGCTCACCGAGTTGATCCGAAATCTGAACGTCCTGGATCGCCGCATCGCCGAGCTGGCGGAGGCGGAACCTGCGCTGGCGCGGGCGGCGCAGGACGCGGGCGCGCTGGCGGTGAAACTGGACAGCGCTGAGAAGCTGGTCGAGGAGCAGCAAGCCGCATGGGTCCGTGAGAAGGAAGCGGCGGGCACGCGGCGCAAGGCCCTCCTGGAACAGTTCGAGGAAGTGAAGAAACACCGCGATGATATCGAGCGGCTCGGCCCCGAAGGCCAATGCCCCACGTGTCGACGGCCCCTTGGAGCGGAGCATGCCGCGGTCCTCAGCGAGCTCGAGGAGCAGCTGGAAGTGATCGTCCAGGACGGGAAATGGCTGAAGCAGCGCATCGACCAGCTGACCGAGTCTCCTGCCACCGTGACTCAGGCGGAAGCCGCGCGCGATGTGCTGCGCGAAGAGGCGCGGCAGGCGAGCGAGCGCGAGGGTAATTTGCGGGCGCAAACGAGTGAGCGGTCGCGGGCGCAGAAGGAGCGGGCCGGCCTCGCCAAGCGGACCCAGGAGATCGAGCGGCGCCTGGCCGCGCGCGACGCGGGCTACAATGCCGACCGGCACAACGAGGTCCGCACGGAGCTGGCGCGCCTAGAGCCCGTGGCCCTGGCGGCGGCTGCGCTGGCGGCGCGCGCCGACCGCGCCGAAGCGTTGGTGGGTGAGGCGGAGCTGGCGGAGAAGGCGCTCTCAGCGCGGGAGGAGCACGTCAGGCAGCTCGCGGATGCGGTGAAGGCGGAGGGGTTCTCGGAGCCGAAGTTCCAGGCGGCGCGCGAGCGGCACGACCGCGCGGCCCACGCGCTGCGCGCGGCCGAGCTGGCGGTGGCGGAGACGCGCGGCGCGCTCGTCGCGGCCGAGGGCGCGGTGCGCGAAACCGAGCGCCGCACCACGGAACGGGCCGCCCGCGAGCGCACCATTGCCGAGCGCAAGATCGCGCTGCGGCTCCATAACGAGCTGGACCGCGCGTTCTCCGATTTGCGCGCCGAGCTGAATGCGGCGATGCGGCCGGAGATCAGTACGCTCGCCTCCGGCTTCCTGTCCGATCTCACCGACGCGCGGTACGATGAGGTCGATCTCGACGAGGACTACCGCGTCGTCGTCCTCGACGAAGGCGTGCCGAAGCCGGTGATCTCGGGCGGGGAAGAAGACGTGGCGAACCTCGTGCTGCGTCTGGCGATCTCCCAGATGATCGCCGAGCGGGCGGGGCAGCCGCTCTCCCTGCTCGTGCTCGACGAAATCTTCGGCTCGCTCGACGAATCGCGGCGCCAGCACGTGCTCGCGCTGCTGCGCCGCCTGGGCGACCGCTTCCCGCAGGTCATTCTCATCACGCACATCGAGCAGGTGCGCGACGGGCTCGACCGCGTCATTCGCGTGTCCTACGACGCCACCACCGGCGCGAGCGTCGTCCGCGACGACACCGCCACCCTGGGACCGCCCGATGCGAGCGTGGCTGCCTGACGCGCGCGTAACGGGCCCCGAGCCCGCCGTCGAGCGCGACATCGAGGGGCTGAATCGCGTCTTTGCGGAGGCTTTCACCGACCGCTATCGGCGCGACGGCCTGATCGGCGTGCGCGTCCCGCAGCTCAATCCCCTGGTCTGGCGCTACGCGCTGCTCGATGCCGGGGAGGGCGCGATGGTCTGGCGCGACGAGCAGGGCGACATCGCAGCCTTCAACGTCGCGCATCAGGCGGGCGCCGAGGGCTGGATGGGTCCGCTGGCCGTGCGTCCCGACCGGCAGAGCACCGGCGTCGGCAAGACGATCGTGGGCACCGCCGCCGACTGGCTCATCGATCGCGGCGTCACCACGCTCGGGCTCGAGACGATGCCGCGCACCCCTGAGAACATCGGCTTTTACGCGCGGCTCGGCTTCATTCCCGGATTCCTGACGGTGACGCTGACGAACGAGATCACGACGCGAGGACACCCGGGGACCCCGGCGTTGTTGTCCCGCCGTTCGGCCGATGAGAAGGAAGCGGCGATGGCGGCGGGCCGCCGGCTGGTCAACGATCTCGTCGCGGGCGTCGATTTCTCACGCGAGGTTCTGCTCACGGCCGAGCTCGGACTCGGCGATACGTCGCTGGTCGAGGGCGATACGGGACTCGATGCGATGGCGGTGTGGCACTCGGCGCCGCTCGCCGACAGCCGCACGCGGGACGAAGTCCGCGTGCTGAAGCTGGCCGCGCGCAACGACGCCGCGTTCGACGCGGCGATCGCCGCCGTCGAAGCCGCCGCGGCGAAGTCTGGGATTCGCCGCATCGCGGTGCGCTGCCAGAGCCAGTACGCGGAGGCGTTCCGCCGGCTGATCGCGCGCGGCTACCGCGTTCGGTGGACCGATCTGCGCATGACGTATGAAGGGTACCCCGAGCGGCATGCCGCCCAGGGTGTGCTGTTTTCGAATTGGGAGATCTGACGACCGTTCCGAGCCGATCGCATAATATTGCGTTTAGGCTGACCAGCCTATTTCATTTCGGTGTGCTTGGAACCCCTTGTTAGGCTGCGAGCGATGGAGTGCTAAATGGTTTATACAGGTCAGTCCAATTCTCGTTAGGCAGCGTGCTATGAGCTGGGACGTCTTCGTTCAGGATCTTCCACCAGACGCCCGAACGATTCGCGAAATCCCTGATCAGTTCAAGCCATCGCCCCTTGGCGCGCGATCGGCGCTCATCCAG
>Ga0209131_1001680_pt1 | contig 15298 bp, 13 predicted proteins | sample GraSoi_2013_40cm_FD_185826 | JGI IMG/M metagenome (GOLD analysis project Ga0209131, IMG submission 185826) | Grasslands soil microbial communities from the Angelo Coastal Reserve, California, USA - Sample 9_17_2013_40cm (SPAdes) (version 2) | ecosystem: Environmental > Terrestrial > Soil >...
GCGGGAGAGCCCCGCGGATGCAGAGGTCAGCCAGGCTTGGCTGGACTGGTGATCCACTGCTGCAGGAGTTCGGTGGTGTGATCGCGCTGGAGCCCGAAAGTTACATCCCGGTCTGCGCACACTAAGCCGAACTTACGTGATCTTGACAGTGAGAGCTGGGGGCCTGGCCTTGGGAAATGGCGCTGATCTGGGCCAGGCCGGGAGTGTGGTTCTGGCTACTGGAGGGTGAGCGGTACGGGGGCGCCGAGCAGCTCAAACGCCCGGCGCTGTACGGGGGTGGGGGTGGTGAGCTTGTCGATTTTCTGCCCGGCGAAGCTGACGGTCTGGCGGGCGAGGGTGGCCAGGTGGCTGAGCAGGTCCTGGTAGCCGCGGACGGGCAGCTTGTCGCTGGTGTGCTTGCCGGCGTCTTTGGCGCGGGCTTGTGCTGACCGGGTGGCAGGGGCGACGGGGTCGGCGGGTTCGGGGATGTGCTGGTCGGTGAAGGTGAGCTCGGCGAGAGCCTGGCGCAGGTGCCAGGTGAGGTAGCAGGCGAGCATGCAGATCAGGACGTGGGCGCGGACCCTGTGTTCGAGGTAGTGCCATATGGGCCGCAGGTCCAGGTCGTCGGCCTTGGTGATGCGGAAGTCCCGCTCCACGTATTTCAGGTTCTTGTAGGCGGTGATGACGCCGGCGGCATCCAGGGTGTCGCCGGTCACGCTGGTGCGGATGACGTAGATGCCGTCGAGGGCGGCCTCGGCGGCGATCTTCTCCTTGTCCCGGCGGTAGGCGAGGCTGGTGCTGGTGATCTCGCGGAGGAAGTGCTTGCCGACCTTGTGCTTATCGATGACCTTCCCGACCCGCTCGCCGATGCCGGCGGCCCCGCTGAGCCGGCCGGCACCGGCGGCTGCCCGGATCTTGTCCAGGTCCTTCTCGGTGGCGGCGAGCAGGTCCTCGCGCTTGCGGGCCCGCTCGGCGGCCAGGAACGGGTTGCGGCAGCAGATCAGCCGCTCGCCGGGATAGTCGGGGTGAGCGATCTCGGCGAAGCTGTGGGTGTCGAACAGGCTCATCTGCAGCGGCCCGTCGTCGGCGGCCAGCCTGGCGATGGCGGGGGCCTTCAGCGCGCCGATCCATTCCATTCCCTGCAGCTTCCGCAGGTCCGCGATCCGGGTGCCGGTGATCATCCCCCGGTCCCCGACCATGATCAGGCGCTCGACGCCGAAGTCGTCGCGGACCCGGGTGATCGCGGTCTTGAACGACTCGGGGTCGCTGGTGGCGCCGGCAAAGACCTCCACCGCGACCGGCCGGCCGGCCGGGTCGGTCATCAGCCCGTACTCGATCTGCTTGCGGCCGCGCCTGCCGTCGCGGGAGTACCCGTAGGCGGCCAGCTCGCAGCAGCTCCCTTCCACCCATGAGCTGGACAGGTCGAACATCGCGATCCCGCCCTCGGCCAGGTGCCGGGCAGCGAGCCGCTTCTCGATGCCGCGCTGCCGGGATGCCAGCCAGTCCATCGCGGCGTAGATGTCATCGGTGCTGGCATCGGCAACGCCCAGGTCGGTCCCGAGCGTGGTGTCCCCGGCGGCCCACCACCCGGCGGTCGACAGCTTCGACTCCGGCCGCACCGCCCGCGACACGATCAGCGCGTAGCCGATGTCGCGTTCCCGGCACGGCGGGCCGAGCAGGCTTCTCAGGCCCAGCGCCGACGCCATCACGTGCGCCGCGGCGACGTTCCCGTGCGGCACCGACCGGCGCACCTCGAACTCCTCCCCGGCGTCCACCAGCGTCGCGCCCGCCAGCATCCTGCCCAGCGCGCCGAGCACGTGGTCGGGCAGCGCGGACAGGTTCGCCAGCGTCTCGTTCCGGGGCCTGCCGTCCTGGTCGCGGTAGGACCGGCGCAGCAGGTAGCAGCGGGAGGTCCGCTGCTCCCCGGACGCCGTCACGTACTGGCGACTAGCGTTGTCGATATGCATCCGGCCAGATGCTGCTCGCATACGCCGATCCTACCTTGATGATCAAGGAAAGTCCACCATTGTTCTGGCTACATTTCCGGCCATATACGAGACGTTCGAGCAGGTGCGCGCAGTGATCAGCTATCCAAGATCACGTAAGTTCGGACTAGACAACGACACGCCCCGGACCCCCTCCTGGGCCATGATCCAAGGCTCGCCGCAATGCTCGGCGCAGCACACCGTCAAACCGGGTAGACCATGTAGGGGTCCTGCACGGCCTGGTCGCGGGACGGCACGGAATGACGCGCAGGCCGCGCTGCGCGGGCGTGTGGCCGCCTCGCTTCGAGCGCGGGCGTCTTGACGAAATCTTAACGCCACAGCAAGATTTTCCCACCCGCAGGCGGTGCCGCCGTTCAGGCCCGGGTCGCGGCGTGTTTTCCTTGATCAGATCCCGGATGGGCCCGGGCCGCGACCCTGCCAGCACCGCCGAGGTCAGCGCGAGAGGCGCGTGTGATGCGCGTCGCATGCTGTTCAGTGAGTGACAACCCACAGGAACTGCCGCCTGCCCAGCTGAGCGCCAATTTTCGATTTCAGCCTCGGATGGGGCGAGCCGCTCAGCGACCGTCTCAACGGCTGCGGTCCCAGCCTGGCCTCTGGTACCCGCGGGTCGTGGCGAAGACCATCACGCCGGCCGCTGATGTGACCGCCCTGTTGCCACGAGGCGATCCTCCTGTCTCGCCGCGTGGTGGGTGGTCGTTGCGGTGTTTCGGGTGGGTGCCGCGCGGGCGGCCGGCCGGCCGATTGAGCGGAGGCGCGGGCCCTTCCGCGCCGGATGAATGGATTGAGGGAGCAGGGCGTAGGGTCGGAGGAACAGCAGGTCGCGGGTCCGCCGACGGCAGCGCTGCAGCGGGACTCCGCGACGTGGAGTCACACGGTGGGGTCGGCGGTGAGGACCATGTCCGAGCGTGTTTTCCGTGATCGCCGCGACGCCGGCCGAGTGCTGGCCGGTCTTCTGGAGCATTACCGGGGCCGTGACGATGTCGTGGTGCTGGGTTTGCCGCGGGGCGGGGTGCCGGTGGCCTATGAGATAGCCACCGCGCTGGACGCGCCGTTGGACGTGTTCGTGGTGCGCAAGCTCGGGGTTCCTGGACATGAGGAGCTCGCGATGGGCGCGATCGCCAGTGGCGGGGTGGTCGTGCTGAATGAGGACGTCGTGATCGGGTTGGGCATCGGTTCCGACGTCATCCGCAGGGTCGCCGAGCGGGAGGGCCGCGAGCTGGCGCGCCGGGAGCAGGCCTACCGGGAGGGCCGGCCCATGCCGGATCTGGCCGCCAAGATCGTGATCTTGGTCGATGACGGCCTGGCGACGGGATCAAGCATCCGGGCCGCGATTCTGGCGTTGCGGCGGCTGGAGCCGGCCCGCGTCGTGGTGGCGGTGCCGGCCGCGCCGGGCTCGACATGTGAGCAGCTCCGGCTCGAGGTCGATGAGGTGGTGTGCGCCACGACGCCGTCGCCTTTCTTCGCCGTCGGCCGGTCGTACTGGGACTTCACCCAGACCACCGATGAGGAAGTGCGTGATCTGCTCCGCGCGGCGGCGAGGGTGGCGGTCGGCGGAGGCGGCAGGGGCGGTCCCCCTTCACAGGTGGCGCTGGTCCGGATGTCGGCGGGGATCGTCGAGGGCGGGGTGCCCCCGGACGAGGCCCTGTTCGGCATGATCGGCGATGCGCGGCTCGTGCTGATCGGTGAAGCATCGCACGGCTGCGCTGAGTTTTACGCGGCGCGGGCTCAGATGACGCGGCGGCTGATCGAGCAGAGGGGTTTCTGCGCGGTGGCGGTCGAGGCGGACTGGCCGGACGCCTACCGGGTGAACCGGTTCGTGCGCGGCCGGAGCGAGGACGCGACCGCCGAGGAGGCACTGCGCGGCTTCGAGCGCTTCCCGACCTGGATGTGGCGGAACACGGTCGTGGCGGACTTCGTCGGGTGGCTGCGCGAGCACGATGATCGCGAAGGCGAGGAGTCGCGGAAGGCGGGTTTCTACGGGCTGGACCTGTACAGCCTGCACCGGTCCGTGGAGGAGGTGATCTCCTACCTGGAGGGGGTCGACCCGCAGGCCGCGGCGCGGGCGCGAGAGCGTTACTCGTGTTTCGACCATGCCAGCGGCGATGACGGTCAGTCCTACGGGTTCGCGGCGGCTTTCGGGGCTGGTGAATCATGTGAGCAGCAGGTGGTCGAACAACTCGTCGACCTGCAGCGGCACGCCTACGAGTACGCGAAACGGGACGGCCTGCTCGCCGAGGATGAGTTGTTCTACGCCGAGCGCAACGCCGTCACGGTGCAGAACGCCGAACGGTACTACCGGGAGATGTTCGGCGGGCAAGTGGCTTCCTGGAACCTGCGGGACCGGCACATGTTCGACACACTGGAAGCGCTCGCCGGTCACCTGGGCCGGGTACGGGGCGAACCCGCGAAGATCGTGGTGTGGGCGCACAACTCCCACCTCGGCGATGCGCGGGCCACCGAGATGGGCTCTCGAGGCGAGCTGAACGTCGGCCACCTGGTCCGTGAACGCCACCGCGGGGATTGCCGGCTGATCGGATTCACCACCTACACCGGTACGGTCACGGCAGCCGATGAGTGGGGTGCGCCTGCTGACCGCAAGGTGGTGCGGCCGGCGCTGCCCGACAGCGTGGAGGAGTTGTTCCACGAGGTTGGCAGCAAGGAGTTCCTGCTGTGGTTCGAGGTGGCCCCGCCCGCCGCCGAGGCGTTGCGCGCAGCCCGGCTGGAGCGGGCCATCGGCGTCATCTACCGGCCCCAGACCGAGCGGCAGAGCCACTACTTCCACGCCCGCGTGTCCGACCAGTTCGACGCCGTCATCCACATCGACGATACCCGGGCGGTCGAACCGCTCGAGCGGACCGCCCGATGGGAGCGCGGCGAGGTACCAGAGACCTATCCCTTTGCCGTCTAGTTCTGCGGTGGCTGACAGGAGGGCATATGAACATCGCTGAGGAGAGCCTGCAGATTCCCGTCACCGGCGCTGTCCTGCACGCCGACGTGGTGGTGCCCGGGCAGGCGCGGGCAGCGGTGCTGTTCGCCCACGGCAGCGGCAGCAGCCGTCACAGTCCGCGCAACCGCTATGTCGCCGCGGAGCTACAGGCCGCCGGCCTGGCCACCGTCCTGGCCGATCTGCTGACGCCGGCCGAGGAGAGGCGAGACGCCTGGACCGGTGAGCTCAGGTTCAACATCGGCCTGCTCGCCACCCGGATGACGGCGCTGATCGACTGGGCCGTGGCCGATGAGCGCACCTCGGGCCTGGGGGTCGGGCTCTTCGGCGCGAGCACCGGCGCCGCCGCTGCGCTGGTCGCCGCCGCGGTACGGCCGAACCGCGTGCAGGCGGTCGTCTCCCGTGGGGGACGGCCGGACCTGGCCGGGGAATACCTCGGCAGGGTATGCCAGCCTACGTTGCTGATCGTCGGGGGTGACGACCCGGTCGTCCTGGAACTCAGCCGTGCGGCGATGGATCAGCTGCCTGGGGAGGCACGCTTGGAGATCGTGCCGGGCGCGTCCCACCTGTTCGAGGAGCCGGGTGCGCTGGAGCAGGTGGCGCACCTGGCCAGGCACTGGTTCGTCCTCCATCTGCGGCCCGTAGCGCAGCGTGTGGGTGAGGGGGCCGGTTGACGCAGGTCCAGACATCTTCGACGACTTGTCCGGCTGGGCGTCCACATCACGGTTGCTGCGCGTGAGCGGCCGCGCACGCACTCCCTGTTAACCGGGACAGACCCGGACAGACCCGGTTTTCACACTCGATCCTGTTCAGCTCAGTGGCCGAGTTGCGGAGTTCGCGGGGCATAGCTGGTCAGATGGACGGCGCCGGTCGGCATCTGGACGGAGTGGGCGGTGGCGGGGGTGAGGTCGATGGTGAGGGTGGTGGCGCCTCTGGGGCCGATCGTGAGGGTCTGATGGCGGTTGGTCGTGGCCTGCCCCAGCGGGCGGCGGGGACGGGTATCCCCGAAGGCGGTCAGGCCGAGGGTGAGCCACCGCGCATCAGTGATGCGCGCGCCGGCCTTCCCCGCGAGCACGCGGAATTCGGCTCCGCGTCCGTCGGGGAGCCGGAGGGTGAGGCCGGCGACCTGGCGGGCGGGGTCGGCGAGCGCCGGTGAGGAGGACCGCGAAACAGCAAGACGAAGGTGCGGCCGGGCGGTGGTGTCCCGCAACCTTGGCCGGGTAATTGATCCGGGGGGATGAATCCCTCGGTGGATGTCCTTGGGGGCGTCATCGGCGAGCGGCGCGTGCGGCATGCGGATATGCTCGCCGCTTCCGGGGAGTGCCGGGCGAAGCAGGCTCCTGGGGTTGATTCGCCTTCGCGGCATGACGTCGAGAAAAACGGGGGCACCGCAATGACCAAGACAGGATACCGGTCCTTTGATACTACGGTAGACAAGACGAATCACATTCTGCGGCAGATCGAGGAGACCTACGGCTGGCCGAAAGAGCGCCGGAACCAGTCGTATAACGCTTTGCGCGCGGTGTTGCATGCACTGCGGGATCGCCTGACGGTTGACGAGACCGCCCATTTCGCCGCACAGCTTCCGATGCTGATCCGCGGGCTGTACTACGATGGATGGGACCCGAGCCGGGTACCGAAGAAGATGCACCGGGACGACTTCTTGAACAAGGTGCGGAGCGAGATGCCGCCGTACGACCTAGAGGGCGGTATGGAAGGCCTGGTGCACACGGTGGCGCAGGCCCTCAGGCTCTATATCACCGATGGTGAGTGGGAGAACACCAAAGCCCAGATGCCGAAAGATCTGGCTGCCGCCCTGCCCTAGAGGAAGACTCATCGCCAGGCGGTCAGACGCGGGTCCGCGCCGCTATTGCGGCCAGAGAGTGCACCACATTTAGGTGGTCGGTGGCGAGTCATCGCCAGCGCAGCCGCACAGAATGTGAGGAAATAGAATGGTGGTGAGGCTGAGCGGGCGATCCTTCGAATTCGCGAAGAAACTGATCGACGAGAGACATCATGGTTTTTGATCTGCATTGGTTTGCAACGGAAGTCGGCTACTGCGAGCCGGGCCGCCTGGACATGATCCGCGGCGGTATCGCCCCGCGCTCCCTCTGTGGCATGATGGCCGGCGGCTCCCCAGACCGGTCGGCGTCGTAGCCGGCGGAGATGGCAGCGATCTCAAGGCGGAAAGCCCCGGACTTAGACTGGAGCGGTGGCCCGGGCTATCCCGTCGCGGACGGCGCTGGTAAGGCGAGCACGCCGGATCAACCGTGAATTGGCCCGGCTGTACCCGGATGCGCGTGTCGAGCTCAATTTCACGTCTCCGCTCGAACTGCTGGTTGCGGCGATCCTGTCCGCCCAGACCACGGACCGGCGGGTCAACGAGGTAACCCGGGTGCTGTTCGCCCGGTATCGCACAGCCGCCGACTACGCCGCCGCGGACCAGGCCGATGTCGAGAAGGTCATCGAGCCTACACGCTATTTCCGTTCCAAAGCGAAGACGCTCGTCAGCCTCGGCCGGGCGCTGTGCGATCGCTTCGGCGGGGAAGTTCCTGACACGCTGGAGGAGCTTGTCACTTTGCCAGGCGTTGGCCGCAAGACCGCCAACTTGGTCCTCGGCGATGCCTTCGGCAAGCCGAGCATCGTGGTGGATACCCATTTTGCCCGGCTAGCGCGGCGGTTTGGCTGGACCGCGCAGACCGACCCGGACAAGATTGAGCACGACGTCGCCCCACTCTTGCCTCGTCGGGAGTGGACGGCGGCGTCCCACCGGGTGATCTGGCACGGTCGTCGTGTCTGTCACGCCCGAAGGCCCGCGTGCGGCGCTTGCGGGGTTGCCCGGTGGTGCCCCTCATTCGGCGCGGGTCCGACCGATGAGGTGACCGCGCGCAAGCTTGTCAAGACCGGGCCGTTTTCGTGATCGGAGCCGGACGGCGGTGAAGATGGGGCCTCTTAGCCGGAAGCGGCACCATATGTGCGCAGCGTCGGTTCGTCACGGCGGTTTGCCGCGCAACGCGTCGTGACACTGGGAGTTAATTCTGCCCGAAGGCCGCGATTGCTGAGCGGGCCGGGCCGATGTTGCCAGCCTCAGGATGCAGGACCTCGAGCACATCCACGGCTTGGTCAGGGAATTGGGCCCGTACCAGCCCCCGCGGCGGTGACCATCGTGAACCGGGTGACAGGTCAACGCAGAGGGCCGCATTGAGCCGGATCGGCGTTCGCGGCACTCCGTCGTCCCGGGGAACTAGCCGTCCTGATGATGCGGGCTCGAGCGTCACCGGCCAACAATGAGCACATGCGCCGCGGGCGTGGATGAACCGCATGGCGATTCCACGCGATCCCCACCTGAGGCTGAGGCGCTGGGACGAGCGCTGGCAGCCCCTGGCAGGTTGGCACGACTAAGGAGGCGCGTCATTGGACTCCATCTGCTGGCTCGCCGGATGATTCTGGCTCCGGCGTTCAGCCCGGCGCCCGCCAACCCGACTGCCGCTTGCGGCAGATCCAGTTCGCCCTCGCCATCTCACGCAGCGTCTGCCGCTCTGTCCGCCGCCTCAGCGTCTGCTGCATCGACCGCGTCAACTGCTGTCCAGGTCAAGGCGGACTGGGAGCCGTTCTTCAGCGGCACGGCGCCCGTCGCGAAGAAGATCGCGCTGCCCGAGAACGGGCAGAAGTCCATCATCCAGGCCCCGGGCCGCGCCGGGCCTGGCGAAGCCGGCGTCGGCGAAGGTGACCGCGGTGCATGTGACCTGGCCAACGCGGGCTCGAGTCCCGTGAGCTGGCGCACCACTGAAGCGACGGGGCTCCCAGCGAGCGCCTGCCAGCTGGCTCCGGTTAGCGTGTCCGCCAGCCGGGACGCGATACGGCCGATCCGGACAGCAGGGAGATCACCGCGACGTCGGCCACGACACTGATGATGGCAGTGAAGACTTTGCCCGCCAGCGACGTGCTGGGTCACGGCGAAGCTGGCACTGTCTCATCGCAGGGAGTCTGCACCTTGGTGCCCGTCCGCTGCGGACGGCGTGTCCGCTCAATCTCGAGCCGGGCTGCGGTGCGCCAAGCAGGCACGCTTGCACGGCTTCTGGTCGCCACTGGCAAGGCGACGGCCGGACTTGCTGCCTGCAGCCGCGCCAGACCGGTGGCGCAAGGAATGGCCAGCTGGCAGGTGAGGGAATGACCAGAACAGCTAGAGCTAATGATCAGTGGCAGCGGGATTCGGTCCAGACGAGGCAGCCTGACTGGCTCGAACCCGAGCTGGCCACGCTCACCGCGGACCGGTTCTCGGACCCCGCCTGGATCTTCGAGCGCAAGTTCGACGGCGAGCGCTGCCTCGCGTTCCGGGCCGGGCAGCAGCTGCGGCTGATGACCCGCAACCGGCAGCAGGTCACCAGCACCTATCCCGAGATCGCCGATGCGCTGCGGGCCCAGGAGGCGAGCGACTTCATTGTCGACGGGGAGGTCGTGGCCTTCGATGGGGATCAGACGAGCTTTTCCCGGCTGCAGCGCCGGCTCGGGGTCCGCGATCCCGGGCCGGCGCTGCGCGCCGAGGTGCCCGTATACCTGTATGTGTTCGACGTGCTGTGGGCCGACGGCCGCGATGTACGGCCCTTGCCGCTGCGCGAGCGCAAGCGGCTGCTGCGCGGGTTGCTCTCATTCCGCGACCCGCTGCGCTTCACCGAGCACCGGGACGCCGACGGCGAGGCGTACTGGCGGGAGGCCTGCAGCAAGGGCTGGGAAGGGATCATCGCCAAGCGGGCCGACTCGCCCTATCGACCCGGGCGCACCCGGGACTGGCTGAAGTTCAAATGCGAGAACGGGCAGGAGTTCGTCATCGGCGGCTACACCGACCCCCGGGGATCCCGCACCGGGTTCGGCGCGCTGCTGCTCGGCTACTACGACAGCGACGGCAAGCTGAGGTACGCCGGCAAGGTCGGCACAGGCTTCGACCGGCGCACCCTGACCAGCCTGCACGCGGCCCTGGCCGCCGACGAGAGACCGGAGCCGGCCTTCGAGCCCGTCCGCGGCCTGCCCAGGTCCGGGGTGCACTGGGTGGAACCCCGGCTCGTCGCCCAGGTCGCTTTCACCGAATGGACGGCGGACGGGCAGCTGCGCCATCCCAGATTCCAGGGCCTGCGGCGGGACAAGGACCCCGCCGACGTGGTGCGGGAAATGCCCTGAAGGGACCGGCGTAGCGGCCGTGGCCCGCGCGGAACACCGCCGGACGGCATCCATGATCTCGGCGCCCGTCGCTATCACTGGCTGGAGCTCTTTTGCGGTAGATGACCTCCATGGCTCTCGTGCTTGAGTGCCCGGCTGGCCGGGCAATTTTCCTCAACCGGCGCACCCGACCAGGAGAGCAGGCTCGCAAACCTTTCCGCAATTCCCGAGGCGCCCAGTCACTACCAATGCCAGCCGCCTTGCAGAGGGCTGTGAACTGCTTCCTGACATTGCCCGGATCGACGCGGACAATCAGACGAAAATCGACCTGCTCACAACGGCCAAGGCGAAGCCGCGCTCAACGGCCGGGCGGGATCCCGCGCACGGCGTTGCGCCGTCAACTCGGCAGCGGCGAGGGATACTCCTGCGGCGCAAGTGGCCACTGGCAACCGGGGGCCGATCGCCAGCACAATGGCGCACAGCATTACCGCCGCGACAGTCAGAACCTGCCGATTCCGGCGATTGGAGCTGCAGCGCGGTGAGGCCAGGGCGGGCTTCCATGAGCGCCGCCACCCGGCGCCTTTCCATAAGGAATTTCGCGTAATGGGATGATCATGATGCGCGGGGCTGACGCATGCTCCGCTGGCGTCAACAGGTGCCCGGCAGCCGGCGGGAACGGGGCCGCCCTGGACATCCGGTGCTGCGCCCGCCACAGCCTTTCACGGGTCTGATGTGCTGCTTGTGGAGCCCGCACGCGGTAAGGACATGTTCACACCTGATCTGAACATTTTCGGGGGAATAAGAGGTTCTCGTCGCTCAACGGGAGGTCTCGGGCCGTCGTCACGGCTGACCTCGCCCCAGCGCTACTACAGAACCGGCGACCGCGGCTCGGGGGCGTTACGTTCACCGGCCCGTGGGCAAGACCGGCTGGCACCGCAACGGCTGCGCAGGCAACCGCAGGGCGTCCGCCACTCCCACCGCTGTTCCAGTAGGCGTTCGCCGCCGGCATACCGGACGTCGGTGCGATCAGGCCCGCTCCAGCGCCTCGCCGAACTCCCGAAGTACCCGATTGTTTCGCCGGTTCGCCAGTACATGCCCGACGGCCAGCAGTACCGCCACTGGCCAGTCCACGGCTCCGGCGGCGGCGAGGAGTCCGGCGCCGGCCAGGAAAGCCAACTCGTCTGGCGGCGGCAGGGCCACCTTCCCCAGCACCGGCAGCGTCAGCTGCGTACTGTTACGGCGGGCTACGGTCCGCGCCGCCGCGCCCGTGCCAGCGGGGTTGCTGCGGTCGTGCCGCAGTGCAGCGTCGCCACCCCCGCGGCCCGTTTCAGGCCGCGTGCCTGTCCGTTTCGGGCTCGCCGGTGCGCGTGCCCCGGACCGGGTGGAGGCGGTGCTGCCTGTACGGCCGCGGCCGGTCTTCACCGTCGTGGACATCGCACTGCTCCTAATAGGCCCCCCTCGCCGGCCGGACCTCGGAGGCGGACCGGACCGGCACCTGTCACGGCCCTACCCTCGGTTGGCCGGGGCATACCCGCGGGTCTGCCGCTGGACGTCGTGCGGTAACTAATTTTACCGCGGCCGTTCGCTAGCCAGGAGAGGAGACCGGCGACCATGGGTGGCAGCCTCGCCGAAGTGGCGCTGAAAGCCCAGCCCGGTGGAATGTTTGTGCTCGGTTTCTCCTGGCGCGGACCCTGACGCCCAAACCGCTCGCCGGGCTGTTGTCGGCTGTGCCCCCGGTCGCGCTGGGCAGCATGCTGATGACCCCGGCGGCGAGCCCGGCAATAGCCATCTTGTTAGCCACTATGACCAGCGGCTCCTTCAGGTGCTGCCGGAACACGAGGCGGTGATAGGCGACCGGACCCACCAACAGAACCGTCGCCACGGCGGCAAGAACAAGGTCGGCGATGTACAGTCCGCGTTGCGCGTGACTGAGCTTTGCGAAGCCATCGGTAAACGGCAGCGACAGCAAGAAACCGAAGAGCACCTGGACGCCGAGCCCGGCCACGCGCAACTCCTGCAGGAGTTCCATGAGGTTGCGGTCGTCCCGCTCGGCTTCTGATTCGTTCCTGTCGTCACTCGACCTCATCTGCATAACCCCAGGTCAGCACGCGGCACCGAGGCGTCGGCGCGGCGGTGGTTCTCTTCCCGCGATACCGCCGCGTAATCCGGGGCCGGGATGTGCCTGAAAGTCAGGGGCCAGGGAGCCTGACCACGGTCACGAAGAACTCGCCGATCTGGCGTACAACGTCCAGGAAGCGGTCGAAGTCGACTGGCTTGGTGACGTACGCGTTCGCGTGCAGATCGTAGCTGCGGAGTCTGTCCTCCCCGGCGTCCGAGGTGGTCAGCATGACCACGGGAAACCGCTGCAGGTCGGCATCGGACTTCACCTCGGCCAGGACTTCGTGCCCGGCCTTCCGCGGCAAGTTCAGGTCAAGCAGGATGAGATCCGGGCGGGGCGCGCTGGCGAATTCGCCCCGTCGGCGCGGATTTTCCCTTCGACCGGTCGACCAGTTCCTCCCGGCTTCGCCAGGAACGGATCGATCACCGCTGCCCGCGACCGCAGCGGGCATCTAAATGGCCGTCTCAGGCAGTTTCTTGTCGCGGTCGTCAGAGCTGGCCGCTGCGGGTCTGGTACGACTGGATCGTCCCCCTACCTGCGCACCCTGGCACGCGGGCCGATCAGGCACCTCGACGCCTCGACTGCCTAGATCCGGGTCCGCGGGATTTCTGGTCCTATGCTGCGCCCGTTTTGTTCGGCTGCGTTGCCCGGTTCTGCCGGGCGGGCATGATGGCTTGTGTTCCGCATGGGGCACTAGACCTGAGGGGGCGGACGATGTCCGGGGAACCTATTCTCGATGCTCTTGCCGAGGCGGCCGAGGCGGCGGCGGCGGTGTTCCGGCGGCGTGCCGCGATGGCGCGCCCGCTCTGGCCGGCTGAAGGGCCGGCGAGCACGGTGCTGGACCGCGCGCGGCAGATGGATCCGACGCTGGGTGCGGGCCAGGCGGATGTGCTGTCCGAGCTCGAGGCGGCGGGGAGGGAGGGGACGACGCCCGGGTCGATCGCGAGCGCCCTGAGCCACGATCGGCCGAACGTGGAGATCACGCTCGGCGCGCTCGCGAACCAGGGCTTGGTGGAAAAGGACACGTCCGTCGACCCGCACATCTACCGGCTGTCGCCGGCGCTCCAGGGCGCTGGAACTGATGGGCGCCAGCCCGATGACTGACAGCGGCCGACGAGAATGCCTGGACGTCGTAGAGCGCTGCCGATTTATGACGGTCCACGGAGCGATGCGGCCGACGCGCAGGTACGCGCCGCGCTTCCGGTGCTCCTAGCCAGCGATCGCTGCGCCAGATTGGCATCTCGCTGCGGTCCGAGGCGACCTGGCGGCAGCTCTGCTACCACCTCGTGGTGGGCTCGCGCAAGCGCTTGGCGGCTTGCTGACCCTGGCCATGCGGGGTGGGACGACGCGGCCGGAGCCGTCGCATACCACAGGGTCCACCCGCCATTCAGCGCGTTCGGCTCCGGACCCACAAGCCTAAGGTGCTGCTCCTCGGCCAGCGCCTGGACTCGCATAGCCTGCCCACCTGGTTCTCACTGACACTGCACGCGCCACGGGAGTGGGAGGGGAGGGAATCGGCTGCGCAGACGACGAGATCGCCGACGCCGATAAAGCCACGTGCTGGTGCACCGCGATTCGGGCCGCACTGCCAGCATGCTCTTCGCATACAGTCTGGCCGACCAGGCATGCTAGTTCCAGCTTGGCTCGCAGCGGGAGCTCCTCAGCGCCCGGTCAGCAATCTCGATCTCAGCGTCCTTGGCGTCGCCGACTACCGGTACCGCTGGATCCGGGTCAGCCGGACGGCGGTGGCACTACCCGTGTTTCCGCAGGGCCGGGAGCAGCTCGTGCTCGGCCCGGGAGATGAACTGGTCATGCAGGTCGGCGCCCACCTGAACGAAGGCCAGGTGGGTGCAGCCGGCGTCGGTGAACTTCCTGGCCGCCGCCACATGCTGGTCAATGTCCGGGCCGCAGGGAACGACCTCGGCGATGGTGTCCTGGCTGATCTGGCGGGATGCGGGGTCGAAGGAGCGGGGATCGGGCAGCGATCATGCAGTCGGCGTGCTCCGCGCAAGGTGGACGGAGTCCGGGCCGGATACCGCGATCCCGATCTGAACCGGGGTATCAGGCAGGTCGTAGAGCTTGGCGCGTTCCACCTCGAAGTGGCAGCCGCTGAAGCTGACGTACTCGCCGGTGAACAGGGCGCGGATGATCTGGGCCGCTTCGCGCAGCCGCTCATGGCGGATCCGGGGGGCGGGCCAGCCACCGCCGACCACGTGCTCGTTGAGGTTCTCGCCCGCGCCTAGGCCGAGGGTGAACCGGTTTTTCCGGCAGTACGCCGACGGCGGCGGCTTTGTGTGCGACCACGGCGGGGTGGTAGCGGAAGGTCGGGCAAGTCACCATGGTCATCAGCGGCAGCCGGTCGGTGGCCTGCGCCGCTGCGCCGAGCACGGCCCCACGCGTACCCGGAATGGCCCTGCTCATCCAGCCAAGGGAAGTAGGTGGTCGGAAATGACGGAAAAGTCGAAGCCCGCCTCCTCCGCCGCCTGAAGATCGCTGACCAGCTACCTGAGTGGTGTCTGCTCGCACATGGCCGTATACCCGAACTGCGTCATGGAATCTCCCTTCAGGTGACGGCTGCTCGCCCGTGACGCACGCGCACGTTCCAACATGGCCAGCATTAATGACCGTGTGGTTGCGGACATCGCCTGGCCTGATTGGGTCAAGCCGGGCCGGATGTGCACATCCCCGGGTCCAAGACTGCACCGCGCTGCCCCAAGGTACGCTGCTCCTTTCCCACGGTTTCTTAGCTGCTGACCCGTCGGCTCGCGGTTTCTTGGCTGCGTATACGCTGGCCTGCAGCGCTTACTCAGGTCGGTCATGCTCGTGGCGGGCGGTGCCTGGTCCGTGGGCTGGAACTCTTTCTTATTCTTCCCGCCTCGACGTGGCGGGCGATGTCCAGCCCGATAGGGATGGTTGCTCCAGAGCCGGAGGCCGGGGTGTGGGAGGGCGTTGTGCGGGAAATCCCTGGATAAGTAGGGGTGACGAATGTCCGGGACGCTAGAGCCTTATCAGCACAAGCGGGATTTCACGCGCACGCCAGAGCCATCCGGGCAGGCGCCTGCGGGCGAAACCGCTGGGGGTGCGACTGATGCCAGC
>Ga0209131_1001681_pt1 | contig 15290 bp, 15 predicted proteins | sample GraSoi_2013_40cm_FD_185826 | JGI IMG/M metagenome (GOLD analysis project Ga0209131, IMG submission 185826) | Grasslands soil microbial communities from the Angelo Coastal Reserve, California, USA - Sample 9_17_2013_40cm (SPAdes) (version 2) | ecosystem: Environmental > Terrestrial > Soil >...
GACTGCCTGGGCGAGGCGGCGGCCGCCCGCGGACAGAGTGCCGGCGAACGTGCCGCCGGGACCGATCCTGGGCGCGGCACGGCCGAACGGGTGCGGGCGGGTCTGATGGATGGAACCAAGCTTCTTCGGGTAGCCCTGGACCAGCCCGCGCACCAGCGCGAAATCGGTGTCCACCCAGATGAACACGCAGCGCGAGTACACCCGCCCGCCCAAGGTGCAGCGCACGACCGCGAAGCACTCGGCGTACTGCGCCCGCACCGGGTCGAGCAACTCATCGCCGCTCGCGCCGCAGGACTGCCAGTCAGCCCAGATCACGGCGACCGCGCCGGGGTCATCCGGCGCCGGGCTGAGCGGTTCTGGCAGCAGCCGAGCCACCCTGGCCGGATCGGTCCGATACTCGACGGTCAGCAAGTCGCCTGAGTAGTACCACGGCGGCGCGGGCAGCAGCGATGCCTTTCCCGTGGCCGTCCTCGGGTAGAAGAACCCGGCCATCTCGCTCACGCGCGCTCCCGGCGAACAGTCGTCTCAGCAGCAAAGATGCTAGGGCAGCGCACTGTTGCCCGTGCATCGCGCAGGCAGCTACGCTTCCAGATCATTTGTACCCGAACGTTCGCTGGGTGGAGTCGCAGTGCAGAACGCGCCGGATACCGATCTCAGCACCATTGTCGAGCGGCTGCGCGCTGATTTCGTGGACGTGGTCAGGGTCTCTTATCCGGACCTGCTCGGCGTGGATCGCGGCAGAGACGTGCTAGTCGAGGAGTTCGCCGCGGCGGTCGGCCACGGGCTCGCGTTCTGCCGCGCCGTCTACCACACCTCGCCGATGGGCGATGTGGTCCCGGTCCAGGGCGGCCTCGAGGCCGGGCTGCCCGACATCCTTATCCGGCCCGACCTGGCCACGCTTTCGCCGCTGCCGTGGGAGCCCAACGCCGTCTGGTGCCTGGGCGACGCCACCACTCCGGACGGCCAGCCGGCCCCAGAGTCGCCGCGCGCCGTCGTGCGGCGGGTTGCCGACCAGCTCGCCAACCTGGGCTTCAGCCTCATCTGCGGGCCAGAACTTGAGTTCTTCGTGTGTCAACAAGACGCTGGCGGCAGCTGGCGTCGGTATGCGAATGACCTAGGGAACGTCTACGTCGTCGGACGCAAGGGTGATCCCCAGGGGCTGCTCCTGCGCATGCTCAGGCAGCTTCGAGACGCGGGCCTGCAGGTCACCGCCGCCAACCACGAGTTCTCGCCCGGTCAGTTCGAGATCAACCTTGGCCATTCGGAGATGACCGACGCCGCGGACCGCTCGTTCCGGCTGAAGTCGGCCGTGCAGGAGATCGCTCGGCAGCAAGACCTGCTCGCCACGTTCATGGCCAAGCCATTCAACGACGAGGGCGGCTCCGGGTTTCACGTGCATGCCTCGCTCAACGACGACGCGGGAGCCAACGTCTTCGGTGACCCGGACGCACCGGACGGAATCTCCGCTACGGGCCGGCACGCCATCGGGGGAGTGCTGCGGCACGCCAGCGCCATGAGTGCGCTGCTGAATCCGACGATCAACTCGTTCAAACGGTTCGGGCCAGACACGCTCGCACCCTGGCTGATCGATTGGGGCCTGGACAACCGCAGCGCGATGGTGCGGATCCCGCCGGAACGAGGGCCGGCCGCGCGAATGGAGGTCAGGCTCGGGGACGCCAGCTCTAATCCGTACCTGGGGATCGCCGCCGTCGGCGCTGCCGTCTTCCTCGGCATCAGGGACAAGATCGAGCCGCAGCCGAAGCTGGAGGGATACGGCTACGACCCGGCTTCAGCGGACGTGCTTCCCGTACGCCTCGCCGACGCGCTGGACGCACTCGAAGCCGATACCGAGCTCGGCGACGTGGTCGGCCGCTACTTCGTCGACTCCTTCCTGACGTACAAGCGCAATGAGATCGAGCGGTTCGAGCGGTTCGTGACCGACTGGGAGTTCCGCGAGTACTCCTATCACTTGTGACCCTCGCTCATAGAGGGCATAGAGGTTTTAGGACGCTCCGCCCTCCGGCCCGAGCACGAATCCCGGCATAGTCAGCCTCCGCCTGTGTGCGTGCTGAGCTACCGCGTTCGGCTGGCCCCGAGCTGCCCGGGCCAGCCGAACGCGCGATCGGGCTATTTCGGCTGCGGAACGATCCGGATGTAGGGGCGCGGTGCCATCCATCCGTCCGGGTACGTCTGCCTGGCTTCCTCGTCGGAGACCGATCCGGCGATAATGACGTCTTCGCCTTGCCGCCAGTTCACCGGCGTCGCGACCTTGTGCTTGGCGGTGAGCTGGAGCGAGTCGACGACGCGCAGGACTTCGTCGAAGTTGCGGCCGGTCGTCATCGGATAGACCAGGATCAGCTTGACCTTCTTGTCCGGGCCGATCACGAAAACATTGCGCACGGTCGCGTTGTTGGCCGGGGTCCGGCTCTTCGCGTCGCCAGCTGTCTCGGCTGGAAGCATGTCGTAAAGCTTGGAGACGTGGAAGTCCGCGTCCGCGATGATCGGGTAGTTCGGAGCGTACCCCTGGGTCTCCTCGATGTCCCTGGCCCAGGCCTCGTGGTCGCCCGATGAGTCGACGGACAGCCCGATGATCTTCACGTTCCGCTTGGTGAACTCGGGCTGGATCTTCGCCATGTAACCGAGCTCGGTCGTGCAGACGGGCGTGAAGTCCTTCGGGTGCGAGAACAGCACTGCCCAGGAATCGCCGATCCAGTCATGGAAGCTGATCCGGCCTTGCGTTGTGTCGGCTTCGAAATCCGGAGCCGTATCACCCAGTTTGATGCTCATGTGCTCCTCCTTGTGGTGAGACTAAGGCACGCGGGGTACCTGACGCCGCACTGGCCGGGCAGGCCGGATTGGTTTCCGTCGGGTAATGGCATTCTGCCGCTCGCGCGCGGACCATTCGATGTCCGGCGGGCGGACGCGGGCACAGATCGGGTTGCCTTTCGCGTCGGTGAGCCTGACCCTCGTGGCGAGGAAGTCTGAGGCGCTCGCCCGGCGCGGATCCGGCGTTCTGCGCTGGCCTTGACCTGATCGAGCTCGGGCAGCCGGGAGGCCCGCTCGCTGCTGCCAGGAGCGGAGCTGCGATACCCGAGCTGACCAGGCCGCTGATCGGCGCGGTGAAATGGCGCGGCCGTCACCGGCGGCCTGGAACTGGCGCTGGCTTGCGACTTCCTCGTGGCGTCGGACCTGGCGACGTTCGCCGACACGCACGCCAGGGTCGGCGTCATGCCGGGGTGGGGGCTGACGGTGGCGCTGCCCGAGGCGGTCGGACTGCGCCGAGCCCGCGAGATGAACGCGACCGGCAACTTCATCAGCGCCCGGACCGCGCTGGCTTGGGGCCTGGTCAATCACGTTGTGCCGCACGAGCAGTTGCTTGGCTTCAGTCGCGGGCTTGCTGCCGACGTGGCCTCGGCCGACCCCGACGCGTTGCGGGCGATTCTTGCTACCTACCGGGAGGGCGCCCTGGTCACCGGCCGGGAGGCGCGGCAGGTCGACGCTCGCGCTCACAAGAGCTTTCACGCCGGGGCAGCGATTCCGAACTGGTTGCCAGCCGCCGCGACACCGTGATCGAGCGGGGTCGCGCGCAGCGGGGATGAGCCGGCGGGTTCTGGTTCGGCTATGGCCGGCACCGGAGTAGCCGAACAGCCCTCACCGAACCGAACCACGTTTGGCGCTGACGCTGCGGGTAGCTGCGGCGGGAATGACCCAGGAAGGGGTACTTTCACATGTCACTGGTTCTCGTCGCTCTGATTGTCATCATCGTGCTCGCGCTGCTCGGTTTCGGGCTGCACTGGCTATGGTGGATCGCCCTGATCGCGCTCGTGATCTGGTTGCTCGGCTTCGTTCTGCGGGTCGGCGAGAGGGCCGCCAGCCCGCGCCGCCGCCGCTGGTACTACTGGTAAATCACCTGCCCGCTGACCTGGCTGGCCAGAGTTTGGCCTGGACATGTCAGGGCAGTGGGGCTTGGTGAGTTTGCCAACGCGCCAGCAGTCAGTCCTGAACGGCATGGGTCATGCCCTGGAGGCGCGCGATCCAGGGCTCGCCTCCATGTTCGCGATCTTTGCGAAGCTGACCAGGGACGATGGCCCGCCCTGTACGGAGCGGCTGGCGCGCGGCCCGAATCCTGTCCTGGTCATGTTGCGGGCGGCTGTTCGCTGGGCGCGGGCGTCGGCGGCCATCCCGGTCGTTCTCGTGGCCGGGCTCATGGCCGCGATCATCGCGCTCGGCATCGCCACCTCCGGCGGGCCCGTCTGCAGGTCGCCGGCCACGACGACTCACGCCGGGCAGTCCCGGTCGGCTCTCTGTCGGTCAACGGCCACCGGTCTCTCCAAGTAGGGCAGGACGAGTGGCGGGCCATCGGCTCATACGTCTCTTTCGCGACAAGGGTCCTCGGAACAGTCCGAGGCGGCGCTCAGCGTACGTTCAGGTCGCCTTCAGGTTCATGTCGGACCATCTAGTCAGACAACGCCGATCAATGCGCGCGGAAGGAGCCGATCGCATGACGAGCATTTACGATCCGCCAATCGGGACCAGGCGAGGGTCGGCGCCACCAGGTGCGCCGCCCGCCGGCTGGCCCGCGCCCGGAAGCCCGGGCGGGCCTGGCGGGCCGTACGGCCCTTACGGCTACGGTGGCGGGGGCGGCGGCGGACCAGCCCGCCGGATGCGCCGCAAGTTCCTGATCTTCCTGTACGTCGTCGTGATCGGCCTGGCCAGCTTCTGGGGTCTGCAGGGCCAGCAGCCTGCCCGTCAGCAAGGCGCGCTGTCGAACAGCGAGATAGCCGCCCAGGTTGATCCCGGCCTGGTCGACATCGTGACCACCCTCGGATACCAGCGTGCTCAGGCGGCCGGCACGGGGATGGTTCTTACTCCATCCGGTGAGGTACTCACCAACAACCACGTCATCGAGGGTGCCACCTCGATCAAGGCCGTCGACGTCGGCAACGGGCGCACGTACCGCGCCGCCGTGGTCGGCTATGACCGAAGCCATGACGTCGCCGTGCTGAAGCTACGCGGCGCCTCCGGGCTCCAGACCGTGGCGACCGGCAATTCGGCTCAGGTCAGCCCGGTCGAGAAGGTGGTCGCGATCGGCAATGCGGGCGGCAAGGGCGGCACCCCGTCGGTCGTCTCGGGCCGCATTGTGGCTCTCGGCGCATCGGTCACAGCCACCGACGCCGCGGCTGGTACCTCCGAGCGGCTGACCGGAGTGATCGGTCACAACGCGCCCATCCAGCCGGGTGACTCCGGCGGCCCCCTGGTCAACCTGGCCGCGAAGGTGATCGGAATGAACACGGCAGCCTCGTCAGGATTCTCGCTTCAGGGCCAGGCCCACGCCTTCGCGATCCCGATCAACCGGGCCCTGTCGATCGCGGATCAGATCGAGTCTGCGCAAAGCTCAGCTACGGTACATATCGGTGCAACCGGATTCATCGGCGTTGCGGTCGTCTCCGCGGACCAGGCACAGCAGCACGGTGTCCAGGCCGGGAGCGGGGTCCTGATCGGAAGCGTGTTCCCCGGGTCACCGGCCAGCGCCGCAGGGCTCAGGGCGGGAGATGTGATTGTCTCCGCTGGCGGACGGCGGGTGGGCTCGCCTGAGGCGCTTCAATCGGCGCTCCAGCGTCACCATCCTGGCGATCGCGTTGGCCTCGCCTGGATGGACCAGGGCGGCCTGCGCCACTCGGCGACCGTGACGCTGATTAAGGGCCCGGCCGGGTGATAACTGCCCAGCCGGACGGCGGGCGACGCTGCTGGCCAGCCGGATACTGGGGCCGGACACTGGGGTGAGTGCAGCCGGTGGGCGCGGACGTAGGCTGCACTGAAGAGGGAGGCCGCCATGGAGTTCGAGCACGTTCTGGTCGACTGGTCCGGCGAGTTCGCCACCGTCACGATGAACAGGCCGCAGCGTCGCAACGCCCTGTCCCTCGCGCACATGCGTGAGCTCATCGATGCGTTCACCCAGGTCGGTGCCAGCGATGCGCTCGGCGTTGTGCTCGCGGGCAACGGCCCGGTATTCAGCGCCGGTCACGACTTCGCCGACGTTGCCGATGCGGACTTGGCAGCTGTGCGATCGCTGCTGCAGACCTGTACCGAGCTCATGACGCTGATGCAGCAGATTCCGCAGCCCGTCGCCGCACGCGTGCACGGGCTGGCCACGGCGGCGGGCTGTCAGCTGGTCGCGTCCGCCGATCTCGCGGTCGCCAGCGAGGACGCCGGGTTCGCCGCTCCAGGCGGCCAGGGCGGCTGGTTCTGCCACACGCCGATGGTCGCGATCGCCAGGAATGTCGGGCGGAAGAGAGCAACAGAGATGGCGTTGTCGGGCGATGTGATCGATGCGGCGACGGCGCTCGACTGGGGCCTGGTCAACCAGGTCGTGCCGGCCGACCAACTCGACTCGGCGATCTACGAGCTCCTGAAGCGGGTCACCAGGGGATCGGCGCAGAGCAAGGGGATCGGCAAGCAGGCGCTTTACGCCCAGATCGACCTGGACCAGCCCAAGGCGTACGCGTACGCCATCGAGGTAATGGCGGCGACCAGTCAGTTGCCCGACGCGCGCGAGGGGATGCGGGCCTTCCTCGACAAGCGCGAGCCGCAGTGGCAGCGCCCCCGACCGGCCTGACGGTTGCCGTCAGCCGACGGGCAGCCGGAACGATCCGACGACCGTCGCATCGGCGGGCAGCGGCCCGTCCGCGCACCGGTCCTTGATCCCGGCCTGGAACTTTCCGAACGCTGCCGACGCCGTCAGCGGGTTCTCCTGGTCGTCCAGGACGGCCACGTGCATGAAGGTCAGCCCGTCATCGAGGCGGAACGCGGCATACCTGAGGCCATCGGGCTGATCCGCGGCCAGCTCGGCAAACACGTCACGGATCAGCCGCTCGTTCTCCTGCGCGCACTCGGGTTTGGTTGTGTACCTGATTACCTTCGCGACCGGCATGGTCGGCCCCTTCCTGCTAGATCGCGCGCATCCTGTTGTCGCGCGGCTCGTGCGTCAATTCGGCCAGGCTCAGAGCTTCCAGCAGCGGCGGCAGGTGCATGGCGAACCTGCCGCGGTGGCCGTTGCGGAGCCCGTACCGTACCAGCCGCCCACCGGGTTGTCCGGTGACCGTCCCCGGGGGCGTCTTGAGTACCCACGGATCCTGCCTCGTCACAGCGGCCATCAGGCGTCTCCTTTCTCGGCGGCTGCCTGGAAATGTGGCAGCAAGCTTTGCCAGCCTGCGTTGTTCCTGGCCAGCCAGAGCTCGGCCGCTTCGCCAAGCCGCTCCCAGCCTCGGTGCTCGATCTCGATCCTGGTCGCGACCGAGCCCTGGGCAACGAAGCGGATGTCAACCTCGGTGGCACGACCCCGGTCGAGCCCGAGGTGCCACAGGTACGCCAGCCTGCTCGGGGGCTGCCATACGATCACCTCGCCCCAGTCGTGCTCGGCGCCGTCGGGCGTCCGCTCATAGATGCGGCCGCCGACATCGGCCTGCAGAACGATAAGCTCCGCGCGCCCGGTGACAGTATGATCCGGCGGCCACCAGGTGCCGATTCGGGACGTCCAGACTCGGAACGCGTGCTCCGGTGAGCACGCGACGTCGAATGAGATCCGCAGCGGCCCGCTCACTGATTCTCCTCGCCCGTGTTCTCGGCCAGCAGCCTGAACCGTGCCGCCGCGTTGCCCCAGACATTCTCCAGGTAGGCCTGGATGGCCTGCATGCCCTCCTCGCGCAGGTGGTAGATCCGCCGGGTTCCCTGTGCCTGCTCCGCGACCATTCCGGCCTCCTTGAGGAGGCGGAGGTGGCGGGAAACGGCTGGCCTGCTGATAGGCAGCGCGGCGGCAATCTCGACGACGGGTTTGTCGCCGGACGCGAGCAGCCGCAGTATCTCGCGCCTGTTCGGATCGCCCAGCGCCTCGAACGGGTCGCCGGAAGCGCGTGCCTCAGGCACTAGCAGGACCTCCTTATCGGTAACCGCGAGGCTACGGTAACACACGGGTTACGGGTACTTGGGGGACGGCCCGATCGCGGGCGGCCCGGGCAGTTGGGCGTCAGCCAAAGCCGTTATCGGTTGAAGCTTCAACTTGTTCCGGTAAGCTGCGAACGCGGGGGAGATTCAGACGAGATTCATCGGCCGCGGCTAGAACGAGACCTCGGGGAGCGAACCGGCAGAGATGACCGACTACGGGCACGAACTGCTCTTCGGCAGCTTCATCGCGCCGACGGCCGCCGCGCCGGACCGAGTGGTGTCGCTCGCGAGGCTGTCCGAGCAGGCCGGACTTGACCTGGTGACCGTCCAGGACCACCGCTACAATCCCGGTCTCCTCGATGCGTGGACCCTGTTGTCCTATCTCTCCGCCGCCACGGTCGGGATCAGGCTGGTGCCGAACGTGATCAACCTGCCGCTGCGCCAGCCCGCCGTCCTCGCTCGCAGCGCGGCCAGCCTGGATCTGCTCAGCGGCGGGCGGATCGAGCTTGGCATCGGCACGGGCGCATTCTGGGACGCGATCGAGGCGAATGGCGGCAGGCGGCTGACGCCCGGCCAGGCAGTCGGTGCGCTCGAGGAAGCGATCAGCATCATCCGCCAGGTATGGGCAGCCGGTGAGCGCGGCGGCGTCCGGGTCAGCGGCGAGCACTATCGGGTCGCGGGAGCAAAGCGCGGTCCGGCCCCCGCGCACGACATGGGCATCTGGATCGGCGGCTACAAGCCGCGCATGCTCGATTTGATCGGCCGGGTCGCCGACGGCTGGCTGCCGAGCCTGCCGTACCTGCAGGGCGGTGTCGCGCGGCTACCTGACCTAAACGCGATGATCGACGAGGGCGCCGCCCATGCCGGGCGCGATCCCCGGTCGGTACGGCGCCTGCTTAATATCGCCGGCGAGTTCACCAGGTCCGGTTCTGGCCTGCTGACGGGCCCGGCCAGCCAGTGGGCGGAGGAACTAGCCGGTCTAGTCCTGGACTGCGGGATCTCCGGCTTCATCATGATGGGCGATGATCCGGCTGCGGTTGAGCGCTTCGGGCAGGAGGTCGCGCCCGCGGTGCGTGAGCTGGTGGCGGCCGGGCGGGCGGACCCGGGTACACGGCATAAGAGCGCCGATGCGGACGCCGCTGACGCAAATCCAGGCGCAGGCCCGCAGGGAGGTCCCCGTGGAGCCGCACGCGAATCAGCCGTCATCTCGGCAAGACCGGCTGCTGCGGTCGGTGATAGAACGCCAAAGAGCCCGCTCTGGGATGAGGCCGCCCGGCCGGTCGCCCCGCCCGCGCCGGACGGGTACGTCTATTCCGAGCTCGGCCAGGCGGTCGGCCGGCACCTGGCCGAGGTGCATGAGCATCTGCGATCCGAACTCAGCCAGGTCCGTGACCTGCTCGAGCAGGTGAAGCACGGGAGCGTCACGGCAGGCGGGGCGCGTGCGGTGCTGAATCAGCTGACCATGCGGCAGAACAACTGGACGCTCGGCGCGTACTGCGCGGCCTACTGCACCATGATCACGCAGCATCACGGGCTGGAGGACAGGGCGATCTTCCCGCATCTGCGCCGAGCCGATCCCGGCCTTGGCCCGGTCATCGACCGGCTCGAGCAGGAACACGTGATCATCCATGAGGTCGTCGAGTCCGTCGACCGGGCGCTGGTCGGCCTCGTCAGCAAGCCGGGCGACTTCAGCCAGTTGCAGGAAGCGGTCGACGTTCTCACCGGCGCGCTTCCGTCGCACCTGGCCTATGAGGAGCAGCAGATCACAGAGCCGCTGGCCAGGCACGGCTTCTACCGAGGCCAGGTTTAGCCCCGTACGCTGAGGACCTGTTAGCGGGGCGGGCTGCTCGGGCCGCCTGGCCGCGGACGGCCCGCCCCGCGGCTGAGCTAGCGGCGATGCGGCCCGGACTCGCCGTCCGGCCAGGGCAGCCGGTAGGCGCGGTAGCTGTTCACACCTGTCGGGAATTGACCTCAACTAAGCTGGCGGGCGCCGGGTCGACCGTGGACGGAAAGGGGACAGTGCCAGGCATGCAGGACGACGCGCTGCCGTCAGCCGGCACACCGCAGTCGGCCGGCACACCGCAGTCGGCCGGCACCCCGCAGTCCTCGCTGCGGCTCGGACCGCATAGCTTCGGGCCGCGGCAGCTTCTCGTCATGGCGATCGTGAACCGTACGCCGGACTCCTTCTTCCGCCCTGGCGATACGTGGGACGAGCCCGCGGCGATGGAGCGGGTGCATCAGGTGGTCGCCGAGGGCGCCCACATTGTCGACATCGGGGGAGTCCCCGCGGCACCAGGCCAGGACGTCGACGTGCCGGAGGAAATCGGGCGCACGGCCGGATTCATCGCGGCGGTGCGCGCGGCCTACCCGGACTTGGTGATCAGCTCCGACACCTGGCGGCACGAGGTCGCTCGCGAGGCCTGCGCCGCCGGCGCTGACCTGATCAACGACAGCTGGGGCGGCTGGGACGCCGTGCTGCCCGAGGTGGCCGCCGAGTTCGGCGCCGGGCTGGTGTGCTCGCATGCGGGCGGGCAGGCGCCGAGGACCAGGCCATTCCGGGTCAGCTATCCAGACGTGGTCGCCGACGTGCTCGCCCATACCGGCAAGCTCGCCGCGCGCGCGGTCGAGGCCGGCGTCGATCCGGAGCGGATCGTGGTCGACGCGGCGCACGATTTCGGCAAGAACACCTGGCACTCACTCGAGGTCACCAGGAGGCTGGCCGAGATGAGCGCGACCGGCTGGCCGGTCCTCGTCTCGGTCTCCAACAAGGACTTCATCGGCGAGACACTCGACGTGCCGCTGCCCGACCGGCTGGCCGGCACGCTGGCGACCACGTCGATATGCGCCTGGCAGGGCGCCAGGATCTTCCGTGCCCACCATGTCCTCCAGACTCGCCAGGCCCTCGACATGGTCTCGGCGATCCGGGGTGATAAGCCGCCTGCCCGCGCGGTACGAGGCCTGGCGTAGCCGATGATCGTTGCCGCCGCCGTGTGCCCGTCGCCGCCGCTGCTGATCCCCGAGCTCACCGGCGCGCAGCAGGTCGCCACGGAGCTGAGGAGGGCATGCCATGCGTCCGTGGCTGAGCTCACCGCTGCGGCCCCCGAGGTAATCGCCCTCGTCGGCGCGGCGGAGCGGAGCAGGACATGGAACGGCGCCGCCACATTCGACCTCGCCAGGTACGCGCCGGGGATGAGCTCGGGTGCCGCGCCGGGGATGAGCTCGCGCGCCGCGCCGCTGCTGGGCTCGGGTGCCGCGCCGCGGCTGAGCGCAGGCGCTGGCCAAGGGCCGGACCCGGGCCCGGCCGGCCTTCCGTCCGCGCTCGGCGTCGGTAACTGGCTGCTCGACCAGGCCGGCTGCCAGGTCATCCGCGTCCTGCAGTCGGTGGCGCAGGACGAGGCGCCCGCCCGTTGCGCGGACATCGGGGCGAGACTGGCGGCATCGCGCGGCCGGGTGGCGCTGCTGGTGATGGCCGATGGCAGCGCACGGCGGGGACTGAAGGCGCCCGGGTACCTCGACGGGCGAAGCACCGGGTTCGACGCCGAAGTCGAGCGCGCGGTGCGGACTGGCAGGCTCGAGGCGCTGCTGTCCGCCGACCCGGCGCTGGCGCGCGAACTAATGGCAACCGGGCGCCCGGCGTGGCAGGTCCTCGCTGGTGCGTTGCGAGGCCGTAAGGTCTCCAGCGAGGTCCGTTACCGCGACGATCCGTTCGGGGTCGCGTACCTGGTGGCGTCGCTGCGCGTGTTACGGGAGCCGTGTGGCGCCGAAGGCGAGCCAAGGGAGCCTGGGATGGCCGAGCAGAGCTATGGGGGCCGGAGCGTCCTGATCTTTGGGGCCGCCGGAGCGCTCGGTGCCGGCGTGGCGGCCGCTTTCGCCGCGGCCGGCGCCTCCGTCACCGGCGTGCACAAGACGCAGCCTGCCGGGGAACGCCGGCTGGAAAGGATCAGCTACAAATCAGCCGACGTCCTCGTCGACGAGGCAGTCGGCGAGCTGTTCGACTCGGCGCCCGCCCCGTGGGCAGTGATCAATACTGTCGGCAGCTTCGTGCCGCGCCGACCGTTCGCCGAGCTTGATCCGGCCGAGCTCATCGGGCAGCTCGAGGTGAACCTGGTGACCGCCGCCTTGATCACCAAACACGCGCTCCGCGTCATGCAGCCAGCTGGCGAAGGCCGGATCGTGCATACCGCGAGCCGCGCCGGAGTCGTCACCAAGGGCGCAGGGTTCGCCTATTCCGTGAGCAAGCTCGGCGTGCTGCACCTGGTCTCGATGGCCGCCGACGATGTGCGCGGCACGGGTGTAACGGTGAACTGTGTCGTCCCGAGCATCATCGACACCCCGGTGAACAGGGCCGCGATGCCATCGGCCAACCACGACTCGTGGCCGAAGGTTCCCGACATTGCCCGGACTTACCTGTTTCTCGCAGCACCCGAGTCTGGCCTGGTCAACGGCGCCGCTATCCCGGTCTGACCGGTGCACCCGCAATGCCAAGCGCTGGCCGGCCGACGGCAGGGCCTCGGGCCAATGTGGCGGTCTGGCCCTGGCTCACCCGCACGTCAAGGGTAGCCCTGCCGCCGACCTTGCCTATTGTCACGGCTGGCGAGACGCAATGGTTCACGAAATGATGGCCAGGAGACCGGTCCTTTTTCCGTGCGGCGTTCAGGTCCAGCGCTCTGAGCCCTGCGGCTGCCTGGCGGGAGGCGGCGCGGCCGGCCCCCAGGGCGGGCCGGCTGGAATCGGCGGGCGCTGCCTTGGCAGCCGGCCCCTGGCGTGTAGCCCTTCGTAGCGCACTTTGGCGAGCCAGCCTGACCGGCGTACCACAGGGCGCGGTGGTGGCCGCAGGCCGTTGGAGGCAGGTCCCTGCCATAGTGCCGTGGCTGGCACAGTGTTCATCACGCGGGCGGGCTGCGGTGCCGCGGCATCGCTATCGGTGTTGGACTCCGTCGTAGCCGTCGTCGCAGGCCCGACCCTGACTATCGCGCTCACTGAGAGTGCGAGCAGCAGGATCATGAATGCCAGGGTGGCCTCGAGCACGTGATTCAGCATGACCAGACTCAAGTCAGCCACTCGTCCCTTCTCAGCCGAGCGGTCACGAGTTCCTGTCCGGCCTGCCCGGCGCTAGGCCGACCGAACATTCCCATGGAATTGTCGTATCACTACGCGGCCAAGCACGCAGCCGGCCGGGATGATGATCAAGGTGCCTAACCCGGCCGAGGTGCTGACATCGTCGGTAAATAGCCTAAGGGAGCAGATGAGGTGGCGCGCAAGTTATCCCGTTCATGGAGCAGTCGTTTGCACGAGCCATGGAACCACAATCTTCACTACCATCGAGTAATTATTGACGTTATTGCCGCCGATTGCCAGCGCGCTCTGGACATCGGCTGCGGACAGGGAGCGCTGACGCGCCGCCTGAGGCCACTGGTTCCTGAAGTGACTGGGATCGATCGGGACGAGCAGCATCGCCCTGGCCCGCAGACCGCGGGCAGGTCCGGTTCCCTGACATCGGTTACGTTCACGCCGAATTCCTGGCCGAGTGTTCTGCCGGGCGCACGGTACCGCCGCCGCCTGTACTGGCGGTACTCGCTGGTCTGGCGCAAGCCCAGGGAGTCCGGTTGGCTCGGCGGGAAGCGGCAGCCGTCTCCCGGGGCTACTTGATCAGGGGGTCGCGCGGGAGGCCAAGGATGCGCTCGCCGATCTGGTTGCGCTTGATCTCCGAGGTGCCGCCGGCGATGGATATGGCCCGGTGCGCCAGCGCGAGCAACCCGCCCGTGGCGCCAGGACCCTCGAGGAATGCCAGGTCCTCTCCGGCCAGCGCGGCCATGATGGCCGCCGCCTCGTGCCCGATCTCGGACAGCAGCAGTTTGGTGACGTTGCCCTCTGGACCGGGCGCGCCGCCGGCCACGGCCCGGTGCGCGCTGCGCAGGTTCAGGACGCCCATGGTCTGCAGCCGCGAGAGGTGCCTGCCCACCCGCCCGGCGCCGCCTGCCAGCCGCTCAGGGTGGGCGTCCAGCGGGGCTATGAACGTCTCGGCCGGCACCGACATGCCGCCGCCACCACCGCCGATGCTGACGCTCTCGTTCCCGAGCGTGGCCCGCGCGACCGTCCAGCCGCCGTCGACGGGTCCGACCACGTCGGTGTCTGGGACGAAGACGTTGTCGAAGAAGACCTCGTTGAAGTCGGAGTTACCGGTGATCATCTTCAGCGGCCGGACCGTGACGCCGTCGGCCTCCAGGTCGATGACCATGGTCGTGATGCCGTTGTGTTTGGGAGCGTCCGGGTTGGTCCGCACTGTCGCCAGGCCGTACCTGCTGTATTGCGCGCCGCTGGTCCAGACCTTCTGTCCGTTGATCAGCCAGCCGCCGTCGGTCTTGGTCGCCCTGGTCCTGATGCCGGCCGCGTCTGACCCGGCGCCTGGCTCGCTGAACAGCTGGCACCAGATCATCTCCTGGTTCAGCGCGGGAACTACCCAGCGCTCCACCTGCCCAGCCGTGCCGTACTGGATCAGGGTGAGGATCACCCAGCTCGTGATCCCGTAGGACGGCCGCCTGATCCCGGCGGCGGCGAACTCCTGCTCGATCACCAGCTGCTCCACCGCTCCGGCGTCCCTGCCCCACGGCTTAGGCCAGTTCGGCATCACGTAGCCAGCCTCGATCATCGCCTTGCGCCTGGCGTCCTCGCCGAGGTCGCGAATCCGCCCGATGAACTCGCGGACGACTTCGCGGATGGGCTCGGCCTCGGTCGGCAGGTCGATCGCGCGCTCCCGCCTGACACCCTTCCTGACGGAGTCGGTGACCTGTATGGCCGCGGTCTCGGTATCGATGATCGCCTCGATGGCCGTAGCCCGCCGCAGGTACAGATGCGCGTCATGCTCCCAGGTGAACCCGATCCCGCCGTGCACCTGGATGTTCAGGTTCGCATTCTGGTCCGCCGCGGCCAGTGCCAGGGTGGCTGCGATCGCCGCGGTGTAGGTGAGCTGATCACCGCCGCCGGCGCTGGCGCGCGCCGCGTCCCAGACCGCCGCCGTCGCCAGCTCGGCCGCGACGAGCATGTTGGCGCAGTGATGTTTCACCGCCTGGAACATGCCAATCGGACGGCCGAACTGCTCTCTCACCTTGGCGTATTCGGTGGCCATCTCGGTACATGCGCGCGCCACTCCCGCGGCCTCAGCGGCCAGCATTGTCCTGGCGAGGTCGGTCAGCACCTGCCGTCCGCCTGGCACGATCTCGGCGGACGCTCCGTCGAGCGTCACCCTGGCGCTCCGGCGCGCCGGGTCGAGATTAGCGGGCACCTGCACCGACACGCCGCCATCACGGCAGTTCACGATCGCGATGTCATCGCCGGCCGAGACAACCAGC
>Ga0209131_1001682_pt1 | contig 15288 bp, 15 predicted proteins | sample GraSoi_2013_40cm_FD_185826 | JGI IMG/M metagenome (GOLD analysis project Ga0209131, IMG submission 185826) | Grasslands soil microbial communities from the Angelo Coastal Reserve, California, USA - Sample 9_17_2013_40cm (SPAdes) (version 2) | ecosystem: Environmental > Terrestrial > Soil >...
CGAAACCTAAGACCTATCTCCTAAGACCTTGGCGCGTTTGACTGCCTTCCGCATCCCTCCTAAGATGATTTTCTTGTCCAATATTTCCATGATCGGCCAGACCATCTCGCACTACCGCATCACCGGCCAGCTCGGCAGCGGCGGCATGGGGATTGTTTACGAAGCGCAAGATCTTGACCTGGGACGCAAGGTTGCGCTGAAGTTTCTGCCGCCGCAACTCTCGCGCGATCAAAATGCTCTAGACAGATTTCTGCTTGAGGCCCGCACTGCCTCGGCGCTAAACCATCCCAACATCTGCACGATCTATGCGGTTGAGAAGATCCAAATTGAGAATGAGAACCAGTCGTTCATTGCCATGGAGTTGCTGGAGGGCGAGACCCTTGACCGTCGTTTGAGTGCCGGTGCGATGCCGATTGATCGCTTGCTCGACTGGAGTATCCAGTTGGCGGATGCGCTCGACGCTGCTCATGCCAAGGGAATCATCCATCGAGACATCAAGCCGGCGAATATTTTTGTTACGCAGCGCGGGCAGGTGAAGGTGCTCGACTTCGGCCTTGCCAAGCTGTCGCGTCCTGACCTGGCGATGGAAACCATCGGCGCTACTCAGGACAATCCCAACCCCGCACATCTGACCAGTCCGGGCGCGACGGTCGGCACCATCGCCTACATGTCGCCGGAGCAGGCCCGGGGTGAAGAACTGGATCCGCGCACGGACTTGTTCTCTCTCGGCGTCGTGATCTACCAGATGGCCACTGGACGCCTGCCCTTTTCCGGCGCCACGTCGGCGGTGATCTTCCACGCGATTCTTGAACTTGACCCGATTCCGGCGTTGCAGATTAACCCAACGCTGCCTCCGAAGCTGGAAGAGATTATTGGCAAGTCTCTGGAGAAAGACCGCGACCTGCGATATCAGTCGGCCGCGGACCTGCGCGGCGATTTGAGACGGCTCAAGCGGGATGCGGAGTCTGGACGCAAGCCGGCCCAAGCGGGGCCCAGCGCATCAAGCGTCTCAGTTGCCGCGTCCTCGCAAGCGGCAACCTCTGAGATTCCTCCCACTGAGCGCTTGTCTGGAAGTTCCGCTGTAATCCCCGCCGCACGTCAGAATAAAATCAGCACCAGCGTCATAATTGGAATCGTGGTGGTACTGCTGATAGCAGGGGCTTTCGGAATCTACTCCTTTCTAACCCGTAGCCAGCCCGTCCCCTTCCAGGATATTTCCGTCACCAAGGTTACGGATACGGGCGATGCGGTGCTCGCCGCTCTTTCGCCGGACGGCAAGTACATCCTGAGTATGACGAGAAACAAGGGTCTGGCCAGCCTTTGGCTGAGGAATGTGCCCACCAACAGCAACGCTCAGGTGCAGCCCGCAGCCGACGTGTACTACAACGGGTTGCGCTTTTCTCCAGATGGAAATTATTTCTATTTTGTGCGCAGCGATCCCGGCAACCCTGACCTGAAATTCCTATATCGCGCGCCTTTGCTTGGGGGAGTGCCGCAAAAGCTGGCCGAAGACGTGGACTCAAACGTCACGCTTTCGCCCGACGGCAAGCAGGTCGCGTTCATGCGCTACGACAATCCCGAGCCGGGCAAATACCGGCTGATCGTGCGTCCGGTGCAGGGCAGCGAAGCCGAGGAACGCACGCTCGCGAGCGGATCGAAGAGTCAAAACCTACTCAGTCCTTCATGGTCTCAGGATGGCAAGGTAATTGTGTGTGACGAGTTGAACGTGGGGGGCGCATTTGAGAGTCTGGCTGCAATCGATGTGGCAGACGGGAAGCAAAGGATTTTTTATTCCAGCAACACACAGCTCTTTCAAGACGCTACGTGGATGCCCGACGGCGGCGGCCTGCTGGGAACGCTGCTCGAACAAAGCACAAACTTCAGCCAGTCCCGCCTGGCGTACCTTTCTTATCCTGGCGGAAAGTTGTCACCGATTACGCGCGACACCAACAACTACTACCAGCCAAACGTTGCCGCGAACGGAAAGAACCTGGCGGCGGTGTTGAGCGAAAGCCGGTGGAATATTTTTGCCGTGCCAAGCTCCGGGACCAGTGAGCAGGGCCGCAACCTGGTGGCCTCTCTGGCCGACACAAACTTTACCTGGACCAAGGATGGATTCCTGATCGCCGACCAGTACGGCGTTCTGAATCGGATCGATCCCGCAACCGGCTCGAAAGCAACTATCGTGACGCTGGAAGGTAAACCCAGCGGGAACCCCTACGCCTGCGCTGACGGCCAGCATCTGGTATTCGATCACGGCCTTCCCGGCGGCGCCGATAGCCAGGACAACATCTGGCGCATCGACCTCCCCGGCGGCAATTTCAAGCAGCTGACTCACGGCAAATGGGATACCCACGCGGTATGCACAGGCGATAACAAATGGGTTTATTACATCGAACAGGGCGACGAGTCGACTCTGGCCCGGGTTCCGATCGAGGGCGGCGCATCGCAGAGCATCTCAAAGCTTCCGATTGACGACAGCCAGTTGGATGTTTCTCCCGATGGAAGAGTGGCGGCCTTCGGAACTCTCGAACACACCGGTGGACATAAGGAGAGGCTGGCCATCGTGGATACGGCTTCCGGCCAGGCGAGGCTGCTGGACTTCGACCATAACCGCTGGGGATTGCTGCGCTTCAGCCCGGATGGGAAGGCTGTGGTTTATCCGGCACGGGAAAACGGCGTGGACAATCTGTGGCTGCAACCGATCGATGGCTCCAAAGGACGGCAGCTTACCAATTTCACCTCAGAGCGAATCTACGACTTCCATTGGTCGTTCGACGGCAAGCAGTTGGCGATTGTGCGCGGCCATACAGATTCGGATGTGGTTCTCATCCGCGACGCTCAACCCTAGTTCGAAATCCAATTACTCCTTTTATAAACTGGCAGCGGCGATTTTCGGCAACGAAGCAGACAACGTCCCGGATTTGGATCGCAACAACAATCCCGCAACGATGCCTAGCGGCGCATTTTGGGTGAGTATTTCCACGATGTGGATCATACGCTGTGTAGTTCCCATCAATTCGTTGGGCATCAACAATGGCGCCAGGCCGCCCGCGACCCAGATGATCATGCCTGTCGCGATCGCCGTTTGCCAGCGGTTCAGCCTGAGTGTGTAGATTGCCGGTAAGACGGCGACGGTCATCAATATCCCGCGCCCAATCTGTATCCCCCAAAACCACAGCCCAAGGCCTCGGGCAATTTGATCAGCGCCCGGATAGTACGCTTTGGTGAAGAATTGATAAGTGATTGCACCAAAGACCAGGTAGAAGAGCGTATAGGCGATTCCGCAAACGACGATCAGGGCAAGTGCGCCGGCCGGCGTGCGATGCTCCACAGCGCGATCCGTCGGCTTCGCCAGTTTCAGTGCCGGTGCCAGCCCAGCGAGCGCAGCGGCTATGATGAGATAGATCAGAAGGCCACTCGCCAAATCGCGCCCCGCATGTTGCCGCATGGAGGGAAAAAAGAGTACCGCTTCGGACCAGGTGCAAAGCACACTAACAATGGCAAGCACTGGCGCAATCACTCCAAATTGCCGCACGGCTCCACGCGGGCCAAACAGTGCCACAGGTACAAACGCCGCTGCCAGGACGATGCCCGACAACCACCACCAGGCAAAATGGCCGGCGCCGGCAGCCACAATGGCCATGGGAAGCCCGCCCAGAAGACAGTACAGAACGATTCGTAGTTTCATGATGCGGTCGCTCCTTTTCTTTCTTGACGCATCTTTTTTTGTCGAACATAGGTTGCGAGTGCGTATTTGGTCCAGTCCAGAAGACACTCATAGCTCCGGAGGCCGCTTTCCAGCGCCAGTCTGCCCGACGTTGGCATTGCTTCCTTGTTCGCAGTCAATTGCTCGCGGAGTTCCGGAATGTAGGAGGTCAGCTCGACCAAAAGAGATTTCAGAAGGTTGACGGCACCGGTCGCGCCCACGGCCTGCTGCGAAAAGGCAAACCGCAGCATAACCTCGTCAAGGCCACGGATCACGTCGGCTCGAACCAACGGGCGGTTAATCCATTTTTTGAGCGCGGCAAGGCCGTGGGGAGTCAGGCGAAACATCTGCCGCCTCCGCAGTCCAGAGCTTTCCTCGATGCTGCCGCGAATCAGGCCTTGTTGTTCCAGTCGCTGGAGCGCCGGATAGATGGCGCCGGGGCTATCGCTGTAGGTGGTCATCGCAGTCGAGGAGAAGATTTTCCGCAGAGCATATCCCGAAGATGGCTGTTGCTGGAGCAATCCCAAAAGGGCGTACCCGAGTTTCGAGATGTCTCCTGCTTTCATAGTACTAATAGTACTATTACGTTTCGTACTGTCAAGTTTTATTTTTCTGTGGGGAAGGGTATCGCCTGCAAACACAAAAAGGCGGCCATCTCTGGCCGCCCTTTTACTTCTTGCGAATTGTCAGAAGCGAAGTGGTTTATGCGCCCTTCACATTCTCGGCCTGCCAGCCTTTGGGGCCTTTGACCACGTCAAACTGCACTTGCTGGCCTTCCTGAAGGCTGCGGAATCCGCTCGCCTGAATGGCCGAGAAGTGGACAAATACGTCTTCACCGTTCTGCCGGCTGATGAAGCCGTAACCTTTGGCGTCGTTAAACCACTTCACTGTTCCTGTTTCCATGGTGTTGCTTTGTTTCCTTTTTCTGTTGATGTAGCGCTGAAACTTTGGAAGGCTTCTTACGCAGGCAGGTCACGCGCTGGTTGAGCGGAGAAACTGGGTACTGCGAAGGGACTCTAAAGATCAAACGCAAATAAATTCTAAAATAACTGCACCAGGAATGCCACAATATTTTCCTGGATTCGCGCTTAACTGTCTGTAGGTCAGCCACTTGCAGGTAATGGTACCTGCTCGCGACCTAAGGCCCGGATTTGCTCTCGAAGCATCAAAGGATACATGATCAAGGTAAATGACGAAGAACCTTAATTTTCGTAAGCTTCTGATTCTGGTCGCCCTCGTGACCCCCGCATGGGCGGGGATTGTGGAAGATGTCCGGTCGGCTCTGGACCGAAATAATTTTAGTGTCGCCGATTCGTACCTCAAATCCTACCGCGCAAGGAACGGCGTCACTCCGGAGTATGTCGAGGCTTACTCGTGGATGGGACGTGCTGCGCTCAGCGCCCACGACTACGACCAGGCTTCGGCTTACGCGAAACAAACCAGCGCTCTCGCCCTGGAGCAACTCAAGCAGCGTCCGCTCGACGCCGAGCCGCACCTGCCGCTCGCCCTGGGCGCCGCCATCGAAGTCCAGTCGCAGACGCTGGCCGCTCGTGGCCAGCGCACTCAGGCCATCGCAGTTCTGCAGACGGCCCTGCACACCTATGGCACTACCTCGATCCGCGCCCGCTTGCAGAAGAACCTGAACCTGCTGTCGTTCGAAGGGCGGCCTGCGCCTGCACTCCACGGGGATCAGTTCCTTGGATCGAAGCCGCCGGTACTGGTCCAACTGAAGGGCTCGCCTGTGCTGCTTTTTTTCTGGGCGCATTGGTGTGGTGATTGCAAAGCCGAAGCCCCCATCATCACCCGGCTCCGCTCCGAATTTGCTCCCAAAGGATTGGCTGTCCTCGGCCCCACGCGGCTTTACGGCTATACCGCGCAGGTCGAGAATGCAGCGCCCAATGCTGAACTCGCCTACATCGATGCCGTGCGCCACCGCTTCTACGGCGGGCTTCTCGACATGCCCGTCCCGATCAGTACGTACAACTTCGACGTGTACGGCGCTTCGACCACCCCGACGCTTGTGCTGCTCGACCGCACGGGCAAGGTCGCCTTGTACCATCCCGGCGCGCTTCCTTACGACCAACTGAAGGCGGAGATTGAGAAGGTAGTGGCGTCACCCGCTACAATCGCCCGGTGAATCTCGACGACACTATCGTCGCCATCGCGACGCCGCCCGGGCGCGGCGGCATTGGAGTTGTGCGACTCGCGGGCCCGCAAGCGCGGGCGATCGCGTCGCCAATGTTGCGGCTCAAACATGATCTGGAGCCGGGTCGGGCGATCTTCGGTGAACTGGTCGAGCCCAATACCGTGGGAACCCCTGCCCGAAAGGAAACGCGGCGTATCGATGAAGTGGTTGTCACCTACTTCGCCAAGCCTCACTCTTATACCACCGACGATATTGTCGAGATCTCTGCGCACGGATCTCCGGTCGTGCTGAGGCACATTGTCGAACTGTTCATTGCTGGAGGAGCGCGCCTCGCCGAGCCCGGAGAGTTCACGATGCGCGCTTTTCTCAATGGCCGCATCGATCTTACCCAAGCCGAGGCGGTCCGCGACCTGATCGATTCCCAGACGCTCTACCAGGCGAAAATTGCCGCCCAGCAACTGGAAGGCGCCCTCTCCCGGCGCTTGCAGCCCGTCAAACGGAAGCTGGTCGAGCTGATCGCAGTCCTCGAAGCCGGCGTCGACTTCGCCGAAGACGACGTTTCTATCCTGCCCGACCCAGCCATCCTCGAACGCATCGCTGCCGTGCGCGAGCCTCTCGAGCAGCTAGCCGCAACTTTTGCCTATGGCAAGATCGTGCACCAGGGACTAACGCTCGCCATCGTGGGCCGCCCAAATGTCGGCAAGTCAAGCCTGTTCAACCGTCTGGTCGAACGTGAACGCGCCATCGTCACGGCGACCCCTGGAACCACGCGTGATCTTGTCAGTGAAACGGTCGCCATCGGCGGCATTCCAATCCAGCTTGTCGACACTGCTGGGATTCGCCAGGCTCTCGACGAAGCGGAGTCCATCGGCATCCGCAAATCCATGGAAGCGCTGGCGGACGCCGATCTGGTGCTGATCGTGCTTGACTCATCGCAGCCGAGAACTGCGGAGGACGATGAGTTGTTGCGGCACGCAGAGGGCCGCCCGGTAATCGTGATTGGAAACAAGTGCGATTTGGGGAACAGTGGCCAGTGGCCAGTGGTCAGTGGCCAGCCTTCGATTGTTCTTGCTTCTGCTCTGACTGGTGACGGCATCTCCGAGCTACGCGGCGAAATCCTGCGCCACATCGGTGGCGAGACCGGAGCGCAAGCCGAAGCCGGATTTCTCACGAATGTCCGCCACCAAGGGCTGGTGCAGGACTCACTTTCCGCACTGGATACCGCCACGCGGGCCGTGACGTCAAAAGTTCCTCACGAGATGCTGCTGCTTGATCTCTACAACGCCCTTCGGCCGCTCGATGCCGTTACCGGAGCAACTACTTCCGACGACATACTCAATTTGATCTTCAGCACATTCTGCATCGGAAAATGAAATAAGGTCACAAAAGAGTTCCAGAGAAAATACGATCTGCCCTATGGCAAATAACAAAATACCGACAAATGAAATCCTGGTTGAGATATGTGTCGACTCCATCGTTTCCGCGGTGGCCGCAGAGCGGGGAGGAGCGCGGCGCCTTGAGTTGTGCAGTGATCTACTCGAAGGAGGCATCACGCCCAGCGCGGGAATGATCGAGTTAGTACGAGCCAGAGTATCCATCGCTCTTCATGTCATGATTCGGCCACGCGGCGGGGATTTCTGTTACTCCGCAGACGAGTTCGAGATCATGCGCCGGGACATCGAGACTGCCAGGAAATTAGGGGCCGACGGTGTCGTGTTTGGCCTCCTCGATGCCGACGGCAATGTTGACACTCAGCGTTCACGTAGGCTGGTGGAACTGGCGCGGCCGCTGGACGTTACCTTCCACCGAGCTTTTGATATGTCTGCGGATCTGTCTCGGTCTCTGGAGGACGTTTGCGACACCGGCGCCAATCGCATTCTGACCTCGGGAGGCCAACCGACGGCCTTGCAGGGCAGCGAGTCGATTGCCGAACTGGTGAAGGCGGCAAAGGGACGGATCGTTATTATGGCGGGTGGTGGAATTAGGGCTGGCAACGCCCGCCGCATCATCGAGGAAGCCGGAGTCCGCGAAATACACGCGGGCTTAGGGAGTTGCGTTTCGAGTCCCATGCGGTTTCGCAACCTGCGGATTTCGATGGGGAATGCGCCGGAACGCGAGTATCAGCGCTTCGTAGTGCTGGAAGAGGATGTGAGGAGCCTGTCTCGTGCCGTGTCGAGCGTTGAAAGACCCGTTGGATAATTGGAAAGGCTTAACCGCTACTTCGACAGACTGGCCAGTGCTTCCCGGAACATCGCGTCGAATGATCCGCTTTTGTCGCTCTTGCCCGCGCCGTTCTTCACCACATTCGCCAGTCCCTTCTCGGCGGCGGCCCGCTGGTAGCCCAGGTTCATCAGTGCAGAAAGAACATCTTCTTCCATCGCACTCATCGCAGGCATGGTTGGCGTTGACATTCCCGCCGCGGGGGCCAATTTGTCACGCAACTCCAGCACCATACGCTCGGCGGTTTTCTTGCCGATGCCGGGGATCCTTGTCAGTCGCGCCAGATCATTGGCGCGAATCGCGCCTGCCATTTCGTCCGCCGCCATGCCGCTGAGAATGGTGATGGCCAGCTTCGCGCCGATGCCGCTCACCGTCATCAACTTCTCGAATAACTGCTTCTCCGCAGGACGCAGAAATCCGTACAACGAAATCACGTCTTCACGCACGTGGGTATGGATGTGCAGTGCGACCTCCGAGCCGTTGGCAGGCAATTCGGAGAAGGTCGGGACGCTGATGTTGACTTCATAGCCGACACCGCCGGTCTCGACCACAACCTGGTTCGGATGCTTCGCCAGCAGTTTTCCGCGCAGATGGGCAATCATGCTGAAGCCATTGTAACTGGCGCTGACGGGAGAATGTCTTCAGGCCCGAGGTGAACATTAACGCCGAAGCCCTTTTAATTTAGCTTGACACCGGGTTGAATTATTAGTACAACATTGACACTGTCATGAGTGACCTAATAATTCTGGCGCTGCTGCTCGACGGTCCCAAGCATGGCTATCAGCTCAAGCGCGAGGCCGGCTGGATTCTCGGCCAACAGGCTCTGCACAACAACCTGGTATATCCCATGCTGCGCCGCTTCCTGGAGGAGGGTTGGGTCAGCAAGAAGAGCGTCCCGGGAGAACGCGGGCAAAAGCGGTTGCAATACTTGCTGACGGCGCGTGGGCGGCAGACCCTGCTGACGAGTCTTACAAGCTACAGTGAGGCCGAAGCCCGCTCCGTCGAAGGCTTCCACCTGCGGGTGGGCATGTTCGAATTACTCAAGCCGGAAGTGCGCGAGCACATCCTTTCGCTGCGCGAAGCCTACCTGCATTCCCAGGAAGAAGCGTTGGCTGCCTTGCAGGCTCATATGGATATTGGAACCTATGGCGGAGAGGTGGTCCGTCACCGGCACGAGAAAATGCAATTCGAATTGAATTGGATCCGGCGGCTGCGCCGGTTGGTTAAATCTGACTTTGAGGATGGGAGGGTATCGTGAAGAACTATGTACTTTGCTTGCTTCTGTTTTTTGGATGGTGCGTTGCACCAGCCAACTCGTGGGCACAGTCGGACTCAGCATTGACCTCCGGCAACTCCACGAATGGAATGACTACGCCTCACAACCACGGCATGAACATGGACATGCATCACGACCACGGTATGGCCGTTCCAGTTTCGTATGGGGACATTACCAAGACCGCCAGCATGCTGGAGACCGCACGCCACGCCACGGAAAAGTATAAGGACGCGCGCGTGGCCGAAGCCGACGGATATGGCCAGATTGGTCCGGACGTTCCGGGTATGGGGATTCACTTTGTCGGCACTCGTACAGGTTCGACCTTCGACATCGAGCATCCATCGATCTTGCTCTATGAGAAGGACCCATCCGCCGCTGGTGGCTATTTGCTGGTGGGAGTCAGCTATCTATTAAACGCGCCGGAGGGCGCAGATGGTCAGCCTCCCGATTCGCCTTTTCCCAAGTCGCTTGCTTCCTGGCACCGCCACGCAAATATCTGTGTGCTCGCAGACCGCAGCGTCAAGAGCAGCCTGACCGCCGATCAATGTGCGTCACAGGGGGGCAATTTCACTGCGGAAACGCAATGGATGATCCACGCCTGGATTTGGAAGGACAGTCCGGCTGGCGTTTTCAGCCCCACGAATCCCGCTGTCCAATAAGACGTTCGATGAAGTCGAGATTCACTCGTGGGCAGGCAACGAAAACGGCAGGGCCGACCCCCCTGCCGTTTTCCGAAAATCCAAGACTTTCTTTTCTCTACTATTACTACTTCTTGTTAACGGTTTTCTTCAGTTCAGCCCCAGGGGTAAACTTCGCGACCTTGCGGGCGGCAATCTTGATAGTGGCGCCGGTTTGCGGATTGCGCCCGTTCCGTGCCTTTCTCTGCGATACCGAGAAAGTGCCGAAACCTATCAAAGCCACTCGATCCCCTTTTTTTAACGCCCCAGAAATGCTGCTCACAGCGGTGTCAATCGCAGTCGTAGCCTGCGCTTTGCTGATTTCGCAAGCGCCAGCGATCTTATCAACTAGATCAGCCTTATTCATAGTTTCTCCTCGCAGGTCTCTTTCGTACCCAGCGCACACCGGGAGGAACAATGCTTGTGACTGAGTTGGGAAACCTGATGGGTCGTATTCTCCTCTCTCCGGGGAGAATGTCAACTGTGAAAATCCGCGCCCGAAGCCTGTTTTGCACCCCCATGTCCCGGATCGGGGCTAGTGGGGCGGGTTTTGGGCCGGGAGGGAATGTGGAAAACGGGCCGCAGTCTACTCAAATCAGCCGAAACACAGGCTGGGAGCTGTTTTCCTCCGGCCTCCACAGCCTTGGTCGCCCCTGCACAGGTTGTACACAGGTATCTGCCGTTTCTCAGTTGCGGGACGCTGGCATCCGAGTGCAAAGTCGGATATACAAGTTAAATAAGAGTCTATTGACCAGGATGGAATTGAAAAGGATCGAAGAAGCAAGATTGAAGTTGACCAAAGCACAGGCGGAAGTTTGCCCGCTCTGTGCAGGGACGGGCTGGAAGACAATTCCTGCCAGTTCCGGCGCGGCCGATAGAGACCGCCGCGTTGTGCGCTGCGATTGCCAACTGCGAGCGCGGGCTGAGACCTTGCTGGCCGCGGCACGCATTCCCCGGCGCTACGAACATTGCGAACTCGCCAGCTACACCACAGACTTTCCCGGAGCCCATCGCTCATTGGCGTTCGCCCATCTCTCCGCTTCGAAGTTCGCGCAGGAATACGATCCTCGTGATGGCACGGGCCTCCTGATCATCGGCCAGATCGGCACCGGCAAGACTCACCTGGCAGTTGGGATCACCAAGGAACTGATCCTCAATAAAGGCATCCAGTGCTTGTTCTACGATTATCGCGAACTGCTGAAGGAAATCCAGAATTCCTACAACGCCACGGTTCAAACCACGGAACTGGATGTTCTTCGCCCTGTCTTCGATACCGACGTTCTGATCCTCGACGAGTTGGGCGCGGTCAAGCCGACAGAATGGGTTTGGGACACAGTCAGCCTTATTTTGAACACTCGCTACAACAACAACCGCACCACCATTATCACGACAAATTTTGAGGATCAGCCCGCCGCCGGCGCAAACGGCTCCATATCTCCCGCGCGCGCCTCCACACGCGCTGAGACTCTCGGTGACCGCATCGGCGAGCGCATGCGCTCCCGCCTGCACGAAATGTGCCGGGTCATCAAGATGGAAGGCGAGGACTTTCGCCAGACATTCCGCAGTGCCAGCTTTCGGTAGATCCTTTGCCACGGATCCACACGGATTCACACGGATTAAGAACGAAGGGATTCTCGGTGCCTCGGTGTCTCCGTGGTGGATTTGGCAGTTTCCGCACTAGAATGATTTCGTGCTGACCGAGCGCCTGGAATTCACGCCTGAACGTGACGCCGAAATCTTCGCCGTCGTCCCGGCCGCTCCCGCCGTATTCCTGCTGCGCGGCGACGACGCTCACGCGGAGCCTTACGTGAGCAAGACTGCGAATCTTCGCCGCCGCCTCCAACGCTTGTTGGGCCCGGCCGAGGAGCGCACAAAAAAACTCAATTTAGGCGATCTCGTCCGCTCGATCGAGTACGCGCTCACCGGCTCCGATTTCGAATCCGGCTTCATGCTTTACCGCGTCCTGCGCGAAATATTCCCCAAGACCTACTCCAACCGCATGCGCTTCCGCTTCGCGCCGCTGGTGAAGCTGCATCTCGCAAACCAATATCCCCGCGCTTCGATCACCACGCGTCTGGGAAGCTTCAAGGGCCGCAATCTCTACTACGGGCCATTCCAGTCCCGCGCAGCTGCCGAGAAGTTCATGAACGACTCGCTTGACTTTTTCAAGATGCGCCGCTGCGTCGACGATCTTCATCCCGATCCCAAGTTTCCCGGCTGCATCTATTCCGAAATGAAGATGTGCCTCGCCCCTTGCTTCAAAGGCTGCACGGACGAGGAATATTCCGCCGAAGTCAACCGCGTGCAGGCCTACTTCGATTCCGGAGGAGAGTCTCTGGCCCGTGAGTTTTCAGCGCAGCGCGATGCCGCTTCCGTCAATCTGGCATTTGAGGATGCGGCCTCGATCCATGTGCGCCTGGAAAAGCTGAAGCCCACACTGAGTCAATTCCCCGAGATCGTCCGCCGCCTCGACCGCCTTTCCGCCCTAATTATTCAGCCCTGCCATCTCGCGGACTCGGTCACTTTCTTCCGTGTGGAAAGCGGAGCAATCTCAGGGCCCGCGGTGTTCTCGATTCAACCAGCAGAGCACGCAAAATCGCAATCCATGGAATCGCGAGTTCTGGCAGTTCTCGAGGGATTCCCAGCGGCTCAGGTACGGCCCGCGCTTGAAACCATGGAGCACCTTGCGCTGCTCAAACGCTGGTACTACCGCGGCGGCCGAATTGGTGAAATATTTCTTGCGGACAATAAGAGTGTCCTCCCCATGCGCCGCATCGTGCGCGGCATTGGCCGCGTGTTACGAGGCGAGAAACCGGAGGGAGATCTCCTCATGCTGACAAAGATTCGAGACGGAATGAGGGAGATCCCAAGTTAGCCAGATAAGTTGAATAGGGAGACGGCCCGAATGGCGACCAACGATCCACACAGCAAACAACTTCGCGAGCACGTCGTCTACCTTCTCAATGGTGGCGGCGCCCACGCCAGGTTTGATGACGTGGTAAAAGACATGCCGGAAGAGTTGCGCGGCGCAAAGCCCAACGGGCTCCCGCACTCCGCCTGGATGCTGCTGGAGCACCTGCGCCTGGCGCAGTGGGACATTCTTGAGTTCTGCCGCAACTCCAGGCATAAATCTCCCGAGTGGCCCAAGGGATATTGGACCAAAACGGAAGCCCCGCCGAGTACAGCCGCGTGGAACAGGAGCGTTCAGCAATTCCGCAAGGATCTGAAAGCCATGCAGGGTCTGATTGCGAATCCGAAGACCGATCTGTACGCCCGCATTCCTTGGGGCGACGGCCAGACCATTCTCCGCGAAGCTTTGCTGGTGGCCGACCACAACGCGTATCACCTGGGCCAGTTACTCGATGTGCGCCGGTTGCTGGGCGCTTGGAAGGGGTGAGGAATTGGCGCGTTCGTTAGTTGCGAGAAGAGAGAAGCCGATAAACATTGGGGGCTGCACCGCCGCACTCGCTAAGATGGTCACGAAATAGACGAGCCATCCGTACCATGCCGTGTATGTAAGTTGCGCCGGGAACAAGAACGTTAATCCATAGTGAACAGCGTACCAAGCAACGTAGGACCCCACCATGGACTCACAGACCAGTAACGCGAGGAAAACCTCGTATCGATTGCTGATTTTAAGGCTTTTTCTTAGGGCTGCCCAGGCCCCGCTATCTCCGGCGAGAATCAGCGGGATCGCCATACCAAACCAGCTGACGATGCTGGAAACAACCACCACCCCGACAAAGCTCGCCTCATAGTTGAAACGGGAGAAGCGCGCCCATCCCACCGCCCGAATCAAAGTGAAAACAACAAATTCCATCGCCGCCATGCTCGCCAGGAATATGCCGAACGTAACGACCGCTGCCAACAACAGCGGCCCAAAGTGTTCGCGCGCTCGTTGGAAACTGTCGCTTATCCAAACATCCTCCCTTTCGCCCTCATCCAGACCGTTCACGACTGTGGCAATTGCCGCCAGGGCAAAGCAGCCGAGGAACCAGCTTATGAAAAAGCTGCCATAGCGCAACACGCCTGATTCAGCAACTTCCAGCATGTGGTGAGAGATTTGAGTAATCGGAAAGCTTCTGTAGATATCTTTGATTTTTCGGTCCGCCATCAAGAGAACCACTGAAGCCAACATAGAAGTCGGAGCCGTAATTGCGAACCAGCGCCAGAATTGGCCTGTGTAGACGCTGAAGACATCCTTGAATACCAACCTCGGGCGAGGCATGCCACCGAGTTCAACTGGCTGCACGACGAAGGAGTTCGGATCCATGTTTCGCGCTCCGCTCGGGCCGCTTCCGGAACACGACTTTTACTCCCTCTCTCCACCGTTCGTCAATCCCTACGAACTCCCATTCAATTTCTGGCGACAGATAACGCAGCAATGTATCTGTAGATGGATGCACGTGTAACGCGGGAGCCACCAAAAATAACAGCGGCTTCTCGGGCGACAATTCGCGGCCCTCAAAATATCCAAACCGAGGAAACTCTCCCCGCGCATGATGCCATTCCACCCGCGACCAGTAATCCAGCCCTTGCAGCGGCAGGTGGATGTCCTCATCAGCCTTCAATTCCACCACCGCCAACCGTCCCGCTCGTGTCGTGGTGAGCACATCGATCATGGCGCGATCAGACGCGGAGAACGCCGGAACCTGGGAATACCTGCGCGATGGCTCCAGGCCCCCGTCCACCACACTCACATCGCCGACGACCAGGGACTCCAGCCATCTCTCCGGACGCATCCGCCACAACGAATGTTGACGGGGTCCATAAGGATGGCGGGTATCGCGCAAGCAATGCGCCAATTGTGTGAACTCGTCTTCGTTGCGCAGTTCCAGAATCCGTTCCTCGGCGCCCACGCCAAACACAATTTCCTCGACGGTGTGAAACGATCCTGGAATCCCTCCCAGTCGCGCTCGCGCAAATTCCAACCCGCGCCAGCGGAAAACAATTTCCGCCGCCGACAGCACCGCGACTTCACAGTTCGGCAGAACCTGCTGCACCCTGGCAATTGATTCCTTAAAACGATCGAGCGCCGCCGCATCATCCGTGGAATGTACCAGACGTGTCGCCACATTGCCGCGATCGGCGCAGTCGATTTCCACGAGCGCATCGTGCCGTTCGTCCAACTCGTACAGCGACCACTTGGCGGCATCCCGATTCAGGTTCGCCATCCGCTCCCGCACCAGCGCCGAAGTTCCCGCGGGAACAAATACCTTCAGCCCTTCCACCAGCACGTTAGACGCCTGCGCCCGCCGGC
>Ga0209131_1001684_pt1 | contig 15273 bp, 16 predicted proteins | sample GraSoi_2013_40cm_FD_185826 | JGI IMG/M metagenome (GOLD analysis project Ga0209131, IMG submission 185826) | Grasslands soil microbial communities from the Angelo Coastal Reserve, California, USA - Sample 9_17_2013_40cm (SPAdes) (version 2) | ecosystem: Environmental > Terrestrial > Soil >...
TCTCTTCCCGCTCCTGAAGACACTGGATCCCGAGCTCGCTGCGTTTGACTTCGACCCAGAACTTCTGCGCGCGCCGAAAGGGACGCCGATCAACCTCATAACAAACGTGCATCCGAAGGACGCCAAATCCGTGCTCATGGCTTACGTCAATGGAGTCCTGGACGGCCGGCCGAAAGAAGAATTCAACAAACTTCAGACGATCAACCGCGGTAAAGGGCAGGCAGCCATGTTGAAGCGGCTCCTGGAGGTGAGTACCTGCCCGGACTTCATCGAGGACAAGGGCCATTACTACGGACATGATATGAGTGATGAAGACAAGCGGGCACTTATCGAATACGTCAAATACTTCTGAAGCTCCGTGATAGGGCCGAGGCCGTACACGACCGCCGCGTTACCAGCCACCGCACAAGACGCACACCAACTCGCGCCAATTGCGTGTCGCGTAGGGCATTCTCATAGGGAATCGCAACAATGCATGCGAGCGCGGCGTCGTTTCGATTGAGCTGGAGCCTTCCTGACACGCTTGCGACGATGGGCCCGCCGCTGCTCTTTGCCATTCGGCTTTGGGCTTCCGTGTGTCTCGCCCTCTTAATCGCGTTCTGGCTCGAGCTCGACAACCCGTATTGGGCGGGCGGCACCGCGGCGATTGTGTGCCAGCCACAACTTGGTGCCTCCCTGCGCAAGGGCTGGTTCCGGATGATCGGCACCATCATCGGCGCAGTCGTCATTGTCGTCCTGACCGGATGCTTTCCGCAGGATCGCATCGCATATCTCGGATTGCTCGCGCTCTGGGGCGGTCTCTGCGCCTTCGCCGCCACTGTTCTCCGCAATTTCGCGTCCTACGCGGCCGCGCTTGCCGGCTCTACGGCGGCAATCATCGCGACCGCTAATCTCGGCGCGACTGGCGGCGCAAGTCCAGATGTCTTCTTGGTGGCGATCAGGCGCGCTAGCGAGATCTGCATCGGGATCGCGTGCGCGGGCGTGGTCCTCGCCGCGACCGATCTCGGCGGCGCGCGGCGGCGGCTCGCCGCGGCATTCGCGGACTTGGTGGCCGAGACCGCAGGCCGATTCGCCCGGATGCTGGTCCTGGCGGGGCCGCAAACGCCGGAGACGCAATCCGAGCGGGTTGAACTCCTTCGCCGCATCATCGCGCTCGAACCGACAATTGATCAAACGCTCGGAGAATCCAGCCACGTCCGCTTCCATGTGTTGACATTGGAGACAGCCATTCTCGGCCTGCTCCGGGCGTTGGATGGATGGCGGGCAGTCGCGGCACATATGAGCCGGTTATCCGACGAACCGGATCGGCTCGGCGAAACGATCCTGCGCCGCATTCCGTCGGAGGTGCGATTGGCGCGAGAGCCGGGCACATCGGAACGCTGGCTGTCTGATCCCGGGACGCCGCGCTGCGCTTGCGAGGAGGCGATGCGCGTGCTGCTTGCACTGCCGGCCGACACCCCGTCGTTGCGGCTGCTTGCCGACGAGACCGCCAGGACAATGGCGGGCTTGGTGCACGCGCTCGATGGGCTAGCGCTGCTTGTCGATGCTCCTGGGCGGCCCCTTCGTGGCCACCGCGGCTTCCGGCTTGGCGTATCAGATTGGCTGCCTCCGCTCGTCAATGCGGCGCGCGCATTCGTTGCGATCGTTGCAGTCACGGTGTTTTGGATCGCCACGGCATGGCCGAACGGCGGCTCGGCCATCGTCTTCGCAACGGGGGTGCTCCTGACGCTCTCGCCGAGAAGCGACGTGGCCTACGGTGGCGCGATCGCAGTCGCGATCGCAGTCGCCTGCGTCCTCCCCTGTGTGGCAATCATGAAGTTCGCGATGCTACCTGCCTTCGAGACGTTCCCGGCCCTTTGTGGCGTCCTCGGTCTCTTCCTCGTCCCAGTCGGCTTTGTAATGACGCGGAGCCGGCAACCGGCAGCAGCGGCGGTGTTCACCACCATCGCCCTCATCTTTTTGCCGCTCCTCGCGCCCACGAATGAAATGAGCTACGACACGGCGCAATTCTACAACTCTGCGCTGCCGGCCATTGGGGGGTGCGGCATTGCGGCCCTGGTGTTTGCGCTCTTGCCGCCGCTGCCGCCGGCCGTTCGGGTGCGCCGCCTGCTGGCACTTGCGCTGTGCGATTTGCGGCGCCTCGCCGCCACTCAACGGCTGCCGACATTTCCGGACTGGGAACGCCGCATGTACGGCCGGCTCATGGCGCTACCAGAACAGTCCACCCCGTCGGAGCGCGCGCGACTGCTTGCGGCGCTATCGGTCGGCACCGAGATCATCCACCTTCGCCATTTCGCTGCCCGGTTCGGGGCGGCCGCGCAACTCGACGCAGCGCTCAAGGCGTTCGCGCGAGGCTACAGCGAGATCGCGACCGGCCTGCTGCGTCAAATCGATCGCGATCTCGTTTCCCAATCCGACCCAGAGTGTCCGACAACCCCCATGCTTCGAATGCGCGGTCGCCTCCTGGTCATTTGTGAGGCGCTGTCCGAGCACGCCGCTTATTTCGACGAGGAGAAGGCACGTGAGGTTGGCTGAGATCAACATGTTTGGTGTCTATGTTGCGCCGATCTCGATGATGATGGTCGCAACCTGGCTCGTCACAACCGCGTTGCGCGGCTTCGCAGGTCGGTTCGACTTACTGCAATACGTCTGGCATCCCGCTCTGTTCGTGTTCTGTGTCTACATCATCATTCTCTCGTCGTGGGTGCTGATCGTCGCGAGGATACCGTCATGACCGTAACTGAAATCACATCGAAGCGTGGTGTGATGGACGATGATTGCGCCGAAGTTCGGCCGTTCGCGCCGATATTCGACCCTACGGCCAAGCGTTGCGCGCAACATCTGCAAGTCGGGCGCTTCCTGATCACTCTGATGACGGTCGCAATAGCCGGGCTTCTCGGCCGGGCCATGTGGGGCGCGTATATGGGGACGCCGTGGACGCGCGATGCAACGGTGCGGGCCTATGTGGTCATGATGGCGCCCGAGGTGTCGGGCCGCATCGTCGAATTACACGTCGTCGATAACAAGTACGTGCGTAAAGGCGATTTGCTGATGGTGGTTGATCCGACCAACTACATGATCGCCGTCAGTCAGGCCGAGGCATCGGTGCAGCAGGCGCAGGCCAGCGTGCGGAACATAGATGCGCAAATCACTGTTCAGCAGGCGCAGATCGGCGCCAATCGGGCCCAGCTGGACCAGGTACAGGCTGGGCTCGTGTTCGCCCAACAGCAGGCATCGCGCTACCAGGATTTGGCGCGAACAGGTTCCGGCACGATTCAAAATGCCCAGCAGTTCGCGACGCAGCTGGCTCAGCAACAAGCCTCTGTGAAGAGTGCGGAAGCAAACCTCGAGCTCGCACAGCGACAGATCGAGTCACAGAAGGCACAGCGCATGAGCGCCGAGGCGACGCTTGCGCAAGCGCAGGCTCTGCTGCGCCAAGCGCAGGTTAATCTGGAACGCACGCGCATGCTCTCGCCCGTCGACGGCTACGTGACGAACCTGCTGGCGCAGCTCGGTAATTTCGTGAATGTCGGCGTCAATGCTGTCTCGCTGGTCGATGCGCACTCCTACTGGGTCGACGGATATTTCGAGGAAACCAACCTCTCGCCCATACGCGTGGGTAACGCAGCCAAAATCAAGCTGATGGGGCATGGCGAAACCTTGCGCGGCCATGTCGACAGCATCGCTCGCGCGATCAGCGTTTCCAACGCGCAGCCCAACAATCAAGGTGTCGCCACCGTGAATCCGATCTTCACCTGGGTACGTCTTGCCCAGCGCATCCCCGTTCGAATCCACATCGATGAAGTGCCGCCCGACATCGTCCTTTCAGCCGGCATGACGGCCACCGTCGAAATCGAGGAAAGCGCTGGTGCGTCGGCCAAATGAGGCGCCTGGATCTTGAAGTACGGCGGCGATTTCTACACTGGATGAGACGATTACCGAAAGAGTGAATGCCTCCGCGAGATTGCTGCAGAGGGTTGGCCACGAGTACTGGTACTGGAGCGACGGACCACAGACAATGGAAGGAGAATTCTCGATGGCGGTATTTCAGATCAAGATCAACGGGGAATCGCACGCCGTCGACGTGCTGCCGGACACGCCCTTGCTTTGGGTCGTGCGTGACAATCTTCACCTGACAGGCACAAAATTCGGTTGTGGGATGGCTCAATGCGGTGCCTGCACCGTTTTTCTCGACGGTCAGCCGCTGCGTTCCTGCTCGATGTCGGTATCCGACGTTGGCGCCAGCGAGATCACAACCATCGAGGGATTGACCGGTCGCGAGGCTGACGCGGTTAAGCGCGCGTGGATCGCCCATGATGTGCCTCAATGCGGATACTGTCAGTCAGGGCAAGTGATGAGCGCAACTGCTCTGCTCAAGGAGATCAAGAGGCCAAGTGACCACGACATCGATTCTGCCATGAACGGCAATCTTTGCCGTTGCGCAACCTACATCCGCATCCGCGCTGCGATTCACGATGCCGCGAAGCTTCTGGAGGGTTGAACCGATGGCTCGTCACGACGCACGACTCACGCGCCGCGCCGCCCTCAAAGGCGCCGCCGGGCTCGTCATTGGTTTCCATCTGCCTCTCGCGGCGCACGGCCAGTCCGGCACCACGCGGTCCCTCGGGGCGGACGGCAGGGCAGCGAGCTTCGCGCCGAATGCGTTCATTCGCATCGGAACCGACGATCTCGTCACCGTGCTGATCAAGCATATTGAATTCGGCCAAGGTCCCTTCACCGGGCTCGCCACTCTGGTCGCCGAGGAATTGGATGCCGATTGGACGCAGATGCGTGCCGAACATGCCCCCTCGAATCCGACTCTCTACAACAATTTCGTGCTCGGGATGCAGGGCACTGGCGGCTCGAGCGCGATCGCAAATTCGTACGACCAAATGCGCAAGGCGGGGGCGACCGCGCGCGCCATGCTGGTGAAGGCCGCGGCAGATATGTGGAACGTCACGCCCTCCGAAATCGTCGTCGAACGCGGAGTGCTGCGGCATTCTGCGACGAGACGCGAGGGCCGCTTTGGTCAATTTGCCGAGGCTGCCGCAAGGCAGCCAATGCCGGAAGATCCGCCGCTCAAACAGGCCGCGTCATTCCGGCTGATCGGCCGAGAAGGCGCGGTCAAGAAGATCGACGTGCCAGAGAAAACCAACGGCAAGGCGCAATTCACCATCGACATCCATCAGCCTGGAATGCTGACCGTCGTTGTTGCCCGCCCGCCGCGCTTCGGCGGCAAGGTTGCGAGCTTCGATGCGGCGGATGCACGCTCAATTCCTAGTGTGGTCGACGTCAAGCAGTTGCCGACCGGGATCGCGGTCTATGCGGAGGGCATGTGGCCTGCTTTGAAAGCCCGTGAAGCTCTCCGCATAACATGGGATGACACGGCGGCCGAAAAGCGAAGCAGCGAACAGATGATCGAGGAATACCGGGCACTCGCACGCAGGCCAGGAATCTCGGTAGCCGCACGCGGCAACGTCGAGGCCGTGCTTGCGAAAGCCGGAAAGGTCGTCGAGGCCGAGTTCGCCTTTCCCTATCTCGCCCACGCGCCGATGGAGCCGCTTGACGGATTTCTGCACTGGGATGGGGAACGGGCGCGGGCCCGCTTCGGCTGCCAGCTGCAGACCGGCGACCACAACATGATCGCTGCCGTCCTAGGCCTTCCGTTCGAGCGCGTCGAGATCGAGACCATGCTGGCCGGCGGAAGCTTCGGCCGGCGCGGGCAGGCAGATATGCATCTTGCCGCTGAGCTTGCCCAGGCCGCCAAGGCGATTGGCCCCGGACGTCCTGTCAAGCTGGTGTGGACACGCGAGGACGATATCCGTGGCGGATACTACCGGCCGCTCTTCCTGCATCGCCTGCGGGGTGCCGTGAACGGCGGCAATATCGTCGCGTGGGCCGATAGTATCGTCGGACAATCGATCCTCAAGGGCACGCCCTTCGAATCGATCATCAAGGACGGCATCGACCCGTATTCCGTCGAAGGCGCGCGCGAGATTCCCTACGACATCGCCGACTTTCGCTGCGAGCTCCATACGACCGACGCAGCCGTGCCGGTCTTGTCGTGGCGCTCGGTCGGGCACACACATTCCGGCTACGCGGTCGAATGTTTCGTCGACGAGCTCTTGCAGGCTGCTGGCAAAGATCCGGTGGCGGGACGCCTCGAGATGATGGGCAAGTCGCCGCGCGCGGCGGGTGCGCTGCGCGCGGTCGCGGCGCTGGCCCGGTGGTCCGGCCCCGGCCCGGTCGACAACCGCGCGCGGGGCGTAGCTGTCGTCGAGGCCTTCGGTACTTCCGTGGCACAAATAGCGGAGGTTTCGATGGACAAAGGTGACATTCCGCGCGTGCATAAAGTGTGGTGCGCGGTCGATTGCGGCGTGGCCGTCAATCCCGATGTGATCCGCGCGCAGATGCAGGGCGGGATCGGCTTTGGGCTCGGTCACGTTCTCTTTGCCGAGGTCAACATCGAGGCTGGCCGACCATTGCAGGACAACTTCGACACTTACCGCTCGCTGCGCATCGACGAAATGCCGGAGATCGAAGTGGTAATCATCCCGTCGGCCGAGAAACCGACCGGGGTGGGTGAGCCGGGCGTTCCGCCTGTTGGGCCGGCGGTTGCCAATGCGATGGCCCGGCTGGGGCTGGGGCGCCCGCGCCGACTGCCTATGGTGCGAGGGACTGGATGATGCGGACGAAGCTTGGCAGCCTTGCGATCGGCGTGATCTCGCTTGTCGCGGCATCAACGGTGCGGGTTGATGGCGAAACCACCACGCAGACACGCGCAACTCAGCCTTTGGCGAAGGAGCTGCTGCAGCCCGTCTCCAGCTTCGACAAGATCGCGGACGGCCGCACACGTTCGATTGCGCTGTTCACAGAAGCAGGCAAAGTGCTCCAGCATCCGCGCTGCATGAACTGCCATCCAGCGACCGAGCGCCCGACGCAGACCGACCGGATGCGCCCGCACCAACCACTTGTTGTTCGCGGCGCTGACGGACACGGCGCAGCGGGGATGCCGTGCATGGCCTGTCACCACGCTGGCAACTTCGACGCCGGCCACATTCCTGGCCATCGGGATTGGCATCTCGCGCCAGGCACAATGGCCTGGCAGGACAGATCGCTGGCTCAGGTCTGCTCCCAGATCAAGGATCGCGCCCGAAATGGCGGCCGTGATCTCGTGGCGCTGATCCATCATGTTTCCGAGGACAGCCTGGTCGGCTGGGCGTGGTCGCCGGGTGCTGGGCGCACGCCCGCACCTGGAACACAGGCCCAGTTTGGCGAGCTCATGAAAGCGTGGGCCGCCACCGGCGCCTTCTGTCCGGTATAGCCGGAGAGGGGCATCCTGCGCTTCTCATCGGGGTTGCCGTGCATTCATGAAGTTTTGACGCGTGCCGACGAGTTGAGTTGAAGGTCGCTGCTGGCCCACCGCAGTAAACGGACATGACTCCTGTCGCTTCCATAGTGCCTCCGCGGACCCTCGGCTTCGCAGATGCGCGCGCTTTGCTCCTGTTCCTCATCATGCTGACGGTGGGGGCGTGTGCGCAACTCGATCGCCTTCCGGCCGTCGGCGTTGCCGACACTGACCGCGCCAGCGTCGCCGGTATTTCCGAGGCCCGATTCATGGCGAACGACACCGCCGCCCTGGCCGCCTTCGGCCGACGCTTGTACGAACGTGAAAGCAAATATTTTTCTTCGCTTGGCCGACCGATCCCACCTGAAGCCCTGCTTGCGATATCTGGCGGCGGCGACAACGGAGCGTTCGGTGCCGGCGTGCTGGTGGGATGGTCGGAGAGTCGCACACGGCCATCCTTCAAAATCGTCACTGGCATCAGCACAGGCGCGCTCATCGCGCCACTTGCCTTTGTCGGGCCAGAGTACGACCCCCTGCTGGCGGAAATGTACACCACGATTGGCCAATCGGATATTTTCGAGAAACGCCCGGTCCTGGCAGGCCTCGTCTCCGACGCCCTCGCGGACAGCATGCCTCTACGAAATCTAATCGCGAAATATGTTGACGCAAAGCTCGTGGCGCGAATTGCCGAGGAATCCCGGCGTGGCCGCGCGCTTGTGATCATCACGACAAATCTCGATGCGGGTGTTCCGGTGATCTGGAACATCGGCGCCATCGCCGAGAGCGGACGCCCCGAGGCTATTGGATTGATCCGCAACATTTTGCTCGCTTCGGCCTCGGTCCCCGGATTTTTCCCTCCTGTGATGTTCGACGTCATGGTTGATGGGATCGCGCATCAGGAAATGCATGTGGACGGCGGAGCATCGATGCAGACGTTTCTCTACCCCGCAGCCCTCCAGGTCAGGAAAATCCCAAATGGCGGCGGCGCGCGACCCCGCATCGGCTATGTTATCCGCAACGGGCGTTTGACGCAGGGCTGGGACGAGGTCGCGCGCAGCACACCGACGATCGCCACCCGAGCCGTAGCCACCCTCACTACCAATAGCGGCGTTGGGGATCTTTATCGTATCTACGCGCTAGCGAAGCGGGACGGCGTTCGCCGCATAGGTCTCGCCCGCGCTCTTGCGCGTCATTGCGACCCTGACTCCCGTCTGCCTCTCGAAGACGGTCGCCATGGAGCGGCACCATTCCTCTTCGACGGAACAGTAGACAACCAGCGCACCTTGCGCCCGGGCGCTCGCCGGGCAGAGAAGCAGGACTGTTGCCAGAAGGACGCCGACCTCCGCGGCGCGGATTCCTGCCGACAGCACTCTCTCGTTCATGGGGGCTTCCTCCGGAATTCTGATTTTCCGCGGAGTTTCAACCCGCACCACGGCGGGTGTCAACGCGACCCCGAGACATCCATCGTGTCCCAGAGAACGTCCTTCAGAGCCGGCGTGCAGGCAAGCACCGGATTCCCATGCCGCAGTCCGTCGCCGCGGAGAAAATCATTGGTCCATCCGCCTGCAACTTTTCCTGCATCAGCCTGTGGGTCGGACCTGAGTTGGGACTCAAGGCGAGGCGCCTCCGGCCCTGCCTCGGTGCTGCCAGCCGAGACATTAGCACCATCTCGCGGCTGGAGAGTGCCGCACTGCGGGGCTCCGAGTCGGCCAATGGCTGCCCTCACGATAACGTTGGCAGCGCGTCCGGTGTACCCCCAATAGCCGCCGATTTGCTGCACCGCCCAAGTTGGTCGCGGTAGGGACGGAGATTGCTCCCCGCCCCCCGCACAGATCCGTACGTGCGGCTTTCCCGCATACGGCTCCTACCTCGGGTGAGTGACGGCAAATCGCTGTTCCTTGCGGTTTGACGTATGCGCGCCAGCACCTGTGACACGGTTTCACGGCTCTGCGTCCGGCCCGTGTGCTGCTGGTTTGCATTCCCCTTGGTCCCAGCCCTTGGCTCCACCGGCTCCGCGGCGGATCGCTCCGCTTTGTTCGCCAGCTTCGCAGCTACTACTGCTGGGCCCGACTTCCCGCGTTCGTTCATCATCGGCTATCGGTTTTCCCTTCCCGATGCGGACCAGAAGCGGGATTGCCCTGGCCGAACGCGGGATCTCCCAAGTTCCGACGCGATCCTTTTGCGCGTGATCTGCTCTTCGACCCCGGCAGGGCGGGCATGGCCTCGCTTAGCGGCCCTGTCCATGTTGCGTTCGACTCTCTGCACGGTCTCCGCTCCTGCGACGTACCCATTACGGGGCTCAATCACACACCCCACGCAACCGCTGTGTACGCTTCGTGGCCGGCGTCGCCGTCGGCTCACGCAACACTCGCTTCCAGGCTGCCTGCTGAGCATTACCTGGGTCGGACTTTCACCGACTGATCGCGCCAGCTTTGCTTGGCGCCTTCGCAGAGTCGGGCCAAGAAGAGACATTCCGCAGGTTCAAAAACGAGCCAAGTCCACCTGCGACCGCCCCGTGAAGTACATGCGGTTGGCCATGACGACCAGCGGGTCGGCGAACCGCTCTCCGCGCTTGCTAGGGCACGTGGCTAAGCTAGATCCTGGACGGCATGATTGGCACCAGCTGTCTGCGCGCCGTGAAAAAGAAATACAATAAGTAGAGATCTATCAAGATCGCGACGGCCATGGCGCTGTAGGCTTGCGGGCTGTCCATCAAATTCAGATCGATCAACACCCGCGAAAAACCGAATCCAACGACCCAAGCGTCAAAGCTCATACATATCCGCCGGAACGTTTCCGCATCCAGTCTTCGGATGAGATACGCGCCAAGCGGTATCCCAACCACAACGCTCGGAATGAGCACCAACAAGATGCTCTGGCTCTCGGCTATGAATAGGCCCAGCTGGTAATACACCAATGCGGTTACGCTCGACTCAACAACGCGAACCAATGCGAGACCAGCGCGAAATTCATTTTTTACTAGGCCTTGATTGTTGAACAAAATCGCTAATGGGGGTCCCGAAATGGTCGTTACCGAATACAGAACACCGAGCGCCGTCCCGAACGGAAGCCCGACTAACCACGACGACCGGACCGGCCTCCGCCATCCGGCCGCCTGGACCAGGATGAGGGGCAGAATGAAGACGTAGGTACCAAACTTGATCCATGCAGGTTGAAGCGAGGCAAGAACGAGGGCTCCGACCGCGATGCCGGGCAGCAGTCCGACAACAATGGGAATGACCCTTTTCCATACCGCCGGAAGGCCGCTCAAATTGACGAGTAGAACGTACACGTTAAGGAGGACCTCAATCACGACGATGGCGGGATTGAGGACGCGGTTGGTGTAAAAAACGAGCGCCACCGGAATGGTGAGCGACGAAAACCCATAACCAAGTGCGCCGTTTACAAAGGCCGCAAGCAAAGTAATCACGGCCAGAGTGATTACGGCGGCGTCAAGCGAAGCCATCGTTCGTTCTTCCGGTTACCAGCAAGCTGTCAAAAGATTCGTCCGCTCCGCGCTTGCAGCCCCCACAGCATTGGTAGTCGGCTTGGGTGGTGGCTGTCCACAAGAGGCAGAAAACGCGTCCACGAAAAATCCTATTGCGGGAATGAAACTCTATATAGCTTTGGGATCAACCGTTCAAATCGAAGAGAGTCTTTCCTAACCGAGGCCAAATCTTGGAACATCTTGCCTACGAAAGCCCATTCGACGAGATGTTTCTTTGGGTCGTCGACCGACACGGCTGTGAGCATACGCCAGCGCTTGCGGGTTGGCGTGTCATCGAGGTCATTCGCGAATGGGGGCTTGATCTCAATGGGGGTGTTGTGGTGCACGGGCTGTCATGTTTTATGTGGGCGAACCCTGGGCCGCACATCTCGTCCGTCTGAATGTCTCTTATGGGTCAAGGATTATGCCGCATGGCGCGATGAATGTGCGATAACGCTCATCATCCGCCATGCAGTGTTTGGCATAATCAGAGCGTTTCCAGGGAAAGCGGCGCGCTCCGCAGGCTTCATTCACGCGTCGCGTCCTAACTGTGCCTTCACGCCGGCTGTGCCGTTCCGCCCCAAGGCCACCAGATCGGCGCTTTCCAGCACGCGCTTGGGGCCTCCGTTGCGCACGGCGAGAATCATGGCGCGGCCGAGTTCCTCGGTCGTAATGACGCCGCTGGGCCAGAGCCATTGGAGGACCGGCCAGAGAGGCGACAGCAGGGTGAGCAGCACGTCGCCGCCGGGCGCTTTCGAGCGCTCGCCGTGCATTGGGCGCAACGCGCCGAGGCGGATCATGATCGCCGCAGGAAAGAGCGCGAGGAGATCGTTCTCCGTGCGGCCCTTCACGCGTGCCCACATCGCCTTGCCGCCAGTGCCCATGCCGGAGACGTAGAGGAATCGCATCGCGGGATTCACGCGTGCCAACGAGTGGGCCCACCCCATTGTGAGGTCGTACGTGAGGTGCGTGTATTCTGCCTCGCTCATTCCCACGGAGGACACGCCGAGGCAGAAGAAGCACGTGTCGTAGCCGTTCAACTCACCCGCATTCACGTTGAAGTCGAACATGTCTGCGTGGACAAGATCACGCAGCTTCGGATGCGACACGCCGGAAGGATTGCGGCCGATTGAGAGGACCGACTCGACATCGGGATCGAGGAGACATTGGCGAAGAACGCTCTTACCCACCATGCCCGTAGAGCCAAAGAGAATGACCTTCATTCATACCTCTCCCGAGGGGGGCGATTGCGCAGGCGCGCCCGGTTCCCACGGTTCCTCAAAAATGCTGAGCTCGGTGCCAGGGGCTAGCTGTCCGTGAACCGTTTCCGCGCGCCAACTCATGGTCCATCTCCTCAAAAGGATAAGAGGGCGCCACGCTACCAGTTTGCAAGCTGTGTGGCATGTTCAAGTAGCCAAAGCGGGCGTGTTGTTCTTGGCAGCGACACGAGCACGAGCGTAAGCGCGGTGGCGCAAGGCGGCGTGCTGGGAGGCCGTAGAGCGCCAAGCCCGTCGAGGTACAAGGGGGGGGGGCCACTTGGCCGGAAAAGCGCATGGGCAAGGCTCTCTGACCGGGGTTTGGCCCCTCCAGCGAAACCGGAGCTGGGACGTGCTTATGCTGCGATCCGCTCGCCATCGCCCTGACCGCTGCGGCTTCGGTACGGCGATCAACCACTGTCTAAAGCCACATTTTGGTCCGCAGCACCTTCGATAGCTGCCATGGTGACGCGATCGAGGGTCACAGCGCCTAGCCGACAACTTTGTGCATCAGTGAAGTCGACCGGGTTGGGTCATGAATGGCTGTCCAAACCAAGTGACCGGCACGAACGCAATGGCCCCGCTAGCTGAGGACTTTTTGGCCGGGTCGGGACCTTCGGCCGGGAACCCAGCTTCAAGCGCGGTGCATTGGACTCGTTTTATCTATTCGCTGGTAGCCACCCGGAGCTGGCACGCTTTGGCATGGGCGTCGCCCTCAACAGAGCGGAGCTGGCATCGGGTAGTTTTTGCTGGGCCAATTCATTCTTGAACGCGGCGACTCTTTGCTCGGCCTCAGCGAGCGTGGCTGCCGTGCCGCGGACTTGCGCAATGAGTTCGTTTAAGGCGGTGCTGTCCATTTCAATCCCTCGTCTCGCACGTGCCACCACGACGGTGGCTCCAAAGATTGCGTAACCAGAAAAAGTAAAGCAGATGCTAACCATGAGGATCGCAAGGGATCAGTCTTATCCGGTGGCTAATCGCGCTCATGGTCTTGTGCTGTGACCCGCTGGTACCGAGCGTCATTCAGGGCGACACGCCAGCCTCTTTGCTATTGCGACGCGCTCCAGAACCACAGCCCGGCAAGGGCCATGATAGCCAGCAAAATGAGTATTTCTGGAAAGGCATGCGGACTAGGCATTGCCGGAACCTCCGCCTACACCCGCGATGTCAGATAACCTTCCGGAGATTGCGCCGGTTCCGCCGCCCCGCCCCATGAAGCCACCTACCCGGCGCGCCATCAGCGGCGCTCATTCCTCCCTTTAGGATGAGCAGAGAAGTGCCGTGACTGGCCCGCGCCGCTCCAAGCCAGTGCGGGCTTTCTTTTGCCCGACGCTGTAAGGCCGGCCGAACCCTGCTCGTCAGGATCGTGCTGGCGGCGGACCTGCCAGCCGACTGGCGGCTGCACAAACCGCCGAGTTGCCACGACACGATCGCGAAAACGGACCTATCGTTAACGATCGTCGGCACCCAGCGTTCTACGGGGGGATGTTCCATGTCTTTTTACCAAAAGGCGTTTCTCATTTGGCTTGGCCTAATGATGGCAGTCGCCGCCAGCGCGATGGCGGTTGATGAGTATTGCGGTGAGGCATGTGGAGTGCCGGCGGAGCCACGATACGTCGACGTACAGCTGGCGCTCGGCCCCTGCGAGGGAGGACCCCATGTCAAAGTATAGGATCGCCTTCCTCATTTGGCTGACCGTGGTAACAACGGTCGGCGCCGCCGTGGCGACGATCCACTATTCCTGCGAATCGTGCCGCGCCAACGAGCACGTCTATTACCTGCAGTGACGTGGCAGGAAAGTCGGACGACTGTTCGTAGAAGGTCTGAACTCCGAACAGTCGAGGATCTGGCAACGCGAATTCGCTTGGCAAAATCAGCGCCAAAGACAATTACGCCGACCGAGGTTTTTCGAACAGTTGCATTGGTCACCGTGCCGATGGGCGTGATGGCACGGGTCGATGCTTAGTCGCTGGGCGGAAACGATCTACAGAAATAACGAAGGACCCGGGGCCTTTCAGGTTCGACAATCCAGCACCGAATGGTCTGCCTCCGGCAGCGGAAAGACGCGGCGGCAGCTTAATCCCCGATAGCTGCCGTCGTGAGCGGATGCCGATGACGGCAGAGTTGGGCCAAACTCAGAAGGACTCAGTCTGAGCAAATGTCTTCCGGGTTAGCCCCGACAACAGACATCGCTCGATGCAGTCGGCATGTCTCAAAGGTGCCAAGAACTGACTCATGCACTGCAGCAAACAAGCCCCGAGCGGTTGACTACGTCTGCGATGCTTTCGCCCGCATGAGCCGGCGGCGCTCCAAACTCTCGGCCGGCCAAACCGCATCTAGATCGTAGAATTCAGGTACCGCTCTTGCGCTCGCCGGCAGCGTCACCCACGACTGCTTGGAGGACATGAAAATGTGGATGTCCGGCGGACAGAGATCCGGGTTATCCATGGTGCCGACCCGGACGAACCGGACAGCGGGACCGGCTTGCGGGTAGTTGCTCCAAACCGCGACCCGGCAGGTCGGGCAGCGGGCGATCTTCTGACCCTTGCCGCTCGCCGATGGCGTCACGACGATTTCGGGCTCGCCGGCGGTGTGCATGACACGATCGGCCTCATAGAGCGCGTTGAGAGCATGCGCGGTCCCCGTCTCGCGTTGGCACCAACGGCAATGGCAAGCATGGACAATCAATGGCGCTCCGATCAGATGATATCGGACTTGCCGGCACGTGCATCCGCCTTCCATATCCGACTCCATCGAGGGGTACTTAAGTCCCAGTTTGCGCTCAGAATGACTGACGTTCAATCCATTCGTGCGTAATCCGGCTGTCACCCGATAGCGGCAAGTTGCCGGACATCAGAGAACGCTCGCATTGGGTCAATCACCACTCCATTTGGATTCGCGACAGGTCAGTTAAACGTTCAATCGTCCAATGGGACTCTGCAGGCTCTTGATGGTGTCGCCGAGATGGCGGGGCCGCACCTCATCATGCTGCATCAGGCCGAGACAATTCTCGTGCTCCGCGGTCGCCAGCTTGTCCTGCTCGGCCTCTCGCAGAGCGGCAGCTTTAGACCGAGTGATCATCAGCATAGACGGCGGCTTATCCCCCGATAGCTGCCGTCTCGGGCGGATGCCGGTGACGGCCGCCTTGGGCCAGGACCCGACATTACGCCGTGGCCGTGCGA
>Ga0209131_1001685_pt1 | contig 15270 bp, 14 predicted proteins | sample GraSoi_2013_40cm_FD_185826 | JGI IMG/M metagenome (GOLD analysis project Ga0209131, IMG submission 185826) | Grasslands soil microbial communities from the Angelo Coastal Reserve, California, USA - Sample 9_17_2013_40cm (SPAdes) (version 2) | ecosystem: Environmental > Terrestrial > Soil >...
ATGCGGTGCCGTTCGGCGAGTACGGCAAGCGTATAAGTGCCGATCTTGTTCGCCACGTCCCCGTTCGCAGCGATGCGGTCTGCGCCGACCAGCACGAGGTCGATCTTGCCCAGGCTCATCAAGTGCCCGGCCGTGTTGTCGGTGATCAGGGTAACCGGAATCTTCTCCTGGATCAGCTCCCAGGCGGTGAGGCGCGCTCCCTGGAGATAGGGCCGGGTTTCGCTCGCCACTACCGAGATACGCTTGCCTTGGTCGCGCGCGGAGCGGATCACGCCGAGCGCGGTGCCGTGGCCGGCCGTGGCGAGAGCCCCCGTGTTGCAGTGGGTCAGAACGCGTGCTCCGTCGGGCACGAGAGCCGCGCCGGCGCGCCCGATGGCGCGGTTGGTTTCGAGGTCCGCGTTGAAAAGCGCGAGCGCCGCGTCGGCCAGTCTCCCCGCCGCCGACCTTGGATCGTCCCGAGTCCCTGCGCCTAGGGCCGCGCGCATGCGGTCGAGGGCCCAGAAGAGATTGACGGCGGTCGGCCGGCTGGCGGCGAGGTTCTTGAACGCGGTCTCCATCGCGGCATCGAACTCCGCGCGCGTGCCGCGCTCTTGCCGCTTCGCTTCGAGCGCCACGCCGAAGGCCGCGGCGCAGCCGATCGCTGGAGCGCCGCGCACGACCATAGCCCGGATCGCCTCTGCGACCTCGGCCGCGTTCGTGCAGCTCACGTATTCGAGGCGCGCGGGGAGGGCGCGCTGGTCGATCAGCTCCAGCCGCGCCCCTCGCCAGCGCAGGGTCTCGACGGGTATCGCTTCAGATGACGCGCTCATTGCCCCCGTCCACGGGCACCTGGGCGCCGGTGGTCTTGGCGAAAAGCGCCCCGCACATCTCCGCTGCCAGCTCCGCGACGTCCCGGCTGGTGACTTCGGTCCTGAGGACGTTGTTGGTCTTGTAGGCCTCGATCGTCATGCCGTATTGCCTCGCGCGCTGCGCGAGCACCTCCGCGGTCCACAGGCCGGTATCGAACACCGCGTTGGGGTGCACGGTGTTGATGCGTATGCCGTCCGCGCCCCATTCGAGCGCCGCGATGCGCGCAAGCTGGTTCAAGGCGGCTTTCGAAGCCGAGTAGGCCGCTGCCCCCGGGCCCGGAGCGGGAACGTTCTTCGAGCCGATCACGACCACCCGGCCGCGGCGCGGAGCGAGCTTGAGAAACGGGTGACAGGCGCGCATCAGGAGCAGGTTCGCATCGAGGTTGACGGTCATCGCCTTGCGCCACTCGTCGGTGGGCAAATCGGCGATCTTGCGGCTTGCCGGAAAGACGCCCGCGTTCAACACGAGCATGTCGAGTCCGCCGAAGGCGATCGCGGTTTGTTCGAGCGCCAAACGCACCTGCACTTCATCGGTTAGGTCGCAACGAAGGCCGAGGAAGTCCGGGCGGTTGTGCAGCGACTCGACCTTCGCGTCCAGATCGAGCCCGACGACCGCCGCTCCGCGCGCGAGAAAAGCCGCGACCGCGGCCTTGCCGATCCCGGAAGCGGCGCCGGTGACGAGCGCGATCTCGCCTGCGAACGCAGGCGGCTTTCCGCCTTTCTTGAGCTTCGCCTGCTCGAGGTCCCAGTACTCGACGTCGAAAATGTCTTTCGCAGGAAGCGCCCGGAAGCCTCCGAGGGCCTCGGCGCGCAGGACCACGTCGATGGTGTGGTCGTAGATCTCGGCGACGATCGCCGCGTCCTTGGCGGTCCGGCCCGCGGCGCCCAGGCCGAACGTCGGATCGAGCACTACGCGCGGCGCGGAATCGAGAATGGTTTTCGGCTCCTTCGCCTTCGGCGAGTGCTCGTCGAAATAGCGCCGGTATTCGCGGGTGTAGCCTGCGACGTCGGTACCGAGCATGGGCGTGCGCTTGGTGCGGATGACATGGTCGGGCGTCGCCGGTCCCTGCTGCGAGATGCGGTCAAGATCCGGATGCTGTGCGAAGCCGAGGGTGCGCTCGTTGGTCACCGTGTGAAAGATGAGGGGAGTGCCGGCCGTGTCTGAGAGGCTGCGGCGCAACTCCACCTGCGCCGGGGCCTCGACCCTTCCCGGCTTCGCCGGCTTGGGCGCGACCGACCAGGCGCGCTTCGACTCGAGATATTTTTCCGCAAGCGTCACCAGCTCGATCATGCGCTCGTAGGCCTCGCGCGCGGTGTCGCCGAAGGAGAAGATGCCGTGGTTCAGCAGCACCATGCCGATGGTGTCCGGCGTTCCCCGACGCTTGAATTCTCTGGCGCAATACTGCGCGAGGTCGAATCCCGGGATGAGATAGGGGATGATGACGCAGCGCTTGCCGTAGACTTCGCGGATGCGTTTCTCGCCGTCCCTGGTATTGCTCACCGAGAGCACGGCATCGGCGTGGGTGTGGTCCACGAACTTCTGCGGCATCAGGCCGTGCAGGATGGTCTCGATGGAAGGCGCCGGGGCGGAGGCCTTCAGCATGTGGGTGACGAGCTGATTCACCATCTCGGGATCGGAGAGCGCCGGCAACTCCGCGAGTCGAAGTACATGCGCGAGCCGCACCGGCGAGAAGCCCTGCGGCTCGATCGTCTCCAGGTCCCAGCCGCTCCCCTTGACGTAGAGGATGGTTTCTTCCTCGCCGAAGAGGTTTTGCTCGCGGATCTTGACGGAGGTGTTGCCGCCCCCGTGCAGCACCAGCGATTTGTCGCCGCCGAGCAGCCGCGAGGTGTAGACGCGCAGGCCGAGGTCCCCCTGGAATTGTTTCGCTTCCTCGTCGTTCCAGAGGCTACGCATGACCGCAATTATACTGATCGCCGATGGCTGCCCCGTTCACAATCCGCATCCTCGCCTGGTCCGAAGCGCGGGCGCTCGCGCGTCCCGTGCGGGAAGCAGTGTTCATCGAAGAACAAAGGGTGCCGCGCGAGCTCGAATGGGACGAGTGGGACGAACTCAGCGACCACGTCGTCGCCTGCGACGTGAAAGGAAGGGCGATCGGCACGGCGCGTCTCCTGCCCGGCGGCAGGATCGGCCGGATGGCGGTCCTTCGCGAATGGCGCCGGCGTGGGGTGGGCGCGGCGCTGATGGAAGCCTTGCTCCGGCAAGCGCGCGAGCAATCCATGTCCCGGGTCACACTTCACGCGCAGACCCACGCCGCGGGGTTCTATAGGCGCTTCGGATTCAACGAGCGGGGAGTGGAGTTTTTGGAGGCGGGGATCCCGCACGTCGAGATGACGCTCGAGCTTTTCCCTGCTCGACGGTAAGGCGATAGCCGACCCTGCCGCTCTCGCCGCCGTCCTCGCGGTAGCTGCGCTCGTGGAATTCGATCTTGCCCCCCTCGCCGAGGCTCAAGACGGTCGAGCACCGCGTCCCGTAGCCGCCGACCGCGAGAATGCGGATCGCCGAAAGCCTTTCCTCCAGCTCCAGGCTCACTCCCGTGCTGGGTAGAGTCGTGCTCGGAGCACGCTCGGTGTCGTCGAGGAGCCGAAATGCCTCTGCGGCATCGAAGGGCTTCTCGAGCTGCTTCGCCAGCTTTGCCTTGCTCTTCTCGACCTTGGGCCAGGGCGTGTCGAGGAGGTGGTTCGAGAGGCCATGGATTCCCGGATCCACGCGCGTGACGTGGCCGCCGCGATTGGAGAGGAAGTAAAGCGACGTCGTGTGACCGACGAGGAGGCTGAACCCGTTGTATTTCACCGCACGTCGTTCGACCCCCTGCAGGTATTCCAGCGGGGTCATTTTGCCCGTCAGGAATTCGCTCACCAGCGCTCCGCGCGAAGGCGCGCCGGTTTTCTTGTCGGCGGGATTGCGGTAGTTTGTCAGCGCTGCGAATCGCCCATCCAGAGTAATGCCGAGCCAGGTGCCTCCCGCCTCGAGGTCGCGGCCGGCGAGAACGCTGGGATGATCGTCCCAGAATCCTGCGGGCGCAGCGGGCCGCCCGAAATACTCGTCGCGGTTTGCGGCAACGATCAGCCGATACCCCGGGTGCGTCCTCCAAGCGAGTACGATCAGGCACATGGAGTCAGAAACTGCGGAATACTTCCTGCTTTCGTGAAGACCCGGGGGCGAGCAACGCACTGATGCCGTGGCGCTCGACCAGCTCGGCGAGCCCCGCTTCGAAACGCGCCCCGTCCTGAACGTTTTCGTAGATTTCCATCCAGGTGGCCTCGTCATCGCGGCGCCTGAGCAGTCTCCCGCCGATGCCCGTCATGTCGGATAGCTCTCGCTGGAGGGCGCTGACCGCCGTGCGCGCGCGCGCGGCGTTTTCCGCCGGCACGCGGTAGTAGATGTAATAGCTCGAGTTCATGTGATGGCGTAGGGCAGGGCCAGGAAATCAAGCGGGGGGCCGGCGAGAGCCTTCAGGTGCACGATCGAACCGTCCCGGCTCGCGGTCTGCACCGCCGCAAGCAGATCGTGGCCGCCGTCGGGCGAAGCTTCGGCGTTGACGACCATTCCGCTCGCTTGATCGCCGAGGTCGTCGCTGTAGAGAGGGTCGCCTGCTTTGGCCTCGGCAGGGACGTTGGCGAGGAACATGCGGCGTTTGAGCTTGCCGAGGTGCTGCATGCGCGCCACCACTTCCTGCCCGGTGTAGCAGCCCTTGTGGAAGCTGACTCCGCCGAGAAGCTCGAAGTTCGCCATCTGCGGAACGAGCTGGTCCTGCGTCGCTGCGGTCACCCAAGGCACGCCGTTGCGAATATCGAGCCAGCGCCACGCGCCCGCCCCCACGGGAACGAGAGAATTCGCAAGCTTCTGGCGAAGGGCGACTGCGCCCGAGGGCATCAGGGCAAGGAGAAATCTGCCGTCCTTCAACTTGATGACCGTGCCGGTACCCGGTCGAAGCGACACTTCGTTCGGATGCTCCGGGAAATCGGGGAACAGCTCGCGCAGCGCCTGGTCGGCCTTCGGCCCCGCAGCGCCTGCCATCACGATCGTGTCCGAAGCATCCGAGACCTTTACCTTTGCGCGCAGCACGAACTTCGAAATGTGCTTCTGGACGGATAGGGCGATATCTCGCGACAAGGCCATGTGAAAGCCGGCCTCTTCGCGCCATAGCAGGAAATTCGCGAGCATCCTGCCTTTGGGCGAGCAATAGGCGCCGTAGCTGCCCGATCGCAGGTCCACGCCCGCCACATCGCAGCTCAGCTGCCCTTGCAAGAAGGTCTCCGCGTCTTCGCCGCTGAATTGGAGGACGCCCAGGTGGCCGAGCAGGGCAAGGATGCTTCCCGAACGCGCTGCGGCGCGATCGGGATCCGCTCGGCCTGGGGCTTCGGCAATTTGCAACGGCACGCTCATCTGCTGATCCGATGGTTTAACGTTTATTATACGAGCGTAGTCAAGCTAGCCGTTCCTGACCGATGCAATGCTGTTTCGACTGAAACTAATGCTTCTGCTCGTCTCCGCCGCCGCAATCGGATTCTGCGGTTGGATGCTCTGGTTCGCCCTTTCCCCGATCGAGCTCGCCGCGCCGTCCGTGGAATTCTCGATTCGTCCGGGCAGCACGCTGCGAGGCGCAACGCGCCAGATCATCGAAGCGGGCGTGCCTATGCCGGGGTGGAAGTTCATCCTGCTCGCGCGGGCCAACGGCGCCAGCGCCGGCGTCAAGGCCGGCAGCTACCAGGTGTCGGCCGATGTGACGCCGCTCCTGCTGATTCGCAAGATCACGCGCGGGGAATACGCGCAGGCGGAAATCCTCTTTGTCGAAGGCTGGAATTTTCGCCAAATGCGCGAGGCGATGAATGCGCACGTCGACCTGAAGCATGATTCGGCGACCCTCTCCGAGGCGCAGATCATGGCGAAGCTCGGAGCCCAGGATGTGCTTCCTGAAGGGATGTTCTTCCCCGATACCTACGTCTTCGCCAAGGGTGCCAGCGATCTCGCCGTGCTCGCGCGCGCGCGCGGCGTCATGAAAAAGCAGCTCGAGTCCGCCTGGGCCGGGCGCGCCCCGGATTTGCCGATGACAGATCCGTACGAAGCGCTTATCCTCGCTTCACTCGTGGAAAAGGAGACCGGCCGCGCGGGCGACCGCACGATGATCGCGGCGGTATTCGCCAACCGCCTGCGCCGCAAGATGAAACTGCAGACTGATCCGAGCGTGATCTACGGCATGGGCGAGCGATTCGACGGCAACCTGCGCAAGAAAGACCTCGTGACGGACACGCCCTTCAACACCTATACGCGGCTGGGTCTGCCGCCGCATCCGATCGCGATGCCGGGACTCGCCTCGCTCGCCGCCGTCATGCATCCCGCCCAGACCGACGCGCTGTATTTCGTGTCCCGCGGCGATGGGACGAGCGAGTTCTCACGCACCCTCGTCGAGCACAACCGCGCGGTCGCCAAATATCAAATGCCCGGCGCACGCCGGCGTGCGGGTCGATGAGCCGCGGCAAGTTCATCACCCTGGAAGGGATCGACGGTGCAGGCAAGAGCACGCACATCGGCGGCATTGCCGATTTCCTGCGCGGGCGCGGAAAAGACGTCGTAGTCACCCGCGAGCCGGGCGGTACGTCGCTCGGCGAAAAATTGCGCGCCCTCCTGCTCTCCGAGCCGATGAATATCGACACCGAGGCCCTGTTGATGTTTGCGGCCCGCCGCGAGCACATCGCGCAGGTGATTGCACCCGCGCTTGCCGAAGGTCGCTGGGTCGTTTCAGACCGCTTCACCGACGCCACGTATGCGTATCAAGGCGCAGGGCGGGGAATGGCGAAGGAAAGGATCGCGGCGCTCGAGCGCTGGGTCCACGCCGGGCTGCAGCCCGACCTCACCCTCGTTTTCGACGCGCCGGTCGAGCTTGCTCTAGCGCGGCTTGCCAAGGACCGCGGCGATCGTTTCGAGCTCGAGAACAAGGGCTTCTTCGAACGCGTTCGGGCGGCGTATCTCGAGCGCGTTGCGGCCGACCCTCGCCGGATGAGGGTGGTCCAGGGTGGGAGGTCCCTGCCTGAACTTAAGAAAGACGTTGAGGATATAGTTTCAACTATATGTTAAAACATGATATTTGAGTGGCAAGCTCAGCCTTGGAAGGCTTGGACTCAGCTGCGCGAACGGCTGGCCCATGCGATCTTGATACAGAGCGGGGAGGGCCTGGGCGAATTCGAATTTGCTCAAGCGTGCGCTCAGGCCTTGCTGTGCGAAACGCCTCGACCGGACCGGCAGGCGTGTGGCACCTGCCACGCGTGCAACTGGTTTTCGCAGGGCAATCACCCCGACTTCCGGCTGGTCGTGCCCGAGAGCATGGCGCCCGAATCCCGCGAGGAGGGCGCGGAACCCGCGAAGAAGAAGAGCGAACAGATCCGCATCGAGCAGGCACGCGAGCTCGCCGACTTCCTTGCCATCGGAACGCACCGGGGTGGTCTGCGCGTCATCCTGGTCTACCCCGCGGAAGCAATGAACGCGAACACGCAAAACGCGTTGCTAAAAAACCTCGAGGAACCCCCGCCGGCCACGGTTTTTCTCCTTGTCACCACGCAGGCCGAGCGCTTGCTCGCGACCGTGCGAAGCCGCTGCCTGAAGCTCACTTTGCCGTTCCCGCCGCCGGATCCGGTCCTGCGCTGGCTGAAAGAGCAGGGCGCTGCGCACCCGGAGGCCGCGCTCGCAGCCGCAGGAGGCAGTCCGCTTGCCGCGCTCAGGATCGCGGCGACGGAGGGCGATCGCCTGCGCTTCATCGAGCGACTGAGCAATCCTGGTTTCGATCCGATCGCCCTCGCCGATTCCGTCCAGGGCACACCCCTGTGGGAGCTTGTCGCGTGGCTGCAGCGGTGGAGCTACGATCTCCTGCTCGCCCGATTGGCGGGTCGGGTACGTTATAACCCGAACCAAGCGGCCGAGATCGCGGACTCCGCGCGTCGATGCGACGCTGCGGATATCGCCGCTTACCTGCGCCGGCTGGCGCAAGCCCGCTCACTCGCGCGGCATCCGCTCAACGCGAAGCTCTTCATCGAAGACCTCCTGCTGCAGTATCAGCGCTTGGTCGCGCGGCCGTGAACGAAGAGGCGACCTCGGCACCTCCCGCGGCTTTTCCCGGGTTGGTCGATTCTCACTGCCACCTCGATTTTCCGGAATTCGATGGCAGGATGGACCCGGTGCGGAAAGAGATGGACGCGAACGGCGTCACGCACGCGCTGTGCATCAGCGTCAATTTCGCCGGGTTTCCGAAAGTCCTGGCGCTCGCCGAGGCTTACGACAATTTCTTCGCGAGCGTCGGCGTGCATCCAGACCACGAGGAGCGCTCGCCCGTGGATCCGCGGCATCTGGTGCAACTGGCGCACCATCCGCGGGTGGTCGCAATCGGTGAAACCGGGCTCGATTACTACCGCGTGAGCGGCGACCTCGAATGGCAGCGCGATCGCTTTCGCGCTCACATACGCGCGGCACGCGAGTGCCGAAAGCCGCTCGTCATCCATACGCGCCAAGCCGCCGAAGACACGCTCGCCATCATGCGGGAAGAGGGCGCGGCCGAAGTAGGGGGGGTGATGCACTGTTTCACCGAATCGCAGGCAGTGGCCGACGCGGCGATCGCCTTGGGGTTCCATATCTCCTTCTCCGGCATCGTGACTTTCAAGAACGCCGGAGCGCTGAAAGACGTCGCCCGTCTAGTCCCGCTGGAGCGGCTCCTGGTTGAAACCGACTCCCCCTACCTGGCCCCGGTTCCTCACCGGGGAAAAACCAATCAACCCGGCCTAGTTCGTCATGTCGCAGAGGAAGTGGCGCGCCTCCGCGGCATCCCGCTCAGCGAGCTGGCGGCTGCCACTACGGATAACTTCTTCAGACTTTTCAAAGAAACGAGAAGGTGATGCTAGAAATAACTTGAGGTATTCCCGGTGGATGTAGTTAATTTGACATAATATACATATGCGCCAATCGACGCCCTGGGCCTTTGGATCTCGGCGACCCGACTCTGGCCTACCTGCGTCGTGCGTCCGAGCGCTTCTTGAGCTCCTGGGCCAGCGCCGGATCGAGCTTGTCCAGGCGTTCCAGGACAGGCGGCACTTCATCCCGCTCTCCAAGCCGAACGTAGGCAGCACCCATCTCGAACCAGGCTCGGGCGAATTCCGGTTCCAGACGTGCGGCCTCCCGGTACGCGCTGGCCGCGCGGTCCAGCCGGCTGGCGTCGCGATAAGCCTCTCCAAGAAGGAAGAACGTCGCAAAGGAGGTTCGGCCTATGGCGCTCGCGCGCTCCAGGGTGCGAACCGCCTGACCCGGCTGCCCTGCCAGACGCTGGGACTCCCCGAGCAGGTTCCAGGCCCCGATATCCTCCGGGTTGCGCTGGATGACCCGCGAGAGCGCCGAGGTCGCCTTCGGATAGTCGCCGCGGCGCATCCAGGCGTAGGCGGCGATCACCCCCCAATCGGAACCTTCGGGGTCCCGGCGCTGCCGCACCTCGGCATGGCGCAACAGCCCGTCCCAATCCCGTTTCTGGTTGAGCTCGGCGATTCGCTCCCGCTCATCGAGGCTGTCCCCGCGCCCGACGAGGGCCGACGCCAGCAGCGGGTCCGCCGGGAGCGGCGCGGATTCCATGCTGAAAGCGGAACCGGGGGACGGAGTGCAGCCGCAAAGCGCAACACAGGCCGCGAAGGCCGCAGCGAACGCCCGGAGGCGGGAATCAGACCTTGTTTTGATAGACGTAGGCCTGCTGCTTGACGCTCGATTCCCGGGTGCGCTTCAGGTCCTCGGGGTCGAGCTTTCTGTCCCACCACAGAGCTCGTCCTTTTCTTTGCTCCTGGACGATGTGCGGCTTCTCCCGGAGCAGCTCGCGGATCATTCGGGTGAGATCGGATTCGTAGGGCTGAGCCATGGGTTGCGGATTATACGCCTCTTGCCAAGCGGGCAAAGACTGTATATAAATACAGATACGGAGGTCCCATGACCGAAGAGCTCACCCCCAAACAGCAGAAAATCCTCAACTTCGTTCGCAAAGCCATCCAGAAGACCGGATTTCCGCCCACCCGGATCGAAATCTCGAAGGCGTTCCGCTACAGCTCGCCCAACGCCGCCGAAGAGCATCTGCGGATGCTGGAGAGGAAAGGCGCGATCGAGCTGACTCCGGGCGCCTCGCGCGGCATCCGTCTTACCGAGGGGCTCGGGCTGCCGCTCATCGGCCGCGTCGCCGCGGGCAGCCCACTCCTCGCCGAGGAGCACGTCGAGCGGCGCTGCCAGGTGGATCCCGCGCTGTTCCAGCCGCGCGCCGACTATCTGCTGAAAGTCCGCGGCATGAGCATGCGCGACGCCGGCATTCTCGACGGCGACCTGCTCGCCGTGCACCGCACGCGCGAAGCGCGCTCGGGACAGATCGTGGTGGCGCGCGTGCACGACGAGGTCACGGTGAAGCGCCTGCGCCGCCGCGGCAACACCGTCGAACTGCTCCCCGAGAATCCCGAATTCAAGACTATCGTGGTCGATCTGCGCGAAGACGATTTCGCCATTGAAGGCCTCGGTGTCGGTGTGATCCGTCAGCCTCTTTGACGCTCGCTTTCCCGGGAGGCCGCGATCCATGGCGAGCATGCCTTTCTCTTTCGCCGCCCTGCTCGATCGCCCCGACATCTGGCGCGGCCAGGACTTGAGCCGGGCCGGCGCGCCGACCGTTCCAAGTGGGTTTCCCGGACTTGACGCCGAGCTTCCCGGCGGAGGCTGGCCTGCCGGAGCGCTGACCGAAATCCTGCCTGCACATCAAGGCATCGGCGAGCTGCGCCTGCTGGGCCCCGCGCTTGCCGGACTGTCCCAGCGCGGAATGCGGCTCGTCTGGATCGCGCCCCCTCACCTGCCCTACGCGCCGGCGCTCGCCGCAGCGGGAATCGAACTCGCGAATCTTGTCATTGTGCGCACTGCCTCGTCGAAAGAAACGCTCTGGGCGACCGAGCAGGCGCTTGCCTCGAACGCCTGCGGCGCGGTGCTCGCCTGGCCTCGAGGCGCGAAGTACGCGGAGCTGAGACGCCTGCAAATCGCCGCCGAAGGCGGCCGCGCGCCTGCTTTTCTGTTCCGGGTCCCCGAGGCCGCCGGCGAATCTTCTCCCTCCCCGCTGCGGATCGCGCTCGGTACGAGCGGCGGCGGCCTTGCGGTACGCGTGGTGAAGCGCCGCGGCGCCCCCCTCTCCCGCCTTATCCTGCTGCCGGCGATGCCGCCCGCCGTGCGCGGCAAAAACCATCATGTGGATCGCCATCCGGCTGCCGCAGCTGCCGCTCGAGATTTTTCTGCGCGGCTCGTCCACGCCTGAGCCTTTCGCGCTCGAAGAGCGGCACTGCGTCTTTGCCTGCGACCGCAAGGCCTTCGCGCGCGGCGTTCGCGCCGGCATGGCTGTGGCGGCGGCGATCGCTCTCGCGCCACGGCTACGCGTTGCGCCGCGCGACCCCGCGGCGGAAACCGAAGCGCTGCTCGGCGTCGCCGGATGGGCGGCGCAATTCACACCGGGCGTGGCGCTCGAATTTCCCGATGGTGTGCTGCTCGAAGTCTCGGGCAGCCTGAAGCTCTTCGGCGGCCTGGAATCGCTTCTCGGGCGCCTGCGCCGGGGGCTTGACGAAATGGGCTGGAGTTCCGTGCTCGCCGGCGCCCCCACGTCGCGCGCGGCTTTCTGGTTCGCCTTGGTCGGAAAGCAGGAATTTATCGGCGAGAGTGCCGAGCTCGAGCCGGTGCTGGCCGAACTCTCCGTGGAGGTTCTGCGCTGCAACGATGAAACGCTGGCAGCGTTCGAGGCGATCGGCGTGCGCACGCTCGGCGAGCTGCGCACGTTGCCGCGCGAAGGCGTGGCGCGGCGTTTCGGACAGGGGCCTTTAGCCGAGCTCGACCGCGCACTCGGGCGGCTTCCCGATCCGCGGAATTTTTTCGTCCTGCCGGCCCGGTTCGGGGCAGCGATCGAGCTTCCCGCCGAAGTCACACAGGCCGAGGCGCTGCTCTTCGCCGCGAGGCGGCTGATCGTCCAGCTCGCCGGGTTCCTCGCCGCACGTTCGGGCGGCGTGCAGCGCTTCGTCTTCAGGCTCAGGCACCGCGACAAGGCCGCCACCGAAATCGCGATCGGCCTGGTCGCGCCTTCCCGCGACGCCGGGCATTTCACGCTGCTCCTGCGCGAGCGGCTCTCCAATTTCACGCTTGCCGAGCCGGTGCGGGAAATCTCGTTGCGAGCCGACGACGTGGTGCCGCTCGCCGGTCACAACCTCGGCTTCGCGCTCGAGCAAGGCAAGCCGCCTGGTCAATGGGAGCATCTGGTCGAGCGGCTGCGCTCGCGACTCGGCACCGGCGCGGTATACGGACTCTCCTCGCATGCCGAGCACCGTCCCGAGCGGGCTATCGCCATCACGGAACCCGGTTCACGGCAATTGCACCCGGATTTCGGCGAGAGACCGTTTTGGCTTCTTGAGCGCCCCAAGCCGCTCGCCGAAGTCGGCGCGGCGCCGCACTACGAAGGGCCGCTCGAGCTGCTCGCAGGCCCGGAGCGCATCGAGTCCGGCTGGTGGGACGGCGGCGACGTCGCCCGCGACTACTTCGTCGCCCGCACGCAGAGCGAATCGCTCGTATGGGTCTATCGCGAGTGGCGCGGCGAAGGCGGATGGTATCTGCACGGCGTTTTCGCCTGAAGCCGTGTATTCCCCTCTCCCCGCCTACGCCGAGCTGCACTGCCTTTCCAACTTCACTTTCCTTCGCGGCGCTTCGCATCCGGAAGAGCTGGTGAAGCGCGCCGCCGGGCTGGGCTACTCGGCGCTTGCCGTCACCGACGAGTGCTCGCTCGCCGGAGCCGTGCGGGCGCATGTCGCGGCGAAAGACTTCGGCCTGCCTCTGGTCATCGGCTCGGAGATACGGCTCGACGACGGGCCGAAGCTCGTGATGCTCGCCGCCGATCGCGAGAGCTACGGCAATCTTTCCGAGCTCATCACCCGCGGCCGGCGCCGAGGTAAAAAGGGCAGCTACTCGCTAGCCAGGTCCGATCTCGGCGGCGCCCTGCCCGGCTGCCTCGTTCTCCTGGTTCCGGACGGACAGCACGACGCCGAGCACGCGCGGTTCGTCGCCGAGCGCTTTGCCGGCCGCGCGTGGATCGCGGCGGAGCTGCTGCATGGGCCGGATGACCGTGCGCGTCTCGCCGGGTTGCGCAAGCTGGGCAAAGCCTCCGGCCTGCCGCTGGTGGCGGCGGGCGACGTGCATATGCATGTACGCTCCCGCAGGCGCCTGCAGGACACGCTCACCGCCATCCGCCTGCGCGCGACGGTACAGGCCTGCGGCCACGCGCTCCATCCCAACGCCGAACGGCATCTGCGGCTGCGCATGCGCTTGGCGAAAATCTATCCGGCCGACCTGCTCGCCGAGACCGTACTCGTCGCCGAGCGCTGCAGATTTTCCCTGGATGAGCTGCGCTACGAATATCCCGAGGAGCTCGTCCCCGTCGGCGAAACGCCTGCCAGCCATCTGCGCAAGCTGACCGAGCGAGGACTGGCGTGGCGCTTCCCGGACGGCGTTCCGGACGGGATACGCAAGCTGATCGAGCACGAGCTCGCGCTCATCGCCGAGCTCGGATACGAACCTTTCTTTCTCACCGTCCATGACGTGGTCGAGTTCGCGCGCGGGAAAGGGATCCTGTGCCAGGGGCGCGGCTCGGCGGCGAACTCCGCCGTCTGCTACGCGCTCGGCATCACCGAGATCGACCCCGCGCGCATGAACGGGCTGTTCGAGCGCTTCGTCTCCAGGGAGCGCCGCGAGCCGCCCGACATCGACGTCGACTTCGAGCACGACCGGCGCGAGGAGGTCATCCAGTACGTCTACGGCAAGTACGGCCGCGACCGCGCCGCGATCGCGGCGACCGTCATCAGCTACAGGCCGAAGAGCGCGCTGCGGGACGTCGGCAAGGCGCTCGGTCTCGATCTGGATCAGGTCGACCGGCTGACCAAAAACCTCGCTTGGTGGGACGACAGGAGCTCGCTTTCCCAGCGCATGCGCGAGGCAGGCCTCGATCCGCGCAGTCCAGCGGTCCAGCAGACGATCAAGCTTGCCCTCGCCCTCCTCGGCTTCCCGCGGCATCTGTCTCAGCACGTCGGCGGCTTCGTCATCTCGCGAGGGGCCCTGGAGCGCCTGGTGCCGATCGAGAACGCGGCGATGGAAGGCCGCAGCGTCATCGAGTGGGACAAGGACGACCTCGACGCGCTCGGGCTGCTGAAGGTCGACGTGCTCGCCCTGGGCATGCTCTCAGCGATCCGCCGCGCGCTGGATCTGATCGGCGCCTGGCGCGGGAAACCTCTGGCCTTGGCCGACATTCCCGCCGAGGATCCGGAGGTGTACGAGATGATCGGGCACGCCGATACCATCGGCGTGTTCCAGATCGAGTCGCGGGCGCAGATGAGCATGCTGCCGCGGTTGAAGCCGGTTGATTTCTACGATCTCGTGATCGAGATCGCGATCGTGCGCCCGGGACCGATCCAGGGCGACATGGTGCATCCTTACTTGCGGCGGCGGGACGGCATCGAGGCGGTGGAGTACCCGAGCAACGCCGTGAAATCGGTGCTGGAGCGCACGCTCGGCGTGCCGATTTTCCAAGAGCAGGTGATGCAGCTCGCAGTAGTCGCCGCCGGCTTTACGCCGGGCAACGCAGACCAGCTGCGCCGCTCCATGGCTTCCTGGCGGCGCAACGGCGACATCGAGCGCTTCCGCGAGCCGCTGATCAACGGAATGCTCGAACGCAAATACACCCGGGAATTCGCCGAACGCATCTACAGCCAGATTCTGGGCTTCGGCGAATACGGCTTTCCGGAATCGCACTCGGCGAGCTTCGCGCTGATCGCCTACAGCTCGGCCTGGATCAAGCGCTATCACCCCGCCGCGTTTCTCGCCGCGCTTATCAACAGCCAGCCGATGGGCTTCTACACGCCTTCGCAGCTCGTGCAGGACGCGCGCCGGCACGGCGTCGAGGTGCGACGGGTGGACGTGCTGTCGAGCGAACGGGAGTGCACGCTGGAAGCCGGCGCCGATGCGAGCCCGGCGGTTCGACTCGGTTTCTTGCTGGTGCGGGGTTTGTCGCAAGCCGGTGCCGAGCGCATCGTCGCGGCGCGGCGCATTCGACCGTTCGAAGGAGTCGAAGATCTTGCCCGTCGCGCCGGGTTGAACAAGCACGACCTGAAGTGCCTGGCTGCAGCCGGAGCGTTCGAAGCGTTCTCGGGTCACCGGCGCAACGCCTACTGGCAGGTCGCCGGAATCGAAACCGGCGCGCACATCCTGCGCGACGCGCCGGTGGCCGAAACGCCGGCGGTTTTGCCACCTCCAACCGAGGGAGAGAATCTCGTGGCCGACTACGCGAGCACCGGTCTCACTCTCGGGCGCCATCCGCTCGCCTTGCTGCGATCG
>Ga0209131_1001688_pt1 | contig 15253 bp, 13 predicted proteins | sample GraSoi_2013_40cm_FD_185826 | JGI IMG/M metagenome (GOLD analysis project Ga0209131, IMG submission 185826) | Grasslands soil microbial communities from the Angelo Coastal Reserve, California, USA - Sample 9_17_2013_40cm (SPAdes) (version 2) | ecosystem: Environmental > Terrestrial > Soil >...
ATCCAAGTCAGCCCATCTGATCTTGGATTTGTGCCATCCGCCCAAAAATATGGTCCCCAGGCCAACCACGGCGCCGTGCCGTTGGTATAGTCCAAGTCTCCCGCAACCGCGTCGACTCCCTGACCGCGAATCTGATTGATCTGCGCCTGGATCACCCACTTGGCCGAGAGTCCGTACTCATAGGCAAATGGCTCGGGGCTCGCGTTGATGATGATGTAGCCGGCATAGATACGGCTGGCCAGAAACACTTGCTTCAGATTGGGATAGCGAACTTGCAACGCGCGCGCGATCTCTGCCAGCTCTTTCTCGAAGTAATAGGCTTCCGTTGTCTGGACGTTGTCGGCGCAGCCTGCCGATCCAAAAACGCAGAGCGACGAAAATCCCGAGCCCTCCGGCGAAGGCTCTGCTTCCTTCAACCACACCGCCTGAACCTGCTTCTCCGACAGGCACGGATTGGTGGTCGCCCCGCAACCCGGCGTCACCCCGGGAGCAGTCGTAGCAGTGGCCAGCACTTCATCGCGTATGCGGTCATACTGGTTCTGCGTGTCTTTGGAAGTAAAGGGCGGGACGGTGCAGGTGTCCTTCGGCGCCTGCGTCGGGTCGATGTAGGCACACGCCGCTTCTCCAGGCTTTGCCCCGTTCAACACCGCCAGCCTCGGATTTACCAGTGCCGATCGCGATGGATCGGCCACATACTTCACGAAGCCGCCAAACTCCAGCGAAGTGTTCGAAAGCCCCACGGAGATGAATGCGATGGCGCCAGTCGGACTCGCGTTTCCATTGATGTCCAGCGGCTGAACCTGGCCTCCTCGTGTGATGCCTTCCTGATCATGATCCACGGGAGCCGAACTGCTGCTTTTCTCGTACAGGTTCCCCTCAAAGCCCATGTAAGTCTGGCCTGCGGTCATATCCATCAGCGGAATGTTGTGCGCCAGCGGCGCGTGCGAAACCAATACCAGGGTGGCTCCGGTATTCGTGATGCCATTCACGACATAAGTGCCCGTGATGAGAACCGCGCCATCGCCGACCAGGCCGTGAACCAGGCCGGTAGCGTCAACCGACGCTTTGGTCGCATCGGAAGAACTCCAACTGGTCTGGCTCGTCACATCTTGCCCCGCGTACGTGGCAGAGACCTGCAATGTGCCATTCAAGTACACCCAGGCGTTGGCGGGCGCGACCGTAAGAGGTCCTCCCCCTGCACCCTTGACCACGGCGAGTGCGATCTGCCCGGATTTCCCGCTGAAGGTCGCGGTAATCGTTACGCTGGAAACAGCCGAGACGCCGTCCACCACTCCCAGCGTTGAGACCGTGGCATCGGCGGTCGCACCGGAGGTCCAGGCCGCTTGTGAAGTTACGTCCTTGCTGGTGCCGTCGCTGTAATTGGCTTTCGCCGTCAGGGGAAGCATAAAACCGACATTCACCGACGAAGATGGTGCGGTGACCGCCACGGCGGTGAGCGTGACAGGAGGGGGCGGCGGAGTAGTCGTAGCCGAAGCGCCGCCTCCTCCACAAGCGGTCAGCGACAACGTCAGCAGGAGAAACAACGTCACGAAGCCAATCCGATGATTCATCAGTATCCTTCTCCACCCCGGGACTCGCGGAGCAAATAACGAACTCAGGAGACAATTGTGCCTAGGACGCCCCAAGCGTTTGCGCGCTAAGGATAGCAACCCCTCGGACACTTGGGAGTTGCGCATGCGGCCAGAAGATTCTGAGGTCCAAAGAGGGTCACTACTTCGCAAGGCGCGGGTGGGCTAAATACGCAACCGAAGCTCCCAGAGTTTACCCCAAATCGCCGCGCCAACCAAGCGTTCCCCGGAGTTTGGCAATGGATCGGCTGGAGGGACGAGGCATATGACTACAGAGTTGAGCATCACGAAGAACACTCGTCAACGCTGCCGACTTCAAACCAGCTTTTTCGCAATCGCACAGTACAAATCAATCGCATCAGCGAGCTGCTTCTTCTCGATGAACTCGCCTTCGGTATGAGCGACGTGAATCGATCCCGGACCAATCAGCAGCGGCTCCCCCCAGTTCGTTAGCTTGGGAATGTCAGTGGTGAATGCCGCGATCATCGTGGGGAACCCATCAACGGTGCGAAAGCGCAAGAAGGGAAGTTCGAGCGGGAATTCCACCTTGACCTCATCGCCCGCAGCCTCGAGAATCTGCCTCCGCAGATCTTGCGATGGACCAATCAAACGATAGAGCAAGTCAGCGTGAGCGTAATCCGGAATCACATTCGGCGCGCGTCCGCCCTCGATCAATCCAATGTTCAGCGTACACGGACCAATCTCAGCATCCGTTGGCAAAGGCATCGCGCGCAACCGCGTGAGCGCCTCAAGCAGTTTGTCGATTGCCGATTCGCCAAGCTCCGGATAAGCCGAATGCGCCATTCGCCCAGAAGCGGTAACTTCAACTCTAAGCGTCCCCTTCGAAGCAAGCGCGATTCGGTTTTCGGTAGGTTCACCATTCACCAGATATTTGCAACAGTGCGCGGACTGACTCAACGCATATTCGTTGGCCACTCTCGCGCCCAGGCTGTCGCGCTCTTCCCCCACCACGAACAGCAGCCCGACGAAAATCCCCTGCTGCTTCAATCGCTCGGAAGCCGCAATCTGTGCGGCGATAATGCCTTTTGCGTCGCATGAGCCGCGTCCATAAATGCGTCCTGCATCTTCGGAAGAAGGCATGAAAGGTGGAACGGTGTCGATGTGCGTTGAGAAAACCACCTCCGGACGCGCCTGTTCCGGCGATGTGGCGTAAATGTTGAAGCGATCGCCTTCTACGGGCATTCGCCTGGTCTGGTAGCCGACGCGGCAAAGTTCTCCATAAAGATAGTTTCCGACCGCAGCCTCGTTACCCGAAATGGATTCGATGTCGACCAGTTGGCGAGTGAGCGTGATAGCGTCCATGTGGGAAGAGAATAGCAGACGGAAACTGCCGCGGACTTCCTGTAATCTGATTGCTGTGCCCGAGACTTCAACCATCAAGTCGCTCTTTCTCGAGGGCCCAGCCGGAAGACTGGAAGCGCTGCTGAATGCGGGCGCCGAGAACACCACTCATGCAGCGGTAGTCTGCCATCCGCATCCGCTGTTTGGAGGGACGCTGCACAACAAGGTTGTATTCCACACGATGAAGGCACTGAACAGGTTTGGTTTTCCCGTACTGCGCTTTAACTTCCGCGGCGCCGGACTCAGCCATGGTGAACACGACCACGGCAACGGCGAAGTCGAAGATGTTCGCGCCGCTCTTGACTGGCTGGATGCGGAGTTTCATCTGCCTATAGTATTTGCGGGATTCTCTTTCGGCGCAGCGGTTGGCCTGCGAGCGGCCTGCGCGGATCCGCGAGTGAAAGCTGTGATTGGTGTTGGCGTTCCGGCAATTCCTGTAGCTCCCGACAGCGAAGCGCCACGCACCTACACATTCGATTTCCTACAAGGCTGCGTGAAGCCGAAGTTGTTTGTCAGCGGCGCGCGAGATCAGTTTGGTCCTCGGGCGAAGCTGGAAGCTCTGGTCGCCTCAGTACCGGAGCCGAAGAAGTTGGTTGTGATTGAAGGCGCGGATCATTTCTTCGAGGGACGCTTGCGCGAGCTGCGAGAGGCGATTGAAGGTTGGGTGCGGCAAGAAATCGTGCGAGAAGTGTCTTTATAATCCTGCCATGCTCGATGCCGACCGTGAATTGCAGTTTCGCCAGATGCGCGATACCGCTCGCGAAATCTTTCGTCATGCGCTGGCCGAAGCTTCTATCTCCAGGGCATTCGCGCGGCATGTGCATTCCGAGCGCGGCGTGTTGCGACTCCGCGAAGATCTTTACGATCTGCAGGCGTATTCGCGAGTCTTGGTAATCTCAATCGGCAAGGCCGGACACACGATGGCCGAGGCCCTGGCGCAGCAAGTTGGGGAGTCTTCGCTCGAAGGCATTGTGGCCAGTTCAGTCGAGCCGGCGGCACAAGTGCGCGGGTTCCGTTATTTTCGCGGCGGACATCCCACCCCCAACGCGGAATCCATTCGCGCGGCGACAGCGATTCGGAATGCGCTGGAAGCGCAAACCGCGACGTCGCTGGTCATCTTTCTGCTTAGCGGGGGGGGATCGTCGATTGTCGAGAAGCCGATCGATGAAGAGATTTCGCTGAACGATCTGATCACGACTTATCGTGCTCTTGTGCTTTCGGGCGCGCCCATCACCGAAATCAATGCGATCCGCAAGCATCTTTCCTCGGTCAAGGGCGGACGGCTGGCGCAGGCGGCGTTTCCAGCGCAACATGTCTCGCTGCTGGTTTCCGATGTTCCCGACAATACGCCCGATGCTCTGGCGTCCGGCCCGACCATGCCCGACTCAACCAGCGTGGAGGATTGTTACCGCATCGCGGAGAAGCATGACTTGTTGCCGCAGTTTCCGCCTTCCGCCCGCGAGTTGTTTGAACGCCACGCTCTGGAGGAGACGCCCAAGTCCGACGATCAGGCGTTTCACCGTTCGCGCTGGTGGACTGTTCTCTCGAACCAAACCGCAGTCGAACAAGCTAAGGCAGGGGCCGAGCGTGCTGGCTTTGCCGTGCATGTGGACAATTCATGTGATGATTGGGACTATGACCGTGCAGCCGACTATCTATTGAAGCACGTGCGCCGACTGCGAACAGAATCCGGGCGGGTGTGCATGATCTCCGGTGGGGAAATAACGGTGAAAGTGACAAACGGTGGCATAGGCGGACGGAACCAGCAGTTTGCGATGGCGTGTGCCGGGAAGATTGCTGGAGAGAACATTACGGTACTCAGCGCAGGAACGGACGGAGTGGATGGGAATAGTCCTGCAGCCGGCGCAGTGGCGGACGGAACCACAGTGATACGCGCTCAGGTCAGGGGATTGGACGTGCGGGGGGCGCTTGAGAGGTTCGATGCATATCCGCTCTTCAGTGCGCTGGGCGATGCGATCGAGACTGGCCCGACCGGCAACAACCTTCGGGACCTGCGGATTCTCCTGGCCTACTAGAACGAAAAGCGTTCGAACCGCAAAGGAGAATCTAAACTAGGAGTTTGAAAGTCATTAACCATGAGTGAACCCAGTCTCAGCGTCCGTCCCCGCACCCAACTAGCCGCAATTGCCGGGCTGCGCTGGCGGCTCTTCGTGAATGCGCTGCGCACCACGCGGGGCAAACTGGAGTTACTCTCGCAAATTCTCATAGGATTCGCATTCGCCATCGGCGGGCTTGGCGGCGCATTCGGCATGGGCATCGCCGCATCGATGATGATCTCGGCCGGCAAGCCGGAATTTTTGGCGCCGCTCTTGTGGTTCGTATTTATCTTCTGGCAAGTCTTCCCCATCATGGCGACTGCCTTCGCCAACAATTCAGACGCCTCCGACCTCCTGCGCTTTCCTCTCAGCTACCGCTCGTATTTTCTGGTGCGGTTGGCTTACGGTGCCTTCGATCCAGCAACCGCGATCGGATGTCTGTGGTCATTCGGGATTCTGCTAGGCGTGGAATTCGCGAAACCAGCGTTGCTGCCTTGGACGCTGCTGGTCGTGTTGGCGTTCGCCCTCTTCAATCTACTTTTCATGCAAATGCTATTCGCCTGGATGGAGCGGTGGCTGGCGCAGCGCCGCACGCGGGAACTCATGGGCATTCTGTTTGTTCTACTGATGCTGAGTTTTCAATTGATCGGTCCTCTGGCGGGGCGTTTCGGAAGGAGATCCTCCCGGCCGGATGTGCACCGATACGTCGAAATTCTTGCTCCAGTGCAGCGAATCCTTCCCCCGGGCCTTGCTGCAGATGCCATTGCGCAAGCCGTATATCCGCGATCCATGCTGGCCTTCAGCTCATTCGCACTGCTGTGCGCCTTTGCGCTCGTCATTGGTTACTGGCTGCATGTGCGGCTCCTGGCCCAGTATCGCGGCGAGAGCTTGAGGGAAACAGCAGCATCCGCGATGCCAAAGGATCGGTCGCTGCGCCTGGGCTGGCGTCTTCCTGGATTTTCGGTCCCGGTGGCCACCGTCTTCGAAAAAGAAATCCGCTATCTCCTCCGCAGCGGCCCCATGCTGCTCACATTGATCATGCCGATTTTTGTGCTGATCCTCCTGCGATTCGGGGCTCTGAATGCCGCCCGGCAATCCGGCGCCGCCTTCACACGTGTACCCGATCTGGCGTTTCCCGCCGCTGCCGCATACACGCTTCTGATGTTGACGAATCTGGTTTGCAACAGCTTTGGCGGGGACGCGGCCGGCATCCAATTCTTTTTCGCGTCCCCGGTTAGCTTCCGTGAAATTGTGCTGGCCAAGAATCTCACGCATGCCGGCATTCTGGCCGTGGAGGCGACTGTCGCGTGGATCGCGGTCACCTTTCTCTACGGTCCGCCCGCACTCGCGGTCACCATCGCTACCCTGGCTGGTCTGTTATTTGCTGCGCCGCTGAATTTTTCTACAGGTAACTTGCTTTCGATCTACGCGCCTAAGAAGGTGGACTATTCCTCCTTCAGACAGCAGAGACCCTCGCAGACGAGTGTGCTGATCAGCCTGGGAGTGCAACTCTTCGTCGTGGGCGTGGGTGCCTTCGTTTTCTGGATCGCGCGGCACTACGGGAACTTCTGGATTGCGACGCTGATCCTGCTGGTGCTGGCCGGAGTCTCGCTCACGGCTTACCTGATGATTCTCAACCGTATGGACGGTTTGGCGCTGGAGAGACAGGAAACGCTGATTGCGGAACTCTGCCGGGCGTAGACATTCCAGGACTTGAAGCTATACAGAGAGTTGCACAAACGGGCACTCGCGACCTAGAATGCCTTGCTCGCTCGCGAGCCATCCGTTTCTCACCCTGGAGGCAACATGAAAACAAGAACAGTCGTATTGGCGTTCGTAACGCTCTTTGTCGGTGCAACGATGTGCTTCGCCGCCGCAAACCCAACCTTGGGGACCTGGAAACTCAACGAAGCCAAGTCGAAGATAGGTCCGGGGATGCCGAAGAATCTCACCGTCGTGTATGCGGCCGCCGGCGACGACATTAAAGGCACGATCGATGGTGTCGACGGTATGGGGAAGCCCACGCATAACGAGTGGACGGGCAAGTTCGATGGCAAAGATTATCCGGTCATGGGCGATCCGACTTCAGACACCCGGGCGATCAAGCAGATCGACGACCATCACTTCGAGTTGACGGTCAAAAAAGGCGGCAAGGTTACGATGAGTGGTAAGGCCGTGATCTCCGCGGACGGCAAGACCCGCACAGTCACTGTGAGCGGAACCGATGCGATGGGGAAAGAGGTCGAGGGCACTTCCGTCTACGACAAGCAGTAGGTGATTCGTCCTAGCGCGACATAGAAGCCCTTCCGCAGAATCTTACGGGCGGAGGGGCTTTTGTCCGGAGTTGTCAGCGCGACATCGGGTGGCTTTCACTTTTTTTCTGGATTCGCCACAAACCGGTATCCCACTCCGCGCACGGTAAGCAGGTGTCGAGGTTGCGCGGGATCGTCTTCGATGTAACGCCGCAGCCGAACCATAAAGTTGTCGATGGCGCGGGTGTCGGTGTCTTCATGCAGTCCCCAGACTTCTTCGAGAATCTGCTTGCGGGAAACCACGCGCCCATCGCTGCGTACCAGGTGGCGCAGCAGTTCCGATTCCATCAGCGTCAAGTGAATCACATTGTCGGCGGTGCGCAACTCGAGGCTGCCGAAGTCGATAGTTTTGCCATCGAAGGAAAAAGTTCCAAAGTCACCGACTCTGCGCGGATCGGATTCAGTCTCAGATGCCGTTTTCTCCACCGGCTGCCCGGTTCGCATCCACTGGCTGCGCCGCAGCAGTCCCTGCAGGCGCGCTAGAAGGATCGAAAGATCGAAAGGCTTGGGCAAATAATCATCGGCTCCGGCAGCGAAGCCTTTCAGCACATCTTCGGGACGGCTCCGTGCCGTCAGCATTAGCACCGGCACATAATTTCGCGCCGCGCGTAATTCCGAAACCACGCTGAAACCATCCTTGCCGGGTAGCATGATGTCGAGCACGATGGCGTCGAAGTTTTCTTTTTTGCTGAGCAAACGATCCGTGGCGGCTTCTCCATCTCCCACCACTTCGGCGGAATAACCCTCGGCCTCCAGATTGAAACGTAACCCCTGCGCCAGATGAGCTTCATCTTCCACCACGAGAACCCTGCTCATGCAATCGACCTCGGCAGTTCCATCGTAATGGTGGTTCCCCGGCCCTCGCCGGCGCTCTCGGCGAACACTCTGCCGCCATGCTTTTGCGCAATCGATTTCACGATGAACAGGCCCAGCCCGGTTCCCTTCACGTGCGCCCGTGAGCGGTCAGTGACACGGTAGAAGCGCTTGAAAATGGTTTTCAGATCATCGGCAGGAATTCCGACTCCCCGATCCTGCACGCTGAGCAGGATGCGTTTTTCGTCAGGCATATTCAGGCGCACGCGCACATCCACCGCCTCGCCGGAATACTTGATGGCGTTATCGAGGACGTTAAACACCGCGGTGCGGAGATCTTCATCACTGCCCAGCACGCGAATCGCTGATGCATTAGTCGACTCCTCCTCGTAGCGAATCGCTTCCAGCGGAAGATGATGGCGGGTCCGGGCGGCGTCCATGCACTCGCGCACCAATTGGCGGAAGTCGACAGGCGACTTCTCGCGTCCCGCTCTCTTGTCCCCGGCACGCCCGGCGCGCAGCACCTGTTCCACGGTCTCGGTCAGGCGGTCGGTATCGCTTAGCATAACGCGGTAAAACTCATGCTTCTGGATTTCCGGGAGGTCGCGGCGCTGTAGGGTCTCCAGATGCAAGCGTATGGAGGCAACCGGCGTTTTTAGTTCGTGGGTAACGGCATTGATGAAGCTGTCGTGCTGCTCGCTGCGGCGAAGCTCACGTACCAGGAAGCTGGTATTCACGATCATGCCCGCGATGATCATGGCGAAGAAAATTACACCGAAGAACAGCAGCACTCCCTCGCGCCAGTTGAGGATAATCCATCCAACATTGAGCGCAACCGCCAGCGCTACCAGGGTTACCCCCAGGAAAACGAAGAAGACGATAGTTCCGCGGCGGCTCGTGATGCGCATGGAAGCTCAGCCCGATTTTACCGCGTTCACGGCCGAGGGCGACTAAAACAGTGAAGAGTTGGGCACCGGGAGGCTCGCGTCGAAGCAGGCTGCGATTGAGCGTTGTTGGCGATATTGCGACAGCTATCCTTCGTGGTGCTAGTCTCTAGATGTAGACTTCGATTTAGCCTTCACACATGAACTTGTGGAAGTCACGAACATGATGATGTGTTTGTCGAGGATTTAGCCTGCGAATGGCTACGAAACGTTCATCTCAGCTTACGGACGCAATGCGCAAACAACGCTTCGTTCGACTTTCGCGCCGATTTGAGGACTCGGCGGTTCGCGGCTATGTACTTGACGTAGGCCCGCAGTTTTTTCTTCTCGCTCTTGTTAGCGATCGTATTTGGTTTGATGGCTTTGAGTGCTTTCGCATCAGCGACATAAGACACATGGAGCCGGACCTGTATGCGACATTTGCGGAGGCGGCCCTAAAGGAGCGCGGCGAACGGAGACCGAAGAAGCTGCGTGTTAGCGTTGCCAGCGTTGAGGAACTTCTGCTGTCTGCTAGCGCGGCATTCCCGTTGGTGACGATCCATCGCGAAAAGGTCGATCCTGATGCCTGCTGGATCGGCCGCGTGCTCGGCGTCGATCGCGGCTGCGTGTCGCTACTGGAGATTGACCCTCAAGCAACTTGGGAGGAAGCGCCGACCGACTACCGACTGAGCGAGATTACCCGCGTGAACTTCGGCGGCGACTACGAGAACGCCCTGCATTTAGTGGGCGGCCCCCCTCCGTCGTAAGCTCTGGCCACAGTCCCAACATTATCCCGGTAAAGCACTTGGGGCAGCTTCTGTAATTAGGCGATTACACCAATGGCCCTTTTATAGACGCGTGCGAGACGGGTCCAGTATCCATTAAAAAGAAAAACCCGCCGGAAAGGCGGGTTCTCATCCAAAAACACAGAGTGCAATCTCTTGCGCTTAGTCGCCCGCCGCCGCGCCTTCGGCCAGACTGGCAGAAATCAGTCGTCCATTTGGTGCAGCCACCAACCCGTTCTCCAGGTCTGCCAGCTTCACGCGCTTGATATCCCAGGCCAGCCCGAGCGTCTTCAGGGCCCAGATGCCGTACCAGTTCACATCGACCTCATACCATCTGAAACCGTGCTGCGCAGCCGTTGGATGCGCGTGATGATTATTGTGCCAGCCTTCGCCGAAGGTCAGCAACGCCACCCACCAGCTATTGGTGGAAAGATCGCGCGTGGCAAAGCGCCGCGTGCCCCAGGAGTGCGTCGCCGAATTCACCAGCCAGGTCGCATGCAGGCCGACTACGGTCCGCATGAAGATTCCCCACATCAGAAATGGAACTCCGCCGACGGCGAGCAGGATCACACCCAGCACAATCATGGGTACATAGTGATACTTCGTGATCCAGACGTGGAATTTGTCTTTGGCGAGGTCGGGGACGTAGCGGGCCAGCGTGGTCGTGTCATGGTGCATGGACTTGCCCATCAGAATCCAGCCCATGTGCGCCCACCACTTGCCGTCGATGGGCGAATGCGGGTCGCCATCTTCGTCCGAATATTGATGATGAATGCGGTGCGTGGCCACCCAGAAAATCGGCCCGCCTTCGAGGGCGAGCGTGGCGCAGACGGTCAGGAAATACTCAACCCACTTCGGAGTCTTGTATCCGCGGTGCGTGAGCAGGCGATGATAGCTCATGCCGATGCCCAGGCTGCCCGAAACCCACCACAAGAACATGGCGACAAACAACGCCTTCCATGTGAAGAAGAAAAGCGCCGCGATGGCTCCCACGTGAAACAGCGCCATGAATACCGCGGTCACCCAGTTAATTTCACCGTTTGCTGCTTGTCGTTTTTCCAGGCTTTCCAGTTCTATTTCCACGAGGATCCCCATTAGGCTGGTTTTGAGTCCGCTACCGCTCTATCTAACGTATCAAGGGACTGAGCGAACCACTGTAATACTTGTGTAATAGCGGCATTAAAAGGAGTTACGGAAGTACTGGGATGGGACGACAACAAAAATGGGCGCGGCCAAAGCCGCGCCCTCGAACCAACCCCAAGCCGATTTCGCCCTTACGCTCAGGCGCTTTTCGGCATCTGCTTCATCATCTCGTTCATGCCTTGCTCCATTTGCTCCGGCGACAGATCAGCCTTGTGGGTCGCGATGGACCACTTGTGCCCGAAGGGATCCGCCAGTTTGCCGTAGCGGTCGCCCCAGAACATGTCACCGACCGGCATCTCCACTTTCGCCCCCGCTTTCACCGCGCGATCGAATGCCGAGTCCACATCTTCGACATAGATGTGAAGTCCCAGACCGGCGCCGCCAGTAGACTGAGGGGACAATGCTCCAAATTGCGGCTGCTCGTCAGCCAACATTACGATGGAATCGCCGATTTTCAGCTCGGCATGCATGACCTTGCCGTCGGGTCCTTTCATCGTGCCTCTTTCCACCGCGCCAAATGCTTGTTTATAGAACTCGATGGCGCGAGCAGCGTCGCGAACCGTCATGTAGGGTGTCAGCGTGTGGTAGCCCTCAGGAATCGCTTTAACAGTCATGGTGCTCTCCTCGTGGGAAAATTCCAGCGGCACGAAGTTTACACCAGGAAGTGCGAATGGATTGTCAAAAGAGTGTTACAGCGGGAGGCTCATAACAAACAACTGTCAGCGTGCGGATGGGGGACGGTCAGAAGAATCTGGTGACACCTTCTTCCAGCACCACGACACGGTCCTCGATCCCAGCCTCGCGCGCTTCCCGCTCCAGCAGTTGCAACGGTTCGTCCACAGGCTCGTGCGACAGCCGGAAGGTTCCATAGTGCATGGGCACCATCCAGCGCGATTTCAGGTCGAGGAAGGCGCGGGTAGCGTCGGCCGGATTGGTGTGCACGTTGCGGAAAGACGCGGGATTGTAGGCGCCAATGGGAAGCAGCGCCAGCTCCGGAGACAGACGCCGTCCGATTTCGCGAAAGCCCGCAAAGTAAGCCGTGTCTCCCGCGTGATAGACCGAGTGTTTCCCGGCCCGCAGTACATAGCCGCCATAGCCACGATGCGAATCCTTTAGGATGCGCGCGCCCCAGTGTCGTGAAGGAACATGCGTCACCGACAAGCCGCCATGCCGCGAACTGTTCCACCAGTCGAGCTCTATAATCTCGGAGAAGCCCAGATCGGAGACCAGGTCCGTTACATGGCTTGGGATGATGATAGCCGGGGCAGTTCCGCGGATGCGCAAATTGTTCTGCACGATCGCCCGCAATGAGGGCCGATGCAGGTGATCGAAGTGGGCGTGCGTCACCAGCACCAGATCGATGGCCGGCAGATCCCGCACTCGCAGCCCCGGACGCCGCAACCGCTTCAGCACAAAAAGCCAGCGCGCGAAGTTGGGATCGATCACCACGCTCTGCCCGGCCATCTGCACGAAGAAACTGGAATGCCCGATGAACGTAACCCCCAGCTCGCCGTTGGAGGCGAGACGCGGTTTATGGGTCTCGCCGCAAAGTGGAGTTACCGCGGAATGCCGCACCAGTCGACCGAACTGCGACGCCCGTTTGCGAAGGGCCGGATTGCGAAGCGTTGCCTTGATCATCCTATGATGCCCATTCTATGAGGCCATCCCAAAAGCCCTGACATATTGGATGAATGCTGCCAGCCATGGGCGCTATTTTAGTTCAAGCCAGTACATGAGGCGCATAATTCCAGCAGTTACCACATTTGCAATTTCGATTCCGCGGGCCGGACAAACAACAGGACACGATTAGAGCCGTCGAATAAGCGCCAGCATAAGATTCTTGCATAGGACGACCATCAGCCATTTCCCCCGGCCTTGCTTGACCTTGATCCGGTCACTCATATCTAATCCGAAAAGTCCTTTCTCACCAGGAGAATTTCAGAAATGCGCGTTGCTTTCTTGGGTTTGGGAATTATGGGGCATGCCATGGCCACCAATCTGGCCAAGGCCGGCCATGAGCTCACGGTTTGGAACCGCACTCCGGGCAAAATGGTGGAGGGTGCGGGCATCGCGCCCACTCCGGTCGCGGCTGCACAGGGCGCAGAAGTTGTCTGGCTGTGCGTTTCCGATACCGCTGCCGTCGAGCAAATATTGTTTGGCTCCGAGGGCGTGGAGCCGTCACTCGCCGAGGGCACGATCATCGTCGATTCCAGCACCATTTCACCATCTGCCACAGTGAAGTTTGCCGAGCGCGTTCGCGCTAAAGGAGTTGCCTACGTCGACGCTCCCATGACCGGATCGAAGATCGGCGCTGGGAATGGAACGCTCATCTTCATGGTCGGAGGCGACGAAGCAACCATCGACCGGCTCAATCCCCTATTTGCGGCCATGGGCAAAAAAATATTCCGCATGGGCGAGACCGGCAAGGGCCAGGCTACGAAGCTGGCAATGAATCTGCAGATTGCCCTCATCTTCGAGGGCTTCGCCGAAGCGCTTACTCTCGCTACCAAACTCGGCGTGGACCCCAAGCAACTAGTCTCGCTGATCGAAGCCACTATGGTGCGTTCCGGCGTCGTGGAGTACAAGGCGCCATTCGTATTGCAGCGTGACTTCACTCCCAATTTTCCCTTGCGCCTCATGCACAAGGACATCCTGCTCACCCTTGAAGCCGCGAAAGAAGCTCGCGTGAAGTTACCCGCCCTCGAAACCGTGGAAGAGATCTACGAGATGGCCACCGAAGACGGCCATCGCGACCTCGACTACGCGGCGACACTCACGTTGTTAGAAAAATGGGCGGGCGTGCAGGTAAAAAGCGAAGCGGCCTAGTGCAGGAGATTCTGTAGCCGCGCCTCTCCTACCCCAACCACGAAAGTTCCTGGTCTGCGTGGCGTGGGCCGCCTACGGTGCGCAAGAAAATCTGTTCAAGGGTCATCTTTTCGCCGGATGGCCCCGAACCTTCACCCGAGCCATCACCCGATACAGCGGGTGTCTGCGCCTCAACACCGGCGCGCAGTTCCTCGAGAGATCCCTGCGCAACCAGCCGGCCCCGGTGAATGATGGCTACATGGCTGCACAGCCGCTCCACGATTTCGAGAACATGCGATGTCAGAAAAATCGTGGCCCCGCGGGCGATCATGCCTTGCAACATCGCCTTCAGCGTTCCGGCGGCGATGGCATCCACGCCTTCGAAGGGCTCGTCAAGGAATAACACCTTCGGACCATGAATCACGGCCGCCGCCATCGCCAGTTTCTTCTGCATGCCGTGCGAGTAGTCGGTGACCAGCTTCTTGGGCTGATCGGCGAGCTGCATGAAGTCGAGGAGTTCCGCAGCGCGCTTGGCCGCGGTTTCGCGCTCCAGTCCGTACATGCGTCCTGCAAAGTTCAGGAACTCAGATCCTGTAAGCCGCCCGAACAGCGCCATGCCTTCGGGGACAACGCCGATTTGCCGCTTCACTTCTACCGGATTCTTCTGCAGATCGAGGCCGAGGATTTCGATCCGCCCCGAACTGGGCGCCAGCAGCCCGGTGAGCATCTTGATGGTGGTCGATTTTCCCGCGCCATTGGGACCGAGAAAGCCGAAAAACTGTCCCGGCGCCACGCGCAGATCGATGTTGTCGACGGCCAGTAATTCTCCGAAGCGGCGGGTCAGGCCTTGCGTAGAGATGGTGGGAGCGAGATCCATCAAGCTTCTGAATCTAGCATACCCACGCCTGCCGCGTTCTATTGTTTGTCTTTCGCGGGCGCTTCTTTCTTCTCCGCTGGCTTTTTCTGCATGTCTTCGGTCCATGGTGGAGTGATGTTCACGAATCTCGCATAGGCAATCGACTGCCCCAGGTGCTCGGCAGCATGTCGCACTACGAAAAGCAGAATGCCGCGTTCGGTATTCTTGCCACCAAACCAATCCAGGCTCTTGTCCAGATCGGCATCTGGCATTGCCGTAATTGCCTTTTTGGCGTGAGCGAAAGAGTCTTTCAGCGTGGCGATAACCTTAGGTTTGTCAGTAGTCGATTTTTCAAATCCCTTGACATCGAACCCCGCAGGCGGAGGCGTGCCCACAAGTTTGTATAGGTTATAGTTGGCCGCAGCGACGTGGAGAAACACTTCGGCGAAGGAACGCACGTCGGGCGCGGGCCGCCACGAATATTTCGCCGCGGGGATAGCCTCGGCGAGGCGGGTGAACTTGTCTTCCTGGATCATCACTTCCGCCAACACCTCAGCGCGATAGCCCGCTACCCCGGGAGTGCCGTCTTTGTAGGGATTGACCTGGGC
>Ga0209131_1001689_pt1 | contig 15250 bp, 16 predicted proteins | sample GraSoi_2013_40cm_FD_185826 | JGI IMG/M metagenome (GOLD analysis project Ga0209131, IMG submission 185826) | Grasslands soil microbial communities from the Angelo Coastal Reserve, California, USA - Sample 9_17_2013_40cm (SPAdes) (version 2) | ecosystem: Environmental > Terrestrial > Soil >...
AAAAAGAGACAGTCACCTTAAAGGTGACTGTCTCTTGATTTGTTAACTACCTCGTCCGGCGTTCTCGGGTATGGGAATCGGCTGTTGATTCTCCCAGCCGTTCTTGCGAAGATATTGTTCGAAATTGAGCAGGCCCGGGTGAAGTTTGCGAAGCGCAGCGATATCCGCATCATAGCCTTCGCTGTTGAAGAAGTTGAAGGCAGCCTTGGCTTCTTCTTCAGGTGCCCAGCTTTGTCCGGATGGCGCGGCAAGAGTCACGGGGCGGCCAATTACTTTACTAAAAACTTCTGCTGTTTGAGCTTCCGTTAATTCATCGCCAGCGAGTTCAATGGTTTTGCCGAGATATGACTTTTTATCTGCAAAGGCCAGCGCAACAAAGACCGCAATATCTTCCACAGCGATTGTTTGCAGGCCTTTTTCAGGTCGCAAGCCCATAGTGGTGTAGGTGCCACTCAATATATAGGCGCGTCTCCAATTGTTATTGTCCATAAATGCCACCGGACGCAAAATTGTGTATGGCATGTCAAGCGTGTGGATATATTGCTCGATGATCCACTTGCTGTCAAAGTGTTTTTGTCCCATACCGCGATGAGCAGAACCAACCGAAGAATAAACGAGATGTTGAACGCCCGCAGCTTTGGCTGCATCAGCAACGTTCTTACCCTGTTTGATTTCGCCTTCATATTGAACATTGGGTAACCAGTAATTCTGCACACTAAAGACACCATACACGCCCTTGAATGCTGCATCGAGTTCGGCACGGTTATCCATGTCACCAGCGACGATCTCAGCGCCGAGAGTTCTCAATTCCTGCGCGGCTGGCTTATTAACATCGCGAGTCAAGGCCCGCACCTGCCAGCCTTCAGCTAAAAGTTTTCGTGCCACGGCTCCACCCTGTTGTCCGGTTGCGCCGGTTACTGCGATTATTTTGTTGTTCATTTTATACCTCTATAGTTTTTAATTTTTGTTTTTGTGCGATCTGATAACTGTCATTTAGCAGAATGATCGCTTGCTCTACTACATCTTCATCCTGCCGCAGATAAAAACTTACCCAGCCCGTCTCAGGCAAAATATGATGAGGTTGTGCGCGCTATTTACACTCATTTTTATCCCTTGCCTTTGCCCAATTTCTTGCACAACTCACCCAGAGTCAGCTGTTCACTTGCAGAAAGGACACTGAACTCATCGACGAGTGCGTCAATGTGACTTGGAAGAACTGCCTCCAACTTGCCTGTGCCTGCCTCTGTCAAATGGACATGGATTACCCTGCGGTCTTTCGCGTTGCGTTCGCGTTTGACCAGCCCGTCGCGCTCAAGGTTGTCTATGACCGTCGTTATATTGCTTCCGCTCTTGAGCACTTTTGTGCTTACTTCACCCTGTGTCATCGAGCCGAGATGGTACAAAGCCTCCAGCACAGCGAACTGCGAGGGTGTGAGTTCATCAAGTGTGTTCCGCTCGGTAAGGCGCGTATAAAGCGAATTTGTACAGCGGGTCAACTTGATGAAGGTATTCAATGTGCGCATTTCTACGCGGTTCCCAGAATAATGGGTCGGCATATCAAATTTCCTTTGACGTCAGATAGTCTGATGTCAAAATATTATCGCATGAAAAATGAGTTGTCAAGCAAGAATCCCCTATCCTTTCGGCTAGTTTGAGGTGTTCATCATAAGGTAGAACGCAAAAGGGCAGACGCATTGTCTGCCCTTTTGCGTTGTTGCTATTTCGTGGCTTACTTCCAGTCGCTTAATTGGTCTTCAAGTATTTCATTTTTTGTTTTTTTACTTTGTTATGCAAGAGGCGTTCAACGGTTTGCGTTACTATTTTCTTACCACCGGGATTTGCAAATTAGTGAGTCTGGTTTCTTCCGTGTCAAATCCACGCCTATCTACATTTCTTGCACCGCAAAGGAGATCCACGAAGGGGTTTTGCGGGCTCGTCGCTCAATAATATTATACAACCCTTGTCAACGCTTTTAAGCAACTTTTTAAAAGTGGGAGCGAGCGTTGCTGCCTTTTCGCACCCTTCCATCCATTGATATTCAATTTTCTTCGCGCCCTCGACCTCCCCTTTCATCTGTGTACTCGGTGTTAGGCGCCCGCATTGTCTTCGGGTATCTCAACTAGCGTACCAACTTCCCTCCAAATAAGAATACTTGCAATCGCTCCTCCAAGAACAAAGCCCAACACAGTTCTCACGCTGAAAGCAATTGCTCCTGCGATACCCCAAGCAAAGGTATTCGTCAGAATCACCGACACTGGGAAAGTTTGATTCTTTGGTTGATGATAGTTTTGCAAAACTGAAGATATTAAACCTGCCCCCAAGCCAAACCCTAGCCCAACTAAAATATTCAGCAAGTTGATAAATATAAACAAGCCATCCCAAAGGGCAGGTGTTTGGTGAAACATCGGAACAAGAATAATAATGCTTGAAACAAAACCGCCCAAGATACATCCTGTAGCTCCGAGTATCACCCAACGACTCGTGATCTTTCGGACGTTGCGCAGCAAAGATTGTTGTGCCAGCAAAAGCACGATTCCTCCCGTTAAACCTGTGGCGGCGCCAGTTACCAAGATTACAAACTGACTCGCATCATGTTGCAGAAAGTCTAAGTACCCTGGTGCACCATAGCCAGACGAGAAAATGACACCCGTAAAGAAACAACCTGGAAGGTCGGCCGGATTGTTTAAACTAATGCACGAAATTGCTACTGTGACGCCGCCACTTAGTACCATGCCAACAAAAGCTCCTACCAAGTGTAAAGAAAACCATCGTAGCCACTGGCCAGCGAAGGGAGTTTGTCGATTCAACCTGGTAGGGACAATTTGCTGCATATGGCAGAATGTTATTTTGAGCGCCCAACTATGGTTTATGCAGCGCGCTGTATAACATGCTATATATGCCTATTATAAGGCACGCTTCTCCCGCAAAGACGTTATTTCTTCAACTGAATACTTCAACAAACTCGTAAGTACTTCTTCGGTATGCTCTCCCAGCATCGGCGGCGGCTTTTGAATCTCAGCCGGGGTTTCTGAAAATTTATAAGGGAAGCCGGGCAGCTTCACAGTCCCGGCAGAGGCGTGGACTGATTCCAGGATCATCTCGCGCGCTTGTGCCTGAGGGTGGGCAAAGACTTCCGGGATCGAATTGATCCGTCCGCAAGGGATGCCAAGCTTTGTAAGGTCTGCGAGCCAGTCGTCCACATCGCGCTCTGAAAAGATTCGATTCAGTTCCGCGACAAGCACATCCCTATTAGTGACACGATCACGATTGGCCGCAAAACGCGTGTCGGTTTTCAGATCGGGACGGGCAAGCGCATCACATAACTGTCCCCATTGTTTTTCATTCGCAACGCCGATGATGAACCAGCCATCGCGGGCAGAAAATGCATCATAAGGGACAAGGTTTGGATGTGCGTTGCCCAAACGGCGCGGCGGCTTGCCTCCAACCAAATAATTGGATGCGACGTTCGTTAGCAGCGCGACATGTGTGTCGAAGAGAGAGATATCCACGAGTTGGCCTTGGCCGCTGAGGTCGCGAGCGCGCAATGCCGCTAGGATCGCGGTGGCGGCAAACATACCGGATGTAATGTCAATGATCGGAATACCAGCACGGGATGGCGGCCCATCGACTGGCCCGGTAATGCTCATCATGCCGGCTTCGCCTTGTATCACAGCGTCGTATCCAGGATGATCGGCATAAGGACCCGTGCGTCCATAACCGCTTACGGAACAATAGATCAGTCTCGGATAGAGTTTATGTAGTTTAGGATAACCCAAACCCAGTTTATCCAAATCGCCAGTGCGATAATTTTCAACCAGTACATCGGAGAGGCCGGCGAGTTTTCGTAAAATCTCCTGCCCCTCTTTGCTTTGGATATTCACAGTGATACTGCGTTTGTTGCGGTTGGCCGCGATGAAGTAAGCTGATTCGCCGGGGTAGGGGCCATATGGCTTGCCTACAAACGGAGGCCCCCATCCGCGGGTTTCATCTCCGCTGCCGGGCCGTTCCACTTTAATCACATCTGCGCCCAAATCTCCCAACATCATGGTGCAATACGGGCCGGCCAAGGCACGAGTGATATCTAAAATCCGAATGTTATGGAGAGGTTGCATGATCTCTTGAGATTTACTTTGCGAACTCTTTGATCACGCGCGCCATATGCTTGGCGTGTTTTAAATACAGATCGAGGCGAATGTTTTCATTGGGGGCATGCGCTTTTGTATCCGGATAGCCGAGTCCCATGGTTGCGACGGGTAAATGCAGGTCGTGCACAAACGGATAGCTCGGGCCAGATCCGCCAACCATCGGCACAATCTCCATCGGCGCTTCATAAATTTCCTCCGACGTATCCACAACGATCTTGATGAATGGATCATCCGGGTCTGTACGTGCGGCAGATTCGCCGCCCAAATAAGTGATGTCCACATCTTTGAAGCCTTCGGCATCAAGATGGGCGCGCAGTTTCTTTAAGATGTCTTCGGGCTTTTGATCGGGCACGAGTCGGAAATCCACTTTGGCCGAAGCGCGTGCAGGTTGCACGGTCTTTGAGCCGGGGCCTTGATATCCGCTCGTGAGTCCGCAGATCGTGCAAGTAGGCGTGAAGACCTCTTCCATTTTGAGATCGGTGCCGCCCTTCAACCCTTTGATGAACTCCTTGACCCCATATTGTCTTTTATATTCTTCGGCCACTTCAGGGAGCTTCATCATCAACTCGCGATCGCGTACTGACGGAGGTTTGACATCATCGTAAAAACCGGGGATGCGGATCCGTTCATCCGGACCTTTGAGGCTGCTCAATGCCCAAGTAAGTCGCCATGCTGCGTTGGGGAAGATACTGCCACCCAGCCCCGAATGGACATCGGTACCGAGCGACTCAACTGACAGCTCGACATAACAGATGCCGCGCAAACCAAGATATTGCATCGGCATGTCGCGATGATCGACTCCGCCGAACTCCCAGATGCACGCATCGGCTTTTAATTTATCCATGTGATCTCTTACGAAATCATGCAAATGGACGCTCGCTGTTTCCTCTTCGCCTTCGACAATGAATTTGATATTGCATGGAAGTTCGCCTTCCTCTTTGAGGATCGCGTCGATCGCGAACAGACGCGATGTGAGATGACTCTTGTCATCGCTTACGCCGCGGCCGTACATTTTTCCGTTTCGCACCTCAGGCTCAAATGGGGGAGATTCCCATAAGTCCAATGGTTCAGGAGGCTGCACATCGTAATGATTGTAGATCAGCAATGTCTTATTACCTTTGCCTTTTCGTTCTGCGAATACAACGGGCGCGCCGTCGGTAGACATGACCTCGGCTTTGAAACCGCGCTTCTCAAGCATCTGTTTTACAAGTTGCGAGCATTCTTTCAATCCGATGTTTTGCGCGCTGATGCTTGGCTGCGAAACATATCGTTTGAGTTCGTCGAGGCTTTGATCCATATTTTTCTCGAGATACGCATCTATCTTATTGAAGTCGCTCATGATTTACTCCTTTTATTCTTTTGGAGTCCAACGGCTAAGTGCCACGAAGTGGCATGCTGTTAGACTCCAAAATTAAAACAACTTTGCGATCCAATCGATTGAGTATGCACCTGCAAAGGCGAAGATGCTCATTTTAATCAGCTGTCCGATCCAACAAAAAAGCAGAAACTTCCAAAGTGGAATCTTTGTCGCGCCGGCGGCAATGCCGGCCAGGTCAAAGAATGGATTGGGAATAGCAGCGAGCACTAGAATCGTCCACGCGCCATATTTTTGGACCCACGGCAAAAAGCGGTTGTAGATTTTTGCATTTTCTACAACGGCCTGTCCGCTGAAACCCGCGAGATAACCTGTGAGTTCGCCCAGTGCGCCTCCTGTCCCTGCGGCAAGGGCGACCCCGAGTGGATTGAATATGCTTCCCATCGCAAAGACGATCGCTACGCCGGGTGCGGGCAAAAAGACGGTGGCATTTGCCATCAATGCGATCAGAAAGATGCCCGGGTATCCATAGGCTGCAAATTGTTTCACTTGATTCCGAATACTAAAGATGTAAATAGTAATCGCGATGACAGCCAGGAAGGCAAGGATGCGCAGGAATATCGTAGCGGCGCTTGAACTTTCAGGCGTTTGAATTTCAGAACGCTGTATATTTATTCCAATAGATTTGTTTTTCTTATATGCCCTGGCGTTGGAACCTTTCCGCTTGCTCTGAGCGGGCCCTTTAACGCTTCGGCGATTAACTTTCTTCGATGGTGACACTAATGATCTTCACTGCGGGGGCATTGGGGTTACCCGGATCACGCGCCGGGATAGACATAAGCACATCCATTCCTTCCACGATCTGGCCAAAAACCGTGTGCTTATTGTTCAAATGCGGAGTCGGGCCATGCGTGATAAAGAACTGTGAGCCGTTTGTGCCGGGTCCCGCGTTTGCCATGGAAAGTACACCTTGTTTATCGTGCTTCAGGCTTGGATGAAATTCATCTTCAAACTTATAGCCTGGGCCACCGCGTCCGGTGCCGGTCGGGTCACCACCTTGTACCATGAAATCATCGATCACGCGGTGAAAGATGACGCCGTCGTAATATCCTTCGCGTGAAAGAAATACAAAATTATTTACCGTGTTGGGGGCTTTGTCAGCGAATAGCTCGATCACCATCGTGCCTTTATCTGTCTCCATGCGTGCCTGGTATTTTTTCTTTGGGTCGATCTGCATTGCGGGTGGGGTATTCCATTGTTTTGCCATTTAATTCTCCTTTTATTTCAATAGTGTTTCTATCCTTGCAACAACCATATCCAGTGCGGCGGTGTTAAATCCGCCTTCCGGGATGATCACATCTGCATAACGTTTGGAAGGTTCAACGAATTCCAAATGCATCGGCCGAACGGTGGATTGATATTGCTTGATGACCGATTCTGTTGTACGCCCTCGTTCGGTGATGTCGCGGTGCAGACGTCGAATGAAACGGATGTCTGCATCTGTATCCACAAATATTTTCACGTCAAATAATTTCCGTAAATTCGCCTCGACAAATATCAAAATGCCTTCCACTAAGATGACATTACGCGGCACTACAGTAAATGTCCTGTCCGTGCGACTGTCAGTAGCGAAATCGTAGATCGGGACCTCGACAGGCTGATTGTCCCGCAATGAACCGATATGCTTGATAAACAATTCTGTTTCAAGTGAATTCGGGTGGTCAAAATTAAACGCTACGCGCTGTGCTGGAGGTAATCCGGCCAGGTCCTTGTAATATGAATCTTGTTGAAGATAGGCGATGCGATCCGCGCCGACTCGTTTGAGGATTTCCTGCGCAACAGTTGTTTTTCCCGAACCTGATCCGCCGGCAATGCCGATGACCAATGGAAATTGACTCATATTGCGATTATAGCCCATCCCCTGGATGGCAAAGCAGTTCTAGCCTTACGCAGATCAATGGATTTTTTAATCAAACATGAATGCCAGCCCTACCGTTCCAGGACCTGCATGTGTTCCAACGACTGGGCTGACTTCGGTGAATATTTTTTCCACCGCGTTGAGTTGTTGTGATGCGCGATCCAATAAAGACTTTGCGTCATCAGGCGCATTGGCATGCAATGTCGCAAGACGAATATTTGATTTGCCTTTTACTTGTTCCGCCACGAGTTCCAAAACGCGTTCATGTGCCTTGCTTTTGGTGCGGATTCGTTCCACGCCTTCCACGCGCCCGTCTTTCAGGGCGAGGATCGGCTTGATGTTCAATGCTGAACCGATGAAGCGCTGTGCGCCACCGATCCTTCCGCCGCGATGCAAAAATTCAAGCGTGTCAACAGCGAAGAATACCCCGGTTCTTTCATGCGCTTTTGCAGCTTGTGCCACGATATCTTTCAAGCTTGCGCCTGATTCTACGGCCCGCGCCGCCATGAGCGTTTGAAAGCCTAATGCCATGGCTGTGGATTGACTGTCCACTAATGTGACTTTGCTTCCGGCGCTGCCCATCATGTCTTTGCCTTGTGCTGCAGATTGAAGTGTGCCGGAAAGTTTTGACGAGATGAAGATGCCGATCACTTCGTTTCCCTGTTCCACTAAAGGCTGAAAGATGGATTGTATGGTGGCGGGCGAAGCCTGGGATGTGGATGGCATTGTTTTTGCCGTTTTGAGGCGGATATAGAATTCATCCGGCTGAATGTCGACTCCATCTCGATACGTTTGTTCGCCCCAGATCAATGTCTGAGGCACAACTGCGATATTATGTTTCTTTGCTAAGTCCCTTGGGATGTAAGAAGTGCTGTCGGTAACGATCACGATCTTGGACATGGTTTTCCTCTGAGAAGGGATTGAGATACACAGGCAATTTTACCCGAGTAAGCGACAAAGTCCATAAAAAATCGGTTTATAACGCTCATGGTATAATCTCGCTGTACGTTCGTATATGCAATCAACCCCACTTAGGAGCCTATTTTGGCCTTCAACCCAATCAACTGGCTGTTAGGCCTTTTTTCTCTCGATATTGCCATAGACCTGGGTACTGCGAACACTCTCGTGCATGTTCGCGGCAAAGGGATCGTTATTAATGAGCCCTCCTGGGTGACTGTTGACAAGAAATTGCGTCAACCGTTGGCAATTGGCCTTGAGGCCAAGGAAATGGTTGGCCGTACACCCAGTAATGTAGTAGTGGTACGGCCGATTCGCGACGGCGTTATTTCCGAATTCGATGTCACACAAGTCATGCTTGAATATTTTATCGGCAAAGTCCATGAACAAAGCATGGTGCCTTTGCCGCGTCCGCGCGTGATCGTTGGTCTTCCCACTGGCGTGACCGAAGTGGAGAAGCGCGCAGTCTATGATGCAGTCATGGCATCTGGCGCACGTCAGGCAATGCTAATCGAAGAGCCGATCGCGGCTGCGCTCGGGGCCGGTCTGCCCATCGGGGAAGTTCGCGGCTCGATGGTGGTTGATATCGGCGGTGGTACCACTGAAGTGGCCGTGATGTCCATGAGTGGGGTGGTGGCTTCTCGTTCATTGCGGGTTGCCGGCGACGAGATGGATCAGGATATCGTTCAATATCTTCGAAACAAATATAACTTGCTGATCGGCGAAGGAATTGCCGAGCAGATCAAATGGCAGATCGGTTCCGCTTATGCATTGCAACCTGAAAAAACACTTGAGGTGCGCGGACGTAATCTTGTTACCGGTTTGCCGGAGACAATTGAAATCTCATCAGTTGAAATTCGCGAAGCGCTTTCCACTTCAGTACAGGTGATTATCGATACGGTTCGCGACGCCTTGGACGAGATCCCGCCTGAGATCGTATCTGACCTCATGGATATAGGTATTTGTCTCGCTGGCGGTGGTGCCTTGTTACAAGGTCTTGCAGATCGATTAACCGACGAACTGAAATTGCGTGTTTGGGTGGCCGAAGACCCGCTCACTACTGTGGCTCGTGGCGCTGCCATGGTCTTTGAAAACTTTGACACGCTTGGACGTTATCTCGTTGGGTTGGAACGCGGCAGCACGCGCCATATCCCAGGTTGATCACTGGCCTTCTGGCAATCGTTCAATTGCTGGACTTCTAAATTAATATGAACTCCCGTTCTTTACAAACAACGATCACTTTCCTTGTCATGGGGGGGATTGTAGTGCTTGCCCTGGGCGGCTTCTTTGGCTCTGCTTCAAGGCAATTTGACTCTGTGCTGGTTGGAGTTCAAACCTGGTTCTCATCCCGTTTCCTTGGCTTGCAGGATTTCATCACTGCACCGCGTGATATCGTTTCTTTGCGTTCTCGCAACGCGGAATTGGAGGCGCAAGTTTCTCAATTGCAGGCTCAAGTGATCGATCTGCAACAACGCGTAAATGAAACCGAGATCCTTGCTGCACTGGTAGATTTCTCTCGTTCAAATCCGGAAAACGCATATAAAGCTGCGGCAGTGATCGGACGCGACCCAAGTCCTTTTCTACACTACATCATTATTAATCGTGGTTCCAACGATGACATTCGTCGCGGGATGCCAGTGGTCACCAACCAGGGCTTGGTGGGTCGTATTGACGCGGTGATTGCAGACGCTTCACGCGTGCAATTGATCACAGACCCGGCTTCATCGGTAAACGTTTACATGCAACATGCTGCGACCGATGCAGTGTTGATCGGCTCTGTTACGGGCGACGTATCCCTTGATTTGATCTCACAAGACGCCGTTGTAGAACCGGGTGATCTCATTCTAACCTCCGGGTTGGGAGGTGGTTATCCACCGGACCTGATCCTCGGTCAGGTAGTAAACGTACGTACCCTTGAGTTTGAATTATTTCAACAAGCCACTGTTCAGCCCGCTGTCGATTTTGCCCGCCTCGAGATCGTTTTGGTCATCACAAATTTCCATCCGGTGGATATCGCTCCACTTCAACCGCAAACCCCATGACCCATGCGTAATATTGTGGCTTTTCCTTTGCTGGTGCTAGCAGTCATTTTGCAATCCTCCATTATCAGTCAGATCAAATTGCTTTCAGGCTATGCAGACCTGCCGTTGATTTTACTGGCCGCTTGGGCCTTGCAGGAACGTGTAAAATCTGCCTGGCATTGGGCCCTGGCGGCTTGTGTTATGGTGGGATTCCTTTCGAGGCTGCCCTGGCTTGTGTTCGTTATAGGATATATGACAGTTGTCTTTCTCGCGCAATTGCTTCAGAAACGTATTTGGCAGGCTCCTCTGCTTGCGATGTTCAGTGTGACCTTTGCAGGGACAATTTTTATGCAGCTATTGTCATTCGTCGTTCTACGTATTTTAGGGACCCCCTTTTCGCTTGGCGATGTTCTCGGCTTGATCACATTGCCGAGTCTGTTACTGAATATGTTGTTTGCGATTCCTGTGTATGCGATCATGCGGGATCTGGCTAGATGGGTTTATCCCTCCGAGGTATACGAATGAGTTCAAACTCGTTGCCCAGACAGGCGCGTTTTGAAACCTGGCGCCTGGCCACCGTGTATCTGGCCCTCATACTGGTTTTCATAGGCCTGCTTTTCCGTTTGCTGAATCTGCAAATTTTTCAGGGATCCAATTGGGTCACGCGCGCAATTGACAATTACACGAATGAAGTAAGCGTGCCTGCGGCACGCGGGATCATTTATGATCGCAACGGTTATATCCTTGCACGAAACCTCGCTTCTTACAATATTGTGATCACGCCGGCCGGCCTGCCCGATGACGAGTCAGATATTGAACGGATTTACCGCGAGCTTTCAGGTTTGATCGATGTACCGGTCGGCGGACCGGTCACGACCGCCTCCCTCGAAAATGCAAAACTTTTTGCTGCATGCACGCCCGGGCCGGGAATTGCGCAACTGGTTGCATTGCAGGATACGCTGGCTCCTTATAGCCCAGTGAAGATCAAGTGTAATGTTTCGGAGGAAGTCGCACGCATCGTGCAGGAAAATTCCGTGGATTGGCCTGGAGTTGCGGTCGAAATTCAGCCGATTCGAGATTATCCCACCGGTTCACTCACTGCGGATCTGGTGGGCTTTCTCGGCCCGATCCCGGCATCCCTCGAAGATGAATTGCGCGCGCAGGGATTCATTCCGAATCGCGACAAAATTGGATATTCCGGCGTGGAGGCCTCCATGCAGGGAATTCTCGCCGGCAAGAACGGCTTGCGTGTAGTGCAGGTGGACGTGGCCGGACAGGAGCTTCGCAATCTTGAGCCTCCAATTGCACCCGCTCCCGGGCACAATATTTATCTGACGATCGATACGCGCCTGCAAGAGGCGGCGCAGGCTTCGCTATTGCAGGAAATAGATTATTGGAATACTTATTTCGGAAAGATCAGAATTTCCAGCGGCGTGGTGATCGCGATGAATCCAAAGACGGGTGAGATTCTCGCCATGGTCTCCTGGCCTAGCTATGAAAATAACCGTCTGGCACGCCTGATCCCAGCGTATTATTACGAGCAATTGAGTCAGGATCCGACTCATCCTTTATTGAATAATGCAATCTCAGCTGAATTCCCTCCAGGCTCCGTATTCAAGCTTTCTACCGCAACCGGTGCGTATAATGAGAATGTAGTTAAATTGAGCGATATTATTGCCACCCCAGGGCGTTTGTTGTTGTGTGAAAAATTCAACCCGAACGATGTATGCACCGATCGGAATACACGTCCCTTCGTCGATTGGATCTATGATCAAAACCCGGATGGTTTTGGCCATCTGGATTTCCTGCACTGCATTGCGTATTCGAGCAACGTTTGCTTTTATAAGCTTGGCGGTGGCTTTGGAGATGAAATTCCGCAGGGACTCGGAATCGAAAGATTACAGCAATATGCACGTGCGATTGGGTACGACCAGCGTTCCGGTATTGAATTATTGGGTGAAGCAAATGGATTAATCCCCGATCCAAAATGGAAACGTATCAACACGGGTGAAAACTGGTCCACGGGTGATACATATATTGCGAGCGTGGGGCAGGGTTATGTCCTTGCGACTCCATTGCAGGTCTTGATGTCTGGCGCGACCATTGCCAACAATGGCAAACTCATGCAGCCCACAATTATCCGCGAGGTGACGGACGGTGAAGGAAATGTGGTTAATATGTGGTTTAACCCGGACACCTTCGATGTGACTGACTTTCAAACCCCGGGAAGTTACCAAATCTCACCGTTCACCCCCAATTTGAAATGGGATGTGACTGTTACGCCTATGATACAGGGATATTCATGTGATAGCGGTATCTGTAGTTTGACCGAGGATAAGAAGATCGTTAACCCGGAGACAATTGCCACTGTACGAAGTGGGACTCGTTTGGCGGTGACTGACCCGCGTGGAACACTCCATAGAGTCTTTCTGGATTCCCCAATCGCAGTTGCCGGCAAGACCGGAACCGCCGAATATTGTGATGACGTAGCACGGGCTGCGAACCGCTGCCAGTTTGGCTCCTGGCCAACTCATGCATGGACGCTGGCTTATGCCCCTTATGATGACCCGGAAATCATTGTGATGGCATTTGCCTATAATGGTGGGGAAGGTGCAAGTGTGGCTGCACCGATTGTCGCTCGCGTGATCAAGGCGTATTTTGAACTTAAGGCAATTGATATTGCGCAGGGGAGACCACCTTTGGGTCAATAACTTCCATTGCAAGCTCTCTGCGATGGTTGGCGTACCGACATCAGGTATAATTCGTGCAACCAACAGTGAGTTAAGGTGATGGAACAAGTAACCTCTCTCGTTAATATCAAAGGGATTCGCGATGGCCTCCTTGCAACATTTGAGGAAGCGCCTTGGGAGGATCAGAGGCTCGCACTGCTCGCGCAGATAGATGACCGCCCTGCCTTCTTTCAAGGCGCGCGGCTGGCAATGGATGTGGGCAATCAAATCCTTAAAGTAAATGATTTGGTAGACTTGCGGGATCATCTTTCTGAGCGGGGAATCTCACTTTGGGCGGTAATCAGTGAATCTCCCACCACGGAGCACACCTCCCAGTTACTGGGCTTCGCCACACGTATTTCCAAACCGCGCCCGGAAGAGCGCAAACAAGTTGTAGAAGTATCCGATCAAACAGCATTGTTCATCAATAAGACCATTCGTTCCGGCACACGTATTGAATTCCCCGGAACTGTTCTTGTGTTCGGAGACGTGAACCCGGGCGCAGAAGTTGTCGCCGAAGGAAATGTGATCGTCTGGGGAAGAGTGCGCGGAATGATACATGCCGGCTCCAAGGGCGACCGCGATGCTTTCATTTGTGCTCTTGATCTTTCAGCCAATCAATTACGAATTGCGGATGAGGTCTCTGCGGCATTGCAGCCACAAAAGGATCCGCAACCTGAGATTGCCAGTATCAACAATGAAGGCCGTTTGCAAGCCGAGTTATGGAAGACCGGCTAATCCAGTTTAGGGAATAATATATGACAGCTCAAGTGATCACGGTAACCTCGGGAAAGGGCGGCGTTGGTAAAACCACTGCCGTTGCCAACCTTGCTAACGGCATTGCCATGGATGGCAAACGGGTGGTCTGTATTGACGGGGATATTGGCCTGCGAAATCTTGATGTGGTGATGGGACTTGAAAACCGTATTGTTTACGATATCGTTGATGTGATCGAAGGGCGTTGCAAATTACGCCAGGCAATGATAAGAGACAAACATTATCAGGAACTTTATTTGATCCCGGCCGCGCAGACGCGCGACAAGAATGCAGTTTCGCCCTCGGATATGATCCGCATCTGCAAGGACCTTCGAGCTGATACAGATTTCATCATTATTGACTCGCCCGCAGGCATCGAACGCGGCTTTCGAAATGCCATTGCTCCGGCCGATCGCGTTTTGGTGGTGACCAATCCAGAGGTCAGCGCGGTCCGAGACGCAGATCGAGTAGTGGGGATTCTGGAAGCGGAAGAGAAAGGGAATCCCGCGCTGATCATTAATCGGTTGAATCCGATCCTGGTCAAAAACAATGACATGCTTTCGGCTGAAGATGTACTCGACCTGCTCGGTATTCAATTGATCGGCATTGTGCCCGAAGACGAGTCTGTGATCATCGGCTCGAACCGCGGCGCGCCTGTGGTGACAGATCCCAAGAGTCGGGCAGGGCAGGCGTTTCGCAATATCGGTAAGCGATTACAAGGAGAAGAGATACCTTTCATGGACCTTGAGCCTCAAAGCACGTTATGGAAATCCATCCAACGCATGGCCGGTGGGAGAAAGTAAGATGGGATTCTTCACGCGGAAGAGCAGCGCCTCAAGCGCGAAGGAACGATTGCAATTGGTGTTGGTGCATGATCGAACAGATCTGACGCCAACAGAGTTGGAAGCCTTAAAGGATGATCTGCTCAAGGCAATTTCGCGCTATATTGAAATTGATGCGGATGCAGTACAAATTGGTGTGGAGCGCGATGGCCGTTCACAACGACTGGTGGCTGATATTCCGTTGAAAAATGTCGCAACACGTCAGCGCGCCGGCTGATCTTATATTGATTTGGATAACGCGGATCACCTGCGTTCGTGCAGGGGCATCCGTGTTATTTCATTAAACCTTATGCAACGTGGACTTTCCTGGCGTAACTTCGATTTTCTATTATTGGGTGCGATCGTGCTTGCCTCTTCCTTTGGCACAGCGATGATCCGTTCTGCTGTAGCGGGGAATCAAGTTCTGCAGCCCTTGATCTATCGCCAAATCTATTTTGCTATGCTCGGTATGGTCGTTATCTTCGGGGTCGCCGCCGTCGACTATCGATATTGGCTGGCGTTGTACCGCCCAATTTATTTTGGCATCATGGCATTTTTGATCTCGCTTTCCAGTTTGGGGCAGGTGGC
>Ga0209131_1001690_pt1 | contig 15248 bp, 12 predicted proteins | sample GraSoi_2013_40cm_FD_185826 | JGI IMG/M metagenome (GOLD analysis project Ga0209131, IMG submission 185826) | Grasslands soil microbial communities from the Angelo Coastal Reserve, California, USA - Sample 9_17_2013_40cm (SPAdes) (version 2) | ecosystem: Environmental > Terrestrial > Soil >...
TTCTTGGTGGAAAAATAATTGATCCATGCGGGAGGTGCAAATCTCGGGTTTTGATACCAAACATCCTCTCCGCCACGCCATAGACGTATAGCTTCCGGGTAGGGAATGGTGATCATTGTATATATGGCAGTAATGACCATCAGAAGTACCATCAACAATCCGGCAATGGCAGATGGATATAACAGAAGTTTCTGAAAGGAATTCTTCAGCATGTTCATGATCTCTAACTGCCTATTTTCACTCTTGGGTCAACCAACACATAAACAAAGTCAAGAAGAAATACGGTCAACGCAAGCATATATGCATAAATAATGGTGGAGCCAACGATGATGGGAATATCGTACAGGCCAATCGCTTGAAAAAGGGTACGGCCCAGCCCAGGCCAAAGGAAGACAGTTTCAGTGAACAATGCCCCGGTCCAAAGGGTAATAATGAGCAGGGAAAAATTTGTGATGATATTTGGCAGGGTGGGACGCAGGATATACGTCCGTTCAATGTCGCGGGCAGGGAGACCCTTGGCCTTGGCCATATCCACATAATCTTCGCTTGAGTAAATCAAAAAGAAGGTGCGATAGTTATAGACACTCAGAAAAAATGAACTGAGCACAAGGGAGAGACAGGGCATGAACAGATGCTTCAGCACACTGACCCCATAATCAAAATTATTGGATGGCGGTGGCGATTCCACCATGCCACCAAAGGGAAGTATCCTTAGTGCAGCAGCAAAAAGCAAAATTAAAAAAATACCGTAGAACCACGGCGGCACAGCCGACGTGGGAGAAAGCGCAATTACCAGCTTATCCCAAAAATTTCCATATCGACGTGAGAGCGAGAGCGCAATAAAGACACTCGAAAAGAAAAGGAATAATTGTGAAGTACCCATCAAGAGCAATGTCGCCGGCAATCTTTCAAGGATGATCAGCCGCACCTGCTTGGAGCCGCTGTCGCTTGTCATGTTGATGGCACGTCCAAGATTTAGTGCCAGTGCATTCGACAAATATCGAAAATTACGTATCACGATCGGTGTATCCAATCCCTGGCGTTTCTCTTCCAGTGCAATTTTTTCCTGTATTAATTTTTTACGGAGCTCAGGGTCCATTTGTTTATAGGCCGGGCTGGCACCGATGGCCTGTGTAACGCGATCCCGGATTTCGCCTTTTATGATCTGATCCACATATCCGCCCATATTCGCTATGACAATGGTCAAATAAATACCAATCACCACTGTAATAAACAATGAAAGCAGGCGCACACTGACATAGCGCATGACTCGCAGGAACGCGTTATTCCTGGCTGGTCTTCTTATCACCAAATTTTCAGAAGGAACCTGAGCGGTAACGGACATGTTGACCTCACAATCTTTGTAAATCGGGATGGGTAGAAAGCCTGCCCATCCCGATCTTTAGAACTCTGAACCTGCTTTATTGAGTAACCACGAAGTCTATTGAGGTGAACGAGGGGACGGCAACTGGAATTGGTACTACCGCAACTTCAAGCCTTGCCGAACCGGTCGGGAGTTTCGAGGTTGCATCTCCAGCGAGTGTTACCTGATAATGACCGTCCTCTATGGGCGTGGCGTCACCCACTGCCACGACTGCGCCGGTCGCGTCATACAGGATATATTTCACGTGTGCGATGTCTGACTCAGGATATGGTTGATCCTTGAATGTGATGGTCGCATCGAAGACTGCATCGCCACCGGCTTTTACCTGGCCGGGTCCATCGAGGCTGGTGGTTGCAAGTTTCGGTTCGCTGAACATCGCCCAGCGATCCGAAAGGTCAACAAAATCCGGGTTGTGCTTCAGAACAAGGGATTTCTCTGTAGTGAAGACCTTATCCAGATAATATGGACCTGTCCCAACCCAGAAGTGGCCGTGATCCTGATACCACTTCTTCAAATTGGCATAACGTAAATCAGCCTCATCCTTGGTAATGTACTGGTTCAACGTTGGTGCAAACGGAATATAAGATTCGCCTGTGGCCTGATCCAGATACTTGGCAAGAATCTCGAGGCTCGGTCCACCGACCCAACTGGTTTCTTCAACTTTGTTGGCGTCTGCCTTATCCTGGCTGTAGGCAAGCTCTTTGTTTGCTTCTGCCAGATTTGAAATAGCAAGGATCTGCCAGCTGTTCTCACCTGAGAGACCATACAGGGATCCGGGCCACATCGGCAGGACGTCCAATTCGGCATCTGCGTTGTAAGAGTCGCTGTAATATTCGATGGTCAAGGGGTTCGTGGATGTAATCCGGTAACCCTTGAAAGCTGCCAGTCCAGCATCGATGCTTGGGGCAAGAGATTCATCATAGATGGGGCTGTCTTTTTTGGCCGGGTCAAGACTCTCGATGAAGACCATGACGAAATCTCCGACTGAAATGGGACTCCCATCGTGCCATTTAATTGTGTCGAAGAGATCAGCGGGGTAAGTCACAACACTCTTGATGTTCGCAGTTGCGCCGTCCGGGAATTTCTCTCCGGCAGTAATGAACTTCTGGGCTTTTGCATCCCAATCTGCCCACGCGTCTGTAGGAACGTCAATCTGATCTGCTTCCTTGACCGTCAGCCAATCAAGATTCTTATGGATCGGCAAACCTTTCTTATAGGTCAATTCCGCGCTTTCAATACGCTGTGGATAAGCCAGGCCAGTGTATGGGTCGGCCATCAAACCATTGCCGCCTATTTGGTTGGAAGTACCCTGCGTCGTAGCGCGCATCACACCTGCATCCCATACCCAATTGCTTCCTGCCACAGTGTTCCACGGTTGAGTGAAGAGGTCGTTGGTACCGATCTTCATCACACCGCCTTCTTTATCCTTGAAGCGCAGGTTGTACGCGCCAGAATTGGCAGATTCATAACCAAGTGCAAGGTCCCAGGTGACCCCGACATTCGGGTTGTATGGTGAATAAGTTAATTGATCGATCACCCAAACAAAAAGGGAATCTTGTAGAGAGAGTTCAAGCGCACGGGACATCATTTGGTCGCGCTGCTCCTTGGATGTAAAATTCCCTTGCGCCAGGTCATCACCAAGTTTTTGGAATTCAGGATCAGAAACATTGGAGATGAAAGGTTCACCTGCGTTGATGCTTGTATTCAAGTAGCTCGTCTGTGGGGTCGTTCGCTCATCACGTGGGAAGCTGCCAGGTGTATATCCTGCAGTGTAAAGACTCCATTGTCCGTCTTTGGCCGGGGTACCCAGCCAGATAGGGAATGCTTCCGAGGATGTCTTATATTGACGGTCCACAGTAAAGCCAACGGTTTCAAGTTGACCGGCTACATAATCGCCCATGGGTTTACGCGTACCGTCACCGTCTGAACGGATGAGGAAGGCCAAACTGACCGGCTTACCCTGATATTGCCATTTGCCATCTGAGCCAAGTTCGGCTCCCATACCGGGCATTTCGGCATTGATAACTTCCTTGGCCTTATCCGGATTGTACGCATACTTGGTCTCCAAAGCGCGCGCCGTAGCGATCTGACTTGTATATTCCGCCAACTGTGTGGTGACCGGCAAAAGTTTCGGAAGGGAACCGCCTGCATAGATTTCCTGGTTTACATAGTTGCGATCGATCAACCAGTTCAACGCTTCACGGATCTTGCGGTTCGAGAAAGGATTCAAAACCTTCGCATCTGTGAATACCGCAGGATTAAGACTGATGCCGTAATAGGCACCGGCTGATTTGGCGCTTGGCAGCCCGGCAGTTTTAATCGCAGGATATGCATCGGAAGCAAGTGTGAACGAATAAAAGTCGATCGCGCCGGCTTGAATTTGCGAGATCGCGGATGCACTATCCACCACCGAATAATCGATCTCATCCAACCAACCACCATGTCGGGTTGTGGCTGCAGCCGTGGGCGCTTCAGTTGCTGCGGCCGGAACTTCGGTCATGGCAGGCCCAGTAGGCGCTGAAGTAGCAGGCGCACATGCGGTGAGGACGATACTCATCATGATCAGCAAACTGAACAGCGTATAAATCTTTTTCAGTTTCATTCTCTTATCTCCTTAATTGAATATTGAATAAAGAAATCGAAAGTGGATGAATATGGTGACGGTCACCTCCTTGCAGCTTGTGTTTGAGAAAACGGAAGGCGGATGTCAGTTACAAACTGAGATCCGCCTCTCCATCAAAGTGCGGCCTGCTTATCTTGTGAGGAGAGAAGACATTCCGCTCATTCAATACGTTCCATCATATAAGCCTGCGGCAAAAACGTCATGCGCCTGCAAGTGTGTTTTTCTTCCCACACGTGGGTGGTTTCACCACCTCATGTCTGCATGGATTCCCCAACCCGCTGCGAAAAGAAAAACCCCTCCATAGAGGGGTAACTGAAAGGTCAAAGCCTGCACAAACTGCATATAATTGGTTCCACTTATGCGGAAGACCATTCGGATCTGCGCCTTTTTATTAACTCTCCTAACAGTCTGCTGTAAGGCGGCGAGCCCTACTTCCGCGCCGGATACTCCTCCTACGTCATCATTATCCGGACCTCAAACCGATGTTTCTTCGACCCATCCTTTCCTACCGAACAGACCATATAGCCAAAACATTCGCTTTGAGCAACTCAGCCTGGAAGAAGGACTTTCTCAAAGTACGGTGAACGTCATCCTGCAGGACCATTTGGGATTCCTCTGGGTTGGAACGGAGGATGGACTCAACCGCTACGATGGATACAGCTTCAAAATCTATAAGCCCGATACGGATGATCCATTCAGCTTGAGTGACCGTTGGATCACCAGTCTTGCAGAGGATCCTTTGGGATATCTTTGGGTGGGAACGCGGCTTGGCGGATTAAATCGTTATGACCCAGCAACCGGAAAATTCACTCATTTCATAAATAATGCATCCGACGCGCTAAGCCTGGGTAACAATAAGATCTCAACTCTGTTGCCAGATAAAGATGGCATGTGGATTGGTACTGATTACGGCCTCGACTTTTACGATTACACCAGCGGGGTATTTTCACACCTTAAAACATCCGCCGATAACACGCATGGTCTGAGCAGCAATTCAATCAGCACCATTTTCAAAGATAAAAATGGTACATTATGGATCGGCACATCCAACGCCGGGTTGAATGCATTCGATCAGAAGAGCGATTCGCTTCAGGTTTATAAATTCAGCGAGGACGAACCCTCCGGTCTCAGCAACAATCGCGTTCTCAGCATTGAGGAAGATAAAGACGGTCAGCTATGGATAGGCACTGCAAACGGTCTTAACCTATTTAATGCGGCTAGTAAATCTTTCACTCATTTCATCAATTCAGAAGAAAACCCAGATAGCATTTCCGGAAACACCGTCTATGTCATCTATAAGGATAATTCCGGCGGTTTGTGGCTTGGAACCAACAACGGCCTGAATCGATACGATAGCCAGCTGAATAAATTTATTCATCACAGACATCAGGCCACCGTGGGAAACAGCCTGAGCAACGACACTGTTTTCGATATTTATGAAGATCACAACGGCGTGTTGTGGGTGGGCACATTTGGCGGCGGATTAAATAAATATAACCGTCAGCAGGATAAATTCACCTATTATCGTAACAATCCTGACGAAACCAATAGCTTGAGCGCAGATTTTGTCTTTCCCATTTTGGTAGACGCAACCGGGCTGGTATGGATCGGTACAGATGGCGGGGGCTTAAATCGCTTCGACTCACGGACTGGCCAGTTCACCCATTATCTGCATGATGCCTCCAACCAGGCCAGCATTGGCAGCGATGATGTCATCGCACTTGAATCAGATCGCGGCGGTTCCCTTTGGGTTGGCACCAGCAACGGACTGGATAGATTCGATCCGCACAAAAATATATTTACTCATTTTAAATCAGACCCGAATGATCCCAACAGCCTATCCGGTGCGTTCATTTATGTAATTCATGAAGACCGTCAGGGAAATCTATGGGTTGGCACCGGCAAGGGTCTGGATCTGTTCGACCCTGCTACCCAAACATTCATTCACTATCAATCAGATACAAATAACCCAGCCAGTTTTAATGGCAACTCTGTCACCACGATTTTGGACGACAAGAAGGGTAATCTATGGGTTGGCACATTCGATGATGGATTAAAGCGCATCCCTCAAAATTCAATGGGGAATGTGATTCAATATAAGAATGATCTGGCCAATCCATCCAGCCTTGGGAATGACTCTATCCTCAGCCTGCTTCAAGATTCAAAAGGAAACCTATGGATCGGTACTGCTGGCGGCGGATTAAACCTGTATGATCCTGGGACCGATTCCTTCAAACACTTTACTGAAAAGGATGGCCTGCCCAATAATGTAATCTACGGAATCCTTGAAGACGATGATGGCAGCTTATGGTTGAGCACAAACTTCGGGCTTTCGCGCTTTGATCCCATCAGAGGAACGTTCCGAAACTTTACAGCCAGCGACGGTCTGCAAAGTAATGAATTCAACCAGAATGCCTATGCCAGAGACAACCATGGAAACTTGTATTTTGGCGGCATCAATGGGCTCAATATTTTCTCGCCCAAAGAAATTGAAGACAATCCAACCGCCCCGTTGATTGTGTTGACGTCCATATCACAAGACGGCAAGGCCCTCAATCAGGGAATAACCCCTGAAGCTCTGAAAGAAATCACTCTCGCCTGGCCGCAAGATTCCTTCGAGTTCGAATTTTCTGCACTTGCCTACGGACAACCCACCAAGAATCAATACTCCTATATGCTTGAAAATTTTGATTCGAATTGGATCACCATCGGCAACCAGCGTAATGGAAGATATACAAATTTGCCCGGAGGCACCTATACTTTGCGTCTGCGAGGTTCGAATAGTGATGGGGCATGGAACAACAACGGGACTGCGATAAGAGTTACGGTTGTTCCGCCATTCTGGGAAACATGGTGGTTCCAAAGCCTTGCCATGCTTTTGATCGTTGGAGTGATCGCAGGCGGCCTACGTTGGCGCGTGAAAAGCATAGAGGGACGCAACCGCGAACTCGAACGCCTTGTCCAAAGACGCACTGCTGATCTTGAAAAACGCACGGGAGAGATCGAGGCGCTGTATCAAGCCGATGAAAAGATACTCCGCAACGTCACCCTCAACCAGGTTTTCCAGACTCTTGTGGATGTTTCAGTCTCGATGCTCAAAGCAGATCGAAGCCTTGTGTTTGCATGGGATGAGGAACAGCGCAAAATACTCCCTCGTGTCAGTCAGGGATTCCGTCCTGAAACATTATACGCACTCAACTATGATGAGAATGAAGGTCTGGTGGGACGCGCCATGACAACAGGCGAACCAATCATCGTTTCAGATCTTAAACTCAAAGACCTGAGAGGTGACGTACAAACCGTGATCCGCGCTGAAGGCATCCAATCCTTTGCACATTTTCCAATTATTATAGATGGAAAGGTGATCGCTGTCTTCAATGTTGGATATACGCGTCCGAACGCACTAAATGACGATACCGTACGTCTGTTTAATGCGCTGGTCAATCGCGCCGAACTTTCCATCGCAAACATGCAACTCTTTGAGCAAACCAAGGACCTTGCGGTTATGGAGGAACGCAATCGCCTCGCGCGCGACCTGCACGACAGCGCCAAACAAAAGGCTTTCGCGGCACTTGCACAGTTGGGTACAGCCAGCGGTTTGTCAAAGGCCGGATCGGACGGTATTCAACTGCATTTAAACGAAGCCGAGACTTTGGTCTATGAGGTGATCCAGGAACTAACCTTCCTTATTCAGGAAATCTACCCGATGGCATTACAGGATATAGGTCTGCCCACGACATTACGCGAATATATTTTCGAGTGGGAAAATCGCAACGATACAATCGTCAACCTCACAGTCCAAAACGAACGGCCACTGCCGCTCGAAACTGAACAGGCGATCTATCGTGTTATTCAAGAAGCGCTCGCAAATGTTTCGCGTCATAGCAAAGCCAAACGGGTGGAAGTCTCACTGGTTTATAATCCTGATTCTTTGCAAGTGATGATCGCGGACGATGGCAGTGGCTTTGACATGAATCAAAAGGCAAAGGGGATGGGGCTTCGGTCCATGCGTGAACGCGTCGGCAGCATCCGAGGTACCATCCAGGTTCAAAGCGCGCCCGGCCAGGGAACACGCGTGATCGTTCAGTTACCAATTAAGATCCTAGCAGGAGTCGAGAAAGTATGAAACACCATCGAACAAGCATATTGATCGCAGACGACCATGAAGTGGTCCGTAATGGGATACGTTCTTATCTGGAGGCAATCACCGATTTTCAAGTGGTTGGCGAAGCCTCCTCTGGAGAGGAGACGGTGAGCATGGTCTCCGAATTAATCCCTGATATCGTCCTGCTGGACCTGATCATGCCCGGTATGGACGGGATCGAAACCACGCGGCGCGTACGGCAGATCAGCCCTCGTACACAAGTAGTTGTCCTGACTTCGTATCACGAGGATGTTCACATCTTCCCTGCGCTGAAAGCCGGCGCGATCTCGTATATCTTGAAAGATATGAAAATGGAAAAACTTGTGGATGTATTGCACCGTGCCGTGCAAGGCGAAGTAACTCTTCATCCAAGAGTGGCAGCGCGCGTATTGCAAAATATCCGCGGTGAAAACAGCGAGGAGCAGCCACTGTTTACAGAACTCACCGATCGTGAATTGGATGTATTGAAATTAATCGCCAAAGGCCTGACAAATAGTCAAATCGCCGGGAAACTGGTGATCAGCGAAAACACTGTAAAGGGACACGTCAGCAACATCCTCAGCAAACTGCACCTTGCAGATCGAACACAAGTGGCTGTTTATGCCTGGCAGCAGGGCATCGTGCAAAGGATCGGCGATGTAGAGAAGTAATCTGGCAAGAAATATGAAGGCCCTGCAAAAAGCAGGGCCTTCGTATTTCTCCGCTTTATTATTAAGTACCTATCTCGGCAAGGGCAGCATCGATTGCTTGTTTGAAGGCATCATAACCCTGTGCTCCTTCAATAATTTTTGACTTTGCTGCTCCCTTTACAGTATAAGACATGATAAATGATGGGGTAGCCTTAACGCCGGCCGCCAGACCATTTTTTGCATCCTCATCGATCAGGGTTTTGTACTTCCCATCGTTATAGCATGATTTAAACTCATTTACATCCAAACCATCGATGGCCTGGGCAAATGCTATCAAACGTCGATCTGTAAACGATCCAACATTTTCCCCGGTCTGATTCGTAAAAATCATGTCGTGCATTTCCCAGAATTTATTTTGATCGCCTGCACAATAGGCGGCTTCTGCTGCATTCCCCGACTCTTCACCGATAAAAGCGCCGAAGGAATGATAGACAAAATATACTTTACCATCCGTTACATAGGTCTCCATCAATTGCGGCTCAGTATTCAGATAGAAATTCTGACAATGAGGACATTGAAAATCGCCGTATTCTTCGATTTTGATCGGAGCATCCAGGTTCCCGGCGGCATTGGCTTTTACATTTGGACGACTGATTGCCTGCGGCGTTACGACTTGGGCAATCGGCTTGAACATTGGGTAAATAAACAAAAAGGCGATAAAGACTGCGCCCAAGGTGACCAGACCGATCCCGAACAAGCGACCGCGTGTTTCCTTGCGGCGGATCTGCTGGCGGCGTAATTGACGTTTACTCATTTCTTTCTGCTGGCTCATACTAACTCCTGTCATGTTTAAGTGATAATTATCGATTGTCCCATGTGAAAATTGATTTGTCTAGGACGGGGTTAGAAAGTTCTTATCTGTTATTCCTTCATACGTGCATCCATCCAGATCATCATTGTCTTCAAAACTTCAGCCTGTTCCAGGTCGTTTTGCAGTTCATGATAACCCCCGTCCCATAACATAAGCGTGCAGTTATTTTTCAACTTTGCAGCAAACTCTATGCTACTGGATGGGAAGGCGATCTCATCGGCTTTGCCATGCATCAACAAAAGTGGAAGCGAGAATTCGTCTGCATGTTCCAGTGTCCATTGGGTGACCCCCAACATGGCTTTACCAAAACCAAGGGATGTCTTGCCATGCACAAGCGGATCATTAACATATGTTTGAACCACTTTATCATCGCGTGAAATTGCTTTAGCGTCCAACCCAGTGGGAACCTCAACAGTCGGGAGAAAAGCACCAAGGATTTTTGCCGCCATCACTTTGACAGGTTGATTCTCCAAGGCAGAATGCAGGGCTGGGCTCGTGGCGATCACGCCTTTCACTTTTGGTCTACGCTGCAAACTGTAATACAAGACGAGAATACCGCCTAGGCTATGACCATAGAGAAACACAGGCAGACCCGCGTAATGCAAACCGGCCTGCTCAAATAAAACATCAATATCCTGCATGAAATCTTCAATCGAGTTAATATGACCGCGGGCGCCTTCCGAGCGTCCGTGTCCGCGAGAATCTGCGGCAAACAATACATATCCTTCCCTGGTGAAGGCTTCAGCTACATGTGCATAACGCGAACTATGTTCCCCCAATCCGTGCACCAGGCACACCACAGCCTTCGGTGCGCGGGTGTCCGGCTCCCAACTTTGAGCAAAGATCCCCAGGCCATCACGCGATTTCCATTTCAATTCAGTATGCTTCATTCACCCTCCGGCAGTATTCCATAAATTCACTTTTGATACACCAATACAGGGAATTGCTCTCCTGTAAGCGTGAACCCGACCTTCTTATATAGAGATAGAGATGCCACGTTATCAGCTTGTGTGTTGACGGAAAGTCGTGCAAAATGATTCGGATCCAATTTGTGGACCAAATCGCTTACCAGCGCCGCGCCAATGCCCTTGCCTTGCGCTTCTGTTCGGACTGCAAGCCTTGCGAGGTGAGTCCCAAAGGCATTTCCGGTGCTGATCTGGTATCCGATCATACCTGAATCATTTTCAGCAACCGTGGCATAGATGGCCTGGGTGTGTGCGCGTAGCAGCGTATCGGATGAGTTGTGCCAGAATGAACCAAATGCATCGAAATCCAATTTTGAAACGATTTCAATATCTTCCAAAAGCATAGGACGAATGTGTATGCCTTGCGGAATCGGGAACGACCTAAAGTTTTCGTTCTTCAGGTCGAGCAATATGATATTTTGCCTTATTTCAAATCCGTTGGAAAGTAGAAGAGTCTCGAACCAATGTTTTACAACAATAGCCGCTACCTGTCCTCGACGCTCACTGGCAATTTCCTGGCGGGCAGTCTCCCATAACAAGCGCCAGGCTTCAGGTCCGGAAAGATGAGGCAAATATGCAAATAGACGAATCCAGAATATCTGTGGAGGATCTTGCGGGCACGCGAACGCCGCGGCGATGTTCCCTCCATCATCCAAGACCCAATAGTTTGGCGAGCCAAGCCAGTCGAGCGGCGAGCGCCAATCCAGGTGACGATGCATATTCGCCTCGTGGAACATGAGACTCGCGATCTGCTGGTGATCTGCTGCCACCGCACGGCGAACCTGCAAGCTGACGTTTATCATTTAATAAAACGAAGGAGGAATCTTAAAACACGTTCGAAGAGGGACGGTTTGTCTTTCGCCTCAAGAGCCCCCATCATTTTAAAAGCGGAATCGGTGATTTTCCCTGTTTTGAGTTTGATGGCAGCGGCAGATTGCATGACCAAGGCACGCATATCGCCTTCACCTACATCACGGAAAAGTTCAGCAGCGCGTTCATATTTTTCGATGGCTTCTTCCGGTCGCTTAAGCGCTTCGAGCGCAGCAGCCTGGTTTCCCAACGACATGGCCTGACGCTTCAGGTCATTTGCACCAGCAAAAACTTCATCGACGCCAAGGACAGCATCGAAGGCTTCTTGTGGTTTCCCGGCCTGAAATAAAGCCACGCTCATATTATTTTTCATTTCGGCGGCCATCAGGCCGGCGCGGCCAGCAGTGAATCCATCAGCCGCTTGTTTAAATAATTCTACTGCCTCTTCAAATTTTTTATTCTCAAAAGCGCGTTTGCCTTGGTCGGCAAGTTGGGCTGGCTCAGGTGTCATAATCAATACGAGTTAGAGAGTAATATCCAGCAGGCCTTCGGCTACCGACCTTAATTTTTCTCTGGACATACTGCTAAGCTTCATGGCAAGTTCGAGATAAGGTCTGTTGACAGGCTGACAGACAAAATCCTGTAGTTCGCTGGGTAATTCAAGGAATTTTTGCATGGCATTCTGACTTGTCATCCACTGTCCAACCGGGCCGCTTTGGTCGAAGAAAGTTTCAATGCGACTCCCAATCACTGTCAGGATGACTTCCAATTCAGGAAGTGGGATCGATTTTGTGCCTAATTCATAAGTCTTGAGGCGGGCTTGAGGAATCCCGGTTTCGTTGGTGACATGTCTCAGGGAAATGTTTGCATTGGTACGTTCCTGCCTGAGGAGTGCACCGATAATACGCTGGCGCAAAGAGATCAGACGCGGCATATCCAGCGATTCGATCGGAGAAGGCAAATCTGATCTAACGTCCGCGGCCCAGAACCGGGTAATCGGAAGTTTAAGATAATAGACGAGCGTTTCAAGTTCGGGCAAAGATGGCGAACGCTCACCTTCTTCATAAGCGCGAAATATCCCTGCTTTGACGCCGATCGCTTCGGCACATTCCTTTACGCTTCGACGTTCTGTCGTTCGCGCATCGCGAATGAGTAGTCCGAGCTTTTTTGCGCGTATTGTGATCTGGGTATTATTCATAATTCCTCTAAGCGGGAAAGGGTACTCAAATTATAGCAGAGTGCATCAACGGCGCGCTTTTGGATTCTCCGGCAAACCGGTCGCAAAGACATCCGCTCCAAGCTTAAAACCGGCTGCTTCGAGGCGTGGTGAAAAGTTCGGGCGGATTCCGGTTGCTCTTAACTCGCCGAGGATTTTGCCTTCTTCGGCCACGCCGGTTTGATTGAATTTAAATATGTCAGTAAGGACAACTACATCGCCCTCCATCCCAGCGACTTCCGTCACAGCGGTGATCATACGCTGGCCGTCTTTCAGGCGCGTCTGTTGCACGATCAAGTCGATTGCAGAAGAGATCTGCTGGCGCACCACTTTCAGAGGCAGTTCCATGCCGGCCATCAAAACCAATGTCTCCAGGCGGGACAAGGCATCGCGCGGCGAATTGGAATGAACGGTAGTTAACGAACCATCATGACCAGTATTCATCGCCTGCAACATATCAAGGGCTTCGCCACCTCGAACTTCTCCAACCACGATCCGATCCGGACGCATGCGCAGTGAATTCCGGACCAATTCGCGGATCCCAACCAGGCCGCGCCCATCCGCATTCGCAGTCTTGGTTTCCATACGCATGACATGATCCTGCTGCAACTGCAATTCGGCCGCATCTTCGATCGTGATAATACGCTCGTTCTCCGGAATAAATCCGGACATGACATTCAATAACGTTGTCTTGCCGGAACCCGTGCCGCCGGAAATAACGATATTAAAGCGTGCCCGAACACATGCCTGTAGGAAATGCGACATTTGCCCGGTCATGGAGCCGTAGTTGATCAGGTCTTCGACCTTCAATTTGTCTTTTCTAAACTTTCGAATGGTGATGGATGGACCATCGATCGCCACCGGGCGCACCACGGCATTCACGCGTGAACCATCCGGCAGGCGGGCGTCTACCGTAGGAGAATCTGCATCCACATAGCGACCAAGCGGGAGAATGATGCGATCGATGATCCGTAAAACGTGATCATCGTCATCAAATGCAATATTGGACCTGGTCAATTGGCCTTTCTTTTCGACAAAGATCTTCTTGGGGCCGTTGACCATAATCTCTGAGACATCCGGGTCATCGAGCAGGGCCTGGAGGGGCCCAAAACCGAGCAAGTCGTTCAGGACCTGGATAAATATTTCTTTTTTAAGATCTTCGGGAAGTTTTAATTGAGTCTGCTCATATACACGGATGATGTTCTGCTGTACAAAGCTAGTACGTTGTGCCGCGGGAACCCCCTCCGTTTCCATTGCGCGCAAGAGACCGTCTGCCAAGTATTTTTTAAGGCGGATCAAATCCTGGCCGGTCAGCGAGTTGACAGCGGGTGGTACGGCGCTCATCTTTTAACATCTTTCTTTTCGTCATCTGCCGGCATGATCCATACGATCTGCGTCTTTTGGACAGCCAGGAACGGACTGCTGAAGAGAACTTTCTCATCGCCATCGTAAACCGTGGCGTTCGTTACAGCTGTAAAATGTTCCTCACCTTCCACTTCATCTTTTAATCTTTCTCCCTTGCGTACATGAACCAGGCCGCGAATTAAGTGGGTTGTTGTTTGGATGAGTATCGGAACCGAGACCTTCGTTACTACATCCGTATAAAATTTCCCTTTGTCATCGTATTCAATTGTCATGATATTCCTCTGTATTAATTAATAAGACAGCCAACCAGGTAATATTTACCCCGCTCGCATTTTTTCAGCCAGCGTGGACATCTCTTTAGCGGCCTCCATGAATACAACTGATGCTGTATCTTTTGGAAATTTCAAAGAAAATGGCTGATGTTGATTATTAGCCAGGGCAAAATTACTGCCCAGGTATGGGACAGCACTTTTGATCGATATTTTCAGGACTTTTTCCGCTTCTGTTTTACTCAGCCCTTCGAGGCCGATCGCGCGATTCAGCATCGTGTATATGCCAGTCTCTTTTACACCCTTGGCTTTGAAATAATCCAATAACGTTTTTGTCAAATTGACAGAGCTCATGTCCGTACTGACGATCAATGTAATCACATCCGCATGTTGAATAAGTGGCAGACTGATCTTGGAGAGTGAACGGCCAAGGTCGATAAAAACATAGTCAAATGCCAGCTTGACCGAGGTAACAATATCCCAGATGCGGGTTACATTCAAATGATTGCTGCTTTCCGGGTCGGGTGACCCGGAAAGCAGATGGAAACGCCAAATTTTCATTTCACTAAGCTCGTCTCGAAAGAACTCCGGCCCGCTCTCTACCAGCGGCAGATCTGCAACTGTAACAATATTCTGATTTCCCTCATAACCGACAATGGGTCCAATGGAACCAATCGGCAGCACCATATCGATCACAGCCACGCGTGCCTGAGGCTGGAACTGCGAAATATTCATTGCAATATTCGCGCACAGGGAGGAAGTACCTGCACCGCCTTTTGCACTCAGGAATACGATCAGCAAGCCTCCCTGTTTTGCCGAAGTTTCTGCCACTCCCAGTAGTCGATTGACAGCTACATTAAGAGAGTCTACCGCCTGACCGGATTTGGCTATATATTCATTAAAACCGGCATCGAGACATGACTTAATTCGAGTTACGCTTGGATCGCTGCTTAAGGCGATCAGCGGCATATT
>Ga0209131_1001691_pt1 | contig 15247 bp, 13 predicted proteins | sample GraSoi_2013_40cm_FD_185826 | JGI IMG/M metagenome (GOLD analysis project Ga0209131, IMG submission 185826) | Grasslands soil microbial communities from the Angelo Coastal Reserve, California, USA - Sample 9_17_2013_40cm (SPAdes) (version 2) | ecosystem: Environmental > Terrestrial > Soil >...
ATCCCATGGAAGCCGAATACGATGTGCAAACGCTGGCCGCCATCCTGAATGCCGCGCAAAATATTTCCATCGCCCTCACGATAGTCCTGCTCGTCATCGCCTTCATTGCATTATTGATCAGCGGGATCGGCATCATGAACATCATGCTCGTTACCGTCACCGAACGGACCCGCGAAATCGGCATTCGCAAAGCCATCGGCGCCGCCCACCGCGAAATTCTTTACCAATTCTTGATCGAGGCATTCCTGATTAGCGGTGGTGGCGCGATCCTCGGCATCCTGATCGGTCTCGCCATTCCCGTTCTGATTCAGCCGCTGCTGCCCGGCAATCTCCGTGTTCCGATCTCCGGTGCCAGCGTGCTGATTGCGTTCGCAGTCTCCTGCTCCACCGGGCTCTTTTTTGGCTATCTCCCGGCGAACGAAGCTGCGCGATTGCAACCTATCGAATCGCTGCGCTACGAATAATTTTTTGCAGTGCGGCGGTCTTGGAACTTCGAAGGGCCGCCGCTTTTGAGGTCAAAACCGTAAAGAGGATGCTTGCATGATTAGACGAAGCTTCACCAGCTCGAAAACTAATCGTCGTTTATCGGTTCTACGGCTGGGGGTGTTTTGTCTACTCGCCGTGACCGTGCGAGCGCAGGAAGCGCCTCCGATTCCAACGAATACGTCTGCCGTATCCCTCACCCTAAAGCGCGCCATCGAATTAGCTCTACAAAACAGCAGTGACATTCAAGTTGCCAAGCTCCAAGCCAGCCTCGCGGACCGCTCCGCGATGATCACCAGAGCGCAGTTTTTGCCCAACCTCTATGCCGGCTCCGGCGCCGGCTACACCCTCGGAATCCCCGAAACTCCCGGTGGCCGCGCTCCGGCACTGTTTAATGTCATCTACACCCAGGAAGTCTTCAATAAGCCGTTGAGCGGACAAGCCAAAGAACAGCAAGAGCAAGCCAAGTCACAAAAGATTCTCCTGGAGGACGCCAGGAACGGCGTCATCGTGCGCACCGCCTCCACATATCTCGAGCTGGCCATGGTGCGCCACTCCCTCGAGCTGCTCCGCAAAGAACAGGAAAGTGCCAACAAAATTCTTTCCGTTACGCAGCAGCGCGAAAAGGAAAATTTTGAACTACCCGTCTCCGTGACCAAGGATCAGCTCACGAAGGCCCGTGTAATGCAGCGCATCCTCCATCTCGAGGGCCGTCAAGATGAATTGGACATCACGCTGCACGGTCAAACCGGGCTAGCCGAAAATACCCAAATCGAAATCACGCCCGAGGATCTTCCCGGCCTGGCCGAGCAAGAAGGAGCAAATTTGGTAGCTATGGCGTTGCAGGATAACGTCGCGCTGCGTGTCGCCCAATCCGATGTCCGCGCCCGGGAATTCCGTCTGGCCGGCGAAAAACGCGGATATTACCCGACGCTGCAGTTGACAGCGATTTATAGCCGGCTGGCCAACTTTAACAACTTTTCGCAATTCTTCAGGACATTCCAACCCGATAACTTCAATGCTGGTGTGCAGATTCAAATGCCGCTCTTCAGCGCGCAAACTCGCGCAAATATCGCGCTGGCTCAGGTAAATCTCGAAGTCGCCAAGGCCCAGCTGGCGGGCAAGAGGAGTGAAATCAGTGCGGCAGTCCGCGTGAAGACGCGGCGTTTGCGCGAACGCGATGCCGCAAAGGAAGTCGCGCGTTTGGAGATGCAACTCACTCAGCAAAATCTCGCCGTGCTGCAATCGCAATTCGGCGAAGGCAAAATCAACGTGCGTGAAGTGGAAAGAGCTCGCCTCGAAGAGAACGACAAGTGGATGGCCTACCTCGACGCAAATTTCCAGCGCCAGCAGGCGCAACTTGATTTGCTGCAAACGGCCGGCCAGCTTGATAAGGTCTGGCAGTGACCAGTCCTGGTTTGTCCGGTGATCTCCCATCTTGCCGCTATGCCGGAAGCAGTAGGGTAAATTGTGCAGCTTGAACAAGAAACTCTAGCCGCGTTTCTCGACGCGCTGAAGAAGCTCGACGCAGGATTCGCCGGGCTTCCTCCATTCGACGCACAAGCGATCGACCAAAAACAATTGTCAGAAGTTTTGACGGCAACGGCCGAGCGGCTACACGACAACTACCCCTACTTTCATCCTCTCTATGCCGGCCAGATGCTCAAGCCCCCGCATCCAGTCGCTCGTCTCGCCTACGCGCTGGCCATGTGGATCAACCCCAACAATCACGCCCTCGATGGCGGCCGCGCCACCTCCGCAATGGAAAAAGAAGCTGTCGCGGAGATTGCCTCCATGTTCGGCTGGAGAAATTTCCTCGGACATCTTTGTGGCGGCGGCACCATGGCCAATCTCGAAGCCCTCTGGGTCGCGGGGCGCCTCCAGCCGCGAAAGAAGATCTTGGCCAGCGCACAGGCCCATTACACGCACCATCGCATCAGCAGCGTGTTGCAACTCGAATTTGAATCCGTGCCGGTGGATTCTCAAGCCCGTATGGATATCAACGCGCTGCGGAAACTCCTGGAGCGTGGTGATGTCGGAACCGTCGTCGCCACTATGGGCACGACAGCCACAGGTTCGGTCGATCGCCTACCCGAAATCCTCGCTTTGCGTGAGAAATTTGGTTTTCGCGTGCACGCCGATGCCGCCTATGGCGGATACTTCGCGTTAATCGACAATCTCGCCGCGAATGCAAAGGCTGCCTTTGCTCACATCCGCGAAGTTGATTCGATCGTGATCGACCCGCACAAGCACGGCCTGCAGCCCTACGGCTGCGGCTGCGTGCTTTTCCGCGACCCAAACGTAGGAAGCCTGTACAAGCATGATTCGCCCTTTACCTACTTCAGCTCCGCGGAATTGCATTTGGGCGAAATTAGCCTAGAGTGTTCCCGCCCCGGCGCTTCCGCCGCGGCGCTCTGGGCCACGCAAAAGCTCCTCCCTTTGGTGAAGCATGGCGAATTTGCGCAACGCCTCGAGCGCAGCAGGTCCGCAGCTCTTGGCCTCTATGAAAAAGCGAGAGGTGATAATCGCTTCGTTACGGTCTTCGCACCGGAGCTGGACATCGTTGTCTTCGTGCCGCGAGCCGCAAGCATCTCCGAAATGTCGGCCAAGTCTCGCTCCATCTTTGCAGCCGCTGCCGAGCGCGGCCTCCATCTCGCCCTCGCGGATCTCCCGGTCACCCTCTTCAGTTCGCTGCAGGCAAGTGTTCGCCGCGACCGCGAAACTGTAACCGTCCTTCGCTCCGTCCTCATCAAGCCAGAGCACTTGGACTGGATTGACCGCATCTGGGAAATCTTCGCGAGCGCCGCCGACGCAAGCCACGGCGCAAAAAGTACCTCGAGCACTATCGGCCAACTGTAGAGATTCGCCGACGCAAGATTTCTAGTGACAAACGGCTCGTGCTGTTATAGAGTGCGTAATGTTAATCAACATAAATCGTCCAAGTCCTTTCCCTCCTATCACATCCCTCCAACCTCAATGTTTACATGCAGTTACGCACTCTTTGGCGCAACGGCGCGCGACTATGTGCTTTAGCTTCAGTGCCTTCCGAACTCTTTCTATCGCCACGGGGGTGGTACCCCCTCTTCCGTTCGCGCACCGCTCGCGTCACAGCTCACCGCCGCATCACGGCGTACCGGACGCGCCAAAGAGATCGATGCCCCCGGTCCTAGCTCCGGCCTTGGCCCGCGGTCTTGCAAGGAGACACACCCAAATACACACTCCGTCCGTGCCAGCGTCGCCATTTAATGCTGTATTTCGCCATTCAATGCACGGAAACACCATTCAGAGAAAGGTTTGGAGCCGTACCGCCAACTCCGGTAAACTATTCTTTGTAACTGAGGGGCTCCGGGGACAATGCAAGTGGGGGCCTAAGCGCGTTCGATGAGCGCCTTTTTGTGGCGTTGCGTGACCTGAGAACTAGCAATTTCCTGAAGACTGAGGGTGAAGAATGCCAGATGTGATGAAGACATTGCTGTTGAATCCGCCCAGCTTTGAAAATTTTGATGGCGGAGCGAGTTCGCGGTGGCCCGCGACGCGCGAGATTGAATCCTATTGGTACCCGGTTTGGCTAACCTACCCGGCAGGTATGATCCCGGGAAGCCGCCTGCTCGACGCTTCGCCTGCGAAAGTGAACTGGCAGCAAACCGTCGAAATCTGCAAAGACTACGAATTTCTGGTGCTCTTCACCTCAACGGTGGGTTTTGAGAGCGACGTCAAGCTCATCCGCAAAATCAAGGAAGCTAATCCCAGCCTGAAAATCGCATTTGTTGGCCCGCACGGGCACATCAAGCCGGATGAGACTTTGAACGCCAGCGAGGACATTGAGTTCGTAACTCGCGGCGAATTCGACCACTCCGTAGTCGAGTACGCGCACGGCAAACCGCTGAGCGAAATTCTCAGCGTCAGCTATCGCAAGGACGGCAAGATTGTGCACAACGCAGAGCGGCCGCAATTGCACACAGCGGAGTTGGACGCTCTTCCATTTGCCACCGACATTTACAAGCGCGACCTGAAGATTGAAAACTATAACGTCCCCTTTTTACTGCATCCTTTCGTTTCCTTCTACACCACGCGCGGATGTCCGGCGCTATGCACCTTCTGCATGTGGCCGCAAACAATCTCAGGACACGCGTGGCGCACGCGCTCAATCGAAAATGTCGCGCGTGAAGTAAAGCAGGCCATCGAATATTTTCCGCAGATGAAGGAAATTTTCTTCGACGACGACACCTTCAACATTCGCAAGGATCGTGTCCTCGATTTGTGCCAAAAATTTAAGCCGCTCAAGTTCCGTTGGTCGTCCACCGCACGCGTACACAGCGACTACGAAACGTTGAAAGGGATGGCCGATGCGGGCGCGCGGCTATTCATCGTCGGCTTCGAGTCCGGCGACCCGCAAATTCTGAAAAACATCAAGAAGGGCGCGACCGTTGAAATGGCGCGCACCTTCATGAAGAATTGCCGCAAGGTCGGTATTCGCGTCCACGGCGATTTCATCATCGGTTTGCCCGGCGAAACACGCGAAACGATTCAGAAGACGATCGACTTCGCGAAGGAGCTCGACTGCGAAACCATCCAAGTCTCGCTGGCGCACGCCATGCCCGGCACGGAATTGCACGATTCCATGGCTAAGCAAGGCTTCCTGAAAGTGGAAGCGCTGGCCGATTCTGGCGGGCACCAGTTGCCTCACATCGAATACCCGCATTTGTCCAAGGCGGAGATGATGGGCGGCGTGAATCGCTTCTACGACGAATACTATTTCCGTCCGAAGGTTGTGTGGCGCATTGTGCGCGAAGCCCTTTGGGACAGCAACGAGCGCAAGCGCCTCTACCACGAAGCGGTCGATTTCCTGAAGCTCCGCTCGGAGCGCTGGAAGTGGGTGCGCGAGGGCGGCGATATCGAAAAAACAATGATTGCCGTGCCGGAGACGCCGTCCGCTTCCGGAAACGATTAATTTCACAGCATGGGACACGAGTTACGGATTCGGATCAAGACCCTGGTCATGATCCTCGCAATGGTTGTGTGCGCCAACGCCGGCGACTTGATGTTAAAGCGCGGCATGACGCAAATCGGCGCCGTGGAAATTTCCGCGGCAGGCTTGCGCCACGCTCTTCTGATGACCCTCACGAACGGAACAATATGGATCGGGATCCTTTTTCTTACCGGCTTCACGCTAAGTTATATGACCGTGCTGAGTTGGGCGGATTATAGCTACGTGATGCCGGCCGGCGCATTTGGGTATGCGACATTGACGCTGCTCGCGGTTTTATTTTTGCATGAGTCCGTATCGCCGCGTCGCTGGATCGGCGTAATTCTGATCTGCATCGGCGTCTTGCTGGTTGGTCAGACGCGGCCGCGCACCACGGAAGTTGCAGTGCGAGGGGTGGCGGCATAATGCGCGAGGCGCTCCTTCTCGGGATACTGATCTTCGGCGCTTCCGGCGGGGAAATTGCCGTCAGCCGCGGAATGAAGTCTGTTGGAGAACCTGAACGGCTGCGGCCGCGAGAGCTTTTGTCTTTTCTATGGCGCGCGTTGCGCAATGGCTGGTTTTGGACTGGCGTGCCGCTACTCGCGCTCGCGTTTTATTCCTTATTGGTGCTGCTGTCCTGGAAAGCGATCAGCTTTGTGATTCCGGCGTCGGCGCTGAGTTACGTCGTCGGCACGCTGGGGGCGAAATACATTTTGCGCGAAGACGTGAGTCCTGCCCGATGGATTGGTGTGGTGCTTGTATGCGTGGGAGTCGCGCTTGTTGCCGCAGGTTGAAGTCAATTCTTCGGAGGAGAAAAGTGTTTCGGGAGAAGCTGGCTCCGGCTTTTCGGAAAAGAGCCGCACCGCCGCTGTCATTCTGTTGATTGTTCTCTCCGCTGCGATATACCTCGGAAATGCCGGGTTTCCCGCCTTGCTCGATGACGCGGACGCATCGCATGCGATGGTCTCGCGCGAAATGCTGCAGAGGCATGACTGGGTCATCCTGTACATGAATGGCATTCGTTATTTGATGAAGGCGCCGCTGCATTATTGGGCGGTGGCGATGAGTTACGCTGCCCTGGGGCAGCATGAATTTTCAACGCGCTTGCCGGTAGCGCTGGCGATGATTGGATTGGTGCTGCTGGTGAATGAATTTGCGCGAAGATTTTTCGGGGTGCGCGCAGGTTTGTACAGCGGACTGGTGGTGTGTACCAGCGCGGGATTTTTTCTCTTTACTCGCATCATGATTCCGGAAGCGATTTACACGCTGGAATTTACGGCAATCTTCTATCTTTTCCTGCGCGGCTGGACCGGATCGCTAAATCCTCGCGTGGCGTATTGGGGCGCAGCCGCGATTACCGGACTTGCGATGCTAACGCGTGGGTTGGTTGGCGTGATTTTTCCCGTGGCCATCCTGTTTTTGTTTGTCGCCGCGGCGGGGGCCTGGAAAAGATGGCGGGAACTACATTTATTTTCGAGTGCTGCGATTTTCTTGCTGGTGGCCGCGCCGTGGCACATCCTTGCGAGCTTGCGCGCTAACTCGTTTTTCTGGTCTTACTTTATCAACGAGCATCTCAAGCGCGCGATCGGCACGCGATATCCGCCCGATTATGAAGCGGTGCCGCTGTGGTTGTGGCTTGGCGCACACCTGATTTGGTTCTTTCCGTGGAGCATTTTTCTTCCCGGTGCCTTGCGACGCATTCCGCGGCCTCGAACTTGGAAGAATCTAGCGGCAGAAGGGCAGACGCGACTACTGTTAGTTTTGTGGGCCGGATTTATTTTGCTGTTTTTCTCGCTCACGTTTGGTTCCCGAATGGAATATTACAGTTTTGGCGCGTGGCCGGCCATTGCCATGCTGCTGGGAATAGGCTTGGCCAAGGAAGAGGAACAAGGGGAGCGCTGGCTGGTGCGCATGCAAGCGGCGCTGGCGGCGGTGGGCGCGGCGCTGGCGGCGGTGCTGATCGCGATGTTGTGGATTTCCGCCAGAGTGCAGGTGAACGGCGATATTTCTTCGCTGCTGAAAGAGCACGAAAACGATTTTTATCGCGTGTCGATGGCGCACATTCTGGATTTAACGCCGCAGGCTTTCGCGCTTTTGCGATTGCCTTCGGCGCTAGCCGCCGCCGCATTTCTTTTTGGCCTAGCGGCTGCCTGGTGGCTGCGTCGCAGAGGGCGCGCTGAAGGTGCGGCAATCTGCCTGGCGATCACCATGGCGGTGTTCTTTTTCGCCGCGAATATAGCGCTTGGTGTTTTCGGACCGTATTTGTCGTCGCGGCCGCTGATGACGAAAGTTCTGCCGCAGATCACATCGTCGGACACGCTGGCGCTCTACGGCGAATTTGACGCTATGTCCGGCGTGGCGTTTTACACCAATCGGCAACTGCTTTTGTGGAATGGGCGCTACAACAATTTGGCGGCAGGATCGTATTACCCGGATGCGCCGCATATTTTTTTGACCGACACCGAATTTTTGGCATTGTGGGGCGGACCGAAACGAGTTTTTCTGTTTGTGCCTTCTGAGCAGCGAGCCGCAGCCGCGCAACGGCTCCCTGCGGCCGGAAGTTATTTGTTGGCCGAGAGCGGCGGTAAAGCGGTGTACGCTAATCGCTCGGTCACTCACGTGGCCGGCTCGCAATAGACGCTATGAGCGAAACGGTGCTGTCTGTGCTGCGTTTGGCCGTGTTTGTGTTGGCCGCCGGCCCGCTGGTGTACTACGTGCTATCACTGTACTGCACGATTGAATATTTTTGGATTCTTCGCAGATTGCCCGCGCGCGACGATTCCTTTGCACCGCCAGTCAGCATCCTGAAGCCAGTGCGCGGGGTCGATCCGGGTGCTTACGAGAATTTCGCAAGCTACTGCCGACTGGATTATCCGGAATACGAATTAGTGTTTGCGATGGCCGACCCGCACGACCCGGTAATTCCCGTAATCGAAAAATTGCAGAGGGATTTTCCTGATCGATCGATTCGGTTTGTCACCGACGTGCCGCGCGTGGGCGAAAACAACAAGGTGAACAGCCTGTGCAGGCTGGTGAAGGAAGCTCGTTACGAATTGCTAGTGATGACAGACAGTGACGTTCGCGTACCGCGAGATTATTTGCGGGAGGTGGTTGCGCCGTTTGCAGACAGGCGTGTAGGCGCGGTCACATGTTTCTATCGTTGCGCAGGCGGCGGCACGCTGGCTGCGGATCTGGATATGCTGGGGATGTGCATGGACTCGGTGCCGAGCGCCCTTGTGGCGCGACAGCTCGAAGGCAAGGTGCAATTTGCGTTTGGTTGGACGATGGCGACGACCAAAACGCGGCTGGCGGAAATCGGCGGGTGGGAAGCAATGGCCAATCATCATTCCGACGATTTCGAGCTGGGAAATCGCATCGCTTCCAAGGGGCATCGTGTGGAGTTGATGCGCGAGCCGGTGTGGATGGTTTTTCCACGGGAGAGATTTTCCGATTTTTTACGGCATGAGTTTCGCTGGGCGATTGGGCTCCGCAACGTCCGGCCGGCGGGATACGCCGGAATGATTTTCACGCATGGCTTGCCCTGGGCGGTTTTGGCGGCGGTTGTAGCTGCTGTTTCCGGCTGGACCGGAACGGCAGCGGCTTTTATCGCGGCTTATTTGGCTTTGCGGGTCGGCTTGGCTTATGCAGCAGGCGTATGGGGATTGCAAGATCGCAACATTGCCTCGAAACTCTGGTTGGCACCCGTTCGCGATGCCATGAGCGCCGCGGTCTGGTTCGCCGGATTTTTTACGGACAGAATTAGGTGGCGCGGACTTGAGTATCGCGTCAGAAATCGCCTTTTGGAGCCGATTCGTGATACCCGAGCCGAGACATTGCAACAGAACGCGCGAGGCGTGAAGTGAGATGGCTTGTCCCCATGGCTCTTACTTTTGTGCTGCCCGGTTGGCGTTTCTTCGTGCTTGTGCTTGCGGCGATGCCGCTCGCCTATTACATGGCAGCAACGCTCGCGGCATTGCGATTTTTCACTCGCGAACGGGCGCGAGAGTTTGCTTCGTATGCCCCGGCCGTTAGTTTGGTCAAGGCCGTTCGCGGTGTGGATTTTGGCTCGTATGAGAATTTCGCAAGCTTCTGCACGCAAGACTATGAGCATTACGAAATTCTCTTCGGTGTGGGCGACGATGCCGATCCCGCGGTGCCATTGATTCGGCGGCTGATCACGGATTTCCCACAACGACGAATTCGATTGTTCATCGGCGCGGAACGAATCGGCGCAAATCGCAAAGTAAATATGCTGGCGCGCCTGACGCGCGAGGCCCAGCACGAAATTCTTGTCTTGACGGACGGCGATATACGAGTCACGCGAACATATCTGCGAGAAGTTGTTGCACCATTCGCTGACCGGAGCGTTGGCGCAGTGACTTCGTTTTATCGAGGTATTGCGGAGAAGAACCTTGGCGCTGAACTGGAGGCTATTGGCGCGGCCAGCGATTTCTTTGCGGGCGTGCTGATGGCGAATTGGATGGAGGGAATCACGTTTGCGCTGGGCGCTTCCATTGTCACGACGCGGGGATGGTTGGCAAAGATCGGCGGATTTGCGGCAATTGCCGATGTGCTCGCGGACGATTACGAACTAGGCCACCGGATCGCAAAGGCGGGCGGCAAAGTTTTGCTTTCACGAGAAGCGGTGTGGACGATGTATCCCGTGCAGACCGCGCTTAGCTTCTGGCAGCATCAAGTGCGCTGGTCGCGCACCGTGCGGCTTTGCCGTCCGTGGTCCTTTGCGGGGCTGATTTTCACGCATGGCTTGCCTTGGGCTCTGGCAGCCGCGCTGATTGCGTCTACACCGTGGATTGGTGCGACATACTTGATCGCGTATTTGGTTCTGCGATTGACCATGGCATGGACGGTCGGCGTCTGGGGCGTAGGCGACGATGTGGTGCGGCGCAAACTCTGGCTCGTGCCATTGCAAGATGCCATTCATTTCGTAGTATGGCTGGCAAGCTTTGCGTCCAATCGCATCCACTGGGGCGGCGAGGAATACACCATACGAAGTGGCCGCTTGATTCCAACGACTGCTCCGGAATCGCGGGATGCAAGCTTTGCATCGCAAACTCGCAGATGAGCGCTGTAGGTGACCCATTGTTACAACGAATGGTCACGTTATGCTGGTAAATTGACTCGCGGCTTGACGAGTCTTCTGGCTACTAAGGCTAAGAGACCGATAACGAGACCAGAAATTATGCCGATGATAGGGCCTATGCACGCCATCATTAAACGCGGCGAGTCCCGAAGCGGCATCGAACTCATCATCGCCGCCTCTTTCGAGTGATTCGATGTACTGCGAAAAGAAGACGATATGCGCGCCGGTAACCCAGATGCTATTCACGATGCCAAGCAGCAAGCCGTGAAGAAAATGGCGGTCCGGCCGGTTTCGCGCGATGAGGTATGCGCACACGAGGAAGATGGACAGCCAGAAGACAGGCTCGACATCCAACGAATCACGAATACCGTCGCGACGCCCATGGCCAATCCGAAAAGAGACAGGCCGAAGATCAATTTCCAGTCCATGTGATCTCCTTGTTAGCTGTCAGGCCCAGAGGATGCAGTCAGGATAGTGCCGCTTCGCGATAAATCGTCCGGCGAAAACCCACCGCAAGCAAGTAAACATTTTGTCGCGCGGCTCCCTGCCCGTCTTTGCTTGCCCTGATCGCATCTACCGCCCTGCCTGCTGAAAAAGCAACACGACCCTATCTACAATCATTCGATTTATTTATGCGACCGTACGGTCTCTTTAGCATCTAACTGGGCGAGAAAAGCCGTGAGCGATACCCTGACAGCCAACGCATCCCTCGCAGCCAAGAGCGCGCCGAGATCGACAGTGGCCATGCCTGCTTTCAAGGCTGGCATCAATCCGTGGTTTATCGCCATCACGGTCACTTTGGCCACTTTCATGGAACTGCTGGATACGGCGATCGCCAACGTGTCTCTACCGCATATCGCCGGCGGGCTCGCGGTGAGCGCGGACGAGAGCACGTGGGTGCTGACGAGTTACCTGGTGTCGAACGCGGTGGTTTTGCCGCTATCCGCTTGGCTCAGCCGGATTTTTGGACGCAAGCGGTATTACATGATTTGCGTGGCGGTTTTTACGGTGAGCTCATTGCTGTGCGGCTTCGCGCCGAGCCTGGGCGCGCTGATCTTTTTCCGCGTCTTGCAAGGAGTTGGCGGCGGGGGCCTGGCTCCGGTGGAGCAGGCCATCCTTGTGGACACGTTTCCGCCGGCCAAGCGGGCCGCGGCGTTCGCGCTTTACAGCATGGCGATTGTGACCGCGCCGGCAATCGGACCGCCGTTGGGAGGTTGGATCACGGACAACTGGAGCTGGCGATGGGTGTTCTTCATAAATATCCCGATCGGCATCATCTCTCTTCTGCTCACCAGCCGCTTGCTTTCTGATCCCCCGGAGTTCACACGCGAGGTGGAGTCAGCACGGAGAGGCGGCAAACTGAAGATCGATGGATGGGGAATTTTCTCGGTGGCCATCGCGTTCGCGTGCCTTGAAGTTGTGCTCGACAGGGGGCAGACGGAGGACTGGTTCGAAAGCAATTTTATTATTTTCTTTTTTGTCGTGTCCATGGCAGCCCTCGTGTTCGCTATTGTGTGGGAGTGGCGGCATCCTGATCCGGTTGTAGAGATTCGTTTGCTGGCGGACCGAAATTTCGCGCTGGCCAATATTTTTTACTTCCTTTTCGGTTTCACGCTTTATGGATCGACGGTGCTAATTCCGCAGATGCTGCAGCGGCTGTTTGGCTATACGGCGACGGATGCTGGGCTGGTGCTCGGACCCGGAGCTTTTGTGATCGTGATGCTCGCCCCGGTTGTGGTGAGGATTCTTCCGAAGGTTGGCGTGAAACGGCTGCTCGGATTTGGATATTTGGTTTTCGCGCTGGCCATGTGGTACTACGCCAGCTTTACTTTGGCTACGGACTACCGTCACGAAGCAGGGGCGCGTGCGGTGCAGGGCCTTGGAATCGCGACGCTATTCGTGCCGGTCAGTCAGCTCGCGTATTCCAATTTGGCGAAGCACAAGAACAACAAAGCCTCCAGCTTGACCAATCTTTTCCGAAACCAGGGTGGAAGTTTCGGCATTGCGTTTGTAACCACGCTGCTGGCGCGCCGAACACAATATCATCAATCGGTGTTGGTGGCGCACTCCACTCCTTTCGATGCGCGATATCAAAAGCTTCTCGGCAACCTCGCTGAGTATTTTTCGACGCATGCTTTCACGCATGCGGACGCGGTGGTTCACGCACAGGCGCAGGCGTTCGACTTGCTGCAACGGCAGGCCACCTACCTGGCTTTTATGGATTGCTTTACCGCGCTTGGGTGGTTTGTGCTGCTCGGAGTGCCGCTGGTGCTTCTGATTCGAAGATTTAAGGGGCCGGGGTCGTCGGGCGGGCATTAGGGAATGTGAAGAGTTAAGATTTTTTCGGAACGAGGGCGCGAGATAGAAGTAGTTGGCAGGAAATATTTGACGCAGGTCGAGCGTATTATCGAGCATGCGAAAAATTGTGGGTGACGATCTACTTCTCGATCCAGCTTGGAACGCGCTTGAGACGGAGCACGCTCGCTTTGCCGTTGGAAATGGCCGGACAAAACGTTACCCGGCACAGGTCGTGCCCTTCGCGGCCGTGGCGGAGAACAGCGCAGATAGTTTGAAGAAGCTTGGGGAATTGCTGACGGTTGGCGAGCATGTCTATCTGTTTGGCCCGCAGCCCGTGGACGCGAGTGGAATTAAAGTCGGACCACCGCTGCATTGCCATCAGATGCTTGGGCCTTCGCGTTTGGAAGCCGAGGCTGGGGCCGACGAAATACAAATTGTGCGTATGACCTCGGGAGATGCCGGCGCGATGGTGGCGCTCACTACGCTGGCGTTTCCGGGGTTTTTCCGCGAGCGCACTTACGAAATGGCGAATTATTTCGGTATTCGCGTCAATGGAGAATTGGTGGCTATGGGCGGCGAGCGGTTGTGCCTGCCGGAACTTCGCGAGATTAGCGCAGTGGTTACGCGGCCGGGACACACTGGCAAGGGGTACGCACACAGGGTGATGACTCGCCTCTTGCGAGAGCACGCCAACGCCGGCTTCCAGTCGTTCCTGCACGTTAACGTGCTTAACTCGCGAGCAATCGCTCTTTACGAACGAATGGGGTTCACGACCGTGAGATCAATTGCTTTATGGCCGGTTTCTCGGGTGAGTCAAATTAGTTGACGGCGGCAAGCGGCTGGCTGCTTCTGCAGTCAAGCGCCAGCTTCTGCTTCGTTTGGCCAAGTGAAACATCGCATGGCATAATTGTAAGCGAGTGAAACGAAATTGGGAGGTCGTCCAATTGGTAGGACTCCAGACTCTGGATCTGGCTATCCTGGTTCGAGTCCAGGCCTCCCAGCCAATCTCTTCAATCACTTAGCTCGGGCTGTACTCGGTCATTCCCGCCAGATGGGAACAACTTGGGAACAACTGGAAATAAATCAGCCGGCTGGAGGCAGCATGCTCTCCTCCAACCGCGTGACCGCATTGCGCTGGGACTGTTCCACCGACTGGATGTAGTACGCCAGCGTCGTCTGTGCGGAGGCATGCCCGAGGACCTGTTGCGCCGTTCTCACCGGCTCTCTCATTTCACTTAATGCCGTAGCCACGGAACGACGGAATACACGCCATCCTGCTTTTGGGAGATTGAGAGTTTTGAGCGTCGGGTGAAGGATGCGTTTCAACAGATTCGCGGACTCATAGGGTTTCCCAACTGCGTTTGGGAAAACTAGGTTCATGGGAAAGAGTTTTTGGGACTTCTTGTGACGCTCCAAAGCCGTTGCCAGCCCTGAGCTGAGAGGTACGACACGCTCGCTGCTCTTCGTCTTGGGCAGTCCAAACTCACCCCGATAGAACGTGCGTCGAATAAACAATAGCTGCCTTTCGAAGTCGACGTCGGACCATTTCAGGCCAAAGAGCTCGGACGCTCGAAGTCCCGTAACGGCTGCGACGGAAACCATCGTTCGATGGGGTTCTTCAAGACGTTCGAGAATCTTCATCACTTGAGAAGGTTCGAAAGTAATCTTCGGCAGAACCGAGCGCTTCTGCGGAAGACAAACACCCAATGCCGGATTTGAATCTACATAACCCCAGGACTTGGCGGTTTGGTAGGTTCGGCTGATCGTCGCGCGAATGTGGTGCAAAACGGCTGGAGCATATCGTTTCGCTTTTTGATTGATAAAGATCTGCACGTCGGGGGTCGCGATATCGCGCAGTCGGTGTGACGCGAATTGCGGCACCAGATGATCGTGTAGAACGGTCCGGTAAAAATAACGCGTGGAAGACCGATAGGTCGGAAGTACGGCCTCTTCCCACTTGCGGGCAAATTCTCCGAAGGTCATGCTGACCTGCGCCTCCTGGAGTTTCTGGCCTTCCGAACGTCGTAGAGCGTTGAGCAGGTCGAAAGCTTGGCGTCTCGAGAGACTATCAACCGGTCCCAGCACCCGAGAGCGGTTTCTTCTCTGGATGATTGTGTCCGGCCTAATGACATCTTCCCTCCAACGTGCAACCCAGACCTTGCGACTCCCCTTGCCACGCGTAAACAGAGATCCTTCTTGATAACGGCGTAGAGCCATTGTTTCCTTTCCGTTGGCTCTTCCGCCTGTTCCTGTGTCGCAAGCGAGTGTACGCAGAAATCGATTCATCGGTTAGCTTTTTGTGCGCTTTGTCGCCAGCCACACGAGGACGTCCTCTTCCACGAAGCGCCAGTATTTGCCAAGGCGGATGCCAGGAATTCGATCGCGGCATCGCTCGCGGG
>Ga0209131_1001692_pt1 | contig 15245 bp, 16 predicted proteins | sample GraSoi_2013_40cm_FD_185826 | JGI IMG/M metagenome (GOLD analysis project Ga0209131, IMG submission 185826) | Grasslands soil microbial communities from the Angelo Coastal Reserve, California, USA - Sample 9_17_2013_40cm (SPAdes) (version 2) | ecosystem: Environmental > Terrestrial > Soil >...
CATCCAGTTTTACCCGCTTTGCGAAATTCACTGCCCGCGCCACCGGTCGCCCGATGGCTTTCATCATTGCTGTTTGCGTCATAATAATCTGGGCTGCAACCGGTCCGCTTTTTCACTACAGCGATACATGGCAACTGGTGATCAACACCAGCACCACGATCGTGACTTTCCTGATGGTTTTTCTGATCCAGAATACGCAGAACCGCGATTCCGAGGCGATCCAGATAAAACTGGACGAGTTGATCCGTGCAATCGAAGGCGCCCACAACGCGCTGCTTGACCTCGAAGAGCTGGAAGAGGACGATCTCGACCGCATCCGCAAGGACTATGAAGGCATCGCCGAACGCGCCCGCCTCGAATTACGCAGAAAGCACTCCGACACCGGCGCATGGGATCTGAAGAATGAAAAGACAGACCAAAGGGTAAAGATATCCCGGCCCAAATAAGATCGAGACTACAAGCTTCTTCATAAAAATCGAATGGGCGAGTCTCCTCGCCCATTCGATTACTTCTCTTTATTTTTTGCCGGCCTCATCATCAACGGCCCGCCTACGCCGATAAGAAAAAACGGCAGGCCGATGCAACTTAACACGACCACCCCGGTATATTGCGACCAGAAACCGTTCATTTGTACATGTTTAATATCCTCGGGGTCATATACAACTTCGACCTGCTCACCGATATCGTACGAAGGAGGTGAGGAACATACATTTGCATAAAATCTCACAGGCTCACCCTTTTTCGTATTGAAATCAATGACTGGGCAGTATGTGCTTCCGCTGTCCGTACTACTGGAAAGGTTGTAATCCACCACCGTCCCATTGACCACTTCTGCCTTTCCCAGAAATTTTTGCTCGTTATAAAATACCAAACCACCGATGAGCAACAAGACTGCGCCGATCCCGCCAAAAACCAAGGCAAATATCTTCATGATTTTCCCTTTCGATAAGAGGATAAAAAATATTCTTCTTAATGTACAAAAAACAGGGCAGACCTGCCATCACCCAGCGGTCACGTCGATTGGAAGGGTTGATTCTTAATGCGTTTTCATAAACAAATAGGAAATTGGTACTATCGTAGGAATTTTATAGGGGAAACGTAGGTTTAACCCCTTTGAAGTCTGGTAGGATGCGACCTTGGCACTCGGCCGGTGCCGATGATCCTTGCAGACGAAAGGAGATCAAACCTTGCATAGGTCCTGCAAAAAAGCTTCCTCGTCGCGGCTTTCCCCCCACGTAAAAATTGAATAGAACAGGACCAGGCTCACGGTCCAAAAAAGAGGCGGTCATATATCCTGCAAACCAAAGGCGGGAATATCCTCGCTTTGAAAATTGGAAAGGAGCAACAACACATGTTACCCAGGCGCGAATTGAAAGTTGGAAAAGGCTACATCAACGAGGAGATGTGGCTGGTGCGTGAGGTGATCCAATTACGGCCCATGACTGTGAAATACCATACGTATCACTTAAGTACAGGCCAGCTATGCGGCGCCCCTCACGAATGTAAGAAGGATCAGTTTATACATTGGGCTGACCGGGAAGCGACGGAAGATGAAATGGCGAACCTGCAATATGAGGAAGCGGAGGCTTTGTACAGCCACGAACCAATCCCGGTAAAGTGGGAACCCCCCAGCCAAAGTCCGGAACAGGCTCTATTCAACAGGTCGATCAACCGATAACCCACATAAAAGATATTCCCTAACGGACATCCTCCAATAATACGGAGATGTCCGTTAGGGGCAAGCTTTCAAAAGGAGAATATCTTATGACATTCGAACAAATTTTGATCTGGGTCGTGATCGGCGCAACCGCCGGCTTCCTGGCGGAATCCCTCCTGGGAGGTGTGCAGATCCGCTTGATCGGCACCATTATCATCGGAATTCTGGGGGCATTTATTGGAGGCTGGTTATTCGGTATGCTTGGGATCAGTATCGGCGCAGGATGGGTCAATGAAGGCATCAAGGCCTTTGCCGGAGCAATTATTCTACTCGTGATCGTGCGTTTGATTCGCAGATAAGATACGGGAGAACTAAATGAAAACAAAATGGACTCTCCACGTAACGACAACCTTGATCTTCCTGGGATTCTTCCTCAGCGCATGCGGCGGAAGCGGAGCCGAGGAGACCCCCACCCTTAGCCCGGATGCAATTCAGACCGCGGCAATCGGGACCTTTTCAGCGGTGCTCACGCAGACGGCGTTATCGGCACCGTCGAAGACGCCGACACCAACAGTTACAAATACACTTTTACCATTCTCCACATCTACGCTTTCAAATATTACACCCATCGTTGTCGGAAACACCGGCGCAAACTCAACGGCGGCCTGCTATCGGATGTCTTATGTGGCCGATGTTACCATCCCGGATAGCACACCGATGACGCCTGGACAAGCCTTTACCAAAACGTGGAGAGTAAGAAATACCGGCTCATGTGCATGGGACACAGGCTTCAAGTTCGCCTCTACCGGTGGAGATAACCTGCAGGGACAGACATACGCCCTGACGCAAAGCGTCCCGGCAAACACAGAGATCAATCTTTCCATCGACATGACCGCGCCGACCAATAAAACAGGAATGTTGCGCAGCAACTGGCGTATGTCTACTGCTTCGGGTCAGTTCTTCGGCGACGAAATATATGTGTTGATCTCGGTGGGCGGCTCCGCCGTCACTGGGACATCCGCCGCGACCAGCAGTGCCCCGACAAATACATCTGCTGCAAGCACATCCACGCCAGTGCCCGCGACAGCAACTCAAAATCCCACAGCAACAACGTCTCCGTAGCGATGGGTTTAATCTGCCACGATTGCATGGATGATCTACAATAAAAAGGGGGCTGCATGGTTTTGTCGTACAATGGGACAATGAATCAACCCCATCAACGCGACATCACCCTGCTATTTTCAACGCGCATCATCCGATTGTTTTGTTACGGTTTTCTTTCCGTCGTCCTGGCGTTATATCTCACAGAGACCGGCTTTGACGAAAAACAGATCGGCCTGCTCTTTTCACTTACACTTGCCGGCGACGCCGGCATTTCCTTATGGTTGACAACACATGCAGACCGCTTCGGGCGGAAGAAGACTCTATTAATCGGTGCCCTGCTGATGGTCGGCGCGGGAGCTGTGTTCGTCCTCACGCACAACATTATTATCCTGATGGCCGCGGCCATTATCGGGGTCATCAGCCCGAGCGGAAACGAGATCGGACCGTTCCTCTCCGTCGAACAGGCGGGATTAAGTCATCTGATCACGAATGAGCGGCGAACAAAAATATTTGCATGGTACAACCTGGTGGGTTCGTTTGCTACTGCTACCGGCGCGCTCGCAGGCGGATGGCTTGCGCAGATCCTGCAAGGCAATGGGTGGACGCAATTGGAATCATATCGGCTTGTGTTGATGGGCTATGGAGTCGGCGGCGTTCTGCTGGTGATCCTGTTCATGGGCGTATCGCCGGCCATCGAAGTGACACCGACCGATACCGAGATCAAACACACGCTTGGATTACATCGCTCACGGAAGATCATCCTCAAACTCAGTTCACTGTTCGCATTGGATGCGTTCGCCGGCGGACTGATCGTGCAAAGCATGATCGCATACTGGTTTCATGTAAAGTTTGGCGTGGAATCCGGAGTATTGGGCAGCATCTTCTTCGGCGCGAATGTGCTGGCCGGCATCTCTGCGCTGCTGGCAGTGCCATTGGCCGCGCGCTTCGGGCTGATCAACACGATGGTCTTCACGCACATTCCTTCAAACATTTTGTTGATGCTCGTACCGTTGATGCCAAGCCTGCCCTTTGCCATCGGACTCCTGCTGCTGCGTTTCAGCATTTCACAAATGGACGTGCCCACGCGTCAATCATATACGATGGCTGTTGTGGCGCCCGATGAACGTTCGGCCGCTTCAGGTGTGACGGCTATCGCGCGTTCGGTGGGCGCATCGATCTCCCCCGCGCTGACCGGTTTCTTTTTCAGCGTTCCTGCCTTGTTCAGTGCACCGTTCTTCCTGACCGGCGGATTGAAGATCGTATACGATCTGCTGTTATATCGCGAGTTCCGAGCCGTGCAGCCGCCGGAGGAAAATAAATAGCCCTTGACAACCTCTCTTTAGCGGGTGTATTATTTCGCCGCTCCACCCAAATTGGCGTGGAGTTTTTAATTCCGTCTGCCACATAAATTTCATATCTGCGCCTTCCGACTTGCAAAACAGTCGGAAGGTTTGTTTAAGCCCGCATGCGCTGGCCTGCCTGATTACATCGGGTTCAAAGTTCCGTTACCCAAGGAGTATATGATATGTCCGAAATAGCCAGCAGGAACAAAGTATTGATGCGCCGCATGTACGAAGAGATGTGGACCAGGGCGAATCCCGCGTTCGCCGCGGAGTTGTTCGCGCAGCCCGAAGGCGTGGAACGATTCGTCAGTCAATTCTTATCGTCTTTCGCGAATTTACAGCATACCGTCGAAGAAATGATCGCCGAAGACGATCGCGTGGCTGTTCGATTCCTCGCGAAAGGGACTCATACCGGTCAATGGATGCAGTTCGCGCCGACGAACAAATCCATACAATACGCGGGAATTACGTTTGCGCGCATCGCAGGGAACAAGATCGTCGCGCATGAGACCTTATGGGATAAGGCCGGGTTGATGGAGCAAATAGGAGGAAAATAAATTCCCTCACCCTACCCTCTGGGGGAAGGGTTGGGGATGGGGTGGGGCTAAAAATGAAATACGTTAAAGATCAACAGCGCGGCCATCACCAGGATCAAGACCACCGAAAACCAGAACTGCACGGGTTTTTCGGAACGGTTCAACCATGAGGAGCGGTTGTAATCATCAGATGTAACAACGCGGCCCTTGTAGATGACATAGACTGCATAGAGTACAAGCACGTAACCGATAATAGTAGACCAATTCATAGGATCACTCCTTTTTGAATAGCGACCGGCCAAGCCCAACTTTCACGAATTTTACACCGCGACGAGTGGAGAGCGTATAATAAATTTTACTACAAGGACCAAACATAAAAAGGAAAATCAAATGGGACTCTTTGGAAAAAAACCTGATAAGAACGTTCCTGTGCTTTCCGTGGACGAAGTCCGTCAGCGCCTGCTCGCGCTCAACCGCGACACGGCGCCCTATCAGATCATCGATGGCGCGTCACAGAAAGTGGACTTGATCGCAGAGTGGAAGATCGTGGATGCCCAATGGTTTGAGATCTTTGCGAAGGCGAATCTCACCAAGGTCTTCCGTATTTATATGAAGTTCGATGATGCTATACACGAAGTGCGCGGCAAGGATGAAGAATTCACGGTTGAATGGCACGCCTGCGTGCCGTCCCTTTCGATCTCGGCTTCAAAATTTCAGGGTCAGATGACCTCGGTGGAGTTCGGCGCGGCCTATGCCTTTACCGAAGAGTTAAAGCCCGGCGTGGTTTATAACTATCGCTTTAGCACCAACGAGATCAAGAAACCGATCCAGGAGGCCATCGCCGGCTGTGGATGGGGCTATAAAGGCGTGGCATTCGGAAAGCTCTAGCCCCCACCCCGTCCTGCCCCAAGTCCGGCATGGAGCGTTTTTATGATTACCAAGATTTTATTGTCGATATTTGGGGGAGGTGCCCGACCGAAGGTAGTGGCAGTGGGGCCTACGGACAGCCCGCGTCGTCAAAGATAATCGACTCGCCGCTGCCAACGTCGTTGTAGGCCTGCATCCCGTAAGAGACCGGTTGATTCATGGGCAGCTTGATCACGTAGCTGGTTCGCGTCGATTTCCTGATCTGCTGAATCAGTTCACTATTTAGATAGACGTAATATCCGTCGGCAGTGCCCGAAGGGGTCCAGTTGAGCGTCACTGCAAATCCGCCCTTCTTTGGATTACAGATACGATCTGCCCAGAGATCAGGCGGTGTTTGGGGCAGTGCATACTCCGGCGCCTGGATCGGCAGCCATTCGGCTTCCGCATTCGGTTGGACGGTGATGTCTGAAACCCAACAATGTCCTCCAGCCCGCCTCTGCACCCACCACCAGCGCGGAACTGTATCGCTGCGGCCGTCGGCTTGTGCGGTGTCACCCGCGGCAATACTTCCGACGTCGGAATACTGCTGGCTCGGACCTTTACGACAAAAAGCATTGGTTGCAAATGTAAGCATCACTGAGCTTGGCACAGGTGGACTCGTGGGAGCAGGTGTATCAGTAGGAGCTGGTATATCCGTATCGGTGGGAATGATTTGTGTAGTGGCAGTTGAAGTGGGAAAGTCAGTCACTGCTATGGGTGATGGCGGCAAAGTAGCGGCCGGGCTACAGCCCGGGACTGTGATCACTAGAAATAAGAATAGGAGTTGATGTTTTCGAAGCATGTTGCATTCCTTTAAGAGATGGATACTTTCAAACAATTCTACACCGCCCCACCCCTCCCGTCCTGCGGACACCCTCCCTCGCGCAGCATCCCGAGCAAAGCGAGTGGGCAAATACGACATTTAGACTTTGAGTAATTATCAAGATTTTATTGTCGATATTTGGCGAGGGATGGGGTAGGGCCACAGCAGATGGTACACTACCATCATATGAGACGGGAGAATTTATGATACCTCACCGAATACAAAGGTTTGTTTTGATTTCCCTGATTGGCTCGCTGGTTGCTTCCTGCAACATCCCTACATTTTTCAGCGCGGCAGAGCCAACAAACAGTCCCGCTCCGAGCGCAATTCCCTCGCCGACTTCGATCCCCGGACCTAATGACTACATTACAGTGGCCCAACTCAATCTTTGGTTCCACGGACCGGGCTGTTACGGCGGATTCGAAGCCTTCGATATGCAGTGGGAAGAGAAATACGACACTGACTCCCCTGCTTGGCACAACGTATGACAGTGCTTCTGCGGAGGTGATCCGTCAGCAGATCGAATGGGCGACTACATACGGCGTGGATGCATTCTCCATCGAATGGACTACGCCACGCGAGATTCCAGGATCGATCGAGGACATCCTCGACGACAATTTCATCAAAGCGCCTCAGCTGAACAAGGTTCGCTGGTGCATTTTCTACGACCTGGTCTTACGGATCCAGCAGACACCCGGGCTGAATGTAGACTTGAGCCGCGGGATGAATTTTGACGACCCGGATGTCTACAATACGTTTGTCGCTGATTTCGATCATTTTGCAGAGAAGTATTTCAACCAGGCTCAGTATCTGAAGATCGACGGCCGACCCGTGCTTTACATTTGGGGTACGTGGAACGCGATAGGTCGCTATCCGCAAGCATTTCAGGATGCCCGGCAGAAAGCCGCGGCCCGCGGGTTTGACGTATACATCGTCGGGGATATCATCCGAGCGGATCATTTCCTCCCAAAGCTGGCTGCCGCTTACGACGCAAATACAAGTTTCATGTTCTTTGTACCGGGCTCCCCGCCCACGAAGGATGTAGGCGCAGCAGCGGTGGCTTTCGATAAGACCATGACTCAATGGGAAAAACTAATTGCGGGAATGAAAGTGGCGGGCAGGGAAACGGAGGTGATCCTCCAACCCGGTTTCGCACCCCAATTCGACAACCGTCAGTTCATTGGAGTCAACGGAGGCGGGGCAACGATCTACATCCCGGCGTTAAGTAAGGACCAGGTGACGGCCATGGCTGAAGTGGCGCGTCAGCACGCTCATGTGGCTGGTAGTGAGGGATTGAAACTGATCTGGCTGAATACCTGGAATAACTGGCCGGAGACTACAACCTTTGAACCGACCATTTCGCAGGACCCAAAATATCCTGCAAGCAATTATGGATTCGATCTCGTCGAGATCATCCGCGACATATTCGGCGCAAAGACATTTTCTAATTAGGCCCGTGGAAACGAAAGGCGCCCTCCCGGGCGCCTTTCGTTCTATCTATATGTTTTGCCGTCAGTCTTGCAGCACGAAGGTGACTCTCAAATGCACGCGATATTCGGAGATATTCCCCTTCTCGTCGATGCCCACCTCCTGATTTTCGATCCATACGGACTTTACATTCTTCAGCGTTTTGGTGGAGCGCGCAATCCCCTGCTTCAGGGCGTCGTCGAAACTTTTCGTGGAAGAGGCTTTGATCTCGGTAACACGGGCGACAGACATAGCAAACTCCTTTCGAGTGCTTAAATGGAGAACCTAGCAGGAGTATACGACAATTTTTTCAAGGTGGGGCTGTGCAGAAAAGGCAGGCAATTATGGTTTTGACCTCATGGAAGTGATCCGCCCGGTTTTCGGTGCAAAGACATTTTCCAATGAGCGGCGAAGTCGCTCCAGTTCTTCAATAAACAAACCAGCCCTCTCCAAATTGGAGAGGGCTGGAAGAACTTCTTGCAATGGATAACCGAAGTTAAACTGCGTTGTGATTTCCAGAACCTTGGACTGCTTTCTTCCCGGCTTCCGCAGCTTGAGAGACATTATCCAGCTGTCTGACGAGCAGATCCTGTCCCTGATGTCCCAAGTCCTTGGCCTTTATCTGGATATCATCCTTGATCTGATTGGCTTTGGATTTGACCTGCGTCATTGTATCCTTCACCGTTGCGGCAGTGCGGTCACGCAGTTTCAGCGCCCCGCTCTGAAGTTCAGCGCGGGTCTTCTCGCCGGGTTGTGGAGCAAATAGCAACATCGTAAGTGCACCTACCACGCCGCCAATGATCATCCCGATGAAGACGGATATTGCATTACCCGTCTGTTTTTTATTTTCAAATTCCTGACTTTTGGTATTCATATTATCTCTTCCTTCTGGGCAGTCCTGAGGGAACCACCCGAACCAGGGCTTGATTTGTTACTTGCTGGCAAAAAACTCACCAGCCTTGAGCTTTCCATAATGGGCAGCCCATTAATACGGCTAGCATAGTGATAACATGCGAACCTTATAGATTCCATTAACATGAGGTTAGAAATTGCTAATCTCATACCTATATTGGGACTAATGTCCTCGCGACACTTGCATCGCACTGCCACTCGCTACGCTCGGGATGCTTCGTGAGGAGAGGGTGTCTGCAAGACTCGTTAATGCTGCGTGGTGCATTTCAATTCGCGAGAATAAATCTCGCTTCGCTTCCAAAACCAACCATACGCGGGTAGTACATTACCAGTCCGTGCTCGCCTTTATCGATCACGAAGATCACCGATCCGCCCTTGCTTTCCCCCGGCTTGATCTCGCCGCCTTCGAACAAATTCTTCAAATCATAGCCGCCTGAAAGCTCGGCCGCATAATCGCGTCCCGAACTGCTCTTCACTCCGAAATCGAATTCGGTCAGTCGGCAACTCTCTTTTGCAGAGGATAGGCACCGCACCTTGATCTCTGCGACCAGATATTGTTGGGTATTCTTAATCTTCGAGAATTGTGCGGCCTTGGCTACATAATAATCCGCAGGGTTATTGACGCGCGTCACGGCGATCGCGAGGCTCCCGGTGACAGATTCCCTGCCTACTGGGACAGGCGGCGCGGCCGTTGGGAATGAGATCGCTGTTATGGGTGTAGTCGATACCGACAGAGTGGCCTGGCTTGCCTTCAACATCAACGTTTGCACCATACCCCGCCATACATTCTGGAAGACGAACACGACGACAATCGTTATTGCAAAGGTGATCAACAGCCAAACGACGATGGATTTCTCAGAGGAACGCATGGAAAATTACAGCCCCTCCCCAAATACGACAATGATAATTTCGGTTGTGAGTAAAAGTCCGAATGTCGGATTTGCCGTCTCGGACCGCCGTGGCGCTGCTTGCGGCACGGACGGTGTGGAGGGTGCCCCGAAGGGGCAGGTGGGGCCGTGCATTTATTGTGCAGCTTGAAAGGCGGAGCCGTTCGATACTCCGCAATAGACGCCTTCAATGCCGCGACCGCATACATCTTGCAGGTTGTCACCGTTCAAATCTGCGAACAGCACGGTATTGAAGTACGGCGACTTATTCCATCCATTTGCATCGCTGAAGATATTCTCCCAGATCACCGCGGCGGCAAAACTTGAACCAGTGGACGATCCGCAACTAACACCTGCAAGGCCGCGTCCGCATAAGTCTGCGAGGCCGTCACCGTTCACGTCTGCGAATTGCAGCGTGTTCCAATATGGAGATTTATTCCATCCGTTCGCGTCGCTGAAACTGCTGTCCCATTGAGTGACAGCCGAGAAACTGCTCCCGTTCGAGATGCCACAATACTCCCCGAGGATGCCGCGTCCGCACAGGTCCGATAGTCCATCGCCGTTGACATCGGGAAATGCGATCGTGTTCCAATAGGGCGACTTGTTCCATCCGTTCGCGTCGCTGAAAGTGGTCTCCCACAGCGTTACCGCCGAGAAAACATACCCGTTCGAGATCCCGCAATACTCGCCGGCCAGCCCGCGTCCGCATATGTCTGCCTTGGCATCGCCATTGACATCGGGGAAGCTGATTGTGTTCCAATAAGGTGACTTGTTCCATCCGTTACCATCGCTGAAATTATCTTCCCAGACTGTTGCGGCTGAGAAGGCCGTACCACTCGATACGCCGCAATATTCGCCGGCGATCCCACGCGCACACACGTCGGCCCTGCCGTCGCCATTCACGTCTGCGAATTGGATGCTATTCCAATAAGGTTCTTGATTCCATCCGTTCCCATCACTGAAATTATCTTCCCATAGCGTTACCGCCGAGAAGCCAGCCCCATTCGAGATCCCGCAATACTCGCCGAGGATGCCGCGTCCGCAGACGTCGTCTTTACCGTCTCCGTTCACGTCCGCGAACTTGATCGTATTCCAATAGGGAGACTTGTTCCATCCATTTGCATCACTGAATGTGCCTTCCCATAAAGCCACTGCCGAGAAGCCGGCGCCGTTCGATACCCCGCAGTAAACGCCTGCGAGCCCGCGTCCACAAACATCGGCCTTGCCGTCGCCGTTCACATCGGCGAATTGGATGCTGTTCCAGTAAGGTTCGTTCTTCCATCCATTCGCATCGCTGAAACTGTTCTCCCATAAACTGACTGCGGCTGACGGCGCGGAGGGCGTGTTTGCGGCCAGGGGTGCAGATGGTGTGTCCACAACAGCGGGCAACTGCGTATCTATAGGTGGAATAGCCACGTATGGTGTATTGCTTGGCCCAGCCGGAACCCTCGTTCCCCCACCCGGAACGCTACAAGCAAGCGCGGTGAGCGCCAGTAAAAGGATAAAATCAATCAGATTCATAAACATGCGACCGGAGTGTGATCTTGTAGTCATTTGATTTCTCCTGTCAAAACGCCCCGCCCGCTCCTACGGGACACCATCCACACCGTCCGTGCCGCTGCTCGCGGCACGGACGGTGTGGATAGATGGGGTGGGGCCTAGCACTCACTATATCCGCAAGCATAGCACTTGCGGCAGCCTTCTTCATTTACTACTGCGGCCTCGCCGCATTCCGGGCAGATATCACCGATCTTGATGGTCGTGCCGGCCGGCTCATGTTTTGCGCGGCTCTTTGCACTTGCCGTGGCGAGTGCCTCTTCTTCACCGAGTTCAACGCCGTCCTTGTCGCGCAGATAAGTCTCCATCACCTGACCAATCCCATCGGGCAGGGAACGCACGCGATTGATTCCGAATCCGAGCGAACGTCCGCCGCCGATGCCGATCAATTGCACGACGACCTCGCGCAACCTGTCCTTGGGCGCAATGGGCGAAGCCATGCGCAGGATATAAGAGATCAATCGTCCAATCGCTTCTGAGACGGCGGCAATTTCAGAACCGGCCTTGGCGGTATTGATGAAGGCTTCGAATGGCTGCTCGCCGCCGTTCTCGTTGATCGTGATAAAGGCTTTTCCAACAGGCGTCTCGATGTTGAACGTTCGGCCGGTCAGGATCTTGGGACGCGGTTTCTTCGTTTCATGCCAGATTTGAGCTGATGGTTGCACAGAATCAGGTTCCAGCAACACGGGTGCTTTTTTATCCGCAGTAGCTTTTGTCTCGAGCACCACTTTATCGCGCGAGCCGGTCACATAGACCGTGATGCCTTTGCATCCCAATTCCCAGGCCATCATGTACGCCTTGGCTACATCTTCTTCGGTTGCGTGTTCATCGAAGTTGACGGTCTTCGAAAGAGAGTTATCCACGAAGGCTTGCAGTGCGGCCTGCATCAATACATGTTCTTCGGCGGTGATGTCCGCAGAGACGACGAACGTATCGCGCACGGCCTGTGGGATCTCATTGATGTGCTGGCAGGTTCCTTCATTCATCACCTGCTCGACGATCTCCTGGCGCTTCTCTTCACCGAGACCGAGTTTCTTCAGCGCTTCATCAAAGCGTGGACTTGCGTACGTCAACTTGAGGTCCTTGCCGTTATCGTTGACGTGACGATAATAAGCCAGCGCAAAGACAGGTTCACAACCATAGCCCTCGCAGCCTGCAACGGTGGCGATGGTGCCGGTTGGTGCGACCGTGGTCTGCGCGGCATTACGGATGCCGTTCTTCTTGATGCCATCCACTACCGCATCCCATTTGACCTCGGGCCTGCCCCAGTTATTCTGATACTTGATCATCGTCCTGGGCGATTCCCATTTCATATTCTTGCTGTCGTAGATCGAGCCTTCAATAGCTGGGAAGGCGCCGCGTTCCTTTGCAAGCTCGATACTGGTGACCATGGCGTGATAACGGACGAACTCCATGATCTGCGCGCCGAACTCCTGTCCTTCCTTCGAGCCGTAACGCACGCCTACGTGATACATCAAATCTGCGAGGCCCATGATGCCGAGTCCGATGCGGCGCGCACGATGCGCGGCTTCAGTAAGCTGAGGCACGGCCGGCACATATGCATTCGACTCCACCACGTCATCGAGGAAGCGCGTCGCGGTCACGGTGGACTGACGCAGCAATTCCCAATCGACCGTATTATCGGGTCCGCAATGCTCGTTCAAATTAACCGAACCAAGACAACAATTCTCATACGGTCCAAGCCATTGCTCGCCGCAACCTCGTGATACGAACCCATCAGTAATCCAGGTGTCGCTCTTTGGTTCGTACAGATCGTAAACGGTAGCAAACCCTGCTGGCTCGACCTTTACAACCTTTGCCGCCCAATTGCCGCCTGTAAAGTTTGAGCGGAGCGCTGCCTCTTCCATTCTCATTTGCTTATCAGGATGGCTGAGGTGGATTTGTTCGAAAAATCGTCCGAAGCTATCACCGGAAATCGTGACGTCGTGTTTTGGGCGATCATTGCGGATCAGCCGTCCATCGATATAATGCTTCCCGCGAATACTGGTGTTGATGCGGCTATAGATACCAAACATTAGCAAAATGCGGCGTAGCTGACGGGCAAGCTCCAGGCTCGATGTATGAAAGCGAACCAGGGGGTGATTGCTTTGCAAATCCACGCTGCCATCCGTGGAGAACAAGCCATCCAGTAATCCTTCAAGGAATTCGCGGTTACTATTGATATAGGCATCCGGCAATTGTTTTTCCGGTCCACGCGCAGGTACAAGAGGCAACGACTTTATCCAATCCGCGGCGACAGGCCCGGGCTTTGGATCCATCATCATCGATCGACTGCCGTCATTGACATAGGTGTACATTCTTTCCGCGCCAATTTTCGCAAAGGCGTTTGAAAGTATTTCGTTCCATCCATGATCGTCTGCATGGCTGCTGATACGGACAACATTTTTGGAAAGAGCGCGGGGTGTATAGCAACCATCGCCTACCAGTACACCCACCAAAAAGCCGTATTCACGATTAGCTAGAGTTTCCGGTTTTCCCAATACTTGATTATCAGGAACTGTGCCGCGATACGCTCTCACCCAATCGCCCTGCTTGAGCTGGTCTAAACGACGCGGTTCAAAAAATTTCGTGCGCGAATCACGGGCATGAAATTGATGGGAGGCTGTCGCACGAACCACCGCACCATCGGAAAGATGTAAATCATACACGGGCATATTTTCGTTTATTTCAACAGTTGCGACCCGTCCCACACCAAGCACGGTGCAGATCTCATCGCCTTCCTTAATACTATCTGCGGTCTTCCAGCCAGAGGGTGTTGCAACTAATGTCTCACCGGTGACGCAAGGATTCGTGGCTTCGAGCGGATACAAATGAGGGACAGGATTGCCGCGATTGGCCGCGTCGAGGAACAGTACGCCGGGTTCGCCGTTATGATGCGCCTGCTTAACGATCTTGTTGAACAGGTCGCGCGCCTTTACTTTCTTATAGCTCTTGATCTTGATACCGGCGGCCTCGGCCTGTTCGAGAGTGCCGCTGAATCCCTTTTGCTTCATCTCTTTCATATCGGGGAAGCGCAGTTCCCATTCTTCATCGTTCTTCACAGCGCGCATGAACGCGTCGGTAATTCCAACGGAAATATTGAAGTTCGTGATCTGATTCTCGTTGATCTTACAGATAATAAAGTCTTCCACATCCGGGTGGTCTACACGCAAGACGGCCATGTTGGCCCCGCGGCGCGTACCGCCTTGTGCGATCTCACCAAAAGCGTGGTCGTACACTCTTAAGAATCCCACCGGGCCTGTAGCCTGCCCGGCGGAGGTTAATACCATGGAGCCCTGCGGGCGCAGGCGCGAGAAGGAGAATCCGTTGCCGCCGCCGGTCTGCTGAATTAAAGCGGCGTCGCGCAACGTTTGAAAGATGCCGGCCGAATCGCGCCCCATGTCATCGGTGATGGGCAGCACGAAACACGCAGCTAATTGTCCCAGAGGCGTGCCAGCGCCGGTAAAGGTCGGAGAGTTGGGAAAGAACTTCTTGCTCGATAGCAAATGGTAATACTCGACCGTGCGTTTCTGCACATCGCCGCTCCACTGCTCCTCCACTTTTGCAACGTGATACGCGACGCGCCAGAACATCTCCTCCACGTTTTCGGCCGGTTTGCCATCGTCGCCGCGTCGCACATAGCGCTTCATCAACACCTGGCGAGCGTTATCCGTTAGATTGGCCTTGGGCAATGCTTTCGGCATCGGAGCAGTGGGCAGGAGGCCGTTCTTCACTTTGGTGTCAGCTGATTTGGTTACCATTTTGTACTCTCCTCTAGTGTTTTGATGGTGTCATTCTTCGCCACGCTCAGAATGACAAGTCAAGTTGTCTGAGACAAAAAGGCAAAGACACTCCCCCGCTGGCAGCGAGGGCGTCTTTGCCTAAAATATCAGTCTTCCAATAGGTGATCGATCTCTTTGCGGATCGACTTTAGATCGTCCAGGCCCAAATATACGATTGCATAACGGACGTATGCGATCTGGTCTGTCTCCTTGAGCATGGCCATGACCATTTCGCCCACGATGCGGGATGAAACTTCGGCCTTGCCGAGCT
>Ga0209131_1001693_pt1 | contig 15243 bp, 17 predicted proteins | sample GraSoi_2013_40cm_FD_185826 | JGI IMG/M metagenome (GOLD analysis project Ga0209131, IMG submission 185826) | Grasslands soil microbial communities from the Angelo Coastal Reserve, California, USA - Sample 9_17_2013_40cm (SPAdes) (version 2) | ecosystem: Environmental > Terrestrial > Soil >...
CACAAAAATCTTCGCCGAGCCACTCGAATACGAGCCCGGCACAAAAGAAATCTATTCCGATCTCGGCATCATCCTGATGGCAGAAATCATCGAGCGCCTAACCGGCCACACGCTCGACGACCTCGCAAAAACCTACGTCTTCACCCCGCTTGCGATGAAAGACTCGATGTTCCGCCCGCCCAAGAAGCTGTGGCCCGAAATCGCGCCGACCGAAATCGACAACAATCTGCGGCACCGGTTAGTGCATGGCGAAGTTCACGACGAAAACGCCTTCGCCATCGGCGGCGTCTCCGGTCATGCCGGCCTCTTCAGCACCGCACCCGATCTCGCGGCCTTCTGCCAGATGCTCCTGAACGGCGGCGTCTACGGGCATCATCGGGTCCTGCGCCGCGCAACAATCGCCCAATTCACCACGCCGCAGCAGCTCTCCAGCGGCACGCGCACGCTCGGCTGGGCCGTGCCCACCGAAGGCGGCTCCAGCGGCCATTATCTTTCGTCGCACGCATTCGGCCACACCGGCTTCACCGGCACGAGCATTTGGATCGATCCCGACCGCCAACTCTTCGTCGTGCTGCTAACCAATCGAGTCCACCCCACCCGCGAAAACCAAAAAATCGCCCAACTCCGCCCCGCCTTCCACGACGCCGTAATGCAAGCACTGGGATTCGCCACCGTGGCCGCCCCAGCCAAATGACTCACCTCCCAAACTTCGTATCAATTTTGTTCTTGGCGCTCTATAGCCAAGGCGCTCTCAAGGCGCCCACCTCTGATCCTCTTGACCGCTTACAAGCGAAGGTTTCCGTTGAATCGCTTGCCAGTGTCGATGTGTCCGGCATCGCTGGACACTATGCGAATCCACCCAGAGAGATCGCCAGGCAGTTCGGGGGCTTGGACGGAAATGATCTCTACCTGTTTCCGGACGGAACATACATCTATTGCGAATGGGCCGATATTCAGCCGCTCACAATCTATGACAAGGGACGATGGACCTTTTCAAGCGGAGCTGTTGAGCTGAAGTCCGACCCGGAAGTGAGCTGGAGCCCTGGTTCCGATCGCAGATACGTTGCCGTACGCCGCCGGTCAAAAAAGAAGGAAATCCTTCTGGTCGGACTAGATTCCGATTTGCCGCGATTTGAAGCAGAAAGTCAGGGTGATCCGGAACTAACGCTTCTCTTCGTCGCCAAAAAACGAGACAGTACCTTCACACGATCGAAAACCGCGAGGGTTAAGGCACGGCTGCTCAGAGAATCTTGGCATCCCGAAGAGTTCAAGGCAAAGCCGACGGACCACGATAAACCAAGTCGCTAAAACTCCTGGAGCGTGGCCTTCTGCTGTAAATCTTGCTCAGCTTGCTGCAAATCTTCAATGCGACCGAGGTCGCGCCAGTAATATTTATCGGTGCGGAAGGCTTGGATTTTCTCGTCCCGAGCGGCAAGCCGCAGATATGACGTTATTATCGAGAAAACGCCGTCCTCGGGGAGCATAGGAAGAAGGCGCGGGGAGATGACGTGGATGCCGGAAAAGGCTAGCGGCTCCAGGCGCGGCGAGGGACGCACAATTTCGGGTTCGCGATCGTGCCCGGCGCGGCGGCCGCAGAGTTGCAGATGCTCATCGAACAGGAGCTGACGGCTGCTTTCGCGCTTCTGCACTGCGAGAGTCGCTAGCGCATCGTTCGCTTCGTGGGCTTCGACCATCTTTACGAGATCGATGGTGCTGATCACATCCACATTGTGCAGGATAAATGACTCATCTCTGCTCGCAGAATCCTCGAGGAAAAACCAGGCGGCCTTCTTCAGGCCGCCGCCGGTGTCGAGCAAAATTTCTTCGCGCGAAATTTCGATCCGCATCCCGAAATACGTATTCGCTTTAAGATACTGGACGATTTGATCCGCAAAGTGATGCACGTTGACAATCACTTCGCGAACATCGAACACGCGCAATCGCGCCAGTGTAATCTCCAGCAGCGTGCGCCCCGCAATCTCCACTAAGGCTTTAGGGCGATTGTCCGTGAGAGGCCGCAACCTCGTCCCCAGGCCCGCGGCCAGGATCATAGCTTTCATTGGGGGGCTTTCATTGGGGGGCTTTCATCGGAGCGCCTTCATTTGCCGATTTTCTCCAACTCCAGATGGCGTACCGCGACCTCAACCCCATTTTTCGCGCGCAATCGCTTCGCCAACTGCTCCGCCAAGAACACCGATCGATGCTGTCCGCCCGTGCATCCGAACGAAACCATTAAATTCTTGAACCCGCGCTCCTTGTAACTCCCGACACTCGCGTCCACTAACGACATCACGCTGGCGAGAAACTGATGCACGCTTTCCTGCTGATTCAGGTAATCGATCACCGGCGCATCCTTGCCGGTCAGCGCTTTGAATCGTTCTTCGCGCCCCGGATTCGGCAAGCTCCGCCCGTCGAAAACAAATCCCCCGCCATTCCCGCTCTGGTCCTTTGGTAATCCAACGTGAAACGAAAAACTGAAAATGCGCACGACCAGGTTGTCCGCTTCGCTCACCAATCCCTGCAATTTCTCCGAGGCGAGCATGCTCCGGAACGCGCCCATCAATGTCGGCAACTCAATCGGCAGCTCGACGTGGTGCAACAGCCAACGTAGATTTTTCAGCGCGTACGGCACGCTTTGCAGAAAATGCGCCTTGCGCTCGTAAAATCCTCGAAATCCGTAAGCGCCCAAAGCCTGCAGGATGCGCACATAAACATAAGCGTAGTAGTGGCGCATGAATGCTTCGCGCTCAAGTTTTACGTAACGGCCGAGCGCGCCGAGATAATGATCGAGCAACTCTTGGCGCAGTTCCGGGGGCAGGTCCGCCTTGGCGTCGTACAAAAGAGAAGCAATATCGTATTGCAACGCGCCTTTGCGACCGCCCTGATAATCCACGAAGAACGGCTCGCCGTCGCGCAGCAGGATGTTGCGCGACTGAAAGTCGCGATAGAGAAAATAATTACGGGGAGCGCTCAGCAGAAAATCCGTCAGGCGGCCAAAATCGTTTTCAAGCGCTTGCTCGCTGAAGGGAATGCCCGCCAGCCGAAGAAAATAATATTTGAAGTAGTTCAGGTCCCACGCGATGGATTGCCGGTCGAAGCTCCCGATCGGGTAGCACACTTCATAGTTCAAGTCGCAGCCGGCTTCCGCCTGAAATCGCGGCAACACTCCCACAGCTTTGCGGTAAGCTTCCACCACGAGCGCAGCGATGTTGTCGCCCTTGCGATTTGTCGACAGAAACTCGAAAAGAGTCGTGTCTCCAAGGTCTTCTTCGAGATAAGCGCCCTGGTCCAAGTCTTCGCCATAAATTTCAGGCACGGGTAATCCATGCCGGCGAAAATGTTTTGAAAACTCCAGGAAGGCCACGTTCTCTTCCCGCACGCCGTACAGAATGCCGATGGCGCTGGCCTTTTCGTTGGAAAGCCGGATAATCTTGCGCCCCGAGCCGCCAAGCTCTCCCTGCAGCGGCTGAATCCGCTTCACCGGCGAGCGAAAATGCTCCTCAAAAAGCCTGTTGAGAACGTCCATAGGGTAAGTTTTCCAGCAATTCTTTTTTGTATCACAGGTGACACTGCGGAAGGGATTTGCTTGCCGCTGAGTTGCTAGAGCATGAGGATTACTATCAATCGTCGCAGCCCCACCCGTCAAACAGCCATTCCTTTAGCAGCTTGACTTGGGAGCAAGAATGTCTTCGGGTGTGAGCCGCGGCCGCAAATCTTGAACGAGCCGAAGTCTTATACCAATCGCCTTCTGGCACTTCCGGTTCCGATTCAATCCAGATTCGAAGTTGATTTAGGTCTGCAAGGCTGATTGCCCGTTGGCTCATTCGTTCCGTCAAATGGTCACGCACGCCCGTAGGTAGGTCCTTCCAGCGTGCAATCCGGGGATCAGCCAAATACCATTTGGCCCAGTTTGTCGCCGAGCCGCTTCGCCTCTTCCGGATCGGTGGCGTTGCGGAAGCGCTCGGCAAGATCGAAGAATTGCTCTTGCCTTCGTTTCTCTGCCTCGATTCCGTTCTCAATAAGTTCGACAAGCATACGGTTCGAGCTTACCCGCCGGGTCTTGGCTAAAGTACGGACCTGCGCTGCCATTTTTTCCGGAAGGCTCACGCTCTGCCGGACTGTCCTGCTTCCAGTCTTCGCCCTCATAGCACCAGTATGCACCATATTGGTGCCATGTCAAAGACCAAGGTCCAGGCGCGTGTCTAGTGACGACACTGTTGACGCTCTGAGGGCAAGAGGCCCGGTTGTTGGCCGCACTCCTCGCGGAAGAATCCGGCAGACCGTTATAATTCCGAGATGCCTTTCCAGCCAAAGGACCATAGACGCTCAGAACATCGCAACGCCGCATCCAAGAACCTCGATCGCATGACAGCTAGAGAAATCGTGCGGCTGATGAATCGCGAGGACCGCAAGGTCGCGGCAGCGGTCGCGCGCGAGGTTCCCGCTATAGCGCGCGCGGTGGACGCAATCGTGGACAGCATCCGCCGCGGAGGGCGGCTTATTTACGTTGGCGCAGGTTCGAGTGGGCGCATGGCCGTGCTGGATGCGGCGGAATGCCCACCAACATTTGGGACTTCGCCAAAACTTGTGCAAGCATTGATTGCGGGCGGGAGAGCCGCGGTGACTGGCGCAGTGGAAGGCGCCGAGGATTCGCGCGAAAACGGCGAGCGCGATCTTCGCGCATACAAGCTGACTAGCCGCGACATCGTCGTTGGGATCACAGCAAGCGGCACGACGCCGTACGTGCTATCAGCCCTCAAATATGCGCGTAGAAATGGCGCGACAACAGTGGCCATTACGGTGAACCCGCGCACTCACGTAGCGAGGGTGGTCAAGATTTTAATCGCTCCGGAGGTGGGCCCCGAAGTCTTGACGGGCTCAACCCGCCTCAAAGCTGGGACTGCGCAGAAAATGGTGCTGAACATGCTCTCTACCGCAGCGATGGCGCGACTGGGACATGTCTATGAGAATTTGATGATCGACGTAAAGCCCTCAAATCAAAAAGTTTCGGATCGGATCGTGCGTATTCTCGCCGAAGCCAGCGGCAAGAGCCTGTCTGCCTCCGAAGACGCTTTGCGTCAGTCGGGACACGATCTGCGCCTGGCTTTGGTGATGCTGAAGCGGCGCGTGAGCGCGCAAGAAGCAAGAAAGAAGCTGCGCGAAACAAAAGGGGATCTGCGTGAAGCGCTCGGCGAGTAGGCAGGCCAAGCAACTCGTCTGGGCGCAACTCAGCGTACTCTGCGCCTCCGCGTTAACCTTTTCTCGATCTCGGGTCCTATGGACAAATTTCTAATAAAAGGCGGCAACCCGCTGCACGGCACCGTAACTATCAGCGGCGCGAAAAATTCGGCGCTGCCGGTGATGGCCGCCGCTCTGCTGACCGCCGACCAGGTGACCGTGCACAACATTCCAAAGGTGCGCGATCTCATTACCATGAGCAAGCTTCTCGCTTTCATGGGCGCCAGCGTCTCCATCACCGAAATCCCCGCCAGCGATTACGCCATCTCCGCTCCGACGCTGAATCACGCGGAAGCTCCGTACGAACTGGTGAAAACGATGCGCGCGTCTATCCTCACTCTCGGCCCGCTTATGGCGCGCCTGGGCATCGCTCACGTTTCGCTTCCTGGAGGTTGCGCGATCGGTGCGCGCCCCATCGATCTGCATCTCGCCGCTCTGGAAAAAATGGGCGCCGAAATCACTATTTCACATGGCTATATCGAAGCAAAAGTGCCGAACCGCGGACGCCTGAAAGGCGCGCACATCATCTTTGACAAAATCACCGTGACCGGAACGGAAAATATTTTGATGGCCGCCGTCCTCGCCGACGGCGATACCATTCTCGAGAACGCCGCGCGCGAGCCGGAAATCACCGACCTTATCGCTATGCTGCGCAAGATGGGCGCGTGCATCGCGGGCGATGGCACCTCTACCCTGCGCGTCCGCGGCGTAAAGGAACTTCACGGCACCGAGCACACCGTAATTCCCGATCGCATCGAAGCCGGCACTTTCCTGATCGCCGGCGCCATCACCGGCGGCGACTTGACCGTCGCTGATTGCGAACCGGGCCATCTCGGCGCAGTTATCGCCAAGCTGCAGCAGTCAGGAGTGGACACCGAAATAGTGGATGAATCCACCCTGCGTGTCAGGCCGGCAAGAAAAATCGTTGGCGCTGACGTCACGACTGAGGAATATCCGGGCTTCGCCACCGACATGCAGGCGCAATACATGGCGCTGGCCACGCAAGCCGAAGGCGCTTCTGTCATCACGGAAACTATTTTCGAGAATCGCTATTTGCACGCCAGCGAAATGGTTCGCATGGGCGCCAACATTTCCGTCGACGGCCGCCGCGCCGTAGTCCGCGGCCCGGCTCAACTCTCCGGCACAACCGTGCAAGCCTCCGACCTCCGCGCCAGCGCCGGCCTGGTCCTCGCCGGCCTCGTCGCGAGCGGCGAAACTGTAATCGACCGCGTCTATCACATCGACCGCGGCTACGAAGGCATCGTAGAAAAACTCAGCAGCGTGGGCGCCGACATCACTCGCGTCCACGCCCCCGGCTCCTAGTCGTATCCTGTGCTGGACAAGTTCGTAGCGGCGGCAGCTTGCCGGCTCGTCCAGAATCGTGACAACCGCGTCCAGCAAAGTCACTCCGAATCTGCTACAATCCGCGCCTCGACTGTGGCCGCGCTGTTCGCGCGGCTGGAGGTAACCATGGCCAACACCGAACTTCTTTCTCGGCTCGATGCGGCGATCGCCGAAAAAAATCTGCTGAAGCATCCGTTCTACCAGGACTGGCAAGCCGGCAAGCTCAGCCGCCAGGCTCTTCAGCTCTACGCTGCGCAGTATTACCGCCACGTTGAGGCCTTCCCCAAGCATCTTCGCGTCCTGGCGGCGCGCACAGAAGGCCCGCTACGCGACACGGTACTGGAAAATCTTGCCGAGGAAGAAAATCCCGCTGCGCCGCACCCAAAGCTTTGGCGCGATTTTGCTGCTGCCGTCGGAGTCGGCGAGGACGACATCACTTGCTGCCCGGCGCTGCCCGGAACGCAAACCGTGGTCGCCACTTTCCGCGAAATCTGCGGCGACCGCCCTGTAGCCGAAGCCGTCGCCGCCCTCTACGCGTACGAAGCGCAAGTCCCCGAAATCGCCAGCACTAAAATTGATGGCCTGCGCAAATTCTACGGCATCGAAAAGCCTACGGCCCTCGCCTACTTCGCCATCCACGAAGAAGCCGACAAAGCTCACCGCGAAGCCTGGCGCAACTGGCTCACCGAGCATTCTGACGAGAGCGGCAACGATGAAATAGTGACAACCGCCAAGGAGGCACTGATGGCGCTCTGGGGCGCGCTAGACGCGGTTCACCACACGCGGAACTAGAAGATAACGCAGAGACGCGGAGTTCGCTGAGATTCGCAGAGATGAAAAAGGCCCGGCAAAACTTTTGCCGGGCCTTTCTGCTGTTACGGCCGGGCCGCCTAAAGGCGGCCGCTACGCTTTTGTCTTATTCCGAAGCGCTACTGGCTGAGCCGCCGGTGCTACCACCGCCGCCAGTGCCAGCTGCTTCCTTCTTCTGCTGCTTCTCGCGCGCTTCGCGAATCAGCGCTTTGCGCGATAGCCGCACCTTGTTGCCCTCAATCGATAGCACCTTTACCAGCACTTGGTCGCCCAGTTTCAGCTCATCGCGAACATCGCGAATGCGATGCTCCGAAATTTCGCTGATGTGCAGCAAGCCATCCGTGCCTGGGAAAAGCTCGACGAAAGCGCCAAACTCCGCCAGCCGCACGACTTTGCCGAGATAGGTCTTTCCGATCTCTGCTGATGCTGTTACTTCCCGCACCATCTGGAGCGCCGAATCGCCTCCGGAGCCACTGGTCGAGAAAATGTGCACCGTGCCATCTTCCAGCACGTCGATCTTCACGCCGGTGGCTTCGATGATGGACTTGATTTTCTTGCCGCCTGGACCGATCAGGTCGCGGATCTTGTCCGTAGGAATGTGCAGCTTGTAGAGCCGCGGAGCGTACGCCGAAATCTGAGTCCGCGCTTCCGGCAGCGCCTTGTCCATCGTATCGAGAATCTCCAGCCGTGCCTTTTTCGCCTGCGCGAGAGCCTCGCGCATCATTCCGATGCTGATTCCGAGGACTTTGATGTCCATCTGCAGCGCGGTGATTCCCGCGCGGGTTCCGGCCACCTTGAAGTCCATGTCGCCGTAGTGATCTTCCGCTCCGGCAATGTCCGTCAAGATCGAATACTTCTTCTCGTCGCCGACCACTAAGCCCATTGCGATGCCTGCACAAGGAGCCTTCATCGGCACGCCAGCATCCATTAACGCCAGCGAACCTCCGCAAACCGTGGCCATTGACGATGATCCATTCGATTCCAAAATGTCCGATACAAGCCGCATCGCGTAGGGGAATTCCGCTTCCGGCGGCAGCAAGTTCATCAGCGCACGTTCCGCCAATGCGCCGTGTCCAATTTCGCGACGTCCCGGTCCGCGCAAAAACTTTACTTCGCCCACGCTGAACGGCGGAAAATTGTAGTGCAGCATGAAGCGCTTGAACTGGTCCTGCTCGAAGAGCAGGTCCAGCCGCTGCATGTCTTCTTTAGTGCCCAATGTTAGCGTCGCAAGCGCCTGCGTTTCTCCGCGTGTAAATAGCGCAGAGCCATGTACGCGTGGCAGCAATCCAACTTCGCAGGTAATCTGCCGGATCTGATCGAACGCGCGGCCATCCGGACGGCGGCGCTTGTTCAAAATGTCGTCGCGGAAATATTCCTCGCGCAGCCTCTCGAACGCGCGTTTGGCCAGCGTGCGCTTCTCTTCATCCTCTTCCGGAATGGACTCGACGATCTCTTCCTTGAGCGCATCCACCAGGTGATAGCTTTCCTTCTTCGGATGCTTTTGCGTATCTATCGCATCGTGCAGCCGGTCGCCATATTTCTTGGCAATTTCTTTGTACAATGCCTCGTCAAAAGGCAGCGGCTCGACCTTCACCTTCGTCGGATTAATCTTCTTAAACAATTCCTTGATCGCGCCGACGATCTTCTTGATCTGCGCGTGCCCGAATTCCAGCGCGTCTACCACCGCTTCTTCGGAGACTTCCAACGCGCCGGATTCCACCATCACAATCGCGTCTTCCGTGCCGGCAATCACAATGTTCAGCAAACTTTTCTTCTGGTCCGCAACGGTTGGATTTGCCACCAACTGCCCATCGAGCAATCCCACGCGCACGGCAGCAATCGGCTTCTCGAACGGCAGGTCCGAGACATAGCAGGCCGCCGAAGCCCCCGTAACCGCGATCACATCCGGATCGTTATCGCTATCGGCGGACAGTACCATGCTGACGATCTGTGTTTCATTGCGCCATGATTCCGGGAATAGGGGCCGCATCGGCCGGTCAATCAGTCGCGACGTCAAAATCTCTTTTTCCGAGGGGCGTCCTTCGCGCTTGAAAAATCCTCCGGGAATCTTTCCCGCAGCGTACGTGTTCTCGCGATAGTCGACCGTCAAGGGCAGGAAATCGCGATCGTTAGCCGTAGGCGCCATGCAAGCCGTGGTCAACACCACCGTATCTCCGTACCGCGCCAAAATTGCGCCATTCGCCTGCTTGGCAATTTTGCCCGTCTCCAGAATCAGCGGGCGTCCGCCGACCTCTACCGTGACTTGATGTGGAGCAGGCGTAACATTCTTTTCAGACATAACTCATTTTCCTTTGGCTCCGGCTCAGCGGAGCAGTTCTGCGAAGACTCTGCCTTCGCTCATTTGTAATTGAAAGAAGAAGAAGAGATGGAGGGGTTGCAAGAGCTAACGTTAATGCCGGATTACACCACGAAAAACGCCGACAAACTGCGGTCGCTCTTCACTACTCTGCCGGCCAAACCTCCGCCGACACACTTCCACTTTGATTTTCAACTAGTGGATGCCGCCCACCCAGGCGGCTACTTGCGCAGGCTAAGGCGTTCAACAATCTCGCGGTACCGATCCGGGTCGCGGCGGTTCAGATAGTCCAGCAAACGCCGACGTTTGTTTACCATCATGATCAACCCGCGGCGGGATGCGTGGTCTTTTACGTGGGACTTGAGGTGCGTCGTCAGGTAGTTGATCCGCTCGCTCAGAAGCGCGATCTGCACTTCTGGTGAGCCCGTATCCTTGATATGAGCTCGGAACTGTTCGATCAACACTGCCTTGGCTTCGCTCAAGTGCCCCTCTCCGTCGTCCCCTGAATTTTCCTCTTCTCTTCGACCCGTTCAGGCTAACACAATACTTACAAACCTGTAAAGCAAACACAATCTGCACGGTAGTAGGTGGCGCGACCGGTCGCGCCAGCATCACTACACTCTAGAATCTAACGCGACAACACAAGCCTTGTTAGAGGCGCGCTATAGCGCGTCCAACCAGGCCGTCACGCTGTGCAAAGCTCCGCCGAAAAAAATGCGATTAGTCTCGATGCTTACACCCGCAACATCCTGTGCTACATTCTCCCCGGAGGAAATACATGCGCAAGCCAATCATCGTCGCCAGCGCCTTGGTTGCAACTCTCACCCTCGCCGGCATGGTAGTTCTCGCTCAACAGGACAAAGGATCTCGGCCCAGCCCTCCGGCCAAAGCCGAGTGCAAGCTGCGCGGTGGAAAAACGATCAGCGTCGATTACTCGAGCCCCCGCGCGAAAGGACGGAAAATTTTCGGCGGCCTGGTTCCTTACGGGCAAGTCTGGCGCGCTGGGGCCAACGAAGCGACCACCTTCGTCACCACTGGTGACATCAGTGTGGGCGGCAAAACGGTTCCTGCGGGCAAATACACCATCTTCGCTATTCCCGCCGAAGATAAATGGACTTTGGTCATCAGCAAGAAAACTGGCGAGTGGGGCACGGCCTATCCTGGTCCCGAAAATGATCTCGCACGCGTTGACATGAAAGTTTCGAAGACTTCAGCGCCCGTCGAGAATTTCACGATTGCCTTCGATCAAAGTGGAAACGGCTGCACGATGCGCATGGAGTGGGAGAATACCCAAGCCTCGGTCGACATCACGTCGAAATAATTCCGGCCGCGGCGAGGCTATCAAAGTTCAGAGTGAGGCTCATGCGCGAACCTTAAATCGACAGTTACGAGCGCCGGCCAGGTTACTGTCCCTTCTTCCCCACCAGCGCCAGGAACTCATCGCGGGTCTGCTTATTTTCACGAAACGCACCCAACATCGCGCTCGTTACGGCCTGGCCGTGCTGCTTCTCGACACCGCGCATCTGCATGCACAAATGCCGCGCCTCAATAATCACGCCAACTCCCTGCGGCGCAATCTTCTCCTCAAGAGCCTTCGCAATCTGGCTGGTCATTCGCTCCTGAATCTGCAGTCGCCGCGCGAACATGTTCACGAGCCGCGCCACCTTGCTCAGTCCGATCACCTTTTTGCTCGGCAGGTATGCAACGTGCGCTTTCCCAAAAAACGGAAGCAGATGATGCTCGCACAAGCTGAAAAACTCAATGTCCTTCACCACTACCATCTCGTCGTAGCACACACTGAACGTTGCCCCATTCAGCAGGTGGTCCACGTTCTGATGGTATCCGCTCGTCAAGAATTTAAGCGCCTTTTCATACCGCTCCGGCGTCTTCTTCAAGCCTTCGCGGTCGGGATCCTCTCCGATCAGCGCGATCATCTTACGCACCAGCGAGGCGACGCTCTCCGGCTTCGCTTCCTCTTTTTCATGCAACAAAATCTCTTCCGTTGGCTTTGTCACAATGCGCTTCCCTTCTTATTTCCCAGCATATTCAAAACTATTGTTCGCCGTCTCCTGGACCCGCACACGCTCCAGCTTCGCTTTGGGGAAACTCTTCAGCCGCTCAAAAATCTCAATGCACAGGTTCTCAGTGGTCGGCACAGTTTGCCGAAACGCCGCCACATCCTCATTCAGCGAACGACAATCAAACACTTCGATGACCTCGTGTTCCACAAAGCTATCGAGGTCCGCCAAATTCGCAATCATGCCCGTTGCCGGATCGATGTCTCCCGAAACGCTGATCTCCAGGACATAATTATGTCCGTGTCCGTAAGGATTCGCGCATTTGCCAAAAATCCGTGTGTTCTCCTCCTCGCTCAATTTCTTCGTATGTAACCGGTGCGACGCTGCAAACCGGTACCGCCGGCCGAGTTCAATTTTCACTGCCATCAACACGCCCCGTTTCGGTAACAGTCCGCAAATAAGTCCGCGGATTCATACAACCGCACGCGATGCAGTTTCCCCTGCGTAATCTTTGGCTCCAGCAATTCCCAAATCACTCGCGCAATATTCTCGCAAGTCGGGATCTGTCCCTTCAGCTCCGCCACCTCATAATTCAAGAATCGATGGTCCATCCGCTGCATGACTTCGCGCTCCAGAATGTCTTTCAGCTCCTTCAAATCCAAAACCATCCCAGTAACCGGGTCTGGTTCTCCCGCTACCGTCACTTCCAGCGTGTAGTTGTGTCCATGCCCGTGCGGATTGTTGCACTTCCCAAAGACACGCCGGTTCTCCTCCGGCGAAAGCGCCGGGTTGTGGTAAAGATGCGAAGCCGAAAACTCGATCTTCCGCGTGATCAGGATCATTTCGCTCTCGCTACGCCGCAGCTTTCAGGGAAATTCGTCGTCCCTTCCACTCCACAACTCCTCGCGCGTGCGCCCGGTACGACGCCCAAAGCACACCTGCATACAACACCACAGCCGGTATGTAATAGAGGATGTGCTCGCGTAAACCGCGTGCCGCGCTACCAAGAGCCCCAATCCCGCCACAAAGGCAATCGGCGCCTTCAGCCCGAGCACCAGCAGCGCAAGCGGAATCCATGGCACCACCGAAATTAATTCCCGATACACCGCGCCAGGCGTTCCTCCGATCAGGAGGTACAAATTTTTCTTCCATCCTTCCCACATGGCGCCAAACGACCGGTACATCCTCACGCGCACCAGGCCTGCGCCAGAACCAAACCAAATTCGGTATCCCGCCGTCTTCGCCCGTTTCGCCAACGCCACGTCTTCCAACACGTCCGCAGCCACCGCTTCATGCCCACCAATTGCGTTGTAAACGTCCCGTCGTATCATTAGGAATTGACCGTTGGCCGCAGCGGCCTCCGACTTCTCATCATTTACCGAATCGTACGAAAAATATTTCGCCAGCCGGGAATATATAAACGGAATCAGCGCCTTCTCGTACCAAGTCTCGGTTAGCTGCTCAGGCGAGAACGATACCAGCGCCGCATTATGGTCCTCCGCAATCCGCAAGGCTCGCGCCACAGCTCCGTTCAGCAACTCCGCGTCCGCGTCCGTAAACAACAGCCACCGGCTGCTCGCGTGTTTGGCGCCCTCCCAGAGTGCGTGATTCTTCCCAAGCCATCCAGCCGGAATCTGCTTTGCCTCGAGCAACTGTAAATTGCCGATCTCCGGCATAAGTCCGCGCACAATCTCCGCGGTCCGATCTGTCGATTGATCATCCACCACAAAGATTTCAGCAATCTCCGCCTGCCGCGCCAGCGACCTCACGCAGGTCTCGATGACGGCTTCTTCGTTGCGCGCCGGCACGATCGCGGTAATAACTTTTCCAGGCGCGGGGCCATCGGGAACAGAGGCGGCTTCGCTTTTCGTGGAAGGAGTCGGCATAGTGTGGTCGGACCGACGTTCTCGTTTCGGGGCAGTTACGATAGTATAGCATTCATGGGAATCACGACCCGAAGAGTCGCGACTTGGGGTGCCCTAGCCGTGGGGATCGGCCTGATCGTGATCTTCGCGATGCCTAGCTACCGCCAAGGCGAAGCTTCCATCACCGGAACGCCGGCTAAAGATTTCCCGCTCGAGCTGTCCGGTAAGCCGCTTCATTTGTCAGATTTGCGCGGTAAAATCGTAGTTCTCGATTTCTGGGCCAGTTGGTGCCCGCCGTGCGTTCAGGAAGCGCCCTCGCTCAATCGCCTTCAAAAGTATATCGAGTCGCGCAATGCCCTGGTCCTCGGCGTCGCCGCGGACGAAGACCCTTACGCCTTCTCCAAATTCATCATCGACCAGGGCGTCACCTTCCCAACATTCCGCGATCCCGCCAGTAAAGATCGGGGCTCGCCTATCGCCCTTTCCTATGGCACGTCCGTGATTCCCGAAGCGTACATCATCGACCGTCACGGCAAGATCGCGCGCAAAGTGATCGGCCCTCAGGAATGGGACTCGCCGGACATGCGCGCCTATTTCGATGCTCTCCTCGCCCAAAACTGACTTTCCGCCACTCTCGTAGCAGGAGGCTAAAATTCTGCTTGCAGAAAATAGGGGTGTGCTGTCACAGAAAGAGATGAATTAGCAACCCATCGCGAACTTCACCTTCTCGGCCAGTTCGCAAATTCGCCTGTTGCTAACAGCGCGCAGGGGAGTTCGAGGTTGAGAAAGGACAGATTTGAGTACCACTGTCACGTCCTCCGCCCGCGCAATGGAATCCTCTGAGAGCCCCGTTTCGCCGGCGCTCAAGAGCAGGTGCGCCGCGTAGTCGGCTTTGTGCACGCTTGTCGAAAGTGGAACGACAAGAATGTTGTGAGCACGCGGATGGCGATTGCGGACATCCAGGGAAACCACAATCGCCGGACACGGTCCCTTCCCCGGCGGATCCTGGGGCAATTTAAAGAATACGATTTGGCCCCGCGATGGAGCCACGTTCACTTCGCTTCTCCTTCGGGGACATCCACTGAGGGAAATTGCGAGAGCGCAAACTTACCCCAGGCAATTTCCTCTTCTTCTTCCTCGGGAGATCGCTGGTCGTAATACTTGTGAGTGCTTTGCTCGATTTCGCGTCGGCGTTGTTCTTCCCCGTATGCGATCAGCAGATCATCGAGAACGGCGGAAACTGACTCCTGTCCGCTCGCGCTGCGTTGCTGAGCGAGTTTTTCGAGAAGCGCCACGGACTGTGGCGATAACGTGAATGTCTTGCGTTGCTTAACCTGCCTCCTGCGTGAAGGACTCTTCATGCTGCGAGGCAAGCTAGCGGTCTTCATGGACCTCATACGTTTGGTCATACCATAAATCATACCACAGAGGGCAAGCGAAGTCAGCCGTTGCTTGGCGTAGCGATGGCAGAGCACTGCGCTATTTTGGTTCGGCTCAAATCGGAGCTTTGCGCAGGCGCAAGGCGTTGGCGATGACCGAGAGGGAGCTGAAGCTCATGGCGGCGCTGGCGATCATTGGGCTCAGCAGCAAATGGAAGAACGGATAGAAAATGCCTGCCGCGATCGGGATCCCGAGCGTGTTGTACAGAAAG
>Ga0209131_1001694_pt1 | contig 15242 bp, 15 predicted proteins | sample GraSoi_2013_40cm_FD_185826 | JGI IMG/M metagenome (GOLD analysis project Ga0209131, IMG submission 185826) | Grasslands soil microbial communities from the Angelo Coastal Reserve, California, USA - Sample 9_17_2013_40cm (SPAdes) (version 2) | ecosystem: Environmental > Terrestrial > Soil >...
AGTCCCGAATGCTGCTGCCCCGCGACCCGCTGGCTGAAGACGAGGAGATCCTGGATCCGCGGGCTGAGTTGGTCGACCGGTTGCTCGAGCACGAGAAATTCAAGGCTGCGGCGGAAATGCTATGGTCACGGGCCACGGTTGAGCGAGCGGTCTTTACTCGCGCCGAAATTGAAACCGATAAGAACAATCCCGAAGTTGTCGTCGGTTTATTCGATCTGCTGCGGGTATTTCAGGAGATCCTCGCGCGCCATAAGGAAGAAATCCTTCTGGAGATCGAACGCGAAGAGGTAAGCATGGCCGATATGATCGATCGGCTGCGCAACATGGTGCGGTCGGCAGGCGAGGTGAACTTGATGACATTTTTTGAACGTACAAAATCCCGGCGTGAATTAGTGGTGGCGTTTCTTTCGGTGCTCGAGTTAGTGCGAATGAGTGAGATCTCCCTGGTCCAAAGCGTGACCTTCGGCGCCATCATGGCGCGGACGGTAAGCCCGGTTGAAGCGTCAGAGATCTAGAACTGCGCCGCCATGGACCTGGTTAAGAGCGCAAGAGCGATCCACGAAATCACACGAAATGACTCGGAGAAGGATCTTCTGAATGTTGCTTGGTGTAGTTTCGTGGATCGTCATTCACTTTTCAGCAAACCGGCAGATGCTGAAAGCGCACAATAGAATAGGGCAGAGTAATTCATGAGCAAAGCAGCGAAAGCAACAAACGTTGAGGCAGACGCCGAAGTTGAGTTGTCGTCAGCGTCCCAGGACGAAATCGAAGGCCAGCGCGAAATTGGAGACGCTGAACTTAAAGCGATCGCCGAAGCGATGATCTTCGTCGCCGATGAACCGGTCAGCGCCAAGACAATCGCGGACGTAGTCAAGGTCGCGCGCGAGACTATCGATAAAGTATTAGTTGACCTGGTTGCCGAGTACGATGGGCGAAATAGCGGCTTGCAGTTGCGGGAAATCGCCGCCGGTTGGCAGATTGCCACGCGGCCCGAGCATCACGAACAGATTCGTGCCTACCTGAAGTCAAGACCGAGCGCAAAGCTGTCGCTGGCCTCGCTTGAAACACTAGCCGTGATTGCCTACAAACAACCGGTGACAGTACCGGAGATTCTAGAGATTCGCGGAGTGCAATCGCCTTCGGCGATCAAGACGCTGCTCGACAAACGGCTGATTGTAGCCAAGGGGCGGAAGGAGACCGTCGGCCGTCCAATGATGTACGGAACTTCGAAAGAGTTTCTAATCCAGTTTGGCCTTAAGGACCTCTCCGAGTTACCCAGCATCGAAGACTTCCAGGATCTCGCCGGAGGCGGAGAGAGTTAGGAAACCTCAGAAAGACACGCTAATGCGTAGTATCTCTTATCTCGTACTGGCTCTTCTGCTGGCTGGTTCGACGGGTGTCGGGCAGGACAACAAAGAGAAAGGCGCCAACTCCTCAGCGAAACCGGCAAGCAAGAAGGTGGTCACAGTTGAGTTACCACCGACTTCATTTCGAAAAGTCGGACAAGCCGCGATCAGCTACTTCTCACAGTCGGATACCACGGAAGTGAGGTCAGAATTGTCGGGCTACCGCGGCCCGGGACAGTCTGCAAATCTGTGGTTTGTTTTTACCGTTAAGGGTAAGCGGGTGGTGCAACCAAAAATAGTTTCCATCGGCATTGCGTTCTTTGGCGATAAGGTAACAGTCGAGGGCATTACAGACTTTGCTTTCGAAGTAGATGGGAAATCAGTTCAACTTTACGACCTGACGAGCAGCGGCGTTGGCTTTGATTATAACGCCAAGAGCTCTTACAAAGACTTGAAGGGAACGATACCTTTCGCCGCATTTGAGCAGGTCGTAAATGGCCAGGCCCTTAAGATTCACGTCGGTGAGGTTGTGTTCGAATTGAGCAAGGACAATCGAGATGCGTTGCGCGACATGCTAAAAGCAGTCGAACACCCCTCTACCTCTCATTGATGGCAGAGCGTCTTCAAAAACTAATCTCCGTGGCCGGCATCGCTTCACGGCGTCATGCAGAAGAACTGATAACCGCGGGCCAGGTAAACGTCAATGGGAAGGTCGTCTCGGAACTGGGCGCCAAGGCCGATCCCACTGTTGATAAAATCAAGGTCAAGGGACGTCTAATCAATGCGCTGCTTCAGCAGCACGAAAATATCTACGTCTTGTTGAATAAGCCCAGAGGCTATTTGACCAGCATGGCTGATCCTGAGGGCCGGCCTTTGGTAACTGAGCTGGTTCCATCTTCGCTGGGCCGGCTGCATCCGGTGGGGCGGCTTGACTTCAATACCGAGGGTTTGTTGTTGCTCACCAACGACGGTGACTTCACCAACGTCGTAACCGCCGCCCGGAATCAAATCCCGAAGGTCTACAAAGTGAAAGTCAAAGGGATGCCGACTGACAACGCCGTAGAGCGATTACGACGCGGTATTGCGATCGCCGAAGGGGAGCGCACTGCCCCGGCGGAAGTTCGCCAACTACGATCGACCGAAGCCAACGGCTGGTTTGAAGTTACTCTGCATCAAGGCCGCAATCAGCAGATCCGCCGCATGTTTGACGCGATTGGGCATTCGGTTACCAAGTTGAAGCGAATCCGCATCGGACTTCTGGATGATAAATTCCTGGCGACGGGCCAGTGGCGTACACTGACCGACATTGAAGTCAAACGATTGAAAAATACGCGGGCCAGGAAAATTGCGCCGCAGGCGAAGAAGGTGCGGGCGAAGAAAGCACGGCCGCCGGTCCGTCCCGGGCGTGCTTAGACCCGATCTCTTGGGGCATTTCTGGATCAGGTAAACGATCCACGAAAATACACGAAACGCAGTTGGCAATTGTTCGGGCGATTTTGTATGACTTCGTGGATCGCTCTTCTCCAAGCGGAAGAATGCACCAAATCAGAGACGGCTTCCATACCCGGGCTGCGGTCACGGTTTCCAATCTCATTGAGTTACAATGTTATGACTCCATAATCTTGACGACAGGCTTTATTGCCTGTCGTTTGAGTGTTCGCAGGATTTGACACACGCGCGGTCCCGTAAATCGGCAAAATGGAATTTGAACTGACTGAAGAACAATTGCAGATGAAGATGAGCGTGCGCGAGTTCGCCGAAGGAGAGATCGCGCCGCATGTAATGGAATGGGACGAGGCTCAGCATTTTCCTACTGAGCTGCAACCGAAACTCGCGGAACTTGGTTTGTTGGGCATGCTGTTTCCCGAGGAATACGGAGGCGCCGGCCTGGGTTACGTCGAATATGCTACCGCGATTGAAGAGTTATCGCGGGTAGATGGATCGGTCGGGATCTCTGTCGCCGCCCATAATTCGCTATGCTCGAACCACATCTATCAATACGGAAACGAAGCGCAAAAGCAAAAATATCTCGCGCCTCTGGCGCGCGGCGAGCACCTTGGCGCCTGGGGATTGACTGAACCGGGAGCCGGCTCAGATGCTTCCGGAACGCGTACGACGGCAGTGAAAAAAGACGGTGGTTGGGTAGTCAATGGTTCCAAGAATTTCATCACTCATGCGATTCATGCCGACACTTGCGTCGCCTTTGCTTCGACTGATCGCGCGCAGAAAAGCAAAGGAATCAGCGCCTTCATCTTTGAGAAGGGCATGAAAGGTTTTGCGCCCTCAAAGAAGGAAAACAAGCTGGGGCTGCGCGCATCGGAAACGGCGAGCGTGGTCTTCGAAGATTGCTTTGTTTCCGATGAAAATCGTCTGGGCGAAGAAGGCAAAGGCTTTGTTAACGCCATGGAGATTCTGGATGGAGGACGCATCTCGATTGCCGCGCTGGCGGTAGGTATTGCGCAGGGCGCCTTCGAATCGGCCGTCCGTTACTCGGGTGAGCGGCAACAGTTTGGCAAACCAATTCGGGAGTTTCAGGCGATTCAATTCAAACTTGCTGATATGGCCACGCAGATTGAAGCCGCGCGGCTCTTGATGTATCGCGCCTCGGCGATGAAAGATAACGGCAAGAGGACGACCAGAGAGTCTTCGATGGCCAAACTGTTTGCGTCAGAAATGAGCGTGCGCGTTTGTGATGAGGCGATTCAGATTCACGGAGGTTACGGTTATACCAAAGATTACCCCGCTGAAAAGTACTGGCGCGATTCCAAGCTGTGCACAATTGGCGAAGGCACCTCAGAGATTCAACGCATCATCATCGCCAGGGAAATTCTAAAGCAGGCATAGCCGTTTAGATGGTCGTAATCCGACTGTTTAGCGCCGGCACCTGGGCCGGAAATCGTTGGGCTAAGTCCCAGCTCTAAACAGTGCGTGAAGATTCTTGATGAGTACTCAGTCGTTGATAGATCGAGTTGCCGCTGGAGAGCCGAACGCTGTCGCGCGCGCGATCTCAAAAGTCGAAGACGGCTCGGCCGATAGCGCCGAATTGATGAAACAACTCTTTCCGCGGACCGGCCGGGCGCTGATCATTGGGATCACTGGATCGCCTGGAGCCGGTAAGTCTTCGTTGGTTGATAAGCTGGCAGGATTTTACCGGAAGCATGGCGATCGGGTCGGCATTATCGCAGTGGATCCTTCAAGCCCTTTTTCCGGTGGGGCAATCCTCGGCGATCGTATCCGGATGCAAAGCCTGGCGCTCGATAAGGGTGTCTTCATTCGTTCGATGGCGACGCGAGGGAACCTCGGTGGCCTGGCGCGCTCAACTATCGAAGCGGCGGCGATCCTGGATGCGGCCGGCTATGAAAAGATCATCATAGAAACAGTCGGCGTTGGGCAGGATGAAATCGAGATTGCCAAGACTGCGGATGTCTGCGTGGTCGTGCTGGTGCCCGGTATGGGCGACGACGTCCAGGCGATGAAAGCCGGCATCATGGAAATTGGCGACGTGCTGGTTATTAATAAGGCAGATCGCGATGGGGTCCTGCGCACTGAAAAAGAACTGGAGGCATTGCTGTCACTGGCCACGCGGGCCGATGAATGGCAGCCGCCAATCGTCAAGACTGTGGCGATTGAGAACAGGGGCATCGAGGAACTAGCGTCGGCCATCGAAGGAAGCCGGGAATTTCAGCGAATGGCGCCGGCTGCCGGCGAACGGCGTCAGGCCATCGCGCGTTGGCGCATTCTTGAGCTATTGCGCGAGCGGCTGGTGGCACAAACTCTGTCGGGAGATTCAGCATCTGGGAAGCTTGATCGTTTAGCTGCAGAAGTAGCGACCAAGAAACGCGATCCGTATTCAGCAGTTGAGGAACTCTTAAAGAATTGAGGTAGGGGCAGGGCTTGTCCCTGCCCGGGTTTGGCAGGATGGGCAGGGACAAGCCCTGCCCGGGTTCGGCAGAATGGGCAGGGACAAGCCCTGCCCGGGTTCGGCAGAATGGGCAGGGACAAGCCCTGCCCCTACAATATGAAGATCGATCACATCGGAATCGCTACGCGAGGGATTAAGGATGCCCTCTCATTTTATCGTGAAGTACTGGAGCTCGAGGTGATAGAGACGGAGGAGGTGCCTGAACAAAAGGTGCGCGTTGCCATGCTGCCCATTGGCGAATCGCGCATCGAATTGTTGGAAGCCACGTCAGAAGACTCGCCGATATCGCGGTTCCTTGAAAAGCGCGGGCCGGGAATTCACCATATTGCCGTACGAGTTGATAATATTCGCATTGCCCTGGCTAACCTCAAGCAGAAAGGCGCGCGTCTAATCGACGAGGAGCCAAGAAACGGTGCGGGCGGTTGCCTTGTGGCCTTTGTTCATCCATCATCGACCGGTGGAGTGCTGTTAGAATTGGTTGAAGACCAAACGGTTTCTTAGTTTGATAGATCGCGTTTGGGATACCGACTTTAGTCGATTATTTGTTCAGGAAGGCCAACTTCGGTTGGTACCACAAGAAATATTGAAAGGGAGAGTTTTATTTTGAATTCAGTAACCAAAGCCTGGATTGCCGCTGGGGTCGGCATCCTGTTTTCGATTGGCCTTATTGTTTGGCAGGTCAGGGCCAGCCACGCTGCGCCAGTTAATTTGAGCGCCGACGACATGACTCAGATCGCTTCGGATCAGGCGCCCCAGGCGCGGCAGCGTCTGGCTTCGGATGATGCAGCCCGCAAAGACTTTGCCAAAAACGTACGCGAGTTGCTCGCGGTCGCCGAAGAAGCGAAATCGAAAGGCATTGCCTATCGTCCGGAGATCAGGCGGCAACTCGAATTGATTCGCGCGATTGTGATCTCGCAAAGCTATGCTGAATCTCAGGCGGGCACTCCGGGCGCGGCGGCGGCGGTCACGGATGCAGATGTCGATGCTTTTTATAAGGAGCCGGGTCAGGAAGAACGGTTCAATCAGTTCCTGAAGGACGCGCAGGCCAGCAACCCGACAATGGCCGGGCAGCAAATCCCACCCGAACAGCTGAAAGAGATCAGGAAGCAGTTAGCGCAGGTGTTGCTCGGCGAACGGCACGGGACGGCGGCCGGCGTCGACAAGAAACGCAGCGTGGAACTGCAAATCATGCTGGAGCAAGCCCGTTTGCTCGCTTCGACTTATGCCAAGGAAACGCTGATTCCCGGCACTAAGGCGACCGATGCGGAGATTAACGCTTACATTGCCAAGCATCCTGAACTCGACACTAAGCAGTCACGATCAAAGGCCGAAGATTTACTCAAGCGCGCTCGCGCCGGCGAGGATTTTTCCAAGCTGGCCAAGGAGTTCTCGGGCGATCCTGGCAGCAAAGATAAGGGCGGAGATCTGGGCTGGTTTGGACGCGGGCAAATGGATCCAGCGTTTGAAAAGGCCGCGTTCGCCTTGCAACCCGGCCAGATCAGTGAAGTCATCGAGACCCAGTTCGGCTATCACATCATCAAGCTCGACGAGAAGAAAACTGAGGCGAAAGACGGCAAACCTGAAGAGCAGGTGCATGCGCGGCACATCCTGATTGCCGCCGGCGCACCCAATCCATTTGGAGCGCCGAAGTCTCCGAAGGACCAGGCCCGCGAGGCGGTCGAACAAGAAAAAGAAAAGACCATGATCGATGAGATCGTGAAGCGTCAGGGTTCGCACATAACCATCGCCGATAATTTCAGTGTTCAGGCTCCGCCGCCGCAGCAGATGCAACAAGGTCTGCCGCCGGGCATGATGCCACCCGATGCACCGCCGGATACAAAGGCGCCGGCACAGAAGGGAAAGGCCCCCGCCAAAGCCGGAACGAAGTAGGTCAACGCGATGAAGTTTGGTGACTATCGCGTCGAAGTCATTCCTGACTGTGAGTTTTGGCTCGATGGCGGCGCGATGTTCGGAGTGGTGCCGCGCAACCTTTGGTCAAGAACCTGTCCGCCGGATGAACAGAACCGCATTCGAATGAACATGAATTGCCTGTTCATCGAGGGCAAGGGCGAGCGCATTCTGATCGATACCGGCATCGGCGACAAATGGTCGGACAAGCATCGTACGATGTACGGTATCGACCGGAAACGATCTTTCGATGAATCCTTGCGCGCAATCACGGGCGTTGGTTCGGAAGACATTACGATAGTCGTCAACACTCATCTTCATTTCGATCATGCAGGTGGAAATACAAATGTTGACGCGTCGGGAAAGGCCTGCCCGGCGTTTCCGAATGCCCGCTATTTCGTTTCAGGCGCCGAATACGAGCATGCAGAATCACCTTCGGAACGCGATCGCGCCAGTTACTTGCCCGACAACTGGCGTCCTTTGACAGCCTCGGGACAACTTGACCTGCAAGAGCCCGAGTACGAAGTGGCGCCAGGACTGCGCATGGAAACACATGCAGGGCACAATCGTTCGATGCAATGTGTGCGGCTGGAGCAAGGCGGCTATACGCTTTTTGGATTTGCTGACCTGGTGCCGATGAGGGCGCACGTGCCGTTCGCCTGGATCATGGGCTTCGATTTATATCCGGTGGAAACCCTGGAAGCAAAGAAAAAGTTGCTGCCCCAGGCGGCGCGAGAGAATTGGACGTGTTTGTTTTATCACGATCCGGATCAAGCCCTCGGTCGCCTCGTAGAGGATGAAGGGAAGTTCCGCGCGGTTGAAGTTTGATCGAGGTGGCACAGACTTCAGTCTGTGATTTCGCACTCTGCCGCCACTAACCATCACAGACTGAAGTCTGTGCCACTAATTAAGAGATGACAGCAGCAAAGATCGGCATCATCCGCCGGCGATTCGTCGGATCTGGGCGGGCGGTAGCCCGCCGCTAAACGGAATCGTGAAGAGATTATCTAAATGACAGCAGCAAAGATCGGCATCATCGGCGGCAGCGGCCTCTATCAGATGCCGGAACTCACAGACATCGACGAGATCGAAGTAGAGACGCCCTTCGGCAAACCGTCGGACAAGTTTATCCTCGGCACGCTCGAAGGCGAACGCGTGGCTTTCCTCCCGCGTCACGGACGCGGTCATCGCTTTACCCCTACGGAAGTTCCTTTCCGCGCCAACATCTACGGAATGAAATTGCTCGGCGTCGAGCGGATTCTGTCAGCGTCTGCCGTCGGCTCGTTGCAGGAAGAGTATGCGCCGCTGGACATGGTAATACCGGATCAGTTTTTTGATCGGACGCGGGCGCGCGCGCGTGAATCAACCTTTTTTGGCGAGGGCATCGTCGCTCATGTGGCCTTTGCGCATCCCTTGTGCAAAGAGTTGGGAGACACTCTGGAGCGAGCTTGCCAGGCCGTCGATGTGAAGGTGCATCGCGGTGGAACCTATCTTTGCATGGAAGGCCCGGCCTTCTCGACCTTTGCCGAATCAAACGTGTATCGTTCATGGGGCATGGACGTAATCGGCATGACCAACCTGCAGGAGGCGAAGCTGGCGCGCGAAGCCGAGATCTGTTATGCGACGTTGGCGTTGGTCACTGATTATGATTGCTGGCATTCCGGTCATGACGCAGTTACCGCAGACGCAGTGATTGAGTATTTGAACAAGAATGTCAGGAACGCGCAGGTGATTATGCGGGAAGCGGTCAAGAGTCTGGCGAGCGGTCAACGCGATTGCAAGTGTGGAACAGCTTTGCAGAATGCGATTTTTACCGCACCTGATTTGTGGCCGCAAGCAACCGCGCGCAGGCTCGCCGCCATCCTTGAGAAGTACCGAAAGTGATTTTTCGAGTTTCGCAGTTGAAGGGTAATGGAGTATCTCTATGAAAAAGTTTCTCGTAACTACGGTGATCGCTTTGGCGCTTTTCGTCATGGCACCGGCGGCTGCATGGGCGCAACCGGCGGCGAAGCGAGGCCCGGATGTCGTGCGCGACGCGGATATGGAGAAAGACTCGCTGCACAACCTCGAGGTGGCGCGCGAATACTTCAAACTCAGAAAGGCATACGTGGCGGCCTTACAGCGCTGTGAAGAAATCATCGCCGGCAATGTTACGTTTTCAAAAATCGATGAAGCTTTATACATTGCGGGCAAAAGCGAGCTGTATCTTTCCCAGGGTAAGGGAAAGCAAAAACCGTCCATGTACGTGAGGCATGAAGGCAACGAGAAGCGAACGCTGACCCCGGAAGAATTTCGCGCGGAAGCCCGCGCCTACCTGTCACAGCTGATTGATGGCTATCCCGACAGCAAGTTCAAGAGCGAGGCCGTGGAAGATCTAAAGGCGCTGGGTGGCCCGAAGCCGAAGGATAGTAAACAGTAGGCAGCGAGCAGTAAGCGGTGGGCAGTCTATCGCCTGATGCCCAGGCCCAATTGCTGGTTTAAGTTAATTCGATTGCGGACTGAAGTTCTCAAATCTGAAATCTCAAATTCCAAATAGCGAATATGTCATTACTCGTCGTAGGTTCGGTGGCGTTTGATAACGTCGAAACGCCGTTCGGCAAGCGCGAACGCATGCTGGGAGGCGCAGCCTCTCACTTTTCAATCTCCGCCAGCTTCTTTACCGACGTCCGCGTCGTCGCAGTTGTCGGCGGTGACTTTGGGCAGACTGAAAGGGATGTGTTTGCGGGCCATAACATTGATACGAGCGATCTGGAAGTTATTCCGGAGGGGAAAACATTTCAATGGCACGGCCGGTATGAATACGACCTGAATGTGGCGCATACGCTCGATACTCAATTGAATGTTTTTGCCGGCTTTGAGCCAAAACTTTCCGAGAGTTCCAAGCAGGCGCGGCTGGTTTTTCTTGGCAACATTCAACCGGATTTGCAGCGCGGCGTGCGCCAACAGGTTCCCGACGCCGAGTTGGTCGCGCTCGATACAATGAACCTCTGGATTGATATCACCCGCGATTCATTGCAGAAGACCATCGAAGTCGTCGACCTGGTTATTATCAATGATGCCGAAGCTCGCCAGTTGACTGAGGAACCTAACCTGATCAAAGCAGCGCGCAAGATTCTCTCCTGGGGACCGCACACTCTGATCGTCAAGCGCGGGGAATTCGGTGCTGCGATGTTTACCAAAGACGAGTACTTTGCGATTCCGGCTTATCCTCTGGAAGCGGTCTTCGATCCAACGGGTGCGGGTGATACTTTTGCGGGCGGTTTGATGGGTTATCTCTCGAGCCAGGAAAAGATCGATGCCGGCGCTCTGCGGCGCGCCATGATCTTTGGATCAGTGATGGCATCTTTCAACGTCGAAGAGTTTGGCACCGAACGGGTGCAAAGGCTGACACACGATGAGATCAACCAGCGCTTCCGCGACTTCAAACGCTTCACACATTTTGAAGAGATTCCCTTTGAGCGCGCGGTCAGCGCGGTGAAATAGCGCAAGTTCTTAAGGTGTTAACTCGCCGGTGCGTCGCGCCAGATAACATCTTGCGCTACAATCAAAATATGTTCTGTCCAACTTGCGAGGCTGAATACGAACCGGGGATTACTCATTGTGTCGACGATGGCGCAGAGTTAGTCGAGCGTCTGAGCGTCTATGCCGGCGCACACGACGGCAGTGAAGCCAGATTCGTCGCGCTACACACTTTGTCGTCGCCGGCCGAGGCGGAGATGGTCAATGACATCCTGCAACAGAACGGAATACGCTCGGCCGTGCAGTCGGGAGCATCGGATCAATTCTCGCCATTGTTTTCTGTCATGTCGCCCGGCGCGCAGGTGCTCGTCGATGAACGCGACCTCGATAGGGCCAGAGAGCTTTACGCGTCATTCTTCGGCGACGATACTTCGCCGCTGACTGGTTCCACCTCGGAAGAAGACGATCAAGAGTCAGAATAATTAGCCCAGACTTCAGTCTGTGATCCTTAAGTCTGAACCCAGGTGTCGAGGTCGTTCCAGAAGCCCTGCGGACACGGATTCATCTCGCGCGTCTATTCAAAGCGACCTGACAGGCGCCGTGGATTTCCCCCATTTCAGAGAGCAATCTGCGGTCTAGTCACAGACTGAAGTTTGCGACGCCTCGTATGAGTGATACTTCCTCAGAGCCGCTCGTAGTGCTGATGACCGCGGCGAACCGCGAAGAGGCGGAACGAATTGCAGAGATGCTCGTCAGTTCGCACCTGGCTGCCTGCGTCCAGGTCCTACCCGAAATTCAATCGATCTATCGTTGGCAGGGTGAGGTCGTTCGGGGGACGGAAAGTTTGCTGTTGGCCAAGACGGCGAAACACCAGTTCGACGATTTAGTAAGCCGAGTCACCGCTATACACAGTTACGAGACGCCGGAGATTATCGCGCTGCAGGTCACTGCCGTTGCGGAACCTTATCTCAAGTGGCTGCTGGGTTCGCTCCCCGAAGGATCGTAAGTCTTGACCACAGAAACGATTTCCTCGGGCGAGTCCGTCACGTGCAAGCGCTGGAAATCATCTTCGACAATCTTCCCTTCGGTCAGCATTCTGCCTCGCAGCCACTCCAGCATTTCCTGCCAATATTTTGAACCATAGAGCACTACCGGGAAGTTATGAATCTTGTGCGTTTGGATCAAGGTCAACGCTTCAAAGAGTTCGTCGAGTGTCCCAAAGCCCCCGGGAAAAATGATGAAGGCGTTGCTGTATTTGACAAACATCATCTTGCGGACAAAGAAGTATTTGAACTTAAGGGAAAGCGTCAGGTAAGGATTCGAACTTTGCTCGTGCGGTAGTTCGATGTTGCAACCAACCGAGGCGCCGCCAACTTCAAAAGCGCCACGGTTGGCGGCCTCCATGATTCCCGGACCGCCGCCGGTGATCACAGTGCATCCCGCGCGCGCCAACAGCGCGCCAGTTTCCTGCGCGGCCCTATATTCCGGATGATCAGGGGGTGTGCGGGCCGAGCCAAAAACACTCACTCCATTCTTGATGTGAGCCAGATCCTCGAAACCCTGGACGAACTCGCCCATGATGCGAAAGACACGCCAGGTATCGGTGTGCAGAAACTCGTCCGCGCTCGGCGTTTCCAGCAGACGTTCGTCCTGGGTTCCGCCCGGTGGTGTCTGATTGAATTCGTCTTTGTCCACAACCCCTCGCAATTGTTTAGGGTCGGGCTACTGCCCGACTAAGGGGCCGTAGCCCGCTTCTAAACCTCAGATTCGACCAACTGAATTTAGAGCCCCATGATGTTATAGCCGCAATCGACATAGATCGTTTCGCCGGTAATGCCCGATGACAACTCGCTGCAGAGAAAGAGCGCGGTGTTGCCCACCTCGCGCGGTTCGACGTTGCGATGCAGCGGCGCGCGTTCGGCGTGATGTTTCAGCATCGTGCTCAAGCCGGATACGCCACGCGCTGATAAGGTCTGAATGGGTCCGGCGCTGATCGCGTTGACGCGAATATTTCGCGATCCGAGATCGGCGGCGAGATAACGCACGCTTGATTCCAGCGCAGCCTTGGCGACGCCCATCACGTTATAGCCCTGATAGACTTTGTCCGCGCCGTGAAAAGTCATCGTGACAATGCTGCCGCCCTCAGTCATCAAAGGCGCGGCCGCACGGGCGAGTTGCGTCAACGAGTAGGCGCTGATTTCGAGCGCCGTTGCGAAAGCATCGCGTTCAACTTTCATATATTCGCCTTCAAGCGTTTCGCGTGGCGCAAAAGCGATGCTGTGTATCAGAAAATCAAGCCGGCCAAACTCCGACATGAGTCGCTTGAAGGTTTCATCGACTTCTTCCTGCTTCGTGACATCGCACGACAACAGCGGCGAGTCAGGCATCTCTGCTTTCGTCAGGCTTTCCACGTTATCTTTCAGCCGGTCGCCTTGATAAGCAAATGCGAGTCGCGCCCCAGCTTCGTGCAGCGCCTGCGCCGTGGCCCAGGCAATGGAGCGTTTGTTGGCGACCCCGAAAATGATTCCTTGTTTGTTTTTCAGCATTCAGATATTCCTTAACCGTGATCGAAGCTAAACGCGGAAAGTATTAAGTAAGTAACGGTGAAAGGGCAAGTAGCGCGAAGCCCGGGGCGCGGACATCCTGTCCGCCAGCGCACTTTGCGCGCTAGTCCTAACCACCTTCAAACGATATTCGCGCTGCGCGCTCAGGCGGACCAGGATGTCCGCGCTCCATTCATACTAGTGCTTGAAATGCCTTATACCCGTAAAGACCATTGCGAGGCCGTGTTCATCGGCGGCGGCGATCACTTCTTCATCGCGCACTGAGCCGCCGGGTTGAATGACAGCCGTGATCCCATGCTTCGCGGCTTCGTCGAGCCCGTCACGGAAAGGGAAGAAAGCATCTGAAGCTAGAACGGATCCGGCGGTCGGCAACTGCGCGCGCATAGCGCCAAGCTTCACCGAATCCACGCGCGACATCTGGCCGGCGCCGACGCCGACGGTCTGCCGATCTCGGACATAGACGATTGCGTTTGACTTCGTGTGTTTGCAAACCGTCCAGGCGAACAGCAGATCTTCGATCTCTTTGTCCGATGGCGCCCGCTTGGTTACAACTTTCAAATCTTCGCGTTTCATTCGATGAGTATCGCGCGTCTGCGCCAGCATTCCGCCCGAGATCTGTTTGTATTCGAGGCCTGCGATCGATTCCGGCCGGCCCGCGCGCAGCACCCGCAGGTTCTTCTTCGTTTTCAGAACTTCCAAGGCGGCGGGCTCATAATCCGGAGCGATGGTCACTTCAGTAAAAATTTCGATGATCGCGCGCGCCGCGTCTTCGTCGACCGGTGTGTTGAAAGCGACAATGCCTCCGAACGCTGATACAGGATCACAAGCGAGCGCTTTTCGGTAAGCTTCTTCGTTCGACGTTCCTAACGCCACACCAGCGGGGTTCGTATGCTTGATGATCGCGCAGGCCAGGTCGTCAAAGTCGCAGACAAGCTGCCAGGCGGCATCGCTGTCTACGTAGTTGTTGAAGGACATCTCCTTGCCGGAAAGCAATTCAGCTAGTGCGATCCCACTCCACGATCCCAAGTGGTATAGCCCCGCGGACTGATGAGGATTCTCGCCGTATCGCAACTCGGAAGCTCGATTAAGAATGAGTGCAAATTCACCCTTAAGCTCAGTTTGATCGGCCGGTTCTATTCGAACATGGCTATCAGGCTTGCCAAAAAGAAACCTCGGATGCGGCCCACGTGAAGCGAGGAATCTGAAGATTTCACCATCGTAGTTTGCTGTTCGCCAAAAGGCGCGAGTCGCGAACCGTTGGCGAATCGGAAGATGCGTTGCGCCGTTGTTTTGGCTCAACTCAGATAAGACTTCGTTGTAATAGCCTGGCGAAACTACAACCAGGACATCCCTGAAATTCTTTGCCGCCGAACGAATCATCGCCGGGCCGCCGATATCGATCTGTTCAATAGCCTCATTAAGGGTCACTCCGTCGCGCGAGATTGTCCGTTCGAACGGATACAGATTCACGACCACCATGTCGATCGGCTCGATCTCCTGGTCGCTCAATGCTGCCTGATGTTGAGGATTGTCTCGCACGGCAAGCAAAGCGCCGTGAATCTTCGGATGCAGGGTTTTGATCCGGCCGTCCATCATCTCCGGAAAGCCGGTCACGTCCGAAACATCACGCACTTCGATGCCGGCATCACGCAAGGCGCTCGCTGTCCCGCCTGTGCTAATGATTTCCACACCGAACCGCTTTAGCTCGCGCGCAAAATCGACGATGCCGGTCTTGTCCGAAACGCTAATCAAAGCGCGGCGAATCTTTACCAGTTGTAATTCGTTCTCGGTTGTCATATGCCTCGTCAGAACCACCTGCGGTAGCGGGTGGGTTGCTATGTGGACCCTAGTTGACTCACTGAGGAACCTCCCGCTACCGCAGGTGGTTCGACAAAGCCTATTTCAGGCTGTAGCTGCTTCTGAGTTGAGTTACCTTCAGCTTGCGATTTGAAACCCAAACAGCCGTCGGGTGAAGCTTCCCATCACGTGATGCTGCGCTCGGATAAAAACCAATTACATATTGGCTCCGCAAATCTTCTTCGA
>Ga0209131_1001697_pt1 | contig 15232 bp, 17 predicted proteins | sample GraSoi_2013_40cm_FD_185826 | JGI IMG/M metagenome (GOLD analysis project Ga0209131, IMG submission 185826) | Grasslands soil microbial communities from the Angelo Coastal Reserve, California, USA - Sample 9_17_2013_40cm (SPAdes) (version 2) | ecosystem: Environmental > Terrestrial > Soil >...
TTTTGAAGGGAGCCAACCCCGCGGACCTACCATTCGAGCAACCTACGCGTTTCCACCTCAGCATCAATCTCAAGACAGCTAAGTCGCTCGGCATAACCGTGCCTGCTTCAGTGATTGCGCGCGCAGACGAGGTGATCGAATGACAACGTTTTGCTGCGGTGCATGAGTCTGGACGTGGCACGAAGCGGACCTAAGCGCGCGGCCTGCCGACGTCTGCTCTCCAAAGTACAGCGGACATTGCGCGTCAGCGGAGGCACTTTCGGTTTTGACCCACCGCGGACATCCAGCGCCGCGTTCCAAACACCGTTCGCGTTTAATCAGGAGTGGATCACCGTTGAATCTGGGTTGGGGTACGAAAGTGAAAGAGTTCAGGATCTGAACAGACATGTGAACACGCTTTCGCATAATCCATCCCCTCCCTGTCCGGGGTCCGCTCCGGGAGAGACTATCTCATTAAGGGGAAGTCCGGGATTGGCACTTTTCAGACCTGCCCGTGGACTTCAGGCTTCAGACAATCGCGCCGTCCTCAGCTCGCCCTGGCGAATCCGTACAGCATCGCCGGATTTTCCACGAGGATGCGATGTCGCGTCTTCTCTTCCGGCGCCCATTCGGCGAGCAGGTCCACCAGCGCCGCGTCATTCGGCTTGGCGTCATTCTTCTCGGTCGGATGTGGCCAGTCACTTCCCCACACCATGCGCTGAGGCGCCGCCTTCACATAGGCCTGCGCCAGCTTGGTGGAATCCGCATAGGTCGGAGGACCGACCTTGGTGTCCATGTAGGCGCCCGAAATCTTGACCCAGGTGCGGCCCTTGTCGATCAGCTTGGCGATCACCTTGTAGGCCGGATGATCGACGCCGACCTCCTTGGGAATGCGCCCCATGTGGTCGAACACGATCGGCGAGGGTAGCCGCTGCAGGATGTCCTCTATCTTGACGATGCCGTCTCCCAGCTGGTGGATCTGCACATGCCAGCCGAGGTCGTTCACACGCTTGGAGAGTGGCTCGAGCATTTCCACCGTGGTGGCGCCCGCCTGCACCAGATTGAAGCGGATGCCGCGAATGCCGAGATCGTGGAGACGCTTCAGCTCGGCGTCTGTGACGTTGGTGTCGACCACCGCCACGCCGCGCGCCGCCGCGCCGATCTGTACCATGGCGTCGAGGGTGCAGGAATTGTCGGTGCCGTAGGTCGACGGCTGCACCACCACGTTCCGCGTCGTGCCGTTGCGCTTCTGCAGCAGGCGATAGTCGCTGACCTTGGCGTCCCCCGGCTTCAGGGTAGCGGACGGCGCGATCGGAAAGCGGCTGTCGTAGATGTGCATGTGGCAGTCGCAGGCATCGGCTGGCAACTTCAACTTAGGCAGCTCGGTTCCGGCAGACCACGGCACCTGCTGCTGGGCGTGGACTTGCGGTACGCGCAGCCCCGCGACTGCCATGGCAGCTAAACCCATGCCTTGCACGAACGTACGTCGTTTGAGTAGAGTTTCGCTCATAATGTCCTCCCTTGGTGTCGCTTCGCGATCAGGCTGAATTGTCGAGTCTTGCCGACCCGATCAGCACTTGTCTTGGGTCCGCAGCTTAGCCGTTTTGCCGGGCAAGCGCATGCGTCGTTTGGGCACTGTCACAGTAACACGCGCTGGCTTGGTACGGACGGGCCGTATAGCGATCTTGAGGACGCCGCCAAGGCCCAATTCAAGGCAGCGTGGGAGACGTTCCGGGCATCGATCTGCGATGGGACTGTGCAGACGCGATGAAATGCATGCACGAGGCTCAGGCACTGCAGGAGGCTTGGTCCCGGAAACATGGCTGGTGGCGGGGCGCACACTCGGCCGGTCGTTCATACTATGGCAGCCATATCAAAGGCTAGAGCGCTATCCATTTGGCCCGTGTTTATGGCGAGAGGAAGCGCAATTTCACGGGCCAGCACTTCTGGGCTAGGGGATATTTTGTCTCGACGGTTGGTCGAGACGAAACTGTGATACGGGAATACATCAGGAAGCAGGAGGCCGAGGACAGCCGCCTCGATCAACTGAACATGTGGCGCTGAAGACCACCTTCAGGTGGCCAACAGAACCGGGGCCGCGTCAGCGACCCCAACGGGCCGCTTTGAGCGGCCCCAAACCTAATGCCCCCGGCTTTGCTGGGGGATACTTCCCCATTGTCATGGCTCAAGGCTGCTCCGCAGTGCCAGGCGAGGTCGAGACTCATCACGGCAGGATCCCCTCCCAGCGACCGACGCCGCACGGATTGGCATGAGGCTCGAGCTAACAGTTAGTAGCGGCGTCGATGCCTAGCCGCTATTCTCACTCCCGAGACTTGGCGGTGCGACGTTTGGTGCGGGCCTTGACAGAGAGCCGTCTCCTTCTGAGAGATGTCTCCCCATGCACATCGATCGGTTGCGACCCAGACGAAAACGAAGCGACTCCCTGCGCCCCAGGTCCCGGCAGGAGCTAGTATAATGTCGTACCGACGCTCACGCCTCTAGCGGGATCTTGACATCGAGCCTTGGACGTTCGGCCACCACGGCTCTCATGCGCTCGACACGTCGTTCGTCTAAGCCCAATGTCTGCGCGGTGAAGACCGTCGTCCATACTTTACCGTCGATACCCCAAGTGCCGCTCGGGATCTCTTCGACAATACAGAATACTCGCGGGCTGCCGTCACCGACCTTTCCATCCGCCGTAAGAACGGCATTCGTTAGCTCCGCGACCATCCTATCGATCCGTTCCTGATCCATAAAGCCGACCATAACCCTGACGTTGAGCCGATAGATGCTCTGGCCGGGCAGCCTACCACCAACGCTTATGTGGCCTTCCGGACGCTCGTCGAGAAACACCCAGGCGACAGACGCGGCGCCTTCTGTGGCCTCAATACCCTCCCAGCGCAGGGCGGTCTCCCACAACGTTGCGTTGAGCTTCGCCTTTGCGGCTTCGTCCAACGAACCCTTAGGAAATATCACATCTATCATGGGCATTCGCATCTCCTGTCGTTTGTGCAGTCAATTTCAAGACGGCCCCCGCTTTTAACCGACTTGATTTTAGGAACGGGAGTTTGGCTACTTTGAAGCGAGGTGCTGGGTGAACCAATCGACAGCCGGCTTTGACGCAGCGTCGAAGTCCTTCACGTATGCGTCAAAGTGGCCGCCAGAGAGCGCAATTAGCTTCTTGGGCTCAAGCGCTTGCTCGTATGCGTCGAGCGCCAGGTCAGCGACTGTCAACACATCGCCCAACGCAACAACCATCAAAAGGGGGGTTGGGCTGATGAATCTCACATAGCTGGCAGGTTCGTATTCTGTGAACATCTCAACCGAGCGAAGCGTCACCTCATTCTTCCAAGATGGCGCGCGAGCGCGCCCAGTTTCAGTGAACCATTTCCAACTGTCAGGCGTTGGTAAGGCTGAGGCCGAGGCGGGGTCTTCGGCCACCACCGGAATCATGGCCGGCGGCTTACCCGCCATTCGCGCTCGTCGATCCTGTTCAAACATCTCCTGGACGCCTGCAAGGTGGTCGGCCCGAACGAGCCGACGGGCGTTGTTGTGACCACTTGCCAGCGGTACTTGCGACACGACGCACTTGACCCGTCGATCTATCGCTCCGACCACGAGAACGTGGCCGCCGCTGTAGCTGGATCCCCAGATCCCAATGCGATCGGAGTCGGTCTCTGCAAGCGTCTCAGCGTAGGTAATGGCGTCGCGATAGTCGCGCACCTGCCGCCAAGGGTCGATCTCTTGTCGCGGCTCGCCGTCACTTGCGCCGAAGTTTCGGTTATCGAAGACGACCGACGACAGCCCGGCGGCCGCGAACGCCTCGGCAAATTGGTCAAGATACATTTCTTTCACGGCGGAGAAGCCGTGAGCCATCACAATGGTTGGAACCTTGCCCTGTCGTCCATTGGGCAAGTAGTGCCAACCGCGTAGCGTGACTCCATCTTCAGTTTTGAACTCGATGTCTTTGCGCATCACGTGCCTCCTCCTGAATTGAGCAGCTTTGCGCGTCCTGTTAGCCATGGCGTACGTCGGCTTGTTGGCCATTTTTGCGGTTCGGTATTGTGCATTTGCCGCGCGGGGGCATGTATCCTCAACATTAAGCTGCTACGCGAATTGCCCTTCGAGTAAGCGGTAAGTGTGTCCTTGATGCGCAGATGCCCAATAAGGCATCGTATCCAACCGGCTGGAGGCGTCACCTGAGACACGATGCGGTAACGGCATCCGCTGCTTCGCGAATTACCTCGATGACCAAATCAGGATTCGAAAGCATTGAGATGTGACCGCCGTCGGCTTCGTAAATGGTCGCCCTCATGCGCTGCGCGCAGAACCGTTGCATCGTGGGGTGAGCGACGCGGTCGTCTTTGGCGACAACGTACCAACTTGGCTTGGTTCTCCAGGCTGTGCCGGCGATCTTCTGGGTCAGGAGGTCCGCTGCTGGTGCAGCATGCGTCGCCCAGATAAGGTTTTGCCTTCCTTCGGGTAGATCGATCGCAAAGCAGCCGGCCGTGGGTTTCATCCATAGTAGCCCATCTGAGACTTCGACGTGATTGAACTTGAAGAGGTCGGTGACTGGAAACTTGTCCTGCAAGCTCTGCCGGGTTCATCCGCATCCGGAGCAAGCGCGGCAACATAGACTAGGCCGGCGACACGATTATCGACGCCAGCGGCAGTGATGAGAGTTCCACCGTAGGAGTGTCCAACGAGGATGGTGGGGCTCCGGAAACGCCGTAGGGCCCGCTCGACCGCGTCGACATCGCTAGCAAGCGTGTCAGGACCGAATTGTGGAGCGACGACTTCGTAGTCTTCCTCATGAAGCACCGGGATCACCCGGTTGAAGGACGACGCGTCGGCCCAAACACCGTGGACCAGGACGATGCTAGCTTTGCTGGTTGAGACACAATCGACTGACTGTCGTCGCTTTCGTCGCAGTGCTTTGACCCGAGCGTAGATCCTGGAAGTACCTGTCGAAGTCGACTTCCGCACCTGCATCGAGATACCTTTCCGAGTCAAGCTCATACGATCGAACTTTCTGAAACCCTCAGCGGCCCTGGAAATCCATGGCGGGGCGAGGTTGCCCCGCCTTAAGCGCCTTCACAGCGGATGGAATGCCCCGTCGGACGTCCCCTGTCTCGAACAGCGGTATAGCAATATCGAACATCGCGCTGTCCGCGGCTGCAACGCCCGCTTCCGCCCAAATTCTCAGAAGCGCCTTGTGCGCCGCGTAAGCACGCGTGGGTCCTTTAGCCAGGCGCATCGCGAACTCTCGCGCACTCTTATCCAATTCGGCGTCCGGCACCACGCGATTGACGACGCCGCGCTGCATCATGGTCGCCGCCGGAACGCGTTCGGAGGTGAGAGCCCATTCGGAGGCGAACGATCGCCCGGCTCGCTCCGCGACCCGATAGATACCTCCGAGCACCGTGACGATCCCAAGCGTCTGCTCCGGATGACCGAAGGTTGCGGTTTCCGCCGCGAAGATCATGTCCGCCCGGATCGCCAGTTCCAGGCCGCCGCCGAAACAAAGGCCCTGAACCGCGGCAATCACCGGAAGCGGGAGCCGCTCGAAGCGGTTGAAGACCGTCATGTATTGCTCGAACGTCGCCCGCAATTGGCGAACCGTCATGTCGGGCCAATTCATGATGTCGCCGCCGAAGCTGAAGTCCGGCCCATTCGCACGAAGGAGAACCGCACGGAATTCTCCGGCTTCGATGCTGTCGACCGCACTGGAAAGCTCGGCAGCCAACGCCTCGTTGATCCGGTTCTGAGGCGGATTTTCCAAGTTTATGACGGCGAGCGAGCCTTCGCTCTCCAAGCTGATCAGCGGCATTTCAAATCTCCCTAGTGCTCGAGATGTTCTTGAAACCATTTCAATGCAGCGCCGCACGACGCGTCGAAGCCGGACAAATAGGGATCGAAGTGACCACCCGGAATCATTACAAGCTTCTTGGGTTCGTGTGCGCGTTCGTAGGCTTCGAGAGCGAGATCAGTCAGCGTGACGGTGTCCTGCCTCGCAACGATCATCATCAGCGGCGTCGGCCCAATTCTCGGGGCCCATACGCCCGGCTCGTACATCCGTGCCAGCCGCGTCGACCGCATCGTCACCACATTGTCCCATCTCGCGCCGGGGCTAAGCGGCTGGAGATAGAAATCAATGGCATCCTGCGTCCGGTAGGACGCGGGGACCCCAATGTCCTTGTTGACGATAGCCTGCAGTCGAGGGGACTCGCCACGCGCCTGAGCTCTTTCGTCATCGTTGAGAGCAGCCTCCAGCGCCGCTATGCCTTCAGGTGGGACACGCCGCGATCCCTGCTCGTATCCGCTGATGGTCGGAACTTGAGCGACCACGCACGCGATACGCTTGTCTGTCGCGCCGAGAACAAGCGCGTGCCCTCCCGCGTAACTCGTGCCCCAGATTCCAATGCGGGATGCGTCGACTTCCGTCCGGCTCTCGAGATACGATATCGGCCGCCGCCAATCGGCGATCTGGCGCCAAGGATCGACGTCCTGGCGCGGCTCGCCGTCGCTGACGCCGAACGCTCGATGATCATGCAGCAAGACGACGAAACCGGCGGCCGCAAATGCTTCGGCAAATTTGGCAACGCCGTGCTCGCGTGTTCCGGCGTATCCGTGGGCCATCGTGATCGCTGGGCAATGTGAGCGAGGGCCGTCCGGCAGATATAGCCAGGCGCCGAGCTTGACGCCTCCATCGACGGTAAACCTGATGTCCTCGCGGATGGCCATCTGCGATATCATCTCGTTACAGGTTTTCTACACCCACCTTGCGTCAGGCTCGGACTCTCTGACTTCGACATCGCGCCGTCGCCCAGGCCGCACGGGTGTTACACGGACGTCGCTACGAAGCGCCGTAGAACAGCTCCGGCTCAATTTTTCCGGCCAAGGCTCGACGAAGCTCGGCCGAAAAACGAAGCAGGCCGGGCAGCGGCCGATGGTGGATGGCGATGCCCACGATCTTGCCGCCCGCATTGGTCGTAAGGATCGTAATGCCCGAGACGCGCTCGCCCCCGTGCAAACGTGCTTCCCACTCCATGAAGGAATGATCGCCGTCCTGGGCACGGCGTGTAAACTCCAGCGCCTCATAGAGCCGGCTCGCCGCACCCAGTATAGTCGCGACGCGTTCGCGGCCCTCAACGCGGGCGGTCATGGCAGAGGCCTCGAACACGACAGACTCGTCGAAATTCTCAGTAAAGCGGCCTTCGCTCCGATCGCCGAAAGCTTGGGCCCATCCGCCTCGCGCCTTGGATGCCCCTGTCTGCGTGGAAATAGACGTGACGAAGTCCGACACGATCTTTGCAACGAACTGCGGATTCTCCGCGTGAGGCCAGTGACCGGCGTTTGGTATCGAAACCAATGAGGAATTTCGAAAGCGAGACGCGATTTCCTTTGCCATCTGCGTCGTAGCGAAGGAATCCGCCTCACCAGTTGCTACGAGAGTCGGCCCTGCGAAGGCGCTGGGGCGGGTGCCTTCGGCGATCCCTTCGTTCCAAGCGAACACGAGCTGTTCAGTCGTGCTCTGTTTGACGTTCCGTCCAAGCCCGATCAGCCACTCGAGCAGATCCGTCTTGGACCCAGGTGCCATCAGCTGTCGTCGAAGCTCCCGTTGGGTTTCGATATTTTCGCCCGATGCAGCAAGTGCGCCGGCAATCTCGGCCGGAGCATGGGCACCCGCGAGCGGTATGGGCGAAAGGAGGATGAGGCCAAGGACGCTCTGCAGGCGGTTTTGCGCGGCGAGCTCGATGATCTGCGTGCCCATGCTGTGCCCGACGAGGACGACGCCGCCGCCGCTCATCTGATCAATCAGGGCAGTGATCGCATCTGCATGGCGACGAAGAGAGAACGGTCCTTCTGTGTCCCATAACTTTCCCATACCGGGTAGATCGGGGGTGGACCAACCGTTGGCCGACGTGCCAAGAATGTTCAAAATGGGCCGCCAGACCTCACCTGAATCGAGAAAGCCGTGCACTAGGATGAGAGCGGGCGCTGCTTGGCCGGTCATCACAGCTTCTCCCCCGTTTTGCTACGTTGTCGCACCGGATGGAGACCAGCCCTTGGTGTCGATCGGCGACCATCCTTCCGGGCGCCCATCGAGGCGCTGCATGCGACTACCCGCACGACTGCTGATAATTTCGTCGTCGAGAGGCGTGACGAAGACGTTCTCGACAAGCGTGTACTCTGCAGCGAGCCGGCCCACGGAGTGAATTGCCGCCGTATCAATCCTACCACGCTCAAGGTAGAGGTCGTCGCGAATGTGAAAGCGTAGAACCTCTCCGATGACCATGTGGTCTCCAATTTCCCCAAGGGGAATGATCGCGTGCCTACGGCATTCCATAGCAATCGGCGCGCCAGCCACCCTCGGCGCGCGGACGACTTCACAGAGCGCTTTCTCTAGCCCAACCTCAGTGAACTCGTCGGTCCCCGGCGGGAACTCGAAGGCGGTCCGATGCATCTGATGCGCTTGCTCGAGCGTCACCATGTTGGCGACAAACTCTCCTGTGTCGCGAATGTTAGTGAACGTGTCCTTGAGCGTCACGCCGTCCGACCGCGGCTGCAAGTTGATGCAGACCATGGGCGGCTTGCGGCCCGCCCCCGTGAAGAATGAGACCGGCGCCAGGTTCGCGACACCATCCTTCGACAGAGTGCTGATCCAGCCAATCGCGCGAGGGGTTATGCTTCCAATCAGAAGTTTATAGGCGTGAGCGGGGTCTAGCGTTGCGCTATCAATAATCATGTCACACCTTTCCCTGAGTTAGCCCCGCTTTACTCGAAAGGTTTTCGGACTTGGTGGCGGAGATCGAGTTGGGTGTTTCGATTGCTGCCGCCCGGTACGACATCGTAGGACAATCCTACAGCCGACCAAAGGTCGTATATGCCTCTCTTCCGGCCATCACCCTGGTCAGGGCAGGTGATCCACTCGGCGCGATACTCACCGTGTTCAGGAAAGGACCCCAATCGATTGCTTCGCACGTGGGGTCATCGCCCCGCTTCCGATTGTCGGTACGTCGGGGTCATCCGGAAAAGGCTGGCGGGGTCGCCGCGCTCGCCATTATCTATATTGTGGCGAGCGGATGAGAAGCGTTGCGTATGGCCTGAGGAGTTTGACCATAGGCGCGCAAGAAGCTGCGACGCATCCGCTCCCGGTCACCGAAACCGGTTTCCCGGGCAATTACCTCGACCGGCAATCGACCCTGCTCGATTAGATAGCGTGCGGCCTCGAGGCGAAGATTCTCGATGGCACGAGCAGGCGATTGACCGGTTTCCTTTCGAAACACGCGCGTGAATTGCCGAGGGCTGAGACGTGCCGCTTGGGCAAGCTGTTCGTTCGTCAGGGGCTCGCGCAGGTTCTTTTTCGCAAAGGCGAGCGCATCCTGGATACGATCGCTCTTCGCGTCGAGCTCAAACATCGCCGAGTGTTGGGACTGCCCACCGGCCCGCCGATGATGAACGACCATCATCTTGGCGGTGGCGCGAGCGACATCTTCGCCCATATCCCGTTCGACAAGACCGAGCGCCATATCGACGCCAGCAGTCATCCCGGCGGAGGTCCAGACCGGACCGTCCGCTATAAAGATGCGGTCCATTTCGACCCGGACCTTCGGGAAACGCTGCGCAAGCTCTTGAGCCCAGGCCCAGTGCGTCGTTGCGCGCCGCCCATCCAGAATCCCAGCTTCAGCCAGGACAAATGAGCCAAGGCAGATCGAGGCGACACGCCTTGCGTCCTTTATGGCTTCGCGAAGAAACCCCAATAGCTTCGGGGTCGGCGGTGTTATGGCAAGGCAGGCCCCTAACAGCAGCGTGTCGAAAGGCTTGACGTTGAGAGGTATAGTCTCCGTCGCCGTGCCGAAAGAGTTGGGCACCGGCCCGCCGTCTTCCGACAGAATGCTCACGTCATAGAACGTTTCGCCGGCAATGTAATTCGCGGTGTCGAAAGTGGCGAGCGCGGCATAGCTCATGACATGAAAGCCGGCCGGCACAATTAACCCAACGCGGTGCATGGTGATCTCCCCAGGGGAGTATTTTTCGGCCCCCTCCAATGCATCGACGAATATCCCGCCGATTCAGCGAAAAACCAACAAGAAAACTAGCACTTGGCGCGCCTTGTAGGGCTTCTTGGGCACAGTGGCCACGTGACACGGCTTGGCGGATGGCTGATCGATGTAATTCTCCGCTGAGACGATAAGGGGCGAAGTCATCGCGACGAGTGGCGCTATCAGCAGCCTAGGCGCGTGTCTCAAATGGCGGCATCTGCGACCTTTCACGCACGACCGCGGTCGGACAGAATAAAATTCGTCGTGCCGCGATCCTGAGCGCCTCTTCCATTGGCGGAATTGCATGCCGGGAGCCAAGATTGGACACCTATTGCCAGATCGTCCTTGCAGCACGGCCCAAGGGACTGCCGACGCCGGCTGATTTCCGCCTGGAATCCGGGCCGGTGCAGGTTCCTGCCGAAGGCCAGCTTCTACTCCGAACCAAATATCTGTCCCTTGATCCTTACATGCGAGGACGGATGAACGACGCCAAATCCTACGCGGCGCCTATCGAACTTGGAGAGGTGATGGAAGGGGAAGTCATCGCAGAGATCCTGGTGTCGCGCCACCAAGGCTACCGTGAAGGCGAGCTCGTGCAGGGGCGGACCGGCTGGCGGACGCATACCGCTGTGCCCGCGGAGGCGGTGCGCCGCATTGCGACTGGTGGCAACCCTCCGACCACTGCACTTGGTGTTTTGGGCATGCCGGGGTTCGCGGCCTATTCAGGCCTCAAGGTGATCGGTCAGCCCAAGGCCGGCGAAACGGTCGTCGTCGCTGCGGCGTGTGGGCCTGTTGGGTCCCTTGTAGGCCAGCTTGCCCGACTCGCAGGGGCGCGCGCGGTCGGGATTGCGGAAGGTGAAGTCAGACGCGCTTACGTCCGCAACGAGCTTCGGTTTGACGCGGCCGTTGACCATAACGCGGCGAGATTTTCCGATGTCTTGGCGGAGGCCTGCCCGGACGGGATCGACATATATTTCGAGAATGTCGGCGGCTCGGTCTGGAATGCGGTTCTACCACTGCTCAATCGCTATGCTCGGGTCCCGGTCTGCGGCCTCATTACGCACTACAACGATACAGAACCGGCCCGTGCACCGCCGGTCGCGGAAACGATGTTGACCATTCTCCGGCGCAGCCTCCGAATCGAAGGGTTCGTCGACAGCGAGTTTGCCGCCGAGCACTATGATAGCTTTCTGAGGGAGTTGATCCCCTTGGTCAGGTCCGGCGAGATCCGCTACCGGGAAGACATCGCGGAGGGCCTGGAGGCGGCCCCGCGCGCTTTCATTGACATGCTGACGGGTCGCAACTTCGGCAAGAGTCTTGTCCGCGTTTCCTGAAGGCAAGGAAGCTCCTACGTGGAGACGCGAACCTGCGGGCGCCGCTTCCCGAGCGTCCGATCGATACGTTTGTGGTGGTCGGCGGCCCTGGTGTCTTTGACTTGGAAGAGCCGGAGTTTGCGGCGGTGGGAACGCACGCTCGACCACTCTGACGCGTGACCAGCGTGTGCACGGGAGCCTTCCTCTTGGCTTCCGCCGGGCTGCTCGATGGACGGCGGGCGACGACGCACTGGTCTTACGCAGAGAGGCTCGCGCGCAGCTTCCCGTCCGCGCACGTCGAATCCGACCGAATCTTTGTAAGGGACGGACATATCTGTTACGGCTGGCATAGACTTGGCGTTGGCGCTGATCGAAGCGGACTATGGCACGGAATCGGGCTCGAGCAGTCGCTCGAAACCTTGTGGTGCCATTCCGGCGCCAATCCCAATATTCCGAGATGCTTTCGCTGGACCCACTGTCCGATCGCGCTGCAGAACACTCATGTTTGCGCAGGCGCACTTGGCAGAGGACTTGACGGTCGAGCGGCTTGCGAGCATTGCCTCCCTCAGTCCGCGACAGTTTGCACGTGCTTTCCATGAGGCAACTGGCGAAACTCCTGCGACCGTAATCGAGTGATTGCGGGCGGAAGCGGCTAAGGCCCGAGTAGAGACCGGCCGCGAGCCGATAGTGTCGATAGCGTCCTCGGTTGGCTTCGGTGACCATGAACGCATGCGGCGGGCCTTCATAAGGCGGTTCGGAAATTCACCCCATGCATTGCGCCAGGCGGCTCGTGGCCGTGGCGCAACGGGGCAATAAGCTCAGACGACGTGCTGATCGCATGTCGGCAGCGTATTGACTGTCGTTGGATGGCGAGAGGTCAAGAAAGCCTCGTTGGCGCAGCCCCGCAGATCCCGGCCCGCAAGTTCTTCTGTCGGATTCTGGAAGCGACGCAGCGCCTGTGTCCCAAAAAGACTCTTTTACGACCTAGGGACCGCGGCGGCGGAGCGGTTACCGTGGCAGCCTCTCAAACTCAGAAAGCTTCGCCATGGCTAGCACTTCAGCCAAACTGAACAAGGCACTCGTGCTCGAAGCCTTCACGCTGTTCAACAAACGCGACTACGCCGCTGCGGATCGCTTCTGGTCGGACCGCTACATCCAGCATAGGGCCCATACTCCGCCGGTTATGACCGGATGCTCGGACTCGACCCGACTGGGTTGAATCCGGGGGCGCATAGGACTGCGGCGAAGCTTGCCAAGCCCGCGGTCAGACAATGGTTAGAGAAGGAGCGTCGGACTATGAGCACCAACAACACGGCCATTCGCGCCGGCAACGTCGTTCACAACCAGAACAACTTTGAGATTGAACGGTCCAGTGTCGAATTCCAATCCTGCGGAGCAATCTTGAGGGGAATCTTTCTAACGCCCAAGGGCAAGAAAGAGGCCTTGCCCGTGATTGTCATGGCTCCGGGCATGTCGGGCGTGAAGGAAGGCTCGATCATGAAGTACGCCGAGTACTTCGCGCGTGGCGGCTTTGCAGTGTTGGCGTATGACAACATCAATTTTGGCGAATCTGGCGGAGAGCCACGACAAGAAGTCGATCCAGCGCTTCAGAGGCGCGGCTACCGCGACGCGATCACCTACATCAGCGGACGGCCGGGGGTCGACAAGACACAGGTCGGCATCTTCGGCACCAGTTATTCCGGCGGCCATGTTCTCGAGGTGGCCGCGCACGATCGCCGCGTCAAATGTGTCGTTTCGCAAATTCCTGCGATCAGCGGCTTTAAGGCGTTCCAGCGCTTGCCCCGCCATGTGCAAGCCGCCGCGCTCAGGGCTCAGGATGAAGATCGCGAGCAGCGCTATTCGGGCAAGCCGCCCCAGACGCTGAAGGCCGTGTCCGACAACCCGACCGAGCCTTGCGCGATGGCTGGCCCGGCAGCGTATGAGTATTTCATGGAGCAGCAAAAAATAGCGCCAAACTGGAAGAACTATCTGACGCTCCGTTCGATGGATCTTTACCGCAGCGTGGAGAACTCGGTTTTCACACCGTGGATTTCTCCCACTCCTCTACTGATGATCGTTGCGCTGGCAGACGATCTGGCGTGGCCGGACCTTGCGCTTGATGCGTACAGCCAGGCCAAGGAGCCGAAAAAGCTGGTGATGCTGCCGGGAAATCACTTCTCACCATACGAGGCCGAATTCTCTCTCACCGGCAATGAGGCGCGAGATTGGTTTACTCGCCATCTGGTGGTGGGAGGATCCGTGGCACTGAACTAGATTCGCCCGAATGATTCAGCTGAAGCAAGAACGCGCTTTCTACGAGAGGCATTCAGGCGCTCCGCTGATCTGAGAGCTTCTGTCGTCGAGCCTTACCCGTTTGAAGCACCGATCCGACAACCTACCTCGAACCATTAGAGAGGCTTAGAGCATGAGCATCCCGCCCAGCACCTCCAGGCTGAACTGGAAAGTCTTCGTGACCCCTGCAGTCCCGACAGTCTCCGACGATCTCCCGCCGGGAGAAGCGGTGCGCATGTGGTCGCCAACGTCATCGATTCTCATTTACGGCGAGCGTGACGCAATTCTGGTGGATACGCTCGCGACGACTGCTCAGGCGACCGCACTTGCGGATTGGGTTGAGGAGAGCGGCAAAAACCTTAAAACTATCTACGCTACGCATGGTCACGGCGACCACTTCTTCGGAAATGGTATTTTGCTGGAGCGGTTTCCCGGCGCCAGCGCGGTCGCAACACCCAAAGTGATCGAGATCATGCGGAAGCAAATATCTCCGCAAGCCATGGCCGGACTTTGGAATAAGCGGTTTCCGGGTCTGATTCCCGAAAACATCGTCCTGCCCGAGGAGCTTAAGGGCGACACCCTGCATCTGGAAGGGCAAGAACTGGTTGTCGTCGACGTCGGCCACACCGATACTGACGATTCTACCTGCTTGTATGTTCCGTCGGTCGGCCTCGTTGTCGCTGGAGACCTCGCCTACAATGACGTCCACCAATACTTTGCGGAATCGTTGACGCACCAAAAGCGTATGGAATGGGTTGCCGCGCTAGACAAAGTCGAGGCTCTAAGGCCGAAAGTCGTGATAGCAGGACACAAGCGCGAAACCAACAGCGACGGGCCAAACGTCATCGAGGAGACCCGCCAATATATCCGTGACTTTGACGGACTTGTCGACAAGACTTCGACCACGCTCGAATTGTACGATGCCATGCTGTCGCTTTATCCCCATCGCCTGAATCGCGGCGCTCTTTGGGGTTCAGCACGCGCATTGAAAGGCTGACCCGGATCTTTGTTAAGGCCAGTACATGATGCGGAATTCCTGAATAACCTGTAGCAAAACTTGACCGGATTGAATCGGTGGGGAAATCTCAGCGAACGACATTGTGAGTGGAACCTGCAGGGATTGGACCCGTTCGCTGGAAAAAGTCTTTCAAACAACAACCAAATGGAGCTTCGTCATGCCCGCTACTGCTGCAATGAAAGACCATATTTATAGGATCTTAGAACTTGTGGGATCTTCCGAAGACAGTATCGAGGGTGCCATTCAGAATGCCATTTCTCGTGCGTCGAAGACCATTCGCGAGATGAAATGGTTCGAAGTCGTGCAGACTAGAGGTCACATCGAGAATGGGTCGGTTCGCCACTACCAGGTCACATTGCGCGTGGGATTTACGCTAGAGGGCTAGCCCCGGGTCGAGCGGAGATCGCCGTTCGAGCGCGCTAAGATCAGGCTGGATGTCCGCCCCGCGATTGGGGTGGGGTGGTCAAATCTCTACGACGACGAAGCGCTTCTCACCGAAAGTGCTTCATGCCAACGTTCGTTCGTCCAGCCGACCGCCGTAGTATTGCTCCAGCATTGCCCATTGTTGTCGCTAGGGGACAACG
>Ga0209131_1001698_pt1 | contig 15231 bp, 6 predicted proteins | sample GraSoi_2013_40cm_FD_185826 | JGI IMG/M metagenome (GOLD analysis project Ga0209131, IMG submission 185826) | Grasslands soil microbial communities from the Angelo Coastal Reserve, California, USA - Sample 9_17_2013_40cm (SPAdes) (version 2) | ecosystem: Environmental > Terrestrial > Soil >...
ACGACGGTCTGACTGCCATCCAACGAGAGCAACCTGGGGAGCCCGTTGCGGGAAATCTGCTCGGCGGGTTCTGCGAGGGGGGACGGGCACAAGCGACTTAGTCGCAAGACCCGTCCCTACCCACCATTATGTCATGTACGGAAAAAGAAAGCGGCGCTCCGAGGAGCGCCGCTTTCTTGGGGTGGTGGTCAGTTAGAAATAAAGCCGCAAACCAAACTGCATGCGTCGCGGATCGTGCGCGGAGGTCAGGTGCCCGAAGTCCGAAGCGCCAAGGCTTGCGCTGACGGGATTGCTGCAGCCGCCGCCTTGCGCGCAAGTGCCGAATTGGGTGTGGTTAAACAGGTTGAAGGTTTCCCATTTGAAGTCCAGCCCAGTTCGCTCAGTGAAGACGAACCGCTTGGACACGCCGAAGTCGAAGTTGAGCCGGCCGGGCAGGTACAGCGTATTGCGGCCGACGTCGCCAAAAGTCAGGCCGGTAGGAACGGCGAAAGCCGCGGGGTTGAACAGAAGCGGTCCGAAGATTCCAGCAGCCGCATCCGCAGCCTTTTCCGCACTGGTTGGTGACGTAGATACACCGGCGACGCGATCGGGCCGCGAGTTACCCTGAACAAGGCCACCGTTACCAACACCGGCGTTGTCGCCGAACTGAGTACCGTTTGTGACACTGAACGGCTGGCCGGTCTGTGCAACGGTGATACCCGAGATCTGCCATCCACCCAGGACGTTATGCATAAATCCAGACTGTTTGAAAAAGGGCAAGGAGTAGATGTAGCTGAGGGCAAAGTTATGTCGCTGATCGAAATTCGAGGGGCCACGGTTGGTGCTTATGTCGTAGCTGTTCACGAACGTGTTGTCGAAGCGATCCGAGGAATCGTCAATCGAATGGCTGTAGGTATATGCAAGGCTAACCTGCAAATCACCAATGGTTCGCCGCGCACTGACCTGCAACGCGTGATAGCTGGAATTCGCAGTATCCTCGAGCCTGACAACATTGCCGTACCCAAGGAAGTTGGGTCTGAGAGGATCGGGATTGCCCCCGCATGCCACGGACAGATTCGTCGCAGCTTGGCCAGTGACGGGTGGTCCGCCCGGCCCCACGGTGAAGGTGGAACAGTCGCCGGCGTAAACGGTGTTCCCGGCGGCATCCAGGATTGGCGGAGTAATCGGCGCTTTGGCCGCGACGTAAGGATTTGCCGCTGCGGAGACCGGAAGAATTTGGTTGATGTTGCGTTCGAGGGTTAGATGCGTGCCTTTGCTTCCTACATAGGACGTTGTGAGCACTACGTGGCCGGGCATCTCTCTCTGCACATCGAGATGCCACTGCTGTACGTAAGGCCAGATGGCTTTATTCGGAATGGAGGTCACGCCCAGCGGGAAAAATGGAATCGTTCCGCCTGCGCCTCCGATGTTCGGATAGCCAGACACTTCAAACTGAGATGCGTTGAGGGCGAAGGGAGCAGAACCTTCGAGGGATTCGGTGTTGCCTTCGTTGCCGTTGGTGTGCTCGAAGAAAATGCCGTAGCCGCCCCGAATGGCCATCTTGCCGTCACCCTTCGGGTCAAACGCGAATCCGATGCGCGGCGCGGGATTGAAAAGGTGCCCCTTCATGCATCCTGGGTTCGAGGCACCACCCACACTGGCATTGGGGAAGCCGTCCACAGGGAACGTCCCGCCTTTGCCTCCACACTGGATAATGCCGTTGAACGGATTGCCGGATCCAGGCACGAAAGCGCCCGCAAATCCAGTGGCTGAGCCATCAGCGTCGATGGTCGGAGAGGCGCCAGCCGCAAAGGCGGTAGGCTCAAGGTTGAAAGCGTGCTGGTAGCGTTCGCGATAGGTGCCGAATAGACTGAGACGCAAGCCAAGATTAAGGGTTAACCGCTTGGTCGCGCGCCAATCGTCCTGGAAATAGGGCTCGACGATCTTGTAGCGATTGTAGTATTTGGCTGTGCGATTCCATTGCTGATATTGGAAGATATTTCCCTGTAACAGATCGGCGAAGGAGTTTCCCGTACTGAGTGATCCCGACGTGTCGAAGGTCAAGAGCCCCTGAGCATTGGCAGTGTTTTCTTCGTTCTTCTGCGCCGCGGCGAAGTAAACGCCCATGATCAAAGTGTGCGTGCCCATTGTCTTCGTCAAGTTATCGCGATAGGTGTAGACCGGATTGGCGTTGTTCCACGGAAAATAACCGGTGTCCTGACCCAAGCTGCTCCCGTATGCGGTGTTCCCGTTGAGCTGGATCGCGGGCAGCTTCCCGCCAAAGCCATTCGGGAAAATTGAGCCCATGGCGAAACCAGAGGGCAGCGACGGATTGTTCAGCGCCGTCAAGAAGATGTGGTCGGCGGTATAGCTGGCCACGAATTCATTGACCAACGTCGGGGTGATATTGGCGGTCAAGCGTGCGACGAAGCTTGTGCCCGGACCGACGAAATTAGTTTGAATGTTCTGGAAATTCGAGGTGCCAATGCCCCACAGCGGATTCGGAACGATGGTCGACCATGAGTCGTGGATGTAACGGAAGGTCAGGCGATAGTTGTCCGTCAAATTGTGATCAACCCTCACCAACTCTTCGCGCCAAGTGGTCGGAGTTGACACGATCTGAGAAACGGCAGGGAAGCCGCCTTGCGTTGTGTTGGCGCTCGGGATGAGTTGCAGCAATGCCGCTGCTACGCCTGACGACTCAATCGGGACGATGTTCCCGGGGAAGGGGCTGCCATTCCCTTGATGAGGGCAATCGGGGCCGGGGCACAAATCCGAGAAGTTTCCTGTCCGCTCGGCATCGGATGGGACGTTTTGCAAAATGGAGGTTGGAGCCTTTTCCCGCCGCCATTCTTGGGACCAGAAGAAAAACGTCTTCTTTTTGTCCTGGTTGTAGTGATGGGGGATATAAACCGGTCCGCCAATCGTGTACCCGAAATCATGCTTTTTGTAGGGTGGGTTCGGGTGATCCGGGTTGTTTCCTGATTCCCATGGGCGGGCGTTGAAGAAGTCATTGCGCAGGTATTCAAAGGCGCTGCCATGAAAACCACTTGTGCCGCTTTTCGTTTCCACTTCCACTGTGCCTGAACCGTTGCGGCCATATTGTGCGCCGTAGTTCGATGTCAACACCTTGAATTCTGCGATGGCTTCCAGATTGGGATAAACGTTCAGCGTGGAGTTGCTGCCGTTATCCATGTTGTCGCCGCCGTCGAGTTCCCAGTTGTTGTATTCGGTGCGGCCGCCGTTCATGCTGTAGGCCACGTTGCCGTATATACCGACCTTGCCTTCATCCGAGCCGCTCTGGTTCACCACACCGGGTGCCAGCGTGACCAACTGCGTAAAGTTGCGGCCGTTCAGTTCAAGGTTGTTGATCTGCTTGCCGGTAATGGTATTGGTCAGGTCCGATGATTGTGTCTCAACCTGAGCCACGCTTTCACCGGTGACTGTAATCTCTTCGCTCATCGCCCCCACGGTGAGCGGCACGTCTATGCGCGCCTTCTCCGCCACGTTCAGCTTGATTTTCTGTGCCGTGTATTTCTGAAAACCTTTCGCGGACACGGTGAGGTTGTAAGTATCGCCCGGCAATCCGGCAATCGTATACGCGCCATCATTGTTTGAAGTGGTTGCGCGGGTGATGCTGCCGGCGGTGTTGGTCAACAGGACATCGGCACCAGCCACGGCCGCGCCGGATTTATCTATCACCGTGCCGCTGATGTAGCCGGTGTCTTGCGCATAAGAAGCGCAGGGGATGCAGAGAGCGATCAAGGCCATGCAGAAAAGCAGGCCGAGTGCTGCCGTGGCAAGGTTGAGAGCGCCCGTAAATTTAGGAATGGAAAAATGAGGAGCGTATCCCTTCACAGTAGACCTCCGAAAATTTTCAGTTTGAAAATGGAAAGGTGAGGGACACCAAGCCTGCACGACCGGATATCTCTGGTTCGGCATTCGCCGGAGAGAAATCATTCGGGTCACAGCCCCCACCACTCGACGACCGCAAGATTTGCACCCGGACTTATTAAATCGAGTTAATAAAGCATTCTGACGCTTGTGTCAAGCGGCATTTTGCTCTTGCACGCAGGGAATTCGACGACACTTCTCCACTCGACGTGCCTGCGATGGTAGGTCTGGTCGCGAAGCCGAAAAATACGATTATGCCTGTACAGGCTTGAATTCACGCAGGCCCTGCCGGAGACTAGAAACTCATGAACTTACAGGTGCTGCCTGGAGCCTTCCGGGGTTTGTTCTGCGTCCTGATCGTGGGCGGTGGCCTCGTATGCGCACCCCGGGTTGCCGCGAGCAGGCAGCATCAGGCTGCGGGCGCTTCCAATTCCGACGGAATTCCTGTTAAAGATCCAAAAGCGTGGTTCGCGAGGGGACAAGCGGCTCTGCAGGCCGGCGATCTGGATTCCGCGGAAACTGATTTTCGCAAGGTTGCCGCCGCCGACCCAACATCCGGCGCCGCGTATGCAAACCTTGGCGTAATCGCGATGCGGCGCAAGCAATGGGACCAGGCCCTCGCGTTGCTGCAAAAAGCCGAGAAGCTCGACCCCAAGATGACGGGAATTCGCCTGAACATCGGATTGGTGAAATATGGTCGAGGCGATTATGCCGGCGCGATTAAACCGCTCGCTGCGGTCGTTCGCGAGCAACCCGACTCGCAACAGGCTCGCTATCTCCTGGGCCTGTGCAACGTCTTTACGCAGCATTACGCGGACGCCGTCTCCGTGCTCGAGCCGATTTGGCCGCAGCAATCCAACGATTTCATGTACCTGTATGTTTTGGGAATTGCCGCGCACAACGCTGAGCGAAAAGATCTGGACGAGAAAGCGCTCAGCCGCTTGCTCGAGATCGGCGGAGACAAACCCGAGTTTCACCTGATTCTCGGAAAAGCGTACTTAAACCGCGAGGAGCCGGAAAAGGCGCTGCCCGAACTCCAGAGCGCCGCCGCAGCAAATCCCAGTCTGCCTTTCGTGCATTTCAGTCTGGCTGTCGCGCATCTGCGGCTCGACCATAATGAAGAAGCCGAGGCGGAATTTCGCAAGGATTTGGCCGTCGAGCCGGATTTGCCGGATACCTACGAGCAATTGGGGCAGTTTTATCAGCGCGCCGGAAACAACGACGAAGCCACAAAATATTTTCACGAAGCTCTGCAGCGCAATCCCCAAATGCCTGCCTCGCTTTTCGGTTTGGCCAAAATCCATATGCAGGAAGAAAAATACCGCGAAGCTCTATCAGCGCTAGATTCGGCGCTGCGTCTTGCGCCAGACAGTCAGGGCGTGCATTTCCTGCGCGGCCAGGTGCTCGCGCGGCTAGGACGCCGCGAGGACGCGCAAGTTGAATTCGCCACGGCCAAGAAAATGGTCAACGCCGATCTCAGCAAACGCCGCGAGTCGTTGAGCGATCAGCGCATACCAAATCCGGAACTCGCGCAACCTCCGCGATAATGTACGTGCCACAGCCGATTCTGGCCGTGCGTACGAAACGATCTCGTACGAGGCGATAGGTTACAAGCGCTAGATGGGTGGCGCTTGCCACACGCCTCGTGCCGTCTCGATCTTTTCGGCAATCGCGAGCACCAGCTCTTCTTCATGCGGACGCCCGATAACTTGCACGCCGATCGGCAATCCGCTCGCGGAAACGCTCACCGGCACGGAAACCCCCGGAAAGCCAGTCAAGTTGAGCCATTGAGAAAACCGCATGGTGTCCCGATAACATTGCGCCGCGCCCGGTCGCCAAGTCCCTTCGCCGTGCCGAAAGGCCGTGGTGGTGGAAACCGGCGAGAGCAAAATCGGCAGATCATGCATCTGCTGCAGAATCTTAGCGCGCAGTAGATCGCGCTCGGCGCAAGCGCTCAACACTTCGTCGAGCGTCACTGGCGCCTCCGCAAATTGCAGATAGTCGCGGAAAATCCGGCTCAGTTTATCCTCCTGACCCGTGACGGTCGGTTGAAACAGATGCGCAATCGCCGGCCCGAAGAAAAACCACCAAAGCTCGATCGCCTGTTCCAGGCCCTCAAACCGCACCGGCTCGACCACAAATCCCTGTGCCGCCAAGCCATTCGCTGCTTTTTGCAAAGCTGCGCTAGTCTCTTCGTCCACTTTGCCCAACGCATCGCTTTCAAGAATCCCAACTCGCAAACCCTGCAACTCGGCATCGCCAATCACACGAACCGGCACTGGCGTCGACAAAGCGTCCCCCGGGTCAGGTCCCGCGATGACTTCAAACAAAGCGCGTACGTCCGCAATCGTACGCGCCATCGGCCCAACCACGCCGATCCAAGAAAATGCGCCGACACCGGGCGGGAAGTGCCCAGTCGCGGGAATTCTTCCTGGCGTCGGCTTCAGCCCGCAGATCCCGCAAAAATGTGCCGGCACGCGAATGGAGCCGCCGCCATCGCTGCCGACACCGCCAACCGAGCATCCGGAGGCAATTGCAGCCGCTTCACCACTGGAGCCGCCCGCGCTGCGCGACAAATCCCATGGATTGCTCGTCTTTCCGGTGACCAAATTATCTGTTTCGTACGCCATCAGAAATTCCGGCGTGTTCGTGTTGCCCAGGAGAATTGCGCCCGCGGCCCTAAGTCGCGCAACCAACGCCGCATCTGTCTCCGCAACATAATCTTTGCGCAACAAAGAACCCGCGGGACAATTCCAGCCCGCCACGTCGATGCAACTCTTCAGCGTAATGGGCACGCCATGCAGCGGTCCCAGTTCTGCTCCTCGACGCACGGCGTCTTCCGCGCGGCGAGCCTGCGCGCCTGCCGCCTCTGCATCGAGGTGAACAAACGCGTTGAGCTTCGGCTGCACTTCGTCGATGCGTTCAAGGTGCTCGGCAACGATTTCTACCGGAGATAGTTTTTTCTCGCGAACGCTCTCCGCGATTTCGGCGACAGCTCCGTAATGTAGAGTTTTCATGTGTGAAGTAGCGAGGGTATGTGCGTCTTTGCAAAGCGTCAAGTGCCGCCGGCACGCCAGAAGTCGGCGCAGCAGCGATGTCGCCGCAAAACGCGACTTGACGCTGCTCCGATCAGCCGCGAAAATCGTTACGGTCTCGCAGCGTGGCGGTGTGTGCCGCGCGCCAGGCGATTCGTAAAAGACAAAGGACTCAATGCCACGTCTGCATCGGCTCGGAATTCTGCTGTTAATAGTTTGCCTGGCCATTTTGTTTGCTATCGCCATTCCTTCACTACGTTCGCGCGCCAGCAGCACTCAAACAAAAACGAAAACCGCGCAGAAATCAGAAACGAAGAGCGACGAAGGCGAAGCCTTCCGCAATAACACGCTGGGCGTCGCTTATATGAATCAGCAGAAATTCGCCGAGGCGCAAAAATATTTTGAAAAAGCGCTTGCCGCCGATCCGAAATTCGCCATCGCCCGCCTGAACCTCGGCATCTCGCTGCTCAGCCAGCAAAAGATTGAGGCCGCCCGGGCTGCTCTCGAGGAAGCAACGCGCCTGCTGCCGAAAGATCCCTACGCTTGGTACAACCTCGGCCTGGTCTATAAAGATACCGGCGAACCCGAAAAGGGCATCGACGCATTTCAGCATGTAACGCAGCTTTCGCCCGACGCCGACCCGCACTATTTTCTCGGCTATCTTTACACGCAGCTTCAGCGATACGACGAAGCGATTGCCGAATTTCAGAAGGCCATCGCTGCCTTTCCGTATCACGCCTCGTCGGAATTCGGTATCGCCCGCGCGTATTCGCGCAAGGGCGATGCTGATGCCGCGCGGCAGCACCTCGCGCGTTTTCAGAAAATCACCACCGAGCATCTCGGCTCGCCGTTCGGAGCGGGTTACGGCGATCAGGGCCGCTTCTCGCTCGCCGAACTCGGCCGCAGTGGCGTGCTGGCAGCGCCACCCGCGATTCCGGTCGAGTTCAAGGAACAGCCTCTTATCGCCGCTCCGCCGAATGACCCTCCCGAGCTCCCCGGGCCCAGCACCGGCGCGTGTTTTCTCGATTACGATGGCGACGGCAAGCCTGATTTGTTTTTGGTCAGTGCGGTGAGTGACGGCACCAGCCATTTGCTGCACAACGCCGGCAATGGACATTTCGTTGACGTGACCGAGCAAGCTGGGCTCGCTATAAAAGGCAGCGGCCTGGGTTGCAACGCCGGGGATTTCGATAATGACGGCCACACCGACCTCGCCGTTTGCGTCGCGGACGGTGTGCACCTGCTGCGCAACAAAGGCGACGGCAAGTTTGAAGATGTCACGCAAAAGGTAGGGATTCGACGCGAGCCGGGCTGCGTCGGCGTAACTTTCGTTGACTACGATCACGACGGCGATCTCGATCTCTACATCACCATGTCGCCGGGCAGCGTGTCTTCGGAAACAAAGCGTCACAATATTTTGTGGCGCAACAACGGCAACAGCACCTTCACCGATATTTCCGTCGAAACCGGACTGGGGATCGATGCCACCGGCGCGGGTCTGGTTACTTCCGATTTCAACAATGATCGCGCCATTGATTTTGTTTTCGCGGGTGGCAGCAAAGGCGCGGCGATCTACCTGAATCCGCGCGAAGGAAAATTTTCGCCGCTGCCCGGCATCGATTTCACGAAGGAAAATCTTCCGCCCGCGGTCGGTGTCGTCGCATTCGATTTCGACAAAGACGGATGGATGGACCTCGCGTTCACGCACGCTGGCGCGCCGGGCATCAGTCTTTGGCGCAACATCGAAGGCAAGCGCCTGGAGCGCGTTACGCTGCCGGATCTCGGCTGGCAGCGCGGCTGGGGGCTCTCCGCCGTTGATTACGATAACGACGGCTGGCTTGATCTCGTTGCAGTTGGGGAATCGAGCTCCGGCGGCGAACTTCGCTTGCTGCGCAATCTCGGCGCGCCCGGGTTTGCGGACGTCACCCGCCAAGTTCGTCTCGACGGCGCCAAGCTTTCGCAGCCACGCGCGATTGCTGTAGCGGATGTCGCGGGAAATGGCGCGGCCGATTTAGTTATCACGCAGCTCGGCGCATCGCCAATCTTGCTGCGCAATGAGGGCGGCAGTCATCACAATTGGATTCGCATCGATCTGAAAGCGCTGAACGACAATAAGAGCGCGATTGGCACGAAAGTCGAAATCTACGCTGGCCCGCTGTATCAAAAGTGGGAAGTGCAAGGCGCCTCCGGATACCTCGGGCAAAATCCTCCCACGATTCTCGCGGGCCTCGGCACTGAGCGGAACGTCGAAGTTGTTCGCTTGCTCTGGCCCACCGGCGTGCCCCAGGACGAAATCAATCTCGCTGCGAACAAAGAGCACAGCATCGCCGAACTCGATCGGCGCGGCAGTTCCTGCCCGGTTTTGTTTGCATGGAACGGTCACGAGTACGAATTCATCGCCGACATGATTGGTCCCGGCGTAGTCGGGCACTGGGTCGCGCCGGGAGAACGCGATGTTCCCGATCCCGACGAATATCTGAAGGTCAACGCGCGCAGCGTGCGTCCGCGCAATGGCCTGCTCAGCTTCCGCTTCATGGAGCCGATGGAAGAAACCGTTTACCTCGATCAGGTTCGCTTGCTGGCCATCGATCATCCTGCCGTCTACGATGTTTATCCTAACGAGCGATTTGTCAGCGCGCCGCCATTCCCCGAATTTCGCGTCATCGCCAGCCGTGACGCGCATCCGCCGGTAGGCGCATGGGACGACCACGGCAACGACGTGCTCTCGCTGGTCGCCAAACCTGATCGCAAATATGTGACAAATTTGGAAGACATGCCGTTCGCCGGTTTCGCAAAATTGCACTGGCTTGAGCTCGATCTCGGCGCATGGGATGCTACGAAGCCGCTGCGCTTGATTATCGACGGCTACACGGACTACTTCACGGCGACCTCGATGTATGCCGCGGATCAAGCGTGCATAAAGGTGATTGCGCCCTACGTCGAAGCGCTCGACGCGCAAGGCAAGTGGGTGCGAGTGGTTGAGGACATGGGTTTTCCCGCGGGCCTAGAACGCACCATGGTTGCCGATCTCAGCGGCAAGCTGCCGCCGGGCACGCGCCGCATTCGCATCGTCAACAACCTGAAAATTTATTGGGACGCGATTCGCATCGATCAAACGCCAGAGCAGCGGGACGTTCGCGTTGCCGAGGTTCCCTTGGCCAACGCCGCGCTCGGCTTTCTAGGTTATCCGCGCGAGATTCGCCTCACGCCTGCAAGCGACACGGTCTATTCCTACGCGCACCGCAGCAAGAGCGGCCCGTACGCGCGCGCCGCAGGCAACTACACGCGTTATGGCGATGTGCATCAGCTATTGGATAAGCCGGACGATCGCTTCGTGGTGTTCAGTTCTGGCGAGGGTGTGAAGCTCGATTTCGATCCGCGAAAATTGCCGCCCCTTGCTGCAGGTTGGGTCCGCGACTATTTTTTCTACGCCAACGGATTCGAGAAGGACCTGGACTTCTATGCGGCTCACGCGTTCACGGTCGAGCCGCTGCCGCGCCACTCTCTGCTTTCCTATCCTTATCCCGAAGGGAAGGAATATCCTGCTGACGCCGAGCACCTGCAGTATCAGCTTGAAAACAACACGCGTCAGCGCTCTGACCGCATGCCATCCACGCTGCGGTACCAATATGCACCCTAGGCGCAATCAATTGGAGTTTAAGCCCGTATCGCCGAACGTCCGGTTAGTTGCAGCAGCGCGGAGGCACCGCGGAAGCGGTTAGCCCTTTTCCTTTAACAGAGCCTGTTGTACAGCCTCTAGTTCCTTCTTTTTCTCTTTGTCCACATCTGGAAACTTCAAATCCAGTCCATTCAGGACCTCGATGATCGCGGAAGCAATCACCAGGCGACCGTACCATTTGTTGTCCGCTGGAATTACGTACCAGGGGGCCCGCTTCGTCGCCGTGTTCTGCACCATCTCTTCGTAAGCTTCCTGGTAGTCGTCCCAGAATTCTCGTTCCTTGATATCGTCCATCGAAAACTTCCAATTTTTCTTCGAGTCCTCCAGCCGCTCCAGGAATCGCTTCTTCTGTTCCTCTTTCGAGATGTGCAGGAAAAATTTCCGAATCACGACGCCGTTGCGCGTCAGAAATTTTTCGAACGCGTTGATGTCCTCGTACCGGTCTTCCCAGATGTGTTTGGTGATCAATTCCTCGGGCAATTTTTCGTTTTTCAAAAGCTGCGGATGCACGCGAACAACGAGCACTTCTTCGTAATAGGAACGATTAAAGATTCCGATCTTCCCGCGGCTGGGCATCACTTTGTGCTCGCGCCAAAGAAAATCATGATCTAATTCTTCGCTCGAGGGCGCCTTGAACGCATGCACGTCGCATCCCTGCGGATTTATTCCGGACATCACGTGCTTTATGGCTCCGTCCTTGCCCGCCGCGTCCATGCCCTGAAAAATCAGCAGCAATGCCCACCGATCCTGCGCGTACAGCTTCTCCTGCATCTCGGCGAGCATCAGGCTGCTGCTCTCGAGCATGCTTTCTGCCGCCTTCTTTGATTTGATCCCGTTGGTATCCGCGGGATCAAAATCTTTTAGCCGGAATTTCTTCCCATCCGTAATGCAATAGGGCGAAACAATGCGCTCCGCTTCTTTAACCAGTTTGCGAGGCTTCATAAACTGCAGTGTAGTACAGCGCGTTCAGAACAGCGAACCGAGTCCCCAGCCAAACATTGTCAATCGGTTGCTCACTCGAAAGAGGGACCCGCCAGGCATCAACACCGGGCGATTCATCCGCAAAACGTTCAGGGCATAGTACGCGCGGAAGGGAACTCCAAGTCCCGGCACCGTCCATCGCAGCTCCACTCCCGTCGATCCGTGGAGAATCCCGTTTGTTGATTGGACGAGCCAAGGCCGCGATGGCCCAAGCCAGTTCGGCAGCAGCAATCCCGAGCCCAGGTCGAAAAAGCCGACGGCTTCCGTTCCGCTCCTCAGCCGCACTCGATATTCCACATTCATCGCCCCGATCAAATTGGCCCCTGCAGGAGCTGTGGAATAAGTTGTGCCCGTCGAGGACAAGGAAGAAACAATAGCCGACGGCCCTAACTCGCCGTCACGCAAGCCGCGTACGTACGTGTCTCCGGCAAACAAGCGCGATGTTAGCGGCATATCTCCGGAATAGCTGCCCGCGCCGGAGAATATCGTGCGAAAAGCCCAGGAATTCTCGTGATTCAGCCACGGATCGCGCATGACTCGGCCGTACTCGAAATGCGAGCGCACCACATTCTCGCTTCCGCCCAGAAATCCCCCTGAGACAGAATCGGCAAAAGAGATTCGTTGATTCCCTGTGTCGCGCGTCCATCCCGCTCCTACGGCGTGACTCGAAGATGTCGCCCCAATGTTGCTCACAGGGAACCCTGTAAGCCCCGGTGGCAGCCCTGGTGAATACGTGGTGAGCGAGTGCGACAAAGTGTAATTCACGCTCAACGTGTCCACGTTGGATAGCGAGTAGGTCCAATCCGCTGTAATGCCTTCCGTCCGCTGATTGTAGAAAGGCCCCTGCACGCTTCCCGTCAACTTGGGTCGCAAAAACGTATCGAACACCGACAGAGCCAGCGTGCCTCTCGAGCCGAAGACGCCTTCTTTCGCAAAAGTCAGGGCAAGCTGCAGGATCTCCGGGCCGCCCTCGATCCTTGATGTAATCAACTCCTCGCGATCCAAGATGTTGAACAGCGAGTATGCAATACCTAGCGTGCTCCCGAACTGGCCCGTTCCACCCATCAGCGACACTCGTTGCAACCCCAGCTCTTCGACGTGTATTGTGACGTCTAGCGTGCGGGTCAGATCGTTGGGCGTAATCTGAATATCGGATTTCTTGATTGGCTTGAAATAACCAGTGCGCGCGAGGCGGCGCAGTCCCGCTTCCAACGATAGGTCGTCCAGCGGCTCTCCCTCTTTGACCCCAATGCGCCTGCGGAAGTAGCGATCCGGAAAATAATGAATCCCGCGAAACTCGAGTCGCCGAACAATGTACGGCGCCTCCGGGCTTAGATCCAAGTTGACTCGAACTTTGTGTGCCTCTGCATCCATCCTCCGCTTGACTTCCACGTCGTGAAACGACTCCGCTTTTTCACGCTTCGTCCTTGCGTGCACTCGCATTTGCCACACGCGACGCAGATCATCTACCTTTTGCGCCGAGTACACCTGCGCTGCTCCAGCCTTTGTTGGCGCAGCGCTTGCTCCTCGCTCAATGCCGGCTGCTTGCTCGAGAGCCGGACTCGTCACCACGGAATCCATCCGATAGAGCGGCCCCGCTTCGACTGGGACTGCCACGGCCAGGCGTTCGTTCCTGGCCTTGTGAGGCCAGGGAAGCCAGTGCCGCGACTCATCCTCGTATTCGCCAATCTTCGGCTCGCCGACCCGCGCCTCCGGATAACCGTGATTTTGGTAATAGGTCAGCAATCGCTCTCGATCTTCTTCAAACGCTCCCGGAGTGTACGCGTCCTTCCCGCGCACACCGGCAAAGAAAGACCCGGGTGATACCCGCCTCATCTGCCCTTTCAACAATTTGTCCGGAACAGCCGGATTTCCCTCGAACGTAATGCGCCCGACTGGGAGGTGCGGTCCATCGCTGATTTCAAACCGCGCGACCACCGTCGCTTGCGCCGATTCATCCATCGCAAGCCGAACGCTGGCATGCGGATGGCCCAACTCCGCGAGCGTGGATTCAATCGTCTTGCTGGCACGGTTGAGTGCCAACAGATCAGCTGGCTCGCCCAATTTCGGTGTCAGCTTCCTTTCCGCCAGCAACTTGTTGACTTGCGCCGTTGAAAGCAACCCCGATCCGCTGTATTCCACCTTGGTCAGAAAGGGCATCTCCGGCACATAAAAGATCAGCCTCACACGTTCGGAGCCGCCTCTCGAATTCGCGGCAGTATCTGTGGGCGCCTGCACCTCGGCGCGCACGGTTTCGAACCATTCCGTGTGCGCCAACGCGCGAACGTCCTTTTCAATTTTCGCCGCGTCCAACGGCTCTCCTGGACGCGACACAATTTGGGTTGTCAGCGTTTTCGGCGAGATTCGCCGCAGTCCCGTGAACGTGATTTCGTCCACGATCGCGCCACGGCTTGCTTCAAACTTCGCTGCAAATGTGGCCGCAGCCGGGATAGGGTTTTCTCGAAGGCGTTTGTCTTGCGCACGCAGCGTCGCCGCCCCGACGAGCGACACCACGACCATAGCCACAACAATCCAGCGTTTCAGGATCGCTCCTTTGCACCAAGGACCGATGCCTGATACGGATGACATTCCGTTCCGCCGGGTTGTCTGCGTAACGCAAAACGAAAAAGGCCCGCCGCAAATAACCGCAACGGGCCCCATTTTCGCTTCAACTCGGATTGTGGGTCGCTTCCGATCCAGTTTGTTTTTTCGCGTTTCTAGCGGTCAGTCGTCATCGCCGCCGCGGAACAGGCTCAAGATCGCCTTGCTGTCGGCATCGCAGGCGTGGTTAAGGCAAGCCAGGCCCCCAATAAAAAAGCCCTGGGCGGCTAGGCCGCCCAAGGTCGCGTTTGCCGTTCGGTTTTATCTAGCGCAGCTATTCTTCAGCAGGGTGGCGCAAGCTGTTCTTCAGCGAAGTAGCCTGGGAATCGAGCGCACTCAGTGGTTTCAGTCCGAAACGTTCTTCGATCGTTTTGAGAATCGAAAGCGTGTCGTACTGTGTGTGGTCCACAAAATGGTGCTTGGCAAGCGGTCCGATGATGATTCCGGGAATGCGCGTACCATCGCCCCAGATGCCAGTGACTGGCGGTGTCACGTGATCCCAGCGGCCGCCGTGTTCGTCATAGGTCACAATGATGAGCGTGTTGCCCCAATACTCGCTGTCTTTCACTGCGCTAACAAGGTCCGCAACGTGCTGCTGACCCTGCAACAGGCCGGCGTATCCGGGATGCTCATTGTCGGGTCCCAGCGCCTTAATAAAGGTGACCGCTGGCAGGCTCTCCGTCTTCAGATCCAGGAAGAAGTCGTTTTCATCCTGCAGGTGTGCCGCGGATACCGGATTGCGCGCGCCATTCTTGAACGGAGCATAGTTATCATAGTAGGCGAAAGGTTGGTGGTGCCACTGGAACAGGGGGTCGACCGGAGCGTTCGTAGGAACGACGCCGTTATTGGCGGGGTTGCTTGCCGTGCTGGCCAAGGCATTGTCCCACCCGCCAGAGTACCACTTCCAACTGATGCCCTTCTCGCTGAGGCGGTCGCCGATTGTCGGCGTGAAAGGGCGCGTCGTATCGGACGGGTCGCTGTCGTTCAGGGAAGGCAGCAAGGCTGCGCTGCCGACGGTGGAAGTCGTGGGAACCAGGTTAGCGGAGAAAATCGTGTTCACAG
>Ga0209131_1001699_pt1 | contig 15228 bp, 16 predicted proteins | sample GraSoi_2013_40cm_FD_185826 | JGI IMG/M metagenome (GOLD analysis project Ga0209131, IMG submission 185826) | Grasslands soil microbial communities from the Angelo Coastal Reserve, California, USA - Sample 9_17_2013_40cm (SPAdes) (version 2) | ecosystem: Environmental > Terrestrial > Soil >...
TGGCGACAGAAGCCGCTCAGGCGATCTTGAAGTACGGCTTTGAGAAGCTGCACTTATCGCGCCTGATCTGCCTGATCGACCCAGATAATTTAGCCTCTCGTAATGTTGCTGAAAAGATCGGCATGACTGTTGAAAAAGAAGTGGATGGCATCGCGGGTGACAATTTCCCCACAGTGATCTATTCAATCTCGAAACATATATGAATCTTTGACGAGCAAGAAAATAATGCCCTAAGGAGGCTTCGCGCGCATCGAGGAGATTAATTATGATTATTGAAGAATGGGTTTAAGTCCGAGACAGTGCGTGATGTTGAAGTGGTAAGGCTATAATTATATGCATTGTAAATGTGGCATTAGCGGGGAGAAGAATTAGCATAAAACACATTGACGAAATAGAATTTATGTTCTAAAATAAAAACCATCCTATTATTTAATTTGTTTTTTTAAGAGGATGAATCAAGGAACCTTCACGTGCCGGGCAAATTACTCACGATCGAGCAGGTTCTGACCTTGCTTGCAGAAAATCCGCCGCGCATCGCAGAACTTACAGTTGGTCTAACAGCAGCTCAACTGCATGTCGCTCCCAATCCAGGTGAATGGTCTTTAAACGATGTACTGGCCCATCTTCGTGCGTGCTGCGACGTGTGGGGCAACTACATGATGAAGATAATCGCCGAGGAGAGGCCGACCTGGCGGGATACGAATCGCCGTGCCTGGATCGAGAAAACGAACTATCGCGAGCTAGATTTCAAGCCATCGTTCCGCACATATTCCAAGCAGCGTGGCGATCTGCTTGCAGTCCTAGAACCATTGCCACCGAAAAGTTGGTTTCGTGCAGCGATAGTCACAGGAATGATTCCCGAACAGGTTTTCGAGCGGACGGTGCTGTACTACGCGGATTGGCTTGCAAGCCATGAACGGGCGCATGTAAAGCATATCCAACGCATCGTCAAGACGATATAAAAGTAGCACCAGCCGAAGGCATGAAACAAGGAGGAACACCATGGACAAAATTGATCTACATCAGGGCATGACGCTTCCACAGGTTTTCTACAGAGAGTGGAAGCAGTATCAGGATCAAATCAAGCAGGCCATCGCGCCTCTTACCACCGATCAACTTCGCTTGCGCGCTGCACCGAGTCTACGTTCAGTAGGAGATAATATTGCTCACATCATTGCAACGCGAGTGGGGTGGTTCAACAATTATATGGAGGAGAACCACCCACAGATCGCCCCGTTGAGGGATTGGGATGATCCGGAGTTGCCACAGCCTGAGCGCAGCGCCGCTCAATTGGTCGCAGGGCTGGATGCGTCATGGAAGTTCATGCAGGATTGTCTTGACCGTTGGACTCCTGCCGACCTGGCACTCACCTTCCCTCACGATGATCCAGAGTGGCGAGATACTCACGTGACATCGCGAAGCTGGGTGGTGTGGCATGTGTTGGAACATGATCTTCATCATGGCGGCGAAATCTCTTTGACCCTCGGCATATATGGCTTACAAGCCCCGCAACTATAAGGAGACAATATGACACATTCTCAGCCTGATGGTTTTCTGGCCCTCCCATCCACTGGCAAAGGGCCCGGAGTTCTAGTCCTTCATGCCTGGTGGGGATTGAATGACACGATCAAAAGCGTGTGTGACCGACTCGCTGGAGAGGGCTTCGTGGCATTCGCCCCGGACCTGTATCATGGCAAAGTCGCAAAGACCATCCCAGACGCAGAAGCCCTAGGCGGTGCAGTGGACGCCAACCATCTGCAAGTCAAGGCAGAGATCGCAGAGGCGGCCAAATACCTCAGCGAGCGAACAGGCGGCGGCCGCGGCTTAGCCGTGATGGGCTTCTCACTGGGAGCTTATTATGCACTAGACCTCTCCGCCGCAGATCCAGAGCACGTCTATTCGGTTATGGTCTTTTACGGAACTCAGGGCGACTTCTTCAGCGACTTCAGCAATTCAAAAGCCGAGTACCTCGGACACTTTGCTGAGAATGATGAATATGAGCCGAAATCAAACGCCGATAGTTTGGAGGAACGGCTAAGAAGCGCCGGCCGCCCGGTAACGTTTCACTTCTATGCGGGCACTGGGCACTGGTTCTTTGAACCGGATGTAAAACAAGCCTACAACGAAGCGGCAGCGAAACTGGCATGGGATCGGACTCTGGCCTTTCTGAAGCATTCGTCTACCTCTTGAGTGCAGAAGGAACAGTGTTATGCGTAAACTCATTGTCAGCAACTTCCTAACAGTAGATGGGTATTACGAAGGGAAGGACAAAAGTATTACCTCGCTATATGACTATTATCATGAAGACTACTCAGGTGATGACAGCTTCGATTTCTACAATGCCGAACTATTCCACGCGGCAGATTTCCTGTTGCTAAGTCGCAATGCATTTTTAGGCAACAAGGATTACTGGTCAGGCGTGCCGAATGACCCCAAGGCTACAACTATCAGACGCGAGATCGCGGGGTTGCTGAGGTCCATAGAGAAGATCGTTATTTCGGACAATCTGAGGATCGCCGAGCTGGCGCCCTGGGAAAATACGCGTATTATCAAACGAGCAGATGCATATAAGGAAATTACCGCACTCAAGCAGCAATCTGGCAAAGACATTGTCGTCATTTTGAGTCGCATGCTCTGGAATGACCTGCTTGTACATGATCTGGTGGATGAACTACACCTAACATTCTTTCCCCTGATCGCCGGTGCGGGTACGCCGATATTTGAAGGCCGACCGCCACTGTCACTAAAACTCATTCACACGCGTACTTGGGAAGGCTCAGGCAACCTGCTTGCCTGTTATGAGGTTAGTCGCAAGAAGTCGCCATAAGATTACGTAGTGCGCGAGTTACAAAGTACAAACGCAGCTACGTAAAAATAAGCGCCTCGAATTGAACTGAACCCCTAAAAGTTGACACGAAAGAAAAAGCACCTCCTGTGAGAAAATAGCACAGGAGGTGCTTTTATGTCTGGGAAAAAAGGAATGAAACATTATCCGTTGGCTGTGAAACTGACAGCGGTGCGGATGTATCAGGAAGAAGGGAAGTCTCAGCAGGAGATCACGGAGCTTCTCGAGATCCGAGACCCCGGGCGAGTTAAGAAATGGCTGCGAGCCTATCGACAGGATGGTGCGCAGGCATTTCAAGCGGGGAAAAGCGGGAAGAAGCGCGGACGGCCGCCAAAGCCAAAGCAGGAGAACACGGCAGCCTACATCGCCCGCCTGGAGATGGAGAACGACCTGCTAAAAAAATACCATGGTCAAAGAACGACCACTTCGCCGAATTGCGCAAGCTGGAGCTCGCTCAGCGCAATATCGGCTCATCCACCACCAAAGGGAAAGATACGAAGTGAAGGCGATGTGCAAGTTCTTTGGTGTTTCGCGAGCAGCTTATTATGCCTGGGTGAGAGCTCTGGATCAGCCTGACCCGGATGGAGAGCGGATGGGATGGGTGCAGGAAGCCTACGAGAAATCGCACCGCACCTATGGATATCGGCGGATTGCGTTGTGGCTGGGAAAGCAAAAAGGCATTCACATGAACCACAAGGCGGTGCTGCGGTTAATGAACAAGCTGAACATTCGCTCGGTGGCTCGAAAGCGGAAGATCTTCCGAAGTATGGCCAAGGCCGAGATCTACCATCACTATGCAAATGTGCTGGACCGCAAATTTAGCGCCAGAGAGCCAAACCAGAAATGGGTCACGGATGTCACCTATATCGCCACCCGGCAGGGCTGGGCTTACCTGTCCACCATCAAGGATCTGTTCGATGGCTTCATCGTAGCTCATCAAGTGGGACGACACAACTCACTCGGTCTCGTACTCAATACCCTCAAACAAGCCAAACAAAAGGAACAGGTCACGCATGAACTTCTTTTACACAGGTGACCACGGGCACCAATACATTTCGCACGACTATGCTCTCCTGGCGCACAACTATGCCATTACGCCTTCCATGTCCCGCCGCGGCAATTGCTGGGATAATGCTCCCATGGAAAATTTCTTCAGTCACTTGAAGGAAGAAGCGCTTCGACCTTATCCTATTCCCAGCTTTGAGGAGGCCAAGCAGATCATTGACGACTATATCCACTTCTACAACTACGAACGGATCCAACTAAAGACAAGACAGACACCTTATGAAACCAGGTGTCTGTCTTCCTAACCACTCGAGGGCTTTCTTTTTCGTGTCTTGTCTACAGGGTGCAGTCCAGAATGAGGCGCTTATTTTTATCTGTTACATAACCAATTCAGATCGCGTAACTGATCAGCAAGATCTTCGCGCATATCATTTTCATTCATACGCCAATTCCAATTTCCTCCTAACGTGCTTGGAAAGTTCATACGCGCTTCCCCACCAAGACTTAGCACATCCTGCATCGGCGTGATCGAAAAGACTGCAACGGATTTCCAAATCCCTCGGATCAAATCCCAGGCGAAGTCATGTCCATCCACGCCCAGATAACGTAACGCAAATTCATGCTCTTGTTCAGGTGCGGTTGCCAGCCATCCCAGGGCAGTGTCATTGTCGTGAGTACCTGTGTAGGCTATACAATTGGGAACATAATTATGAGGCAGGAAGGCGTTATCTGGCCCCGAAAAACCAAATTGCAACACTTTCATTCCAGGCAGTTCAAATGTATCCAGCAATTCGACCACGTCCGGTGTGATCAATCCCAGGTCTTCTGCGACGATCGGCAAGCCGGTGCCCGGGGTGATCAGGCCATCACCCAAATATTTATCCACCGCACGAAATAAGTCCTTGCCGGGGCCCGGCACCCATCGTCCATATTCGGCTGTAGTGTGATCAGCCGGAATTTCATAATATCCGGCAAAACCACGAAAATGATCGAAGCGGATGATATCCACAGTTTGCAACGATGCACGTACGCGTGAGAGCCACCATGCGTATCCATCTTGTTTATGTTCTTCCCAATTATAGAGCGGATTTCCCCATAACTGTCCTGTAGACGAGAATCCATCCGGTGGAACGCCTGCAACCACGGTTGGGTTGCTATTCTTATCTAAAAAGAATAGATTCGTATGCGACCAAACGTCGGCCGAGTCATAGGCAACGAAGATCGGAATGTCGCCGATAATCTGAATCCCGCGTTCGTTTGCATACCCACGCACTTTATTCCATTGTCGGAAGAACAGGAACTGATAGAAAGCATAACGCAACTCGCTTTCGGCATATTCATTTTTCGCCTTGCGCAACGCAGTTTTTTTCCTGGAGCGTAAAGGTTCGGGCCAGCCATTCCACGCGCCACCTCCATACGCTTCCTTTAATGCCATGAAGATCGCAAAGTCATCGAGCCAGGCGGCATTATCCGCGCGAAAATAATCGAAAGCCTCACGTAAATGCTCAGGCGAAGACTGGAAGCGGGAAAATGCCTTTTGCAAAAGGCCAAGTTTCCATGGAATGAGCAGACCAAAGTCCACGCGCGACGCGCGAAAGTCTGGTTTGTCATCCAAATCTGCCCGGGCCAAGAGTCCATCTGTTATTAACTCATCAGGGCTGATCAAATATGGATTCCCTGCAAATGCAGAGAAACATTGATAAGGTGAGTCGCCGTAACCAGTTGGGCCAAGTGGGAGCAATTGCCAAAGTTTGCATCCGGTCGAGGAAAGCCAGTCAATAAAACGGTATGATTGCGGGCCGAGATCACCGATGCCATGAGGGCCAGGCAGGCTGGTGGGGTGCAGAAGGATACCGGAAGAACGTTTGAAGGTCATAATTTATTTAATGAGGCTTTGATACAACTCAATATACTTACGGGCAGAAGCTTCCCATGAAAAATCCTGCAACATACCTGCGCGTTGGATGACCTGCCACTTTTCGCGATCGTGGAATACCTTGAGTGCAGAATTGATAGCGCCCACCAAAGACATGTGATGGGCCTTTTCAAAGACAAAGCCTGTTTTACCATGATGAACCGTATCGTTTAGTCCGCCTACGGCACGTACAATTGGTACACAGCCATAACGCATGGCGATCATTTGCGACAGCCCACACGGCTCATAACGTGAAGGCATGAGCAGTATATCTGCGCCAGCGTAGATCTGACGAGCCAACCCGGCATCGTAACGCGTTTCAACTTTTACGCGATCCGGAAACAATGTCTGCAATTTCGTCCCGGCTTCCTCAAGTTTCGGGTCTCCGGTTCCCAAAATAATTGCTTGATAATTTGTACGTTTCATGTTCTTAAACGCAGCAAACGCGAGGTCCACGCCTTTTTGCTGATCCATACGCGTGACCATCGCAAGCAAAGGCGTTTCAGGCTGACGCGGAAAACCGAGCCTTTCCTGCAAGATGCCTTTGTTAACCTGACGTTTATCGAGCGACTCAACATCGAAATTCATTCCAATGGCAGAATCATCCGCCGGGTTATATGACACAACATCGAGCCCATTCAAAATACCGCGCAACGTTTCACTGCGGATATTTAGAAATTCATCAAGGCCGCAGCCGTACTCCGGCGTCAGCACTTCTTTTGCGTAAGTTGGTGAAACAGCCACAATAGAATCTGAGGCCCATAAGCCCAACGGCAGGGGAATCACGCGTGCCCACTCGGGAAGGTCAGTTTGTGCGAGCTTTACTCCATAACTTTCTAGAGTGGCACCTACATCCGGTCCCATAAAAGGCAGGTTGTGCAATGTGAGCAGGCCGGCGACGCGACGCGCGCCCTGCTCCCAGCGTTCCGTCAATGATCCATATAAACTCAACGCGGTGTGCCAGTCATTTGCATGGATGACGTCCGGAAACCAATTGACCTGGCGTGGCAATTCCAGCGCAGCCAATGAGAAGAAGGCATATTTTTCCGCATCCAGTTTTGGATCAGAGGAATACACCGAACCGTTCGCGCGGATCGGATCTCCATTGATGAAATAAACGGGCATCCCATTTAGATTCGTTTCAAACGCCTCCACTTGGATTTCAGACGCGCCGCGCGACAACCCAAATATTCCCAGCGGTTTGAGCCCTTCCGCACGGATCACCGGATGATACGGCAGGACGAGGCGTATATCAAGTTTTACATCTTCATTGGAAAGAGCACGTAATGCACGTGGCAGCGAACCGGCTACATCGCCAAGCCCGCCCACCTTTACAAAAGGATCGGCTTCCGCCGCAAGAAAAAGGACATTGATGGTTTGAGACATGGGGGCTATTGTACATGATAAAGCGCAACTGATACGCCACCGTCAGGGTTTTCAATACAGGTGTCAGAAACCTATAACTTGCATACGAGGAGAGCTTTATGAATTCTTTGTCATACAATACAATACGTTCAATGAAAGTCTTTCTGTACGCCATGCTGCTGGCCATCTTGATTGTTGCTGGCATTGTAATCGCCCCATACACTGAACCGTATCAGGAATGGGTGTTTGAGGGAAAGGCCAAAGTACGCGAGGGAGGCGTTCAGCCTGCAGTAGTGAGTGCATCTTCATTCCAGCCGGCCAGTGTCGCGGCGGCTGCACCAGGTGGATTCACCTCTCAGACCCGCCTCGGCTTCGATGTAGGAGATCAATGGGAACCCTCCATTGCTGCAGACCGGTTTGGACACATATACATGCTCTACCCACAATACGGTGGAGTACCCGGTTGCGCCAGTTGTTACAGCCCAACTATGATATTGCAAATCAGCAATGACCGTGGCAATACGTGGAGCTCACCTGCAATCATGTATCCAGATGGGCAGACTACCGGTCAATGGGATGCACAGATCATAGTCGACCCAGTGGATGGGCAGACTGTTTACGCATCGTGGCTGCAAAACGGAAAATCAGACATTGTCGTCGGTAAGTCAACCGATTTCGGCGCGACTTGGACAGTTGTCACTGCAGACCAAACAAATGCCGGTACCGACAAACCAATCCTTGCGGCGCGCGGCCAGAACATCTATGTTTCTTACAATCACACACAAACTGCTTACGTTACTGTATCGCATGATGGCGGAGCAACTTTCACCGAAGTGAAAATTAATAAGAACGCCAAACTTGGATGGTCTCTGGGTGGTGGCGGCACAGTTACACCAAACGGCAATGTATTCTTTTCGTGGGCCGGCTATGAGAGCAATGGCGGCGCAAAAGGCAATGTAAATCTTTACATCAGTAAATCTGCCGATGGCGGTGCTACATGGGCAACAAATTTGCTTGATGTTTCCAAGGCACCTCCAGATTGTTCGGCATATAGTTGTGGCTGGGCTTTTCTCGGCGCTCAAGCCACGATGACTTCTGACGCAAATGGGACTCTGTATTCGCTTTGGAATGCCGGGTCTGTGGCGCAAGGGCCGGAAAGAATCTATTTCGCAAAGTCCACTGATAATGGCAATACATGGGGTGCAAAAGCTGATATCTCCACCGCGCCGGCTGGCACACACCATAACTTCCCTGCGATTGCCGCGACCGGCAACGGGAACGTCCGCATTGCTTGGATGGACGCCCGCACGGCGACAAATGGTGGTCAAGATAGATGGAACGTCTACTATCGCACATCAACCAATGGAGGCGCTACGTGGTCGCCCGAAGTAGACCTTTCGACCTATGTGCCCGGTCTGACTTATATCTTTACCGATGGCTTCCGTTATCCATTTGGCGATTATTTTGAAATCGATATTGACGAACAGGGAACCTCGCATCTTATCTTCGGCGAAGGTTACAATTATGATTCGCCAGGCTCGATCTGGTATGTAAAGGGTCAATAAAATAAAAAAACTTCCGAGTTCTTTAGAACTCGGAAGTTTTTTTATTGGGGAGCCTGATGGGTTTCGAACCCACAACATCTACAGCCACAGTGTAGCGCTCTGCCATTGAGCTACAGGCTCCATAATCGAAGCGGGCAAAATTATACACGAGGCTTGCAATTAACGCAATTTCAATTGAGCAATTACTTCATCTTCGATAGTTTCTCCCGTCTCTACGAAGCCAAACGATGCATATAATTTACGTGCCGTATCATTGGCCGGCTCATAACCAATACCAGCCGCTTTTACCTTATCGTTTGCGTGGAAAAGATCGAGCATCCAATGCATGGCAAAGCGCCCATATCCCTTGCCTTGATATTTCTCATCCACCATTAAACGGACAATAAATGCCTGTTGTTTTGGATGCACAAAGTTGAAGCCATACATCAAAAAGCCAACAGGCAGATTGCCATCATAAATACCAGATGGATGAAAATCCCAATGGCCATAACCGGGTTCGTCGAAACCAAATTGTGATTCTGCGATCGAATGTACGTTGGAAGCTACAAATCCTCTCTGATCTTCCCGCACCTGCAACTTGGATAATTCCCTCCAATTGTCTTTTGTAACCGGGCAGATCTCAGGCATCCTTCAATAAACCCTTTATGGATTCGACCATCGCTTCGCGCTTTATCGTGACCTGCTCGCTATTAACCAGGTTTTTTACAGCCACCTGATCGTTGGCAGCCTCGTCCGGCCCCACTGTGACAGCCAGCTTAATCTTCATCTTATCAGCAAACTTGAATTGTTTCTGCAGCTTGGCAGGTTCCGGATACACAATCACATTCACGTCAGCGTTGCGCAACTGTGCGGCCAGTTCAAATGATTTCATCCACATGGATTCATCGAATACAGTCACCAATACTGAAGCAGGCGTTGGAATGAATTCAGGAAGTAAACCCGCTTCCTGCAAAATAATACCGATGACCACATCGCCCATTGCAAAGCCAACGCCAGAAAGCGGCTGGCCGCCCACTTCTGCCAGGAGATTATCATAACGACCACCGCCGAGGATCGCCCGTTTGAGAGATCCGCTGGTGTCATAGGCCTCAAAGACCGTGCCAGTGTAGTATAAGAGCCCGCGCATTATGTTGGCATCGAACTTAACGTATTCTCTTACGCCCAGCGCATCCAGCGCCACAAACAGACGTACCAATTCGTCGCTCTTTTTCCAGAGCTCCGGGTTGCCGAGAAGTTCTTTCAAGCCACCCAGTTGTTTCTGATCCAATCCAAGTTCACGCGCATTTGCATCCCACTTGTCCGGCTCCATTTTCGAGCGCCGATCAACCAGGTTGGCAACGTCCAGTTGTTTTTCCGCGGAGATCCCAAGCGCGTTAAACTCAGAGTCCATCAAGCGGCGGTTATTCACGAAAATGGCGGCCCGTTCGGGGCCCAGTTTGACCATACGCAAGAAAGTCGCCGCGACCGCGATCAATTCCGCATCCGCTTCCGGAGAGTTGACCCCCAGCATGTCTATATTCCATTGAAAGAATTCACGCGAACGTCCCTTCTGAGGTTGCTCATACCGCCAGAACGGACCGAACGACCACCAGCGCAGTGGATAGGTCAATTCATTTTGTTTTGCCGCGATCATGCGCGCAAGGCTCGGCGTGAGTTCGGGTCGCAGCGTGACGAACTCCGCTCCGCGATCCTGGAATGTAAACGCCTGCTTCTTGACCAGTTCCTCACCGGATCTGGCCGCGTATAAGTCAATGGTTTCGATAAAGGGCGCATCCCATTCCTGATAACCAAATGCCTGCGATGCGGCGCGTACCTTGTCATGAATAAAGTTGCGCAGGAACATTTGCTCCGGATAGAATTCACGCGTACCTTTTACGGGTTGAATTTTGTTCGCCATGGTAGCTCCAGTGCACGCATTCTATCATGAGTTTTTAACCGTCTTCAAAATTCGCGAGATGAACTTTGGTGCAGGTTTGGTATAATCTTTTTCATCCACGCCAGGAGAAACCAATGGAAATTAATTATCAAGAAACAAGCAAAGATCTGCTCACTCGCATCGATATCCATGAAAAATACGGTTCGGCCAATATCGATGCTTGGACGAACGATCTGCTCCAGCCACGAGCTGGCATGAAAATTCTTGATGTGGGTTGCGGCGCTGGTAAATTATCGTTCCTGTTCAATGAATATACAAAGGGCGGCGCACAGATCATCGGCGGCGATTTTTCAAACGAATTGCTCGATAAGGCACGCGAGAAAAATAAGCAACTTGGCGCAAATATTGATTTCCAATTTTTGGATTTCAATAAACCTTTCAATTTTGAAGATAATACTTTTGATCTATGCACAAGTGCTTTCGCGATTTATTACGCCTCCGACCTAGACTTTACATTTGGCGAGGCCCACCGCGTGCTCAAATCTGGCGGACGGCTTTTTGTCTCCGGGCCATTGCCCGAGAACAAGCAGATGTTCTACGATATCATCAAAGAAGCAACGAACCTGATCATCCCTCCAATGCCTGGTTCATCGCGTTTCAAAGGAGATATCTTCAATACAATTAACAAGATCTTCGCCAAAACTGAACTGCACAAATTCGAGAATCGGCTTACATTCCCGGAAGTAGCTCCATTTGTTGAATACGTTCGTGCCTCATTAAGCGAGGATCGCAAACTGTGGACATCCATGTTCAATGGCAAAGATGAATACGAAGCTTTGATCGGAAAGATCGAAGCTATTGCAAAAAAATGGCTCGACCGCGACGGTACGCTGGTGATGACCAAGGTTGTGGGCGGAATCCTGGCGACGAGATAATTTGAACTTCTTTGCTAAACGTGTCCTTTTTCTTGGCGCGCATCCTGACGATATTGAGTTGGGATGCGGCGCTTTACTTCACCACATCGGCAAAGAAACTGACGTGTTATGCGTCACGCTCTCTGATAATCAGAAAAACCCAGACCTGAAAAAAATCAGGGATGAACAATTAAAGTCAATGAAGGTTTTGGGGGTTCCGCAGGAAAAAATCGTTCTAGGGCCATTTAATACCCGTGTCTTTCCAGATTCGCGACAAGATATTCTTGAATATTTCCTGGGACTCCGCAAGGATTTTCAACCCGACTTGATCTTTACTCACTCTAAACAGGATGTTCATCAGGATCACAATACAATGACAGATGAGTCTCTCCGCGCTTTTCGAGGGATCACGGTCCTTGGGTTCGATGTAGTACGTTCTTCCTACGGATTCTTCCCCCATTTCCTGGTGGAAGTCACTGAAGAAGACGTGAATAAGAAGATCGAAGCACTAGCCGAGTACGAAACCTATCGTGATCGGTATTATTTCAACAGCGAACTCACCCGCTCCATCATGATGCGCCACGGCGCGCTGGCAGAACGCCCATTTGCTGAGGGGTTTGACATTTTGAGGATCGTGGGAGATTTTAAAAAATAAAGTGAGGCAACATGCAATTCGAGGTGCTTTATCGGGAGCTTGCGTATAGCACAGAGATGATCCGTGCTTTATTAAATGGGGTTTCACAGAAAGATGCTCGAATAAAACCAAATGAAGGATCATGGTCTATTCTGGAAGTAACCTGCCACTTGCACGACGAGGAGCGAGAAGATTTCCGTGAACATCTGGATTTTATCCTGTATCGACAGAAGGAAGACTGGCATAGGATAGATACGCAAGGCTGGGTTATAGAGCGAAGATATAATGAACAGAATCTGGACGAAATGAAGGATAAATTTTTCGCAGAACGAACGAAATCAATGGAGTGGTTAAAGACTCTGGCAACCACAGACTGGAATACTACATATACAACCGAGTATCGTTCACTCTCTGCTGGTGATATGTTCTCCTCATGGGTCGCACACGACAACTTGCATATTCGCCAATATGTGGAGTTGCGACGGTTGCTAATTGAAAGGATCGCCCATCCATATACTATGGACTACGCAGGAGAATGGTGAGTGGCTAAACAACGGGCATTATCTTTCCTTCTCATTTTAATTTTTACAATTCAATCCTGTAGCAGCCTGCCCCGTATCAATGATCAGCGCCCCAATTTCCTGATCATTGTCACTGACGATCAGCGATTTGACACAATGCAATATATGCCCTATACACAGCAGTTGATCTTCGACCAGGGAGTTACGTTTTCACATGGCTATGTGACGACACCTTATTGCTGTCCAAGTCGTGCAAGCATCCTGACTGGCATGTACGCTCATAATCATTATGTTCATTTGAATGAAGACAAGCTTAAGTTTCGCACCGTCGTAGATGATCTCCATAACAACGGCTACTATACCGGACTGGTGGGTAAATACCTGAATTCCTGGTCAGATAACCCGAGACCGGAGTTTGATTATTGGGTATCGTTTTGGGGCGGTACACCAAAACGATATTATGACCCACGCTTGAATATCAATGGAGTTCGCGGAAAGCGGGTGGGGTATATCACTTATTTATTGAGGGATCGCGTGCTGGAATTTTTAGACAAGGCATCCCAACAATCAAAACCGTTCCTGCTCTTTTTCACACCAAATGCTCCTCATGATCCATTCACACCCGCGAATGAGGATCTTGGACTATATTTGGATATTCCAAAATACAGACCGCCAAATTTCAACGAAGCAGATGTCTCCGACAAGACCCATTTTATTCAAAACAGACCGCCTTTAACCGAAGACGATATAACGGGCACGGATGCTCTCAGACTTGCTCAAATTCAGACCCTCGCGTCGTTAGATCGATCCATTTCTGAGATCATGAAGAAGCTCAAACAAATAGGTGAGCTGGATAATACCGTCATTATTTTCATCTCAGACAACGGCTTGCATTGGGGCGAGCATCGTTTGAATAGTAAAAGTTCTGCCTACGAAGAGTCTGTCAAGGTTCCCTTTGCTATGCGCTACCCTCGATTGATTCCCAAGCCTTACACAGACGGCAGACTTGTTGCCAATATTGATATCGCGCCCACTATTTACGAATTATCTGAAACGCCGATTCCAGACACAGTAGACGGTTTATCATTAACGAAGCTGTTCAGCAAAGACACAACATGGCGCACCCATCTTCTGCTGGAGGCCTGGCCTGACCGCGGTCATTGGACGGAGATTCACACCGATCAATATGTATATATCGAAACTGACAATGACCTGTCGGAATTCTACGACCTCAAAGCGGATCCTTATCAACTGGATAATAGGACCGACCAGCCTGAGTATCAATCAATTGTTCAGGAGCTTAAAAAAATATTGGATAAAGAACAGGAGCCGCGGATACCGCCGCCTGAGAAATAGGTCTCCAAAATTTTTATTATGAAAAAACAAGTCGTGTTATTGCTGTTGGTTGCCATGCTTGTATTGCAATCGTGCGGTATTTTGCCTCGCTTGAATGATCAGCGCCCCAATTTCCTGATCATTGTCACTGACGATCAGCGATTTGACACGATGCAATATATGCCCAATACACAGCAGTTGATCTTCGACCAGGGAGTTACGTTTTCACATGGCTATATCACAACTCCCTTTTGCTGTCCCAGCCGCGCCAGTATCCTTACTGGCATGTACGCTCATAATCATAATGTCCACGTAAACGAGGATAAGCTTAGTTTCCCAACTGTTGTTGAAGACTTGCACAAAAATGGATATTACACCGGGCTTGTCGGGAAATACCTCAACTCCTGGAAAGGCGATGCCAGACCGGAATACGATTACTGGGTCTCTTTTTTTGGAGGCACACTTCCCAACTACTATGACCCAAACCTGAACATAAATGGCAAATGGCAGAAGACGACTGGCTATAGCACCTATTTATTCAAGGATTATGTTGTTCAGTTTTTAGACCAAGCCACTAAACAAAGTAAACCCTTTCTGCTTCTATTCGCACCGAATGCCCCTCACGCACCCTTTACACCGTTGAAGGAAGATAAAGGCCTTTACACAGACCTACCCCCCTATCGGCCACCAAGCTATAACGAAGAGGATCTTTCCGACAAACCAGCATCCATTGCCGATAGAGGGCCATTAACGGAAGATGATTCCACTCAGATTGAAAACACCAGGCGCAGGCAAATACAAACCTTGGTTTCTTTGGATCGATCCATCGGTGAGATTATGCAAAAATTAAAGGAAACGGGGGAGCTCGACAATACAGTAGTCATCTTTATATCGGATAATGGCAAGCACTGGGGCGAGCACAGGCTGGATACGAAAAGCACCGCATATGAAGAGTCTGTGAAGGTTCCATTTGCCATTCGCTATCCCACATTGATTCCCAAGCCTTATATCGAAGACAAACTAGTCGCCAATATTGACATTGCTCCCACATTATATGAATTATCTGAAACACCCATCCCTGAAACCGTGGATGGGTTGTCCTTGGTTAAATTATTACGCGGCGAAGGTGAATGGCGCTCGCATCTCCTGTTGGAGGCCTGGCCCGACCGCGGTCATTGGACTGCAATTCACACTGGACAGTACATTTATATAGAAACTGACGGTGAACTCTCTGAATTCTACGATCTCGAATC